>Ga0075156_10000696_pt1 | contig 17628 bp, 18 predicted proteins | sample JI81AbrownDNA_FD_70966 | JGI IMG/M metagenome (GOLD analysis project Ga0075156, IMG submission 70966) | Wastewater effluent complex algal communities from Wisconsin, to seasonally profile nutrient transformation and Carbon sequestration -... | ecosystem: Engineered > WWTP > Effluent > Algae...
CAGGCCGGAGTCAAAGATCATCCCGGTGGTGACGCGCATGATGGATTCCTTCCGTGTTAGCGACCGAGGGCCAGGACTTCGTCGAAGAGCTTGGAGGCGATGCTCATGACCTTGCCCGACGCCTGATATGCCTGTTGATAACGGATCAGATTGGCCGCTTCTTCATCGAGATTGACACCGGCCACCGATTGCTGCGCCTTGGTGGCCTGCTGGACCAGGCTTTCCTGGGCATCCCGGTTCACTTCCACCTCGCGCGCCTTGTTGCCGATGGCGCTGACCAGTTGGGAGTACACCGACTGGAAGGTGGCGGAGGGCTGGCCATTGGCGGACAGCAGGGTCTTGGTGGTCTGCAGGTTGCCGAGCAGCACGGCGTTGCGGCTGTCCGATACACCACCGGCATTGGGGCCGACGCTGAAGGTGTCGTTGTCCTGGATGGCCCCGGTGAGGGTGAATTTGGCACCGCCGAAGCTGATGCTCATGCCGCTGCTGTAGGGGATGGAGGCCACCGGCGCCGCCAGGGTGACCGGACTGCCGTTGAGGGGGGTGTAGGTGACCGGCAGGGTGGCCGGAAAGCCGCTCAGGTTGCCCGCCGAGAAGGTGAGCTTGAGCGGGGCCGCGCTGGTGCCGAAGCTGGCCAGATCGGCAGTGCTGGACATCACCGGGGCGCTGATGCTGCCGGTACCCAGATTGCCGGTGGTGGCACTGGAGGCAAGCGGTGCGGCGGCCGCGACCATGCGGGTGTCGGTGACCGACACCCCGATGTTGGCCGCAGCATAGCGGGTCGGCAGGATCAGGAAGCTGTCGCCGACCTTGGACGTGGCCGCCGGAGTGATGGTGAGGCCGATTCCGGCCGCGGTCACCGAAGCACCGTCGGAAACGCGGGTCAGGGAGTAACCCCCGGTAGCGTTGGTGAAGGTCAGCTTGTAGTCGTCACCGCTGAGCTTGGACATGTCTGCAAACTGCACGTCCGGCGAGGCGGTGGTGGCACTGGAGAAACGCTGCACGGCCACTTCCGGCATGGTGAAGAAATTGGTGCCCAGATTGCCATTGAGGTCCTGACCCAGCACATGCTGGGCGTTGAAGGCGGTGCTCATGCCCGCGGCGATCAGGCCGAGCTGGTTCTGGGTGGTGTCCAGGGAGCCGGAGCGCATGCCCAGCAGGCCACCCAGCTTGCCGCCACCGAGCAGGCTTTCGGGAATGGTGATGGCCGCGCCGCTCTGGGTAATGATGTTGACGTCGAAGCGGGTCGGGTCGGACGGCGAGGCCTGGGCAGCCAGCTTGGTGGCGTTGGTGCCGACCACCAGGGGCTGACCGGTGCCGATGAACACCGACAGGGAACCGTCGCTGGCCTGGGTGGTGGACACGCGAGTGAGCTGGTTGAGCTCCTTGACGAGGCGATCACGGGTGTCGAGCAGGTCGTTGGCCGGCTGGGCCGACCCGGCCTGCTGGGCCACGGAGATCTTGTGGTTCATTTCGGCGATCTCGGTGGCGTAGGTGCTGATGGCACTGACCGTGTCCTTGATCTGGCTCTCGAGGCCGGCGCGCACGTCGTTGAGGCGCTCGGAGAGATTCTGGAAACGGGCCACGAGGCTCTGGGCCGTGGAGATCATTGACTGCCGGGCCGGGATGCTGGAGGGGTTGGCCGCCACTTCCTGCACACCTTCGAAGAACGAGGCCACCGCCGGGGTCAGGCCCACGGTGGCATCGGCCAGCAGGTTGTCGATCTGGCTGATCTCGGTGCTGTAGGTGTCGTACTCGTTGAACTTGGTCTCGGCGGACAGCACCTGATTGTTCAGGAAGCCATCGTAGGCGCGCTTGACGGTATCAACCTTGGTCCCCTCGCCGAAGAAGCCCGCCCCGGTAAACAGGGCCGGGTTGGTGCTCTGCACGGTGCTCTGACGGCTGTAGCCCGTCGTGCCGGCGTTGGAGATGTTGTGGCTGGTCACCACCAGGCCCGCCTGGGCGGCGTTGAGGCCGGTGAGACCGATGCTGAAGAGGCTGCTGCCCATGATCCGCTTCCTTGGTTCGGGGGTGTCCGAGGAAGACAGTGCAAGAACTCTGCCAGCTCGTCAGGCTGGCCAGAAAATCCTCAGGCGCTGCGGGTGGCGCTGGCGGCAAGTGCCGTGCGCAGGGTGTTGCCATTGATGATGCGGGCGAGCTTGTCGGCGTACTGCGGGTCGGTTGCATAGCCCGCCGACTGCAGGCCACGGGCAAAGGCCACCGCGTCATCCTGCCCCGCCACCCCGGCATAGCGGGGATTGTTGCGGATCAGGCGGGCGTAGTCCTGGAAGGATTCGGCATACGAGCCATAGGCCCGAAAGCGCGCATTCTCGCGGGTCGGCACGCCGTTGCTGTACTCGGTGGTGGCGGTGCTGACGGTGTCGCCAGTCCAGCGCCGGCCGGCCTTGATGTTGAAGAGGTTGTGGCTCGGACTGCCATCGGCACTCTTCAACTCATACTTGCCCCAGCCGGTTTCAAGGGCAGCCTGGGCAACCAGGAAACGGGCCGGGATGCCGGTGACGCGACTGGCCTCGACGGCCTGGGGCCAGACTTTGTCGACGAAGGCACGGGGGCCGGTACCCGCCGGCATGTTGGGCAGGCTCGCCGGTGCAAGGCTTGCCGCACCGGTAGCCGGCAGCGGCGCGGCAGTTTTTGCCGCCGGCATTGCCGCTCCGCTTGCCGAAGGGGCCGTCGCGGTCGGCGAGGCGGCCACGGCGGCGTCGAAGCCGCGGCGGATCGAAGCGTCCAGGGACACCCCTCCTTCGGACGGCGTCACCACCTCGCGGCTGGCCGAGAGCTGGCGCTCGATCACCCGGGCCAGGCCCATGCCACCACCACGGGTAGCCAGCTGCAGGGACATCTGCTGGTCGAGCATGGACTGGTACATGCGCGACTCTTCGCTGTCGAACATGCTGTTCTTGGGGCTCGCGTCACGCATGGATTTGAGCACCTGCTGGAGGAACAGGGCCTCGAACTGCTTGGCCGCCTCGCGGGTGGCCTCGGGGGAGTTCTCCTTGGACAGACGACGCAGGCCCGACAGGGTGTTGGGGTCGAGGGCGTTGATCTGGCTGAAATCGTGGGCAGCCATGTCAGATCACCTCCAGCTCGGCACGCAGCGCGCCGCTGGCCTTCATGGCCTGCAGGATGGAGATCAGCTCGAGGGGGTTGGCACCGACGGCATTGAGGGCCTTGACCACGTCGGCCAGGTTGGTACCGCCCTTGATGTTGAAGAGGGTGCCGCCCTCCTGCTTGATATCGACGGCGCCCTTGTTGGTGACCACCGTCTGACCGCCGGAGAGGGGGCCGGGCTGACTGACCTGCGGGTCATTGCTGACCGTGACGGTAAGGCTGCCATGGGCCACGGCGCAGTTCTGCAGGGCCACCTTCTGGTTCATCACCACCGAGCCGGTGCGGGAGTTGACGATGACCTTGGCGGCCTGCATGGCCGGTGTCACATCCAGATTCTCGAGCCGGCCCAGAAAGGCCACACGCTGGTTGGGATCATCCGGCGCGCGGACCTGGATCTGCCGGCCATCCACGGCCTGGGCGCTGCCCGGCGCGACGCGGTTGATGGCGTCGACCACGTTCTGCGCAGTGCCGAAGTCCGCATCGTTGAGCTCGACGAAGACCGAGCCGCCCTGCCCCACCGGGCTGGGCACGGCCCGCTCGACGGTGGCACCACCGGGGATGCGCCCCGCCGACAGGTGGTTGACGGTGACTTTGGTGCCGCCAGCAGCACCGCCGGCACCGCTGACCGCCAGGTTGCCCTGGGCCATGGCGTAGATCTGGCCGTCGGCGCCTTTCAGGGGCGTCATGACCAGGGTGCCACCCTTCAGGGAGCGGGCGTTGCCCATGGACGATACGGTGATGTCGATCTGCTGGCCCGGCCGGGCAAAGGGCGGCAGGCTGGCGGTGACCATCACCGCCGCCACGTTGCGCAGCTGCAGGGACTGGCCGGGCGGCAGGGTGATACCCAGGTTGCCGAGCATGTTGATGATGCTCTGGACGGTGAACGGGGTCTGGGTGGTCTGGTCGCCGGAGCCATCCAGACCCACCACCAGGCCGTAGCCGATGAGCTGGTTCTGGCGCACACCACCGATGGAGGCGAGATCCTTCAGGCGCTCGGCGCTGGCCGGGGTGCTTGCCAGCATACCGATGCAGGTCATCAGGGCCAGGCACAGGCGGGAGATCCGGGTCATGACAGGCCTCCTCAGAACGGCATCACGGTGGTGAAGAAGCGCTGCATCCAGCCCATGCGCTGGGTTTCGTCGATGTAGCCGTTGGCCTTGTACTCGACCCGGGCGTCCGCCACCTGGGTGGACTGGACGGTGTTGCTGCCGGTGACATAGACCGGATTGACCACCCCGGAGAAGCGGATGAATTCGTTGCCCTGGTTGATGGCGACCTGCTTTTCACCGGAGACCAGCAGGTTGCCGTTGGGCAGCACCTCGATCACGGTGGTGGTGATGGTGCCGCGGAAATCGTTGTTGGCTGCCGCGTCGCCCTTGCCCTCGAACTTGCTGGCGTCCGACGCGGTGGCGCCCAGCCCGGCCAGGCCGGCCAGGGGCACCTTCGCCAGGGCCGAGATGGAGGCGCTGAGGGTGGCGTTGCGCTCGGCGTTGGCCGACGAGGACTTGCTGGCCTGGGTCTGCTCGACCAGGTTGATGGTGATCACGTCGCCGACAAAGCGCGCCCGGCGATCCTCGAAGAGCGGCCGCGAGAAACTCGGCTGAAAGATCGAGCCGGGCTGGGCGGCCTGGGCGGTACGCGGCTCGGGGCGGACACTCAGGGGCTGGTGTACCGCCGTCGGCGGGGTGGTCTGCAGGGCCGAGCAGCCAGCCAGGGCCAGCAGCAGGGGGGACAGGATACGGAACGCTTGCATGGTCGTTCTCCGCCCGGCGGGCGCTTACAGGGAGGTGAGCTTGCCGAGCATGTTGTCGGAAGTGGACACCACGCGGGAGTTGAGCTCGTAGGCGCGCTGGGTCTGGATCATCAACACCAGTTCCTCAGCCACATTGACGTTGGAGGTCTCCAGGTACTTATGCGCCAGGGACCCGACGCCGTTGGTGCCCGGCGTGTTGGGGTTGGGGGCTCCGCTGGCTGCGGTTTCCAGGTAGAGGTTCTCGCCCACACTCTGCAGGCCGCCCGGATTGACGAAGCCCACCAGCTGGATGTTGCCGATCTGGGCCGGGGCCGCCTGGTTGGGCAGGGTCACCGACACCACGCCGTCCTTACCGATGGTCACCGAGAGGGCGTTGGCCGGAATGGTGATGGCCGGCTGAAGGGCATAGCCGCTGGAGGTCACCATCTGACCATTGGCATCCCGCTGAAAGGCGCCGTCACGGGTGTAAGCGGTGGAGCCGTCGGGGAGCAGGATCTGGAAGAAGCCTTCACCCTGGATGGCGACGTCGAGGGCGTTGCCGGTCTGGGTGAGGTTGCCCTGGGTGTGGATGCGCTCGGTGGCGATGGGGCGCACGCCGGTACCGATCTGCAGGCCCGAGGGGATGGTCGTCTGCTGGGTGGACTGGGCCCCCGGCTGCCGCAGGTTCTGGTAGAGCAGATCCTCGAACACCGCCCGCGCACGCTTGAAGCCGTTGGTGGAGACGTTGGCGAGGTTGTTGGAGATGACGTCGAGCTGGGTCTGCTGGGCGTCGAGGCCGGTGCGGGCAATCCAGAGGGAGCGGATCATGGGGGGCTCCAGTGTGTCAGGGGCTTGCCGCACGGGGCGGCGAAGGGAAGGACGGTTTCAATACTAGACACAGCAAGAGACGTTCCAGGTGCAGAGCAGCGGGGGAAAGCCCCGTCATTTCCCGATCGGGCGATCGGGCCACTGAGTCAGATCAGCGCCGGATCAGCTCTTGGCGACGAGCTGGGCGGCGGAACGGTCCATTTCCTGGGCGACGGACAGCAGCTTGGTCTGGGTTTCGTAGTGCCGGGCCAGGGAAATCATGGTCACCATCTGCTCGACCACATTGACGTTGCTGCCTTCCAGGTAGCCGGAGGCCACCCGCACGGCAGGATCTGCCGGTGCCGGATTGCCGTCGGCAAGGCGAAAATAGCCGTCGCCACCCCGGCGCATGTCCTGCTCGGGCGGATTGACGAGCTTGAGCTGGCCGACGGTCGTGGTGTTGTTGCGCGCCCCGGTGCGGGGGACCGCAGAGACCGTGCCGTCGGAGCCCACCACCACCTCCACATCGGGCGGCACGGTGATCGGGCCGCCACCGCCCACCACCGGCAGACCGCTGCGGGTCTGCAGGACGCCGTTGGCGTTCACTTCCAGACTGCCATTCCGGGTGTAGGCCTCGGTGCCGTCAGGCATCTGCACGGCCAGCCAGCCCTTGCCCTGCACCGCCACGTCCATGGAGCGGTTGGTGTGCTGCAGCGGACCGGGAGTGAAGTCGTCCGAGACACTGGCATCCACCACGAAGGCCCGGGTGGGCAGCTGGGTGTTCTGGATGGGCACGGCACGCAGGCGATGCAGCTCGGCCTTGAAGCCGGTGCTGGTGGCATTGGCCAGGTTGTGGGCCACGGCCGCCTCCTGCCCCATGGTGGCGGCAGCGCCGGTCATTGCGGTGTAGATGAGACGGTCCATGGCTCAGGCTTTCTTCAGGATCAACGCAGGTTGACCAGGGTTTGCAAGATCTGGTCCTGGGTCTTGATGGACTGGGCGTTGGCCTGGTAGGCGCGCTGCTGGGTGATCATGTTCACCAGTTCGGAGGTGAGGTCCACGTTGGAGTCTTCCACTGCCGCCGACTGCAGCACGCCCAGGCTGCCGGTGCCCGGGGCATTGGGCTGCTCGGGGCCGGAAGCATTGGTGACCGCCCACTGGTTGCCGCCGAGGGACTGCAGGCCGTTGGGGTTCTGGAAGGACGCCAGCCACACCTGGCCCATCACCCGGGACTGACCATTGCTGAAGTTGCCCTGGATGGTGCCGTCGGCATCGACCGTAAGGCCGGACAGCTTGCCGGTGGTGTAGCCATCCTGGGTCAGCTGGTTGACCCCGTAGCTGTTGCCGAACTGGCTGGTGCCTTCGAGCTCCACAGTAAAGGCCAGGGGCGTCACCGAACCTGTCGACACCGAGTAGGAGGTGGTGAAGGAGGTGGGCGTCTGGAGCACGCCATTGGCGTCGAAGCTGATGGTGTTCGGCGTATGCACGCCGGTTACCGGATCGATTTCGGGCGGGAAGCCGCCGTCCAGGCTGGTGTACACATCCCAGATGTTGGACTGGGCAGTCTTGACGAAGTACATCGACTGGGTATGGGCATTGCCCAGGGAGTCGTACACCGTCTGGGAGGTGGTGCTGGTATAGCTGGTCGGATCCGAGGTGCTGAACGCGTCGTTGGTCGCCGTTCCGGTGGTTGCGGGCACATTCAGCGCCGCTGCTGCTGCCCCCGTCACGTTGATGTCGGAGAGGCGGCCGCTGCGGATCGACGCAAAGTTGATGACGCCAGTGCTGTCGCTGGCCACCTTGACACGATCCTTCAGCGCGGTCTGATCGACGGCGGTCTGGATAGCAGTGACGAGGGAGCCGACGTCGGCATAAGTACCTGGGGCAATGCTGACCGTGACCGGCGTGGTCCCGCCATCAACGACGATGGACAGGACGTTGGCCGGTGCAGCGGCAACCGTCAGGGACGGCGCAGCCGTCCCGAACACCGCAGCCTTGCTCATGGCCGACGGGGTGGCGGAGCGCGAATCCAGGTTGACGTTGTAGCCGGCGCTGGTGGTCGAGGCGGGCTTGGCGTCGCTGAAGTTGAGCTTGATGTCGCCGGTGGTGCCGGTCAGCACGCCGTTGGAGTCGGCCAGCTTGCCGGTCAGACGCAGGCCAGAGGCGTTAACGATGTAGCCGTTCTTGTCGGTCTGGAACTGGCCGTTGCGGCTGTAGGTGATCGTGCCGGCATCGCTCATGCGGAAGAAGCCCTGCCCGTTGATCGCCAGGTCCAGCGCATTGCTGGTGGTGGAGATATTGCCCTGGTTGAACTGCTGGGACACCTTGTCGATGGATGCACCGATACCCACCTGGGTACCGCCACCCGCCAGGGATGCGGCGAACACGTCGGAAAACTGGGCCGTGGACTGCTTGAAGCCGACGGTGCCCGAGTTGGACACGTTGTTGCTGATCGCGTCGAGGGCCTTGGAAGCGATGGAAAGACCGCTCAAACCTTGTTGGAATGCCATTTTTTCCTCCGCTTACAGAATCTGCTTGATGTCGGACAGGCTCACGAGATTGCCGGCGCCCACATCGAGGGATACGCTGCCGCTGCTGGTGCGCAGCACGCTATTGACGGTGCTCAGCTGCAGTGAAGTGGTCTTGACCGTATCACTGCCCCGGGTGGCGCTAACGCTAATGGTGTAGTTGCCATCCACCGCCTGGGTGCCATTGGTGGACTTGCCGTCCCAGGCGAAGTTGAAAACGCCGGCGTCGGAGGAGCCCAGCTCCATCTTGCGCACCTCCAGCCCCTTCGAGTCCTTGATGGTCAAGGTAACCTTGTCGGCCGCCGTGGCCAGCTCGAACCCCCCGTAGGCCTTGCTGCCGGAGAGCGTCAGTTTGGTGCCTTCCACCATCACGCCCTTGCCCACCAGTGCCGCCGCCTGCAAGGCCTCGTTGGACTGGCTGCCTTCCAGCAGGGAAGTCAGCGTCTTGTTGAGCTTGTCGATGCCATCCACCGTGCTGATCTGGGCCAGCTGGGAGGTCATCTGGGCGTTGTCCATGGGGTTGAGGGGGTCCTGATTCTTCAGCTGCTCGGTGAGCAGCTTGAGAAAGCGGGTCTGGGCCTCTTCGGTCTTCGAGGTGGTGCTGGTCGAAGACTTCTGGAGGGCGGCGATGACGTCGGCGGAGGTCGTGGAATTGACAGTGCTCATGATCGTTGTCCGGTGCTTACTGGCCGATGGCCAGGGTTCGTTCCATCAGGGTCTTGGCGGTACCCATCACTTCGGCATTGGTCTGGTAGGCCCGGGAGGCAGAGATCATGTTGGTCATCTCCTCCACCACGTTGACGTTGGGCATGGTCACGTAGCCTTCGCCGTTGGCCGCGGGGCTCTTCGGGTCGTAAACCATGCGCATCGGCGCAGCGCTTTCGACCACCTGCTTGACGCGCACACCCTGGGCTGCCGGCGCGCCCATCGGCGTGGCGGCAAACACCACCTGCTTGGCCTTGTAGGGCTGGCCATTGCTGGACGTGATGCTGTCGGCGTTGGCCAGGTTGCTGGCGGTGGCATTGAGCCGGGTGGATTGGGCGTGAAGCGCGCTGCCGGCCACCTGGAAGACATTCATCATGCTCATGATCGGCTCCTTACTGGCCCTGGATGGCGCGCTGCATGCCGGTGATCAGGCCGTTGATGAAGGTGACGCTGGCCTGGTACTGGACGGCGTTCTCGGCGAAGGCACTGCGCTCCACGTCCATGTTGACCGTGTTGCCGTCGACCGCGCCCTGCTGGTCGTTGCGAAACTTCAGGCTCGCCTCAAGAGGGCTGGTGCCGGCGGCGGCCAGGTGACGGGCCGAGGTGGTGTTGAGCGCCAGGTTGCCACTCTTGCCCGCCAACGCGCCCTTCAGGGCCTCGCGAAAATCCACGTCGCGGGCCTTGTAGTTGGGCGTATCGGCGTTGGCGATGTTGGAAGCGATGACCTGCTGACGGTAGGCACGCGTGTTCAGCGCGGTCTGGTGGAAACGCATCGCTTCATCAAGTCGGCTGCTCATTCGGATCACCTCTAAAGTTCGTTTCCACGCGTGCCGTCATTCCTGCCTGGGGTGCCCGCTGTGGTTTGCGTACACTCCTTTGCACCTTCCATGCCAGCCATCCTAAGGGCCTGGACACCCCGCAGAAGGGCCGAACAGGCGGCAATTCCCACGCCAATTTGGCTTCCCGCGCCTTTCCTGCACTGCCGCCCCGGCAAGTTGCCGGCAAGTTTTGCCGGCCCTTCCCCCCTACCCCCTGCCGTTTCGAAATGGCCGAATAAAGAAGGTCTGTTTCCCGCTGCGCAAAAGGTGCCGACATGGTTGAATGGCGACATAGCTCTCCGGTCACCCCCATGCTTCGTCCCGCCCTGCTCGTCGCCCTAGCATTGCTCCTGCTGCCTGCCCTGCCCGTGCAAGCACGCCAGGATCCGGTGCCGGTGCGTGCCGAGGTCAATCGCTTTCTCGATCTGCAAAGCCGCAGCCTGCCGGGCGAAGTCCACATCCAGGTGGGGGAGTTCAATGGCGACAACGGCCTGGTGCCCTGCGTGCAGCTCGAAGCCTTCCTGCCTGCCGGCGCACGGGCCTGGGGGCGGGTGTCGGTCGGTGTGCGCTGCCTGGCGCCCACCCCATGGACGGCTTATGTACCGGCAGAAGTCCGGGTCAGGGGGCTTTACCTGGTCAGCGCCGGGCCGATCGCCGCAGGCCAGATCCTCGGCCCGGCAGATATCCGCCGGGAGGCTGGCGAGCTCACCGCCCAGGCTGCAGATGTACTCACGGAACCGAGCCAGGCCGTCGGGCACGCCGCCCGGGTCAGCCTTGCCGGCGGCCGCCCTCTGGCTGCCAGCCACCTGCGCCTGCCACCGGCAGTGCTGCAGGGCCAGCCCGTCAAGGTGGTCTCCCGCGGCGCAGGCTTCCAGGTGGCAAATGATGGTGTTGCCCTGAGCAGTGCCGCCGACGGCCAGGCTGCACAGGTACGCCTGGCCAACGGTCAGGTGGTGCGTGGCACGGCCCGCAACGGTGGTATCGTGGAGATCACGCTTCCCTGACCAGGGCCTGCCGTAACTGCCCGAATCGGTTAAAGTTTCTCTTCCATGGGTCGTTGACCCCCTCGACATATGGAAGAAAGGGCAATGCCATGAAAATTGATAACTCAGTCAAATCAGCCGCGGGCCTGCCGCCCAACGACGGCCGAACCCGCTCTGCCAAGGAATCCCCGAAGGCTGAATCGGCCAGCGGCGGCGGAGAGAAGGTTGAACTGTCCTCCCTGTCTGCGCGACTGCAGCAGATGGAGGAGACCATCGCCAACACCCCCGTGGTGGACAGCGCCAAGGTGGACGAGATCAAGCAGGCCATCACCGAAGGTCGTTTCAAGGTGGATACCGGCAAGGTTGCCGACGGCCTGATCGAGAGCGTTCGCCAGATGCTGACGGCACAGCCAGGGCCTGCCTGACGTGGCTGTCGATCCCGGCCTCACGCAACGCCTGGCTCGCCTGATTCACGATGAACAGGCCGGCCTGCAGGCTTTCGTTGCCCTGCTGCAACGGGAAGAAGCCTTGCTCGTGGAAGGCCAGATCGACGCCCTGACTGCCCTCGCGGAGGAGAAGACCAGTCTCTACCGCGCCCTTCAGCGTCTCTCCGACGACCGCACGGTGATGTTTGCGCGCCTCGGGGCGAAGGTGAGCAACGAGAACATCCGCATTGTGCTGGCGAACTCGCCGGACGCCCTGGTGGCGTGGGATGCCGTTGTGACGCTGGCCGGCGAGGCCAAGGAGCGCAACCGGGTCAACGGACAGCTGATCACTGAACGCCTCCAGAACAATCAGCAGGCGCTGAGCACCCTGCTCGCTGCTGCCGAGCACCCCCAGATCTACGGGCCCGACGGTCAGTCGCGGCCAACCGCCTCGAGCCGTCACTTCGGTTCGGTCTAGGCGCCTCCCCTTCCAATTTCCCCCTTCTCCCTGACGCCTTTGCCCACCAGGGAAAGGCGTTTCAGCGCCCGGGAGCCGGTGTCTGCGGATCGGCTGGAGCGGGCGCAGGGACGGGTGGCGCTGCATCTGCCGGGAGGATGGAGTCGGTCACACCGGACGCTCTCACCGGCTTGGGCACTTCTGCTTCAACAACGCGGGACTCGATGAGTATGGTGACCCGGCGATTGCGCGCCCGGCCATCCGCCGTGGCATTGTCGGCCACGGGGCGCTGGTCGCCATAGCCTGCCGCGGTGAGCCGCGACGGTTTGACACCACCGTCGACAAACAGGCGCACCACACTCGACGCACGCACGGCGGACAACTCCCAATTGGACGGAAACATCGCCGTCGCGATGGGCGTGATATCGGTATGCCCTTCCACGGTGATCGGAAACTCGGCGCCGGCCACCACCTCGGCCACGGCCCGCAGGGCCCGCACGGCGTCGGCGCCGAGTTGGGCCTCGCCAGGCGCAAACAGCACGCTGGCATTGATCTCGACGGTGATGCCGAACGCCCCCTCCGTCACCCGGACCTGACCGTCTGCCACAAGGGGCGCGAGCACCTTGCGAATCTCCTCGGCCATGTTCTTGACCCGCTCGGCCCTGGACTTGCGGGCCTCCTCGGTCTCCTGGGTGTCGGATGGCGGCGGTGTGACCTGGGGGCGGATCGACGGAATCGGGCTGGAGATGATGCGTGGACTGTCGCTGTTGCTGGCGATGTTCCGAAAGGCACTGACCACCGAGTCGGACATGATCCGGTACTTGCCTTCATTCAGGGACGACAGGGAGTACATCACCACGAAGAAGGCGAACAGCAGGGTGATAAAATCGGCGTAGGAGACCAACCAGCGCTCGTGGTTCTCGTGCTCGTCCTCCCCCTTGCGACGCCGCGCCATGGCTCAGCCCCCGTAACCCTTGAGGCGGCTCTCGATGATGCGCGGGTTATCGCCATTGGCAATGCCCACAAGGCCGTCCAGCACCATTTCGCGCAGGGACACCAGCGTGCCGACGACCCCAAGCAGCTTCTTGGCCACCGGCAGGAAAATCAGGTTGGCCGAACCCACGCCGTAGATGGTGGCCACGAACGCAACCGCGATGCCCGAACCCAACTTGGAGGGGTCGGAGAGGTTTTCCATCACGTGGATCAAACCCATTACGGCGCCCAGGATACCGATGGTCGGCGCATAGCCGCCGGCAGCCTCCCAGATCTTGGCCCCTTGCTTCAGCTGGCCCTCCCAGCTATCGATCTCGACCTCAAGCACCTCGCGCAGACGCTCCGGCTCGACCCCGTCGACCAGCAGCTGCAGGCCTTTCCGGATGAAGGGGTCGTCGATGGCCGGGATCTGGCTTTCCAGGGACAACAAGCCCTCCTTGCGGGCCACATGACTCCAGTTCACCACCTGCTCGATCAGGGCAGCATGATCCAGCTTGGGCGGCACGAAAACCCAGGGGACCATCTGCATGCCCGTGCGGAAGACCGTCGCGGAGCTCTGCAACATGACCGCCCCCAGGGTACCGCCGATGACGATGAGGAAAGCCGTCGGCTGGATGAGGGAACCCACGTGACCGCCCTCAAGCACCTGCCCGACAAGGATGGCGGCCAGGGCCAGGGTGATGCCGATAAGGCTGATGCTATCCATGGAGATACCCGCTCGAAGGCTCAGGAGGCCGCCGCGCGACGGCCCCGCCCGCGACCTTCACCCTTGGCTTTGGGCGCATTCTGAATGGCCCCGGAAATGCGCGAACGCAGACGGGCGATGGCCTGGCTGTGCAACTGGCACACCCGGGATTCGGATACGCCCAGCACCTCACCGATTTCGCGCAGGTTCATGTCCTGTTCGTAGTAGAGGCCCATCACGGTTTTTTCCCGATCCGGCAGGTCGTCGATGGCCTTGATCAGCACATCGCGCATATTCCCCTCGAGCAGCAGGGTCAGGGGATCATTACCCTCGAGGGTGATATGACGTTCGAGGTAGTCGTCTTCGCCTTCGCCGGCGAAGTCCTCGAAATACACCAGCTGATAGCCCCGCGCCTCCTGCAGCATGTGCTGGTAATCTGAGAGCGGCAGACCCAGGGACTCGGCGAGCTCCGTCTCGGTCGGGTGCCGGCCGTGCTGCTGTTCCAGCTGGTGTACAGCGGCCTCGATGCGCCGCATGTCCCGACGCAGACTGCGCGGCAGCCAGTCGTTCTCGCGCAGGCCATCCAGCATGGCGCCCCGGATGCGCTGCACGGCGTAGGTTTCAAATTGGGCGCCCAGACCTTCCTCATAGCGGTTGATGGCATCGAGCAGACCGAGCATACCGTTCTGGATGATGTCTTCGACCTGCACACTGGTCGGCAGCTTGGCCATCAGATGATAGGCAATGCGCTTGACCAGTGGGGCGTACTGGACGACGAGCTGTTCCTTGTCGAGGGTACCGGAGGCGGTGTACATCTTTGCTCAGCTTTCTGGTCTGGTTTTCCGGACGATGCGGGACATCACAAGATGTCTCATCGGCACCGATAGGCTTCTACGTGACCCACGAAACAATATCTCACAAAGCCACCCTCAACCTGCTACACCGGCCTGGGCCGACCAGGCCCGCAGCCGCCGGATGAAGGCACTCGCCCCCTCCGTCGGGTGGCGCTCGCCAAGAGGCGTGGTCATCGAATCGGCCAGGCCATCGCGCTCCACCTCGCCTCGCCACACGATCGGCAGGCCCACATGGCGTTCGGTGAAATCATTGAGGCTGGCAAACAGCGCGGTGGCGTCGGCCCGGTCGCGGGCGCCGCTGACCGCCACCTCAAGGGAGCCAGCCCCAGCAGCGGCAAGGCCCTTGATCCACTGGCAGGCCCCCCGTGCCCCCACACCGCTGGCCTCGACGACAAGCAGGCGGCGCCCGGCGGCCCGGGCAAAGGGCGTCAGACGCCGGGCGTCGCCCACGGCATGAATGGCCAACAGGTCGGCACGACGCTGAAGTTCGGTGATACCTGCTTCCAGGCGGGCGTGATGGACGTCATCAAGCAAGGAAACTGCATGGACGGTGGCCGCCGCCGGGACGACCCATAGCCCGTCGGCAACCTCACGCATGTTCTCGGTCACGTCATGCTGACCCTGCAAGGCTCCCAACAAGTCAACTCCTTCGGGGAAACCGAAAGCGCTGAGCAAGGAGCCATCGTCGGGCGCGTGTTCGTCGAGCACGACCACCCGGCGGGCCCCCTCAGTCAGTGCCACGAGCGTCTGCAAGGCCAGGGTCCGGGGCGCCCGGCCCGAGGCAAACAGGGCCACGACCGCAGAAGGTGTGCGGCGGAACAAGCGGCGCAGACCGGCGGCCTGATCGGATGCGTGCAACATCTCAGAGCCCCCCGTGCAGGCTGGACGCAGACGGCTTGGCGGCAGATGCCATCAACAAACCGGCTTCGAGGGGTTCGAGACGAAAGGGCGATGCGGCCGGCAGCTCCTGGAGGGCCTGGGTCAACAGCGCGTCGCGCTTGGGCAGATGGAGATCCTCCGGCACCCGCTGACCATTGGCCACATAGAACACTTCGACTTGGTGGCGGATGGCCACGTCGAGCACCGGCGCCAGGGACATGGCTTCGTCCATCTTGGTCAGGATGACGCCGGCCAGATCGTCGCCGGCATAAGCCCTGACCACATCGTCAAGGGTGTCGCCGCGGCTGGTGGCGTTGAGCAGCAACAGGCGCGAGACCTTTCCGGCGCCGGTCAGCATGGCGGCCTGCTCGGCCACCATCTTGTCGCGCTGGCTCATGCCCATGGTGTCGATCAATACCATGTGCTTGTCGCGCAGACTGGCGAGAGTCTCGCGCAGGTCGGTGGCATCACGTACCACGAACACAGGCACCCCGAGAATGCGGCCGTAAATGCGCAATTGCTCATGGGCGCCGATCCGGTAGCCGTCGGTGGTAATCAGTGCCAGCTTGTCGGCGCCATGACGCACCACGCAACGGGCCGCCAGCTTGGCGGTGGTGGTGGTCTTGCCAACACCGGTCGGCCCGACGAGGGCAAACACGCCACCGCGGTCGATGATGTCGGCGTCACTGGCCATGGCACGGAAACGCTGATCCAGCGCATCATGAAGCAGGCGGTGGGCGTCTTCGGGAGCTTCATCCTCGGGCACGCTCTCGGCCAGCTCCCGAGCCAGCACGGCCGAAAAGCCGGCCTCCAGAAGATCGCCGATCAGGCGGGTACGTCCGGGGGCGCTGCGCCCCATCTCACCCCAGGCAAAGCCGGCGAGCTGACGCTCGATCATCCCGCGAATGGCCGCCAGCTCATTGGCCATCTGGGAGTTGGCGGATTCGAGGGCGCGAATGCGGGCCTCCTCCTCGACACCTGTCGGGCGCTGACGCGGCGGCGCCTCTCGGGCGGGGGCAGCTTCAGTGCGCAGCGGAGAACGCGGCGCGGGGGCAACAGGATCAGCTGACGGACGCCGAGCCTGGGTGGACGCGGCATGGAACACGTCCCGGGACAGCTCGACCCGGGGTGGGCTGAAGGGCTGCATTTCGGCCGGACGGGCCGCGGCGGGCCGCTGCGGAGCTGCCGGCGCAGGAGCAGCGGGGGCCGCCGGGCGAGCGCTGGCCGCGCGGGACAGGCTGACCCGGAAATCGTCGTCGAAGAAGTCCTCGGCCAGTTTCGGCTGCGGAGCGGGGGCAACCGGAGCAGCCGGCGGCGGCGCCACGGGCACGTTCTGGGCTGCCTGCGCGCGGGCGCGCTGGAGGGTGGCCACATCGCCCGCCGGCAGGGCGAGGATCTCCACACCGCCGTTGGCCGCGCGATTGGAGAGCACCACCGCGTCCGGCCCGAGGTCGTCCTTCAGCATGCGAAGGGCCTCGCGGGCGGTTTTGGCAAAGTAGCGCTTGACGTTCATGCTCCTGTCTCCGGGGTGCGAAGGCTTTCATGGGCCCATGACGGGCACTTCGGTAGCTTCGATTATCACCAGCGGCCGCGCTTTCGATGGCCGGGAAAAGACAGGTTTTAGGGCGCTATTCCCCCCACACGAGCAGGGAAACTCAGGGTGAGGTGGAAATCATGGCCGAGACACGGATCAGGCGTGTCTCCGGGACTTCCGAGTTAGCGACCACCTTGAGAGTCGGGACAGCCCGGCGCAGGAAGCGCGACAGCAACCAGCGCAAGGGCGCCGGCACCAGCAGGACCGGGGGCAGGCCGGTGTCTTCCATGCGCTGGGCCGCTGCCGCTGTTTCGCGCAGCAGGGTGTCGGCCAGCCCCGGCTCGATGGCCCCACCATCCGGCCCGCCCCCGGCCATGGCCTGCATGAGCACCCGCTCCAGCCCCGGCTCGAGAGCCATGACCTGGACCTCCCCGTTGCCCGGGAACAGCCCTTGCACGATGGCCCGCCCCAGCGCCTGACGTACCCGGGTGGTGAGCTCGAGAGGATCCTGGATGCGGGGCGCATGCTCGGCGAGGACTTCGACGATGGTGCGCATGTCGCGGATATTGACCCCCTCGTCGAGCAGATTCTGAAGCACCCGCTGAACGCTGGCCAGGGGCAGCAGCTTGGGCACCAGATCCTCGACCAGTTTGGGTGTGTCCTTGGCAATGTGATCGAGCAGGGCCTGGGTTTCGATACGGCCGAGCAGCTCGGAGGCATGGCTGAGAATGAGGTGATTGAGGTGGGTCGCCACGACCGTGCTGGCGTCGACCACCGTGTACCCCAGCGCATGAGCCTGCTCGCGCTGGGCAGCATCGATCCACACCGCCGGCAGCCCGAAAGCCGGGTCGGTGGTGTCACGACCACTGAGAGGGCCGGACACCCGCCCCGGGTTGATGGCCATGAACTGCCCCGGGAAGGCCGCACCGACGCCGATCTCGACCCCCTTGAGGACGATGCGGTAGGCGTTGGGCTTGAGCTCCAGGTTGTCGCGGATGTGCACCGGCGCAGCAAGGAAGCCGATGTCCCGGGCAAACTTCTTGCGGAGGCCGCGGATACGCTTGAGCAGCTCGCCGTCCTGCCCCTTGTCCACCATGGG
>Ga0075156_10000702_pt1 | contig 17569 bp, 13 predicted proteins | sample JI81AbrownDNA_FD_70966 | JGI IMG/M metagenome (GOLD analysis project Ga0075156, IMG submission 70966) | Wastewater effluent complex algal communities from Wisconsin, to seasonally profile nutrient transformation and Carbon sequestration -... | ecosystem: Engineered > WWTP > Effluent > Algae...
AATAAAAAACAAAAAAAATAAAAACAAAATTAAAAAACAAAATTAAAAAAAAAATAAAAAGGGAGAACTCTACAAGGGGTTCTCCCTTAAACAATTAAAAACAACCCCACAAATACAAAAAGACACAAACTTAAAATTAAAATTTAGGTTTGTGTCTTTTTTTCAAAAGTTAATTTCTAGGTAGTAAATAAGATGTCTACTGTAAGATTAAATGTGATAAATTCAGACGGTGGGACTTTACAAATCAATAGTTTAACAAACAATCCTACATCTATAGGGGCTACTACTCCTGTAAATATTTCAAGCACAGGTATAGTAACAATTAATAATACAACAGCAAGCACAAGCAATGTTGATGGTGCTTTGATTCTTAAAGGTGGTTTAGGTGTTGATGGTGCTATAAATGCTAATACGGCAAATTTCACAAGTTTATCAGCACCGCATTCAGGGTTAACAGGTTTAACACTTGGAGATGACCATACTCAATATGCTTTATTGGCTGGCAGGACTACTGGACAAATACTTACTGGAGGAACAGCTGGCAGTGCCAATTTAACTTTGCGAAGTACATCTAATGCGACAAAGGGTTCAGTTCATGTAGATGAAACAACAGAAGCAAGTAGTGCTACTGTTGCTGCTTTTAAAGTTGCTGGAGGTGTTGGAATAGCTAAGAAATTATTTGTTACTGGTGCTGTATCGTTTAGTACAGGTTTAAATATGAATAATACTCTTATTACAGATGTAGCTGACCCTGTAAATGATGGTGATGCTGTAAATAAATCTTATGTAGATACAGTTGCACAAGGATTGCAAATTAAAGACTCTGTGAGATTAGCAACAACAGGACCCTTGACTTTAGCAACAGATTTTGAAAATGGAGATACTCTGGACGGTTTTGCCTTAGTTACTGGCGATAGAATTTTGATAAAAAATCAAACTAATGGCATTGAAAATGGTATTTACGTTGTACAAGTAAGTGGTTCTCCAGTTAGAGCAAGTGATTTTTTATTAGGTACAAATCAAGGAGGAGCATTTGCCTTTGTAGAAGAAGGTACTCAGAATGGTTCAACTGGTTGGGTTGTTACTAATCTTCCACTTAGCGATGTTGTAGGAACAGACATATTAATATTTTCACAGTTTTCAGGTGCTGGACAGATTGTAGCAGGAACAGGTTTAACAAAGTTAGGAAATGAATTATCTGTAAATGCTTCATTGACACACGTGACAGACGTAGGAACTTTGAACAGCTTGTCAGTAGCAGGTTTAACTACATTAGGAACAACAAATAGTATGACAGTTACATCAACTGGTGATATAGATATCCCTGGATTAGTAACTTTAGGCACATTAACTGCAAGCAAACCATTGGCATTGAATGCAACAAATGATATAATAACATCACCTACAACAGGCACAGGAAGCACAGTGGTATTAGATACATCTCCAACACTAATTACACCTATTCTTGGAGTAGCCAGCGCCACAAGTTTAACGACTTCTGGAGCTTTAACTGTGAATGGAATAACAACACTAGGAGCAAGTAATAGTATGACTGTGTCTGCAGCTGGAGCTGTGAGTATTCCTGGAACAACTACATTTGGTTCTTTAACAGCGAGTAAGCCGTTAGCATTAAACGGTAGTAATGTATTAATAACATCACCTACAACAGGTACAGGAAGTACTGTTGTGTTAGATACATCACCTACTTTAGTAACACCTATACTAGGAGTAGCTAGTGCAACTAGTTTAACAGCTAGTTCTGGAATTAGTTTAACAAATAGCACAGGAAGTATTAATACAGCTACAAGGATAAATTCTATAGGTAGAATGGTTAATTCTACAACAGCTGGGAATGCAATTACTACAGACCTAAAAGCTATGAATAAAAGAATAAGAACATCTAATTACAATGGTGTAAGAGCTGTAGATAATTGGTATCTTAGAAGTGGTATAGATTCCACAAAAGGCTGGAACTGTATTTCATGGTCTCCAGAATTGAATTTATTTCTAGCACTACAGGGGTCTAATCCTTATGGACAATATTCAAGTAATAGTATAAATTGGAATAATACAAGTGTAATACTTGTACAGGGTAGTACTATTAATATTAATCCAGTGTGGTCTAGTGTTACTTGGGCTCCAGAATTAGGAAGGTTCTTAGGTGTAGCAATCACAAATGGAGTTGATTTAAATACTGATTTCATAGAATTTTTATATTCTAGTCTAGATGGAACCACATTAAACTTTGATGCTGAAATTCTAAGTTCTCCAAGTTTCTGGACATCTGTCTGTTGGTCGTCTGAATTAACATTGGCTGTAGCTGTAGGATTATCTACAGGTAATAATCAAGTCATGACATCTACAACTGGTTTAACCTGGACCAGGTTATCTGGAATACCTTCTCAAGATTGGAGAAGTGTTTGTTGGTCTCCTGAATTAAATTTGTTTGTTGCTGTAGCTAGTTCAGGTACAGGAAATAGAGTTATGACTTCGCCAGATGGAAGTACTTGGACATCAAGAACATCTGCATCTGACAATGACTGGTATAGTGTTTGCTGGAGCAGTGAGCTTTATTTATTTGTAGCAGTATCTATTACTGGTACAGGAAATAGAGTTATGACATCTCCTGATGGAATAAATTGGACATCGAGAACATCTGCCGCGGACCAGTCTTGGAGAAGTGTTATATGGGTACCTGACTTAAGTATTTTTGTAGCTATTGCTTTTGGTTCGACAGGTGTTATGTATTCGTTTAATGGAATCAATTGGACTTCTAAGACTTCTGCTGCAGCTAATAATTGGACAGGTATTGCTTGGTCTCCTGAATTGAGTATAATGTGCTCTGTTAGTAGTTCTGGAACTACAAGAGGAATGACTACTAATCCAGCTTTACCCAATTCAAGGTCTTCTTTATTGACAAATCCTGCACATCTTTCTATTAATAGTGACACTGGTGTATTGAGTTCTTTAATTACAACAGCGAGTACATCTACAACTACCGGAGCCGTTACCATCGCAGGTGGTTTAGGTGTAGCAGGAGCTTTATATGCAGGGTCAGCAAATTTCACAACTTTATCAGCTCCTCATTCTGGTTTATCGGGTTTACTTAACGATGACCACACGCAATACGCATTATTAGCAGGGCGTTCAGGTGGTCAAGTTCTTACAGGAGGAACAGCAAGTGGAAATAATTTGACTCTAAGAAGTACAACAAATGCAACAAAAGGCAGTATATTATTAGATGAAGTAACTGCAAGTTCTTCTAGCACAGTTGGTGCATTCCGTTTAGAAGGAGGTATTAGTATATCAAATACAACGGATGCTACATCTTCGACTAATGGTGGTACATTTACAACAGCTGGAGGTATAGCAGTTGCAAAGAAAGTATTTATTGGTACAGACCTTAATGTATTAGGTATATCTACATTAGGAGCTACAAATAGCTTAACTGTTTCTGCAGCAGGTGTTGTTACAGTTGGCGGAGCTGCTACTTTTTCTGCAGGGCTTACAAGTACAGCTGCTACAACTACACTTGGCACATCTACAATAGGAGCAATTACAGGTACTTCTGCAACATTTTCAGGTAATGTAACGGTGAATGGTATAACTACATTAGGAGCTACGAATAGTTTGACTGTTTCTGCTGCAGGCGTTGTCACCGTAGGTGGAGCTGCAACATTTTCAGGAAATGCCACGGTGAATGGTATAACTACATTAGGGGCTACGAATAGTTTGACTGTTTCTGCAGCTGGTGTTGTGACAGTTGGCGGAGCTGCAACATTTTCAACAGGACTTACAAGTACAGCAGGTACAACTACACTTGGCACCACAACTATAGGTGCAATAACAGGTACATCTGCAACATTTTCAGGTAATGTAACGGTGAATGGTATAACTACATTAGGAGCTACGAATAGTTTGACTGTTTCTGCTGCAGGTGTGGTAACAGTTGGCGGAGCTGCTACGTTTTCTGCGGGATTGACAAGTACAGCTGGAACTACATCTTTAGGAACAACTAATATTTCAGGATTAACCAATGTAACAAATAGTACAGATGCGAGTAATTCTACTACAGCTGCTTTGAAAACAGCTGGAGGTATAGCATCTGCTTTACAAATGTATTCAGGAGGTAATATAAATACAGATAGTTTCTTCTTTTGCAGAAATACGACAACCAATCCTCCAACATTCACAACAGCAAGAAGTACAGGTACAAAAATTGTTCTGTTGAGCGCTTTTGCAAATGGTACAAGTGCGGATTATGCTATAGGTGTTGAGAGCAATTCTATATGGTATGGAGTTCCTACAACTACGCAATCTCACAGATTTTATCATGGCACTACAAACACGATTACATTTAGTAACACAACAGCTACATTTACATCAGCTATATCAGGTACATCTGCAACGTTTTCAGGTAACGTGACTGTTAATGGTATAAGTACCTTAGGAGCTACGAATAGTCTTACAGTTTCTGCAGCAGGTGTTGTGACAGTAGGTGGCGCTGCTACGTTTTCTGCCGGACTTACAAGTACAGCTGATACAACAGCTTTAGGTACAACAACTACTGGAACAATTACAACTACAGGAAAAGTTTCAATTGGAGGAACTGACCCATTGACATTAGGTAGACTATTTCTTACTGGTACCAATGCAAATGCTGCGAACGGTCCCCATACCAGTTTTTATACTGCAAGTGACGCCTTCCCATTGTTTCAACAATTAAATTGGACACATGATGATATATCTCTCGGTTTTGATATTTATTATGACGGTACTTGGAGAAGAGCAAGTACAACAGCTAGTTACCAAATCTATAAAAGAACTGGAGAATTAGCATTTTTATATGTTGCAGCTGGAGGCTCAGCTGGAGCCGATATAAATGCTACTAGGATAACAGGGATGAAAATGAATGGTAGTGGTTTAATTACATTGGGTTCTAGTACTCCAGTCACAGTTTCTGCAGCAGGTGTATTAACAGTTGGCGGAGCTGCTACGTTTTCTGCAGGACTTACAAGTACAGCAGCCACAACTACATTAGGAACAACAACAATCGGAGCAATAACAGGTACTTCTGCCACATTTAGTACAACTCTTGGAGTTACAGGATTATCTACATTATCAGGAAATGTAATAACACCTATAATTACAGGTAGTACTGCAAGTGGTGGTACTTTAACATTAAGAAGTACTACTAATGCTACCAAAGGTTCTGTCTTTTTAGATGAAGACAACAGTGTATTTATTGTAGATGCTAGTCCTGAAAAGAGACTAGGTATTGTGAAGAAAAGCGGAGGACCTCCATTTTTTGCTACTGGTAGTGCCGCATCTTTTGATTTTAGAAGTTCAAGCACAACAACAATTGATAATGTAGCATCAACCACTTACACATCACGATTTACAATTTCAGCAGCTGGTGTTGTAAATATTCCAGGACTAACAGCATCACAAGCTGTATTTACAGATGGGTCTGATAATTTAGTATCAGTTGCAGTCAATGGTACAGGTAATGTTGTTTTAACAACATCTCCAACTCTGGTAACACCTGTTCTTGGAGTTGCAAGTGCAACCAGTTTGACTGCTTCTGGGAATATTACATCTGCTACATTAACAGTTGCAACCAAAAATATAACACCCAATACTGGAGACATTACATCACAAGTAACATTTACAGGAGCTCAAAGTGCAAGTAATGCGAATGTGACTGGACTGTCCTTCAGTACAGCGTCTACTAGGTCATTTAAATGTCTAATGTCTGTTGTGATTGTAGCGACAAGCAGTTTATATGCACAGTTTGAGCTATCAGGTATTTATAATGGCAGTACTTGGTATTTTGTCAGTAATTATCTAGGAGATAATACTAATGTAACTTTTGGTATAACAGCTGCTGGCCAAGTAACGTATAGTTCTACTACGTATACCGGATTTAGTTCTCTTACTATGAAATTCAAAGCTACCACTATAGCTATTTAAGCTTTAGCGGTGTAAATTAGAGCTATAGGCTGTATAATTGAGAGCATAATATAGTCTATAAAGATAATTGGGTATTCAAAGTCAAACATATTTAAGGAATTACATTTAAAATTTAACAAAAAATATTTTAGTTGTAATTAATATACATAAGATGAATTCCAAAAATGTTATTTATATTTTACTAGCATTTGCTATTACTTTTATGATTTATAATGTAATTAGTACAGCAAAAGAAGGGTACGAAGGATGTGGGTGTGGTTGCGATAAAGAGTACTTTTCAGATTACCTTGGAAACAAAGACAATACAGGATACTTTGACCAAAATGTCAAGAAATGTCCACATGGTATGATAAGCTATGCTTTACCTGGTGTTCTTACCAAACAAAGAGATTGTTCTATGTAAACCCTCACATTGTTATTTTAACTTTACCATCTTGAAATAATTTGAAAAATTTGTATCTAATTCTTTCAAACTCTTTCTTTCTATTATCAAAAGACGTCAAATCAGCTTTATATTTACTTTGACTTTCATTTAATTCTTTGGTTTTTTGTTTTATTATTCTAGAATGTAATTTATTTTTTTCTTTTTCAAGTTCAATTTGTTGCATTGCAATGTATTGTTCATTACCTTCTTTAACAAAGAATTTATAAGCATCGATTTGAAGTTCTATAAGGTCTCCTTGGATAGGTCGTAGATAAGCTATACCATATTCAATTTTGGTGAGAAATCCACCTGAATTAAATTCTCTTGTTCTTTTTTTGATTGCTTTAATCCAACATCCATGAAAATATTTTAGACATTCATTTTTTAATTCAATTTGTCCATCAAGTTTAATGCTTTCTACTTTACCTTGATTATATTTATTGTGGTGGTGTTTTCTAGGACCTATACATACAGTAACAGGTTTTATTTGGTAATTGTTGTTGTTTTCTTCATCCATAATTAAGAATGTAATGTGAAAATTTATTTTTAGTTTGAATTTACATTTATTGATTAGGAATCATAAATACGTTATATGCTTCAGTGCCATTAGATACATTTGTTAATACAAATGTAATTCTATAATAAGTATTAATAGCAAATGAATTACTACCATAAAAAGTTCCTCCTGAGCCAGTATTTAATCCTGAGGCAATAGATAGGTTCCTTAATAAAATGCTCCAGGTTAATCCGACCGCAGGGTTACTAAATGCGCCAACTAAATTAGCGGCACTAGGTAATGTATCACTCCACGGAGAACCGAATATACCATCTCTGAAAATAATAGAACCAATAACCTGACTAGCAGTATAAGTTACTGCTGAACTAGTTGTTATATTTTGAAGTGTATATTGTTCCACTATTTGATTATTAAACACAGCTTGCCCTCCAACAAATAATTTCTTAGCAACTGCTATACCTCCTGCTGTTGTAAATGTGCCTCCGTTAGTGCTACTAGTTGCATCTGTAGTATTTGAAATACCTATACCTCCTGATAATGTCAGTGAACCTGTTGTATTACTTGTGCTTGTAGTTGTATTTGTTATATTTGTAACTCCAGGAATAGTTACAACACCGTCATTAGCAATAGTCATTCTTAATGTTTTTGAAGATGTAGTGTAAAATCTAATAGGTCCTGTGCTTGTAGAATACAGACCTAATCCAAAATCCCCATTATTATTAATACCTGCTGGCAAATTGTCTGGAGATCCAACTTCATCTATAACAAATAACCTCTCAGCACTTGCCGAATTTCTAAAAGTTGCTATATTTGTACCAGTATTAGCAGTTGCTGTGTTTTGCAATGTAGCATTTGAAATAACAGCAGACGCTTGTATAGTCACAGCACCTGTTGCTGAAACAGTCATGCTATTTGATGTTCCTAACGATATAGTCCCATCTGGGGCTATATTAAATCTTCTTGTTCTTGAAGAAGTAGTAAACAATCCTATACTACCAAATGTGTTGTCTGTTGCATACAGACCTATTCCGAAAAAACCGAAACCGCTTTCAAGACCTGGCGGTAGAGATGACGCTAAACTTTCATCTATTAAAGTCATTCTATTACTACCACCGGAGTCTTGAATCCTTACTAAGTTAGTTCCACCTTGAAGAGCCCCTGTACCTCTTAGTATACTATCTTTTATAGAAGGGCTAGTATCTAAAACAACAGTACTACCTGTTCCTGTTACAGGAGACGTTATTAAGACTTTACTAGCATTAAGGGCTACAGGTAAACTTGCTGTTAAAGCATTGAATGTTGTAGAACCATTTACAACCACAGCACCAGCAGCAGAAATAGTCATACTATTTGTAGCTCCTAATGTAGTTATACCCAAGACTGAAAGGTCTGTACCAATGAAAGCTTTCTTAGCAACTGCTATACCTCCTGCAGTTGTAAAAGTCCCGCCATTAGTACTACTAGTTGCATCTGTAGTATTGGATATACCTATACCACCTGATACAAGAATAGAACCAGTAGTAGAAGAAGTAGAAGCAGCAGAAGTTGTACTAGTTAAAATACCAGTTTCATCTATACTTAATCTATTTCCACTTATAAGTAAAGTATTTTTATTATCAGGCAACACTATCTGACTTAAATAAACACAATCAGTAGAAGTCGAATTACATGTTATAAACCTGCTTAATTCTTTTATCCAAATAACATTTCTCCAAGTAACATCGGCAGGAGAAGTTACAGTAACCCATGTAATACCATTGGGGCTTATCATAAATCTATTATTTATACCACTAAAAGCAACAGCGACAAACAAAGTCAATTCTGGAGACCAGCATATAGAAGTCCATGAATTGTCAGCAGCAGAAGTTCTAGTAGTCCATGTTATTCCATCCGAACTAGTCATTACTCTATTACCTGTACCAGTAGAAGCAACAGCTACAAATAATGTTAATTCAGGAGACCAACATACAGAGTTCCAATCATTGTCAGCAGCAGAAGTTCTAGTAGTCCATGTTATTCCGTCAGGACTAGTCATTACTCGATTACCTGTACCAGTAGAAGCAACAGCTACAAATAAAGTTAATTCAGGAGACCAGCATACAGAATTCCATGAATTGTTAGCAGCAGAAGTTCTAGTAGCCCATGTTATTCCATCAGAACTAGTCATTACTCTATTATTTGTACCAGTAGATGCAACAGCTACAAACAAAGTCAATTCTGGAGACCAACATATAGAATTCCAGGAATTGTCAGCAGCAGAAGTTCTAGAAGCCCATGTTATTCCGTCAGCACTAGTCATTACTCTATTATTTGTACCACTAGAAGCAACAGCTACAAACAAAAACAATTCTGGGGACCAACATACAGAATTCCAAGTATTACTAGCTGCAGCAGTTCTATCCGTCCATGTAACACCATAAGAACTTGTAATTACTCTGGCACCAGCTATACCTACAATTACAATTATACCAAGATAAGGAGACCATGCTATAGATCTGGCCTGTGGGTTTGATGAAGTAGATTGGTACCACCCTGATGAAACGGAACGTAGAGTATTTCCATAATAAGATACAGTAGTTCTGTTATATATATTACGAATATTTAAATTATTGATAAAACCGTTTGTGATATTTATATCTGGCAATTTTACAGTGTTTTGAGAAACAACATTAAGAGAATTACCAATATAAACTGGTCCAACAATTCCCACACCTCCTCCTACAGTTAATGCTCCTGTAGTAGTAGAACTACTAACTGTTGTTTCATCAATAATGACTCTGCCTTTAGTAGCATTTGTAGTACTTCTAAGAGTTAGTGTGCCACTAACTGATGTACTACCTGTTATAGTAGGTGCAAAAGTAGTTCCTAATGTAGTTGTACCTGCTGTACTTGTGAGACCTGAAGAAAATGTAGCTGAACCAGATACAGTCAAAGCTCCTGCATTAGATATAGACATTCTTAAGGTATTGCTACCAGTTGTATAAAAATTGATAGGTCCAGAACCAGCAGAAAAAAGACCTAAACCAAAACCACTGGTAGTGCTTATACCGGGAGAGACAGAACCTGTAGTAGTTTCATCTATTACAAATATTCTATCTGTTCCTGCCGGGTTTTTAAATGTCCCAATTGTAGTACCTGTGTTAGCAGTACCTGTATTCTGGAAAATAGGGTTTACTATTAAACCAGTATACAGAGACCCAGCTATACCTACCCCACCAGAAACTACCAAAGCTCCTGTAGTAGTAGAACTACTAACAGTAGTTTCATCAATTATTACTCTACCTTTTGTAGCATTTGTAGTACTTCTAAGTGTTAAACTATTTCCTGAAGCAGTTCCAGCAGTTAGTATTTGACCTCCAGCTCTACCAGCTAATAAAGCATATTGTGTATGGTCATCATTGAGTAAACCTGTTAACCCTAAATGAGGAGCTGATAAAGTTGTAATATTTGCTGAAGCAGCTGTAACAGCACCTGTAAAATTACCTGAAGCAGAATATAATGCACCAGCAACCCCTAAACCTCCTGATACAATCAAGGCTCCGCTTGTAGTTGTTGTACTTGCTGTAGTATTATTTATTGTGACAACTCCAGCAGAACTGACCGATAAAGGTGTTGTAGAACCTATTGTTGTTAAACCTGATGTTGATGATAAATTGACATTAAATGACATCTACCTTACTTTGATTATTAATTACAAATTAAAATAAATTTCGAGATAAATCTTAAATCTTATTTTAATTTTTATTGAGTTTACATTTCTTTAGTACATTTCTTTAGTACATTTCTTTAGTACCTTTCTTTAATACTGTCTACGTAAGCTTTATGTTTTTTGTCTTCTTTCTTTTTTTGAGCATTATTTGTTTTAATATTAGTTTCTATTTTACCTTGTTTATCAATTTTTTCAGAGTAATATCTTTCTTTAACGGATGACGAAGGCTTAGAACATGAAAAAAAAGATTTAAATTTGTTCCAGTATTTTTTGCATTTATTTTTCCAATAGGCTTTTCTGCTATCCTTTGTATAATTAGGAAAAACTTGATTAATTTCTGCGTATTCAAGAGCCATTTATTAATATAAATATACAGAATACTTTATTCAAATCTAACGCAGTTGTCTTGATTTTTAGATGTATTTTTCAAAAATCACCTTTTCACCAGGATTTGTAACAATTTTAGTATAATTGTATACCTTATCAGTTTCAAGCATGAAATAGAACCATCCATCGCTGCTTCGACGTAAAGCACCAATTACTTCAAGATTATCTTTATCGCTTCCTGCTAAAACAGTATAAGGCAAAGGCTCTGCTACTTCTGTATATACACTTCCTACAGGGTTAGGCAAATTGAATTTATAAAGGTATTGATACCCTGTGTCACATTGGTGTTTAAAGACCATACCATTGGCTAAGGGTAAGTCTTTATTATCTATGAAGTATTTAGTAGATACATTGCTTATGTAATTACTTTCTTCGAAAGGTGAGAAGTTTTCTTTGCGTAAAAAGAAGTGATAAACAAGATACAATATCACGAGTACTGCAAGGAAAATTAGTAAATTTTGGTATTTAGATTTGTTATCCATACTTACTTTAGTTTATTAGTTTATTATACAATAACAAAATAAAATAATTCTAAATTTTACTTAAAAAAATTGATATTAGTATCATTAACATAAAACAAGACGCCACCATATCCTTATGGATACATTAGATAATTTATCATTCGATCACTCTACATCTAAATACATGGAGATATCTGCAAAAAATGGAACACTTTCAGGTATAAAAAATATTATACAAAGAAGTTGTAGCAAAGGCTTAATGATAGCTATAAAACACGATAAATATGATGTAATAAAATACTTCGAAAGCTTGGGGGTGACCTTGACGCAAAAGCAATTATCCGACCTTATTTTAAAAGATAGAATATTTTATTCTCAAGAAGTAACTACAAATGAACCTTTGTATTCTGCTTTAAAGTTGGCATCTAGAACAAGAAACACTCAAGAAGAGTTCGATGATGAACAACTTGAGTTATTTTATAAAGTGTATGAAAATACTGTAGACTATTTAATTTTAGATTATTACATAATTAAAATAATTATTAAAACATACAAAAAGGAAGAACACCTCATAAAGCTAATAAAAAATACAGACAATGTAAGACTACTGAATTGTAGTATTACAACCGATAATATAAATTTCATCGAGGCTATTTTAAAAAATACAGAATTTTCCTTTTCAGAATTAAATAATGCATTGCTTATAGCAGTAGAAACAAAACGTTTATCAATATTTAATCAAATACTTAATTGTCTCAATGAAGTATGTCCTGTGGAATATGATGATGATAATCTATTACATTTTAAGCACCTCGTGTTCGCGTGTCAGTTTGGTTATCTTGATATTGCAAAAATGTTTATAGAAGAAAAGAAAACATCTATAACATATCATCAAAATTACTTGATAAGATTAGCTTGTGAAAAAGGTAATATGGAGTTGGTAAAATACTTTATATCCAAAGGTGTAGACCCTAAAATGTATAATAACAGTTGTATAAAAAGAGCTATAATAAACAAGCACTATCATTTAATAGAATATCTGCTAAGCATTGGATGTAATCCTACTAGATGGATAAAACAAGTCATAACAACTGAAGATTTAGGAATAATTAGTTTATTAGAACATAATGGATATAGTGTAATTCAAGAAGAATATGCTATGATACACGCTGTAGACTCCTTAAATTACAGATTTATAGAATACCTGATAGAAAAAGGTGCAGATATATCCATAAGAAGTCATTATCCATTGCGTTATACCGCTGCTAAAAAACGTTTGGATATAGTTAATTTATTATTATCAAATGGCGGAGATATTCATCAAGCTTTAAATCACGGTACACAAGTTTTAAGGAGTCTGGCATCGGAGTTCTTAAAGAATATACATAAAGGTATTTTCCAAGGTCCTTTACCCTTACATGATGTAGAGTGTGCGATTTGTTATAATACATTAAAACATACAGAAAGTATATATCAATGTGACACATGTAAAAATTTAGTTCATAATGCATGTCAAAAGAAATGGAATAATGGTTGTGTTTATTGCAGAAATTAATTCCCAAAGGCAGAAATTGAAAAAAGATTGTTTCAATTTCAAAAGGTAGAAATTAATTTCCAAAGGCCGGAATTAAAATTTGAGTTTCTTTCTATACATAAATACACTTAAAATCACAAGAAAAATTAAAACGGCAATTAAAATACTTAAGTATTGCCTCACAAAAAAATACATTTGTGTCATCTGTTTTTCTTCTGGAGAAACCCATGACCCTTCGTAAATATGTAAGCCTATTGCATAATCTGGAACATCACATTGTAAATGAAAGTCTTTCATATTACAAGCTTCAAAATATTGATGATTTAAAATAGTTAAATCATTTTTATTTACCTTTCTTATAGCCTTTGTCATCATTACAGGTCCTGTTGTATAGAATATATAATAGAAGTTTTTACCTAAATATTTAAGCCAAGTATCTTTACTTTGAATACACTCCTCAAGGATACTCTTCATTACATTACTTTGAGGTATACACATAATGATACCATTATTAATCAAGTCTTCGTTGAATTGCAAGCCTATAGCTGTCAATAGAAGATGATGCATAGCATCATAAGAACATACAGATAAAATAGCTTCTTTATCTTTGTTACTATCTATGATACCTTGAATAGGTTTCAAGCACTTTACGTCCATATCAATGTATATACCACCATATACATATAAAATAATGTACTTTGCAAAGTCTATTTTTTGTATCATCAAAGGATAACTATGATAACTACTTTTGATGTCATTTGCTTGTGTATTTATTAAATTTTCTATAGATTGTTGGTCCCATATTTTGATTTGATACTCAGGGTTTAGAGTTTTCCAAGTTTGATGGTACTCTTGTAGATGGCTTGGAATATTGCTTTCACCTTGAAACCATATTTGATGTATTATTCTGGGAATTTGTGACATCTTTAATTACACGTTCGTTAAACGTTAGTTACACGTTCGTTACCTTTACATAATAAAAAATAAATTGGGGTATTAAATACCCCAATTACATTTATTAATTAAGTTCCATATTCTGTATTATTTTTGATTGTTTATAATATGATGTACCACTCTGTAAATAAATATGTTTATTTTGGAGCAGTAAATAAGATAGTGAAAGAATACATTAAAGAACACCTTGAAGAAATGAAAAGTAAAGGTATGAAAAATGTGTTTATTAAAGAAATAGATATATTACCAGCTGTAATACTTACATTGAGAAATGATTATGAAGACGTTGATATGTATTGGAATAAGGTTAGAGAAGAACTCAGAAAATGTGGAGCAGAATATGTCTCTAATATATACGAAAATGACGATGATAATGACATAGATGAAGATTACAAATTGTTTATATAATTGTTTATATAATTGTTATTATTCAAGTTCCATATTTGACTTTTTAAAGGTAGTTTTCTGTTTTTTAGATTTCTTCGAAGAATTCAAGGCATTTAGCGCCATAAGTAGCCCATCACTTCTGTCATCAGCTTTACCACAAGAAAGGAAATCGTCAAGCCAAACACGTCGTTCTTCATCAGAAAATTTATTTTCTAGAAACCATTTTGTATATTGAATACTTAACCATTTTCGTTTTGCATAAGCTCCTTTTAGCTTACATTCCAAGTAAGGCCCCGTATATGCTTTTAGTTTTTGCGAAGCTCTAACAAATCGAATAATACACTTTGTATCTTTCATGAGTTCCGCTAGTTTTCCATATATAATATGAGAGGTAAACTTCATTGAAGAATTTATTTTTGGCTGAAGTTCTATGTAAATACCTGATAATTTTTCAAATAATGTAATATTGTCATCATATATTTTTTGAAGTTTTCCTAAAACTATCAAGGCAATATCTTGTAATAGATAATCTTTTATATTTTTTTTCTTGAAGTGATTCGTTTTCTGGATTGTCATATTTTTCGGGAAATGTGATTTACAACAGTAAAGATATTTTTTTTCATTGTCAAGGTATTTATACTTACATTTCTTGTTGCAAATCTTCTTATTTTTTAATGTATCTTTACATAGATGTTCTTCAGTATCTAAAGTATCATAGACCCCCCATAAATGTATTTTGTATGTTTGAAAATCACCAGGACACTCACAAGACATAACACATAAGCTTAAATTCCTAATACCTATATCTATAGCCAATACACAATTGTTCATTAAATTTACAACTTAATAAAAAACTAAGTAATAAACCGCAAAATTAATTTCTTAATAGATAATATACTTAACAAATGACTTTTATTAGTGATAGCAGTGGACGATTTGCAACCAGTTACACCCCTGAATGTGTAGTAAACGAAGCAATTAAAGCTAAAGCTGGTATTAAAAACAACTATGAATACAGACTTTACCTACAAAGAAACGGCGAGAAGATGATTAAAGAACCTAAACCTGCCAATATTGAAATTGCAGGAGGTTGTGATTGTGCTAAGTGCCTTTTAATTTCTAAAAAAGACTTTTTCAATAGCTTGTAAAGCGTTGAAAAAGAACCATTTTCAATTAAATCGTTGGCTTGTAAAGCGTTGAAAAAGAACCATTTTCAATTACATCGTTAGCTTGTAAATTTAACCATTTTTAATTAAACCGTTAGCTAAGAAAATAATCATTGTTTTTACTTATTATTTCTAAAATTTTATTTTAATTAGTAATAATAAGTAAAATACATTAAGTATGAATAATTTTCAATTGAATGTTTTATTGAAGAAAGAAGCTTTAAAAATTGTACCGGGTTGTATTATCAACAATGAATTAAATGATTTAGTCATTGATAAAAGGATAGGGACACCTTCTGTTGACGGTGAAGCATATAGTGCTTGTTATCCAAAAACATGCAAATTGAAGCTTGCTATTAAGAAAATACCCATAAGAGACAGCGAGTTAAAGCTTATAAAAAAATCAGAAGAACCTGATATTCTTAATAAGAGTTATATATTTACAGAATTGTTATTTATGAAGCTTACAAATTTCCTAGTAAGCCAAGGAATTACAATCAATTTACCTATTATTTATAGTAAATATTTATGTGAAGACCAATGTAAATTTGAGAATAAACAGATATCATCAAATGTAAAAAATTGTATAGTTATGGTTAGTGAATTAGCTGATGGCGACCTTAAAAAGATGTTAACAGAATTAAAATTGTCACAAGATGAAATGAAAATAGTGTATTTTCAGATATATGCTAGTTTGTACTGTTTCCATAAGTATTTTAAGGCTGTACACAATGATTTACATTGGGGTAATGTATTGTTTCATCGTATTCCAGCCGGTGGTTACTTTGAATACATTATAGAAGGAAAACATGTAATTATACCCAATATAGGATACATTATGGTTTTATGGGATTTTGGTAGGTCTTTTATACCAGGAAAGCTTACAGTAAACGATAGAAAAAATTCTGATGCAACTATCGATGAAGATTATCGCAGAGTAACTGATATGTTGTATGGAAATAAAACACCTGGAAGCGAAATTATAAATACTGCTAATAATAATTTAGCTAAAGCTTTACATTTACTTATTGACAAATCAAAAAATTACAGAGAACTTACTGCTTCATTTGGAGTGTATATTTCACAAAAAAATGTAAAAAAATCAGAAATCCTTGCAACATTTAATATGGATAAAAAGGTCACTACCTTGGATAAAACCATCAAAAAATATCTTAATAAAGCAGTCTTCAAACCGGATTCAAAGAAAGTAACGAAAGTAACGAAAGTTCCAAAATCCACACATCAAATTAAAACTTCTTCTTAAACTAAAAAAAAGAATAATCCCTTGAAATTTCAAGGGATTATTCTTTTTTTTAATTTTTATTTTTTCATTTGTTATTTTAGTTTTCTTTTTTATTTTTTTCAGTTATTTCGGTTATGTATTTGAAAGTTTCATTTGTTTTTTTATGATGATTCCAAAATCGAGGCCTTACATTAGTAAAGTCTACTTCCTTTTGTTCGATGAGATATTTTGCTATATCAAGTCTATTGTATTCTATAACTTTTTGTAGCGGTTCATTAGCTCTATGATTTAATAAGCCTGGATAACCTCTTTCTAAGATTATTTTCATAGAGTCGAGTTGACCTTCTTTGATAGCCATACAGAGCGCATTTGCTTGTAAGTTAAAACTTACGTCAAAATAAGAATGTATAGCATATTGTTTATTTTCTTTAGCATACCCAACTAATGCGTTTTTTCCTTTTATTGGCTCGCAGTCTCTGCACATTAAAGGACCTTTAGGATTATCCCCACATCCACATGCTTCGCCATTGAATCTATCTTTAAGTTGTTCATCTGTTAAGTCATTTGAACATAGAAAAACATTTCCATCGCAAAAGTCACAATTATACATGACTTCGATGCCGGATTCTCCGTTCATACAGCAATGATGTTCGCATATATAACAAGAAGCTCCCATACCTTATTGATATTTTAGTAAAAAAAATTCAATTTTTAGTTTAAAGATAAAATAAGACTATATATCAATGAAAAGTAAAGTCTTTCTATTCACAACAATCGCTATTTCACTAGCCTATGCATTGAAAAGATATCTTAA
>Ga0075156_10000703_pt1 | contig 17566 bp, 18 predicted proteins | sample JI81AbrownDNA_FD_70966 | JGI IMG/M metagenome (GOLD analysis project Ga0075156, IMG submission 70966) | Wastewater effluent complex algal communities from Wisconsin, to seasonally profile nutrient transformation and Carbon sequestration -... | ecosystem: Engineered > WWTP > Effluent > Algae...
GAGGGCAACAGACCCGATTCGGACGCCATCGCGAACAGCGTGCCGATCTGCACTCCGGCTGCGCCTGCGGCGCGGGCCTCGGCGACCTTCTCCGGCGACGCGTACGCGCCGGCCAACCAGTACGGCAGCCCGAGCTCGCCGATCTTGGCCAGGTCGGCCTCGTCCTTCGGGCCGTAGATCGGCTCGCCGGACTCGTCCAGGGTCATCCGTCCGCGCGGGGGCGCGCTGTGCCCGCCGGCCCTGGGGCCTTCGACCACGAAGCCGTCCGGACGGGTCGCCTCATCACGGTTCAAGTAGGTGGCCAGCACGTGCACGGACACGATCGCCAGGAACTTCGGACGGCGCAGCAGCGGCAGGTCGGCGCCCAGGTACTTGACTGGGTCGAGTTCTGCGCGGTGCACCGTGGTGGCACCGGCCACGTCGATGGTCAGCCGTCCGGCGCGCCCGGCGGCGAAGTCGGTGAGCAGCCGCGGAATCTCGCGGGGCACGCCGGCGCCCATGATCACGTAGTCGACGCCGCCGAGCATGGCGCCCAGGATCGCCGAGGCGTTGGCCGTCTGGATCTTCTCCAGCATGTTGATGCCGACGACGCCGTCGTGGCCCTCCTTGGCCAGCCACACCTCAGCGAAGTTGGCGGCCAGGCTCAGCTCGATCGCGGCGCGACTGGGCGAGATGGTCAGGGTCGGGTGCGGGCGGTAGGGCTTGCCGCGACCTCGGCCCTCGGGTCGGTAGTAGGCATCGAGGATGCGCTGCGCCATGTCTGGCGAGGGAAAATGCGCCAGCGCCCGGCGACGGTGGCCGCCCGGGTCACCGTCCTGCAGGGTGCGCGCCAGGACTCCGTCGAGAGCGGTGCCCGAGACGACACCGAGTTGGCCGCTTCGCGACACCTCGCGGGCGAGTTGCCACGACGATACGGCGACGCCCATGCCGCCCTGGATGACGACGGGCGTGGACGCCTGGGTCGAGACCGGGTACTCCGCGTTCGCTGGGATCATGTGCCTACGGTAGCGTAAGTTACGGTGGCGTAGGAAATCCTGGGTCTCACTGGTTGAACGGGCGGTACATCGGTCGAGACGCGTGTGCACGACCCATCGGCACCCGTGGGCCCTCGTCCGTGGCCCACCCCTCGCGGGGCAAACGATCCGGACGGCCGGGCCGAGTAGCGCGCAGACGCCCGCGCGACCAACGGGTGACATGGCATTTGCACCCCCTTATGCTCACATGTAGCATAAGAGTGTTTTCGTACGAGGAGGAGCCTCAAGATGAGCACCACCCTGATCACCGCCGATGAGCTGTTCCAGCGGGTCGACCACGTCGTTCCTGCCGTCGAGTGGGCAACCATGGCCGACGATGTCAACGCGATCATGCGCCTGAAGAAAGAGCGCAACGCGGTGATCCTGGCCCACAACTACATGCGGCCCGAGATCTTCCACGGCGTGTCCGACATCGTCGGCGACTCGCTGGCGCTCGCCCGCGAGGCAACCACGGTCGAAGCCGACGTGATCGTGCTGGCCGGTGTTCATTTCATGGCCGAGACGGCCAAGCTGCTGAACCCGTCGAAGACCGTGCTGATCCCCGACCTGCGCTCGGGCTGCTCGCTGGCCGAGTCGATCACCGCAGAGGACGTCCGTGAGCTCCGACGCCTGCACCCCGGCGTTCCGGTCGTCACCTATGTGAACACCTCGGCCGCCGTGAAGGCCGAGAGTGACATCTGCTGCACCTCGGGCAACGCGGTGCACGTGATCGAGAGCCTCGGTGTGCCCGAGGTGATCATGATCCCCGACCAGTTCCTGGCCGCGAACATCGCCCGGCAGACCGGCGTGAAAGTGATCACGCATCCGGGGGCCTGCGAGGTGCACGAGCGGTTCACCCCGCACGACATCCGCCAGGTGCGGGCCGACTACCCCGACGGCGTCACCGTGCTGGCACACCCCGAATGCCCGCCGGAGGTGGTCGACGAGGCCGACTTCTCGGGTTCGACCGCGCAGATGATCAAGTTCGTCGCCGAGAAGCGGCCCAAGCGGGTGGCCCTGGTCACCGAGTGCTCGATGAGCGACAACGTCGCCCAGGAATACCCCGACGTCGAGTTCGTCCGGCCATGCAACCTGTGCCCGCACATGAAGCGAAACACGCTCGCCAAGATTCGCCACGCCCTCGAGACGATGACCAACGAGGTCACCATCGATCCCGACGTGGCCGATCGCGCCCGCGCGGCGGTCGAGCGCATGCTCGAAGTGGGGGCTCCGCCGAAATGACCGTCGCCCGCACCGAGGTTTTCGCTGACGGTCCGGTGATCGTCGGAGGCGGCCTCGCAGGACTCACCTGCGCCATCGAACTCGCGCCGGCCCGCTGCATCGTGTTGTCGGCGGGGGCGCTGAGCACCGGAACGTCCACAGGCTGGGCGCAGGGTGGTGTGGCTGCCGCGGTCGGCCCCGACGACTCGGCGGACGACCACACCGCCGACACGCTGGCCGCCGGCGCCGGGCTCTGCGACGAGCAGGTCGTGCAGGCGATCACCGCCGCCGGCCCTGCGGCCATCGACTGGTTGTCCGAGCAGGGCACCCGCTGGGACCGCAATCCCGACGGCACCTTCAAGCTGGGCCTCGAAGGCGCGCACGGACGCCGCCGCATCGTGCACGCCGGCGGCGACGGCACCGGCGCGGAACTGCTGCGCACTGTGGTCGACAAGGCCCGCACCCTCGACTCGATCGCGCTGTGGGACCACAGCCCTGCCACCCGCATCGTGGTCGAGAACGGCCGCGTGACCGGCGTCGAGGTGACCACGCCCGATGGCCCCGTGCTGCTGCGCACGTCGGTCGTGGTGCTCACCACCGGCGGCATCGGCGGACTGTTCACCCACACCACCAACCCGCTGTCGTCGCGGGGGCAGGGCCTGGCGCTCGCGTTCCGGGCCGGCGCGGTGCTGCGCGACATCGAGATGGTGCAGTTCCACCCGACCGCCCTCGACGTCGAGATCGACCCGATGCCCTTGGTCAGCGAGGCCGTGCGGGGCGAGGGGGCCGTGATCGTCAACGAGCGCGGCGATTGGGTGCTGGCCAACCCGCTGTCGGCCCGCGACGTGGTGAGCCGCGCCGAGTGGGCGCAGCTGCAGTCCGGGCACCAGGTCTTCCTCGACGGCCGCACCTCGCCCGGCGAGCGGTTCGCCGAACTCTTCCCGTCCATCAACGCCACCGCGATCGCCGCCGGACTCGACCCGACCCGCGACCTGCTACCCGTCCGGCCCGCCGCGCACTACCACATGGGCGGCGTGCAGGTGGACCTGGCCGGACGCAGCTCCGTCCCCGGCCTGTACGCGGCCGGCGAGGTCGCCTCGACCGGCCTGCACGGCGCCAACCGGCTCGCATCCAACTCGTTGCTCGAAGCAGTCGTCTGCGGACGCTGGGTCGGCCAGCACCTCAAGACGTCCGCCACCGACGTCGCGACCCGGGCCGCCGAGCGGCCCTCGGCCAATCGCCACTGGGCCGACGAGACCTGGCGCCCGGACGAGCCGGTGATCGACCGCATCCGCACCATCGTCACCGAGGGGGCGGGCGTGCTTCGCGACGCCGAGGGGTTGCAGCAGTCGCTCGACCTGTTGCGCCCCCACCTCGACAACGACACCGGCCTGGTCGGCTATCTGGTCGCCCACGCCGCACTGAGTCGAACCGAGTCGCGCGGCGCACACACCCGCACCGACTTTCCGGCCATGGAAGCGCCTCGTCACACCCTGGTTTCGCTGGCCGACCTGCCCGCTGTCGAACTGGCCGGAACGCCGGCATGAGGGCGTTGCCCCGGCTGGTGATCGAGCCCATCGTCCGGGCCGCCCTGCTCGAAGACCTGGGCCGGGCCGGTGACATCACCACCGACAGCACCATTCCGGACGATGCCCGGGCCACCGTGGCGCTCGTCTCCCGCGAGCCCGGCGTGGTGGCGGGTCTGCCGCTGGCTCTGCTGGCATGGGAGTTGGTCGATCCCTCGATCAGCTGCGACGTACACCTGCCGGACGGCTCTCGGGTCGAGCCGGGCAGTGTGATCGCGACCGCGTCCGGGCCGGCCCGTGGGTTGCTGACCGGCGAACGGGTGGCGCTCAACTTTCTGGGTCACCTGTCGGGCGTGGCGACCGGCACCGCCACCATCGCCGACGCCATCGCACACACCCGTGCCCACGTCGCCGACACACGCAAGACCATCCCCGGCCTGCGCGCCCTGCAGAAGTACGCGGTGCGGTGCGGCGGTGGAGCCAACCACCGCTTCGGACTCGACGACGCCGTGCTGATCAAGGACAACCACATCGCCGTCGCCGGAGGCATCAGGGCCGCGGTCGAGGCCGCTCGGGCCAACGCCGGGCACCTGGTCAAGATCGAGGTCGAGGTCGACTCGCTCGCGATGCTGGCCGAACTGCTCGAGGTGGGTGCCGACGTGGTGCTGCTCGACAACATGGGCCCCGACCTGCTGCGCGAGGCCGTCGCGATGGTCGCCGGACGCATGGTCACCGAGGCGTCCGGACGGATCACGCCCGAGACCGCGGTGCCGATCGCCGAGGCCGGGGTCGACCTGATCAGTGTCGGATGGCTGACCCACAGCGCCCGGGTGCTCGACATCGGCCTGGACCACGTCGCGAAGGCCTGATCCAGGCACTGCCCGGCCGTTAGCATGCTGACGTGGATCAGGTCGCCCGTTACCTCGCCGGGCTGTTCGAGTTGATCGCCCGTACCTACCGCCTCGACCCGGCGGCGCTGGCGTGGGTGCGCGATCAGCCGTACTCGATCTGGCTGGCGCTGGGTGTTGCCCTGCTGGCCGGAGTCTCGATCATGATCGGGCACGCCACGGTTCTGCTGTTGAACCGCATCACCGGCTGGCGCTTCGTGGCCGGACTGATGCTGACCTCGGTGGGTCTGGTGGTGCTGTACATGGTCGAGTCGCTCATCCTGTGGGCCCTCGGCTCGTGGTGGCGCGGGCAGGACGTCTCGTACGTCCTGGTGCTGGCCGGGGTGCTGGTGGCGACGGCCCCACAGATCTGGGGCTTTCTGGTGCTGATCCCCTATCTGGGAACCGCTATCGGCCGGCTGCTGTCGGCCTGGAGCGCTGTCTGCCTGTGGGCCGTCACGGTCACCGTCTTCGGCATCGGACGATGGCCGGCCGTGCTGTTGGTGGCAGCCGCGTGGCTCGCGATGCACCTGATCTCGACGGCCTGCTCGCCGGCCCTGTCGAGGGTGGTGGCGTCGGTGTTCAAGCGGATCAGTGGGCGCACCTTCTGGGTCTCCGGCGCCGACCTGCTCAGCGGCAGTCCGCTGCTGACCGGACGGGGACCGGAATGAACCTCGAAGACCTGCTCATTCTGCTGCTCGCGCTGCTGGTTGCCGCTTTGCTGATGGCACCGCTGGAGTCACTGCATTGGTGGGCCACCACCGGCTCAAACCAGATCGAGACGTTCGGCGCCCCGGACGAACCGGAGCAGCACCAGGAGGCGATCGACGCGGGCCGCAGCGTCGAGCCGGGCACGGGCAGGTTCCTGGTCTATCTGTCCGGCATCGGGGCCATCGCGGCCAAGGGGGTGCCGCAGGAGGAGGTGCCCTTCATCGCCGATCTGCGTACCAGGCTGAACGAGTTCACGGTCGTGGAGGACGTGTTCCCTTATGCCGTCGACAATCGAGGGCTGACCGCGGAGCGCCTGCTCGGGGGGCTCTGGCGCTGGCTGGAACGCGCCCGACTGAAAGACCCCAACGCCTTCCTGGCCGTGCTGATCAACCTGCGCAACGTGATGCAGCTGTTCGTCTGCGCCGATCGCCGCTACGGCCCGACCTACAACCTGGGCACCGCACGCGAGATCCACAAATCCCTGGTGCGGCACGGGCATCAGGTCGGCAGCGCGGACGAGGTCGTGCTGTTCGGCTGGAGCGGTGGCGGTCAGATCGCACTGGGCGCTGCGTGGTATCTGCAGGCGATGGGGCTCAAGGTGTCGGTGATGTCGCTGGGCGGCCTGCTGTCCGACGACATCGCGCTGGGCCGGATCGAGCATCTCTGGCACCTGTACGGCTCCCGGGACTTTCTGCAAGCCTCGGGCAAGGTGCTGTTCGCCGGACGCTGGCGAATCAGCCGTTCCTCGCCCTGGAACCGAGCGATGCGCAAGGGAAAGATCTCGATGATCGAACTGGGCCCGTACAACCACAACGTCTCGGAGCACTACTTCGATTGCGACTCGAAGCTGCCCGACGGACGCACCTACGCCGGCAAGGTGATCGACACCGTGGGCGGCATTCTCGAACCGCAGCGCTGACCGGCGCCACCGAATCGGGGCTACCGTGAAGGTGACCAGGAGGCGTTCATGACAGCACCCGGCAGCGTCATCGTGGTCGGCGGCGGGCCGGCCGGCATGGTGTGCGGCTTGCTGTTGGCCAGGGCGGGCATCGAGGTCACCGTGCTCGAGAAGCACCAGGACTTCTTTCGCGACTTCCGCGGCGACACCGTGCATCCCAGCACGTTGACGTTGCTCGACGAACTGGGCCTCTGGCCCGCCTTCGAACGTGTGCCGTACAGCCGTCTGCAGCAGGTTCGGCTACCCGTACGGGGCGGCGGCCCCGACGTGGTGGTCGCCGACCTGACCAGGCTTCGCACCAGGCACGCGTTCATCGCCATGACGCCGCAGTGGGACTTTCTCACCGTGCTGGCCGAGGCGGGCGCAGCCGAGCCGAGCTTCACCCTACGAATGGGGCTCGAGGTCACCGGTCTGCTGGCCGAGCAGGGTCGGGTGGTCGGGGTTGACTGCACCGGCCCGGAGGGTGAGCTGCAGCTGCGAGCCGACCTGGTGATCGCCTGCGATGGACGCGAATCCCGGTTGCGCCGGGACGCCCTGTTACCGGTGGTCGAGCACCCTGTTCCGATGGACGTGTGGTGGTTCCGGCTGCCCACCGACGCCGCCATCGGCGAGAGCCTGCTGCCCCGGACGGGACCCGGATCCGTCTTCGTCCTGATCCCCCGTCGCGGCTATGTGCAGGCGGCACGGCTGATTCCCAAAGGGTCGGACGCCCGACTGCGAGCCGACGGTATCGAAGCGTTGCGCGCCACGATCGCCCAGTGCGCCCCCGAACTCGCCGACGCGGCCCAGCAGCTCGAGTTCGACCAGGTTCGGCTGCTGAACGTGCAGGTCAATCGGGCGAGCCGCTGGTGGGCGTCCGGCCTGTTGTGCATCGGCGATGCCGCGCATGCAATGTCGCCGGCGGGCGGGGTCGGGGTGAACCTCGCCGTGCAGGACGGCGTGGCCGCCGCCCGTCTGCTGGCTGTGCCGTTGCTGGCCGGGCGGATCAGCAATGCCGATCTGGCTGCCGTCCAGCGTCGCCGGGAGTTCGCCGCGCGGGCGACCCAGGCCGCCCAACGGGTCTTGCATCGCGGCATCGAACGGCTGCTGAACGGGAGCGCGTCCCTGCTGCTGCCGCCTCGGGCCGCACGGGTGCTGCGCCGGCTGCCCTGGCTGGCCGCGGTGCCGGCCTACCTGGTGGGTATCGGCGTGCGACCCGAACACGCGCCGGCCTTCGCTCGGCGATAGCGGGTGGGTCGTCACGTTCAGCCGCGCTGCGGCGCTGACGTCGAGTTCAGTGGGCGCCGGGCACGTCCGGGCGAACCGGCGGTGGTGCCGGCGGCCCACCGATCAACGACTCGATGACGTCGGCACAGGCGGCGGCGCCGAGCCGTCCACTGTTCAGGCACAGGTCGTACTCGCGCGAGTCGCCGAACCGGGTGCCGGTGAAGAACTGCTGGTAGCGGCTGCGGGCCTTGTCCATTCTGGCGATGTACTTCTCGGCGTCCTTCGGTGGCACGTTGTCCGCCTCGATGGCGCGGGCCACCTTGGCCTTGGTGTCGGTGCTCAACACGAAGACCGAGAGCAGCGGCAGCTGCGCCTCGCGCAGGATGGCGTCGGCGCACCGTCCGATGAACACAGCCGGAGCCGCGGTCGCAGCTTCGGTGATCACGTCGGCGATCACCGAGAAGACGCGGTACGGCATGGCGGCGAACTCCGGATCGGCGAAGCCCGGCAGCGACAGGTTGAGGTGATGGGCCGTGGCGAGACGCTCGTCGAACGCGGCCAGTTGGTTGGCCGGCACGCCGCGCTTGGCGGCCGCCTGCTGCAGGATGCGCGAGTCGTAGAACTCGGCGCCGGTTCGTTCGCAGATCAGCCGGCCGATCTCGCGCCCACCGCTGCCGAACTCGCGGTTGATCACTATGGACCGGTTCATGGCGCGCCCCCAGCTGATCGGCAGTGCCCGGACGAGCGGCTGCACTGCCAGATTTCGCTTTGCCGGCCGGTCGGCGCAGGGACTGCACCCGGTCACGACCCCGGTGGTCGCACTTCGGCACGACGTGGCTGCGCACCGCCACGGAGTGCGTTTCGGGGTGTCGCAGGTGGGTATCGACACGTTCGACCGGCGCGAGGCTCAGCTGAAGGAGGACGTGCATGACCGCCTGGATCGGCACGTCCGGCTGGAGCTACGACCATTGGGACGACGTTCTGTATCCGGCCGGAACGCCACCTCGCCATCGGTTGGCGTACTACGTCGCCGAGTTTCGTACCGTGGAGTTGAATGCCTCGTTCTATCGCTGGCCCAAGTCAGCGACCTTCGCGTCGTGGCGCCGACGGCTACCCGAGGGGTTCCGCCTCACCGTGAAGGCCCCGCGAGGCCTCACCCACAGCAAGCGTCTGTTGCACCCCGATCAGTGGTGCCGGTGGATCGAACGTGACTGGCACACCTTGTACGACCGGCGCGGAGTTCTGCTGGTGCAGTTGCCACCCGGCATGGCCCGCGACGACCCGCGACTCGACTACTTTCTGGCGCAGCTGCTGTGGTGGGTGCCGGTGGCCGTCGAGTTCCGGCACGACTCGTGGGTCTGCGACGACGTGTTCGCACTGCTGGAGCGGCATCGGGCCGCCTATGTCGTGATGTCGGGCGCAGGACTGCCGTGCGTGCTGCGCGCCACTGCACCGTTGGTCTATCTACGGTTGCACGGCCCCGATCACGACTGGCTCTACGGCGGCTCGTACTCGGACGCCGATCTGCACTGGTGGGGCGACCGGATTCGCGAATGGCAGAGCGACGGTCGAGACGTCTATGCCTACTTCAACAACGACGGTGGCGGCAACGCCGTCCGGAACGCGCGGACGTTGCGGGCGATCCTCGATCGATGAGGCGATGGCGGACACGTGAGCCGCTGCACCGGGGCGGATCCATGGACCATCCGGCGGGGTGTGTTGTGGTTCGCAGGGATGACGCAGGGTGGATGAATGAATGCCGAACTCACCCAGCAACAGGTCGCCTTCCTCGTAGCTCCCGAGGGCGTCGAGCAGTCCGAACTCACCGAGCCGTGGAAAGAGGTGGAGCGTGCCGGCTACCTGCCCGTGCTGATCTCCACCGAGAGCGGGTCCGTCCAGCTCTTCGAGCATCTCGACAAGAGTGAAACCAGGCCGGTCGATGCCGTTCTGAGCGAGACGTCGGTCGCCGACTTCGTTGCGCTGGTGCTCCCCGGAGGCGTGGCGAACCCTGATCACCTGCGCACCGACCAGCAGGCGGTTGACTTCGTCCGCGAGTTCGTGGCTTCGGGCAAGCCGGTGGCCGCGATCTGTCACGCCCCCTGGTTGTTGGTCGAGGCCGACCAGGTGCGCGGCAAGCGGGTGACGTCGTGGCCGAGCCTGCAGACCGACATTCGCAATGCCGGCGGCGTCTGGGTCGACGAGCAGGTGGTGCTCGACGGCAACCTGATCACCAGTCGCAAGCCCGACGACTTGAGGGCGTTCAACGAGCAGCTGCTCAGCGCCCTGCCCTGAGGCCTGTTCAGGATCCCGGCGGTTAGGCTGGGGCAGCGCACTTTGGAGGTGACCGATGCCCGCCCGAAGCACCTTGGAGTGCCTGGCCATCGACTCCTTCGATCCGGTGCGGCTGAGTCGCTTCTGGTCGACGGTGCTCGGTGCCCAGCAGCTCGAGCAGGACGATGACGGCGTGCGCCTCGGCTACCCCGGGCTGAACGACTTCTTCCTGGACTTCTACCGGGTTCCCGACCGGGAGCCCCGGCCCCATCGGCTGCACCTCGACGTCTTCGGCGGCGACCGGCGAGACGAGTTGGTGCAGGTGGCATTGGACGCCGGGGCCGTCCACCTCGACATCGGCCAGGGCGACGTGCCCTGGGTGGTGCTCGGCGACCCCGAGGATTACGCGTTCCGCGTGATGCCGCAGCGCCGGTGGTACCGCGACACGGGGCCGATCGCCGGCATTCCGATCGACGCCGACGACGTTCCGGCCGCGAACGCTTTCTGGCGCGAGGCTTTCGACTGGGTCGCCGACGACGAGAACATCTTCAGACACCCGAGCGGCTACGGCCCCTTGATCGCCTTCACCGAGCCGGTCGAGCCCAAGCGCGGCAAGAACCCGATGCACCTCGACCTGCGGGTCGCGCCAGGCCAGGACTATGAGGCGGAACTCGCCCGCCTGCTCGGGCTGGGTGCCCGCCGGTTGCAGCACAACTGGGGCGAGCTGAACTGGACGGTTCTGGTCGACCCGGGCAACAACGAGTTCTGCCTGCTGCGCCCGATCACCGCTGGTTGAGCTTGTCGAAACCGAGCTTGTCGAAACCGAGCCTGTCGAAACCATCAACTACCGGTTGGTTGAGCTTGTCGAAACCGAGCTTGTCGAAACCGAGCTTGTCGAAACCGAGCTTGTCGAAACCGAGCTTGTCGAAACCGAGCTTGTCGAAACCGAGCGTGTCGAAACCATCCATCCCGAGCACCACAGACGGCGTCCCGACACGCTCGACCAGCCGAGTTGCTCAAGCAGCCAGATGGAAGGTGTTCGCGAACCTTTGCAGTAGCTCAGCTCGCCCGCGCAGCACCTGGACGACGCCGGTGGCTATGGCGCGCTCGGGCGCCAACTCGCCCGAGATGAGGCGCCTGATGCCTGCTCCCGCAGCGAACGCCAGGTCGACGGGTGCGTCTCCCCGGGTGACAGCGAGACTGTCGCCTTCCACCCGGATCAGCAGCTCGGCGGCACCGACGTGCGCACCGTAGGCGGTGGCCGGCAGGGTCGCCGCCACCTGCGGACGAAAGGCGGTGCGCAACGACATGGTCATCCCGTCGGGGGTGATGATCTGCTCCTCACGCGGATCGTCCAGCGCCTTGAATCCCCAGGCCCCGAACGCCAGCACCACGGGCTCCAGCTCACGTCCGTAGGGAGTCAACTCGTAGACGATGACGCGCGAGTGCGGAATGCGGCGCAAGATGCCGGCCGCCTGCAACTCCTTGAGCCGCGCCGCCAGAATGTTGGTCGGAATGCGGGGAAGCCCCTCGGCCAACTCTCCGTAGCGACGCGGCCCGACCAGAAGGTCGCGAACGATGAGCAACGCCCAGCGTTCGCCGACCAACTCGAGGGCTCGCGTGATGCCGCAGTACTGCCCGTAGTCGCGCGCGGCCATCGAACCTCAGGCCTGCTGGTCCGCGAAGGCCTCGGGACCGACCTGGGCGGCGGTCGGATCCATGTAGCCGAACTCGAGCACATTGCCGTCGGGGTCGAAGATCTGGCGCTGGTACATGAAGCCGAGATCGGTCGCCTCGTGCCCCTCGGAGCCGCCCGCTGCGACGCCGTCCGCAACGGCCTTGTCGACGGCCTCGCGGCTGTCCAGGAAGATGGCGGTCGCTACCGACACGTTGGCCGCAGGGTCACCGATCGGCCGGTCGGAGAACGTCTGGAAGTACTCGCGGACCAGGATCATGAAGTAGCTGTGCCCGTCCTCGACGACCACGCACGCAGCGTTGTGATCGGTGAAGAGCGGGTTGATGCTGAAGCCGATCGCCTCGTAGAACGCCTTGGCGCGATCCAGGTCGGTCACCGGCAGGTTGACGAACATCGAAGTCATCGTGGTCTCACTCTCGTGGGCTGGTGGTTGAACAGGACCCACACTTGCAAAAAACAAGTCATTGGTCAAGGGCGCCCGGCGGCGTGCTGCACCATCGCTGCGGCGGTTGCACCACGGCCCCGACCGGCCGCGTACCGTGGCGGCATGACGGTGACCAGCAGCTTCCCGATTCTCTCCACCCGCGACCTGCCCACGCTCGTCGAGTTCTATCGGCGGAGCCTGGCGGCAGAGGTCACCTTCCGGTTCGAAGACGGCGGAGTCGATGTCTACGTGTCCTTGACCATCGCCGGCGCCTCACTCGGGATCGGCTCGGACCCCCACACGCCGCCGCAGCCCGACGGCGACCGGGTCGCCCTCTGGTTCTACGTGACCGACGTGGACGCCGCCTACGCCGGCGCCTTGGACGCCGGCGCGAGCGACGTGCACGCACCGTTGGACATGCCGTGGGGTGAGCGGGTCGCGCAGGTGCGGGATCCGGCGGGACACCTGCTCAACCTTGCCGAGCCGCCCGCCGTGGCGTGACCGGCACTCGACAGCAGAGAGTGCCTCGCTGCGGCGCCTTATGACCCGAAGGCCCACGAGGCCATCGGGGTGAACTCCTCGCGCCAAAAGGGATCGCCGTGCGCTCCGGAACGCTCGGTGACGACGACCTCGGCACCCGCCCGCCTCAGCGCCTCGACCCATCGGTCGGCGTTGTCGCGAAAGAACGGCTCTCGGTCCCCCGCCACGAAGTAGCAGCGCGGGATCGGATGCGGTAAGTCGGCGGGCGGACGGAAACCCGCTCCAGGCGAGGCGCAGAGAATGGCGCCGTAAACCTCCGGATGCCGCAGCCCCAGGGCGAGGGCCAACTCTCCGCCCGCCGAGACCCCGAGGATCGCCGTCCGCCGAGCCTCCAGCGTCACGCCGCACGTTGCCGCGATCCACTCCGGCACCGTGGCCGTGAAGAACCCCTCATGCGCCGCGAACCTGGCGGGCTCGAACCCGGGCGAGTACTCGTGAAGACGTTGTGCCTCGTCCGCACAGCGATGGACGCCGACGACCATCACGCCCTCAGCGCCAGTGCCCACCAGGTCAGCACCCCACGGCGCGATCAACTGGCCATCGCCCGCGTAAACGATCGCCCGCACCGGCTGCGCCGGAACGTAGACGCTGACCTGACGTCCGTGGTCGTAGTCGAACGACTGCGTGATGACCTTGCCGCTACGCAAAGGCATTCGCTGCACCTGCCTTCGATGAGCTTGAGAGTTGAATGGCCGAACTCGTCGCTCGGCAGGTGGACGCTACTTTTCGGGCAGACCCACGTTCCCACGCACTGAGCCGTCGAACATGCGCCAGTAGCTGATCTCGACTCTGACCGGAGAAAGTGCAGTCGAAGGCCTCGGATCCGGGGTCCGTCGGCCGAATGTACATGCAACCCAGGGACGACATCTGCTTCGAAAGTCGGACGAACGACGGGTGTTCCCATGCGACGTACGCCGAGTAACCGCTGTCACAGCCGGAGTAGTACTCAACCACCAGTCCCGGCACACGTTTCACAAGTTCCTCCGATCCGCGGATCAAAGCGGACTTCTCGTCACCCTCGCACCCATATTGGCGCTCTGAGCCGAGGACTCCGCAGCCCGAGAGCAAGCCTGCGAGCAGCCAGGCCACCGAGGCTCGCAGGGCAGACGTCCTACACACCGACCCAGTATTGACTGGCTGCACAAAGCGTTCTCGCGGAGCAGCCAGCACCGGCGCCCCGGCGGTCCGTCATGGTTCAGGCCGGGTCTTTCGACTGTTCTCGGTTTGACTTTCGACGACCTGATTGCGCCCGGTCCGGATGTTTCGCCGGGTCTGGAAAAGGGCATAAAAAAGTGCGCGAGAGAGGAGTTGAAGCTCTCTTCTATCAGCAGATAATGACCCCCTGACAAGGACTTATGTGGACCGATTGGCACTTCGTCACCTTGCCGTGGGGAATACGTGGGGAATGATTCTGAACCCCAGACCCGCGCGGAACACGCGCCCAAGGCTGACCCTCAGCATAGGCGGACACGAGAGGGTCCCTGGCGAGAGTTACGTTGCTCATCGCAGGGCTGCCAGCAGGTCGTTGCAGAGGGCGGCAAACGCGGGAGCGACCGTGGCGTCGCCTCCTGCGGCGGATGCTGCGAGGTGCGCGATCCGGCCTCGGGGTGAGGTCGCGTGCAAGCGCAGGATCTGGACGGCTTCATCGGCGACGGCCGCGGCGTTGGGTTCACTGCGGTGCTTGGTCAGTCCGAGGACGAGGTCGGCGGTCTCGACTGCCTGGAGGAGGCGGAAGGCGTCGAGGGCGTCCTTCTCCTTGAGCCTGTCCGGTTGGCGGTCGGACTGTCCGAGCCGTTCGCTGATCTTGATGACCTTGGCCACCAGCAGGGCGGCCGCGCCGGCGATGGCCAGGTCGAACGTGCGGTCGTCGACCGGTTCCAGCGCCCCGATGGTGACGCGTTCGTGGTCGACCAAGGCGGGCTCGAGGCCTCTGGCGATCCGGGCGGTCAGCCTGTCGTGGGGCGCGAGCCGTGCGGCACGCGCCGACTCCCGGTGCGTGCCCGCTTGATGCGGGACGACCATGAGGTCGACGGCGACGTCGGTGGCTGCGACCCAGTGACCGGGGTTGGGGCCGGGAACGAAGCCGGCACCGCGCAGGACCGCGCCGATCTCGGGGACGTCCGCCAGCCCGCGGGTGTCGATGGCGAGGTCGGCGTCGGTTGTCATCAAGGGCACGTTGAGGTCCGTCTTGCCGGTGTGGTGGTAGACGGCTTGGGCGCCGACCAGGATGAGGCTCGGGAGGTGGTCGGTCATTGCTTCGAGGGCGTCGAGGAGGACGCGGCGGGCGGCGACGTACTCGGGGGCGACGGCGTCCATGTCACTCCTTCCACGATGGGTCGGTTGCGGCGAGGGCGTCCATCAACTGCTCGGCCTCGGCGTCCGAACGGCCGGGCAGGGTCAACAGGTCCGCCAGCACGAGCGCTGTGGGCGCGAGAGCGACAGGTTCACCCGCTTGGGGGAGGATCCGCTGGTCCTGGGGGGCGACGATGACCGCGTTCGCGGTCGCCGCGTCCGCCTCCACCAAGCCCAACTGCTCAGCCAGCCTGCGGGGCGACGCCGCGTAAAGAGCGAACAGTCGCAACGGGACTACCGACGTCGCGTCCGGCGGCAGCAGCCGGCGGGCAGCCGCGGAACCCGTGACCGCCACACCCTCCTGTTTAGCGAGCCGGTCGGTGACCTGGGCCAGCCCTCGCGGCGCGAGCCAGTACCCCAGGCCAGGGTTGGTGGTGGCGTATCCGTAGTCTTGCACCCAGCGCCGCAGCAACGAGCGACGCCGGACGCCGGTCAAGGCGCCGCGGGCGTCCCGGTCGACGATCCCCTCAGCCGCCAAAGTGACGAGCAGCTTAGACACCGACCCGGGCGACACCTGCGCCACACTGGCCAACTCCCGGACACCGACCGGCACCTCGACCTCGGACAGGGCGCGGATCACGCGACTGGTAGCCACCCCGTTCAACCGGACTACCGCAGCGGACTCCGGAGCACGAGGGGAGCGCTCGGCACCCTCACCCGTGAGCAGGATCAACGGGTCGTCCGAGACCAAGCGCACCCAGCCCGTCGCGTCGACGTAACTGATCCCCGCCTCGGCCAAGGCACGGCGCGTAGCAGGCCCGAGGTAGTCCGAGACGAACAAGACCGGAAGCCCCGACTCACGCTGACGTTCGCGAAGTGTCGCGACCGTACCGGCAAGCGACCACCCGCCCGCGCGCCTTGCCTCGACGCTGTAGGTGACGCCCACCCCGGCCGGCCCACGCAGCACGACCAGCACGTCTCCCACCATGCCCTCGCCGACGGTCAGGGTCGCGTCCCATGTGGGGGGCAGCAGGTCCGCGATCCGGCGTAGACCCTGCTCGAGCATGACCGTTTCTGCAATCCGTGCATTTCTCATGAGGCAAAACAGTCTAGTTCTAGAAACAAGGATGGGCAAGCGCCGACGGCGCCTCCCCCAGTCTCCGGGACAGTCTGGACTCCGGCGCGCCCCCCGGAAGGCACCGAGTGCCGTATCCCCCACAGAGATCGGCGAGGTGGACGCGTCGACGTCGGGCGCTGCCCGGTCCTCCACGTCGCTCCGCACCGCGCGGCCTCCTGTCACCCGCTCATCAAGGCAGTCACTCACATAACGGACGCCTTCTCCTGTCCGTGGACAGCTCCGCGCCGGGCCTCACACGCCCTTTCAGTCGTCGTCTTGGCGGGTCAGCGGGCGGCGGACGAGGCCCGCCTCCGCGTCCAGCAGGTCCATGGCAGCCGCGCCGCTGCGGTGACCCGCAATCGTGGCGGCCACCCTGATCGATCACCCGTTCCAGAACCACCGCAAACCGTTGAAGGTGTACTCCATCGCCGCGCGCCCGTCGTGGGAGTATCCCTGCTTGAGGTGGAAGGCGAAGTTTCCGTTCTGTTCGTCTGCGGTCTCGGCGAAGTACGGGGAGTTCCGCATCAGGTTCGCCCTATTTTCGTCGTGGGTTCGGGCGAAGTCCTCCGTTCCGGTGATGACCCACACGAAGTAGTCGGCTTTGTCCCGGTCCTGCGCGGCCATGAAAATGTTCTCCGGGTCCAGCGACGTCCCGCAGCTCATCGGGAGGAAGTAGCGGAAGTAATCCAAACCATTCTGGAAGGTGCGCCAGGTGGCCACGGCGCCCATGGAGAAGCCGCCGAATCCGCGATGGTCGCGAGAGGACGCGAGACCCTTCTCCGAGACGTCCTCCGCATGGGTGGAGTACTTGCTTTCCACCGCGGGAAGGAGGTCGTTCAGGAGCTCGCGATGGAAGTTCTGGTTGAGAGTGAGAGCCAGGCTGAAGTTCGCGCTGTCGTCCGGACTCGTGTTGTTGTACGTGGGTGCCACGATAATCAGTGGCTTTATCTCCCCTGCGGCGATCGCATGATCGAGCACATTCTTGAGCGCGGACGGGTTCCCCGGGGTTCCGAGGGTGGTGGTTTCATTGCCCCACCCGCCGTGCATGAGGTAGAAGACGTTGTACTGGGTGTCTGCGTCGTAGCCGGATGGAAGATAGATGATCGCGCGCTTGGTCAGCTTCTGGGTCTTTTGCTCATACGACATCGATTCGTACGTGTCATACGTCAGTTCGGCCAGCGTTCCCTGTTGTTCGGCGGGAGAGGAATAGCCCTGGGGGATTGCTTCCAACTCTTGAGGCAGGGGGTGCCTGCCCAGGGAGGCCGTAGAGGAAGGAGTCTGACTCACGGTGTTGCTCCTGGTCGACGGATCGCTGGTGCAACCGCTCAGCATCACCAACGCGGCGAAGAGGACGGCTGCTGTTCCTCTGAGTTTGTCCATGGTGTGTGCTCCGGTCTCGCGGTGTCTGGAGGGGTGGACGACAGAGCGCGGTTGATGAACGTGAGACCTGAGGGGACCCGGGATCTGCCGTTGGAGAAGGTCAGGCTCCACCATGCCGGGCGCTCTCAAGCCGGGGGACGAGGTTGCGGTGACTATCGGGGTGGCGCCTCGGTTCCGGTCATGATCCCGAGGCGGTCGCCGTGGATGGTGATCGCGTTCAGGGCGGTGGTGAGTTCCTGCAGTTCCTCGGCGGTGAAGGCGACGTCCTCGGCGGCGATGTCCTCCAGGAGGTGGGAGACCCGGGTGGCGCTGGGGATGGGGACG
>Ga0075156_10000706_pt1 | contig 17509 bp, 15 predicted proteins | sample JI81AbrownDNA_FD_70966 | JGI IMG/M metagenome (GOLD analysis project Ga0075156, IMG submission 70966) | Wastewater effluent complex algal communities from Wisconsin, to seasonally profile nutrient transformation and Carbon sequestration -... | ecosystem: Engineered > WWTP > Effluent > Algae...
TCCATGGTCTTGATCAGCGTGTTGGCAGAGGCATCGCCCTTGCTGTTGTTCAGCGCAGTCACCAGGGCCATGGCGGCAGAGAAGCCACCGGCAGTGAAGAAGTCCGGTGGAGCCTTGAACTGGCTGTAGTGGCGCGACACCATGGCTTCGTTGACCGCGTTCTTGGGCATGCCAAAGTAGTAATAGCTGGCACCTTCCATGCCGGGGAACTGCTTGTATGCGGCCATGGCGGGCAGGATGTTGCCGCCCGTGGCAATCTCGATGCCGTGGCGCTTCAGGTCCATGTCAGCGATCTTGAAAGGGTTGCCACCGGCCCAGATGATGAAGATGACCTTGCGGCCAGGAACATCCTTGAGCTTGTCGATCAGGCGCTGGCCACCGGCGGTGAAGTCGGTGGTGGCGGGGGGCAGAAATTCTTCATGGACGATCCTGGCTTTCTTGAGCGCTTCCTTGAACGCCTTGACGCCATCACGGCCAAAAGCGCTGTCCTGCGCCATGGTGGCAATGGTCACGCCCTGCTTGTCCAGCGCCACCGCGTTGGCAATGGCGTCCTGCGAACTGTTGCGGCCGGTACGGAAGATGTATTTGTTCCACTTTTCGCCGGTGATGCTGTCGGCCACGGCAGGCTCGACCAGCAGAATCTTTTTGTACTCTTCGGCCACGGGCAGCATGGCCAGTGCCACGGGCGAAGCGGTGGGGCCGACGGCCACATCCACCTTGTCGTCACCATAGGCCGCGGCCAGCAGGGACTTGCCCTGGTCGGGCTTGCCCTGGTCATCCTTCTCGATCACGACCAGCTTCTTGCCCGCAACGGTCATGGTGCCGCCGGTGGCGTAGTCCAGGCCCATCATGAAGCCGGTTTGCGTCTGCTTGCCGTAGGCTTCGAGCGGGCCGGTCTTGCTGTAGATGTGGGCGATCTTGATTTCCTTGGCTTGCGCAAAGGCGCTGCCAGCAAAACCGACAAACAGGGCAGTGGTCAGCAGGCAGGCACGAACGGCAAAAGCTGCCCGGGATGGTTGGCGCATGAAGGTCTCCTCTTGTAGTAATGTCAACGAAGCAAATTCGCAGGTGTGATTGCAGGTTCCATGCCACATGCTAAGTGCTTGATTTCATTGAGCCGACATCTCAATATGTCTGAAATACAAACAAATTACCATGTGCTGATTTTATACACTATGTATATATTTCAGACATTTCCAGCCGTGCATACAGCGTAGCGCGCGAAATGCCCAAAGCCTTGGCGACCGCCGCCTTGTTGCCGCCATGCAACCGCATGGCCGCGGCAATGGCGCGCGACTCCAGCTCAGCAACCTGCTGCGACATGGGTCGCAACAACAGATCGTCAGGCACCTGGACAACGCCCGCCTTTGCATTCGGGCCGCGCTCCGGGCTGACCTGTGGCTCCAGGGGTTCCAGCCCGGATTCACGCAACACCGCCTCGATCTGCGGCACCTCAATGCGCGGCGTATCGCTGCGCATGGTGGCCTGCTCCAGCACGTTGCGCAGTTCGCGGATGTTGCCGCGCCAGGGCTGGGCTTCCAGTAACGCCAGAGCGTCGGGCGTCAATTCCGGAGCTTGCATGCCGCTGCGCACCGCCACGTCTTCCCCCAGCACCTCCAGCAGCGCACGAATGTCCTCGCGGCGCTCGCGCAGGGGCGGCACACGGATGGGCAGCACATTGAGGCGATAAAACAGGTCTTCCCGAAACAGGCCTTTGCGCACCAGCGCATGAAGATCGCGCGAGGTGGCTGCAATCACGCGTATATCCACCGGAATGAGCTTGTTGGAGCCCAGCGGCTCCACCTCGCCTTCCTGCAACGCCCGCAGCAACTTGGACTGCAATGCCATGGGCATGTCGCCAATCTCGTCCAGAAAAAGCGTGCCACCGTGCGCCAGCTTGAACTTGCCATCGCGCCCTTTGCGGTCCGCGCCGGTAAATGCACCGGGTGCAAAGCCGAAGAACTCGGACTCCAGCAACGTCTCGGGCACGGCAGCAATGTTCACACTGATGAACGGTCCGCGCGCCCGGCCGGACGCCGCATGGATGGCGTGGGCCAGCAACTCCTTGCCAGTGCCGGTTTCGCCCAGCAGCAGCACGGGACTGGTGGAGAGCGCCGCACGCCGTGCCTGGCGCTTGACCTCGACCGCGGCGGTACTCAGGCCAATGAAGCTGGCAAAGGTGTACTTGGACTGGCGTTGCCCCGCAGGCTGCAGGCGCTGCGAGGCCAGTTCACGCCGCGCATCGTCCAGATCGCGCTGCAGCAAGGCGAATTTTTCAATCAGGGGCTGCAGGGTGGTTTCGGGGTGGTCAAACAGCACGATGCCCAAAGCGCCAATCACCTGCCCCGCTGCATCGCGCAACGGAATGCGGCTGACCACAAAGGTACCAGCCCGGTTGGTCAACAGGTCGATCAGGATGGGCTTGCCGGTTTCCAGCACCTGGTGCATCTGGGTGTTTTGCACCACCCGGGACACCGGGTGCCCGACAAAGTCTTCCTCGCGCTCAAACCCCAGCGCAGGCAGGAAGCGGCGGTACTGGTCGTTGATCCAGACCACCCGGGCCTGCCGGTCCACCAGCATCATGCCTTCGCTGGCGCTGGCGAACAGTTCAAACATGGACCGCGCGGCCAGCTCCAGAATGCTCTGGGCGTCGCGGGGCAGGGTGTCGGGTTTATCCATACATGGATGCTACCAAATTAGTAGCTGGCTACGCACACTGCGTGCGGGCTAGAGGCCAATTTCATTCCTAATGGTTAGGTAAATCCTTGATGGCGGGCCCCGAGAACTGTTTGAACAGGCGTGGTACCACCAGGACTGCGACCACGACCGCCAGCAGCGTGAGCGACATAGGACGCTCCAGAAAGATGGTCCACTTGCCTTCGCCAATGGCGAGGGCATTGCGCATCTGGGCTTCGGCCAAAGGGCCCAGAATCATGCCCACGATGACTGGCGCCGTTGGAAAGTCATAGCGTCGCATCACCACACCCAGCACGCCAATGGCGTACAGCAGCACCAGATCGAAAGCGCTCTGGCGCATGCCGTAGACACCCACCGTCGCAAAAATGAGGATACCGGCATACAACTGCGGCTTCGGGATCTTGAGCAGCTTCACCCACAACCCCACCATCGGAAGGTTAAGCACCAGCAGCATCACGTTGCCAATGTACAGCGATGCAATCAGCGCCCACACCAGCGAAGAGGAAGTTTCAAACAGCTGCGGTCCCGGCTGGATGCCGTAGTTCTGGAAGGCTCCCAGCAGAATGGCCGCCGTCGTGGAGGTGGGAATCCCCAGTGTGAGCAGCGGCACCAGCGTACCAGTGACAGCCGCGTTGTTGGCAGCTTCAGGCCCGGCAACACCTTCAATAGCGCCTGTGGTTCCAAATTCGCTTTTGTCCCTGGCCAGTTTTTTCTCCAGACCATAGCTCAGGAATGTGGGAATCTCGGTACCACCAGCGGGAATGGTGCCAAACGGAAAACCAAGGACTGTGCCACGCAGCCAGGCCGGCCAGGAGCGGCGCCACTCTTTGCCGGTCATGTGCACCCGGCTCATGGCATTTTGCGATTCGCTGGTCTTGCCCTCGTAAAGTACGGCATACAGTGCTTCAGCCACGGCAAACAGGCCTACCGCCACCAGCACAATCTCAATGCCGTCCAGCAGTTCAGGGACCCCACCGGTATAGCGCACCTGGCCGGTAATCTGGTCCATACCGATCAATCCGGCCGCCAGACCGACAAACAGCGCCGTAATGCCACGCAATGTGCTTTGCCCCAACACCGAACTCACCGTGGTAAGTGCCAGCAGCATCAGGCAAAAATACTCGGGCGGGCCGAGTGTGACGGCAAAGTCAGCCATGACCGGCGCGAACAGCGTCACCAGCACGGTAGCAACACTGCCAGCCACAAAAGAACCGATGGCGGCCGTGGCCAGCGCAGCGCCTGCGCGGCCGCTCTTGGCCATCTTGTTGCCCTCCATGGCGGTCACCATACTTCCGGTTTCGCCCGGGGTATTCAGCAAAATCGACGTTGTGGAGCCGCCGTACATGGCACCGTAGTAGATACCGGCAAAGAAAATCATCGAGGCAGTGACATCCACCTGGCTGGTGATGGGCAACAGCATGGCCACTGCCACGGCTGGCCCGATGCCAGGCAAGACCCCTACCGCCGTGCCGACGGCACAGCCAATAAAAGCCCACAGCAGATTAATGGGGGTGCCGGCCGTGGCGAAGCCTCCCAGCAAGTGGTTCCAGAGTTCCATTCGGGGTCTTTCAGATCAGATCCAGCCAGTGGCTGTGAGGCCCGGCAAATTGATGGCAAGCAGCTTGGTGAACATCCAGTACACCGGCGCCGCAATGGCTGCGCCACTGGCAATATCCACCAGCCAGCTGCGTGGGGACATGTCATGGCGCCCTTCTGCAGTACGCAAACCACGTACTGCCAGGGTAAAGCACAAGGTGCAGCTCAGGATGAAGCCAACACTGGTAATCAGCAAGGCATTGAGCAGCAGGCCGGCCGAGACCCAGACAAAGCCCGGCCAATGTCCGTCTTCTGCCCCGGAAGGAGGCTCCATGCCCCGGAATCCTCCGCTGCGCGCTTCGCGAATGACCCAGCCACCGCACAGCACCAGAACGGCACTGACCACCCAGGGCAGGAAGTTGGGCCCTACGCCGGCATAGCCGGCGTCCGACGGGATGCCATAGGCCCCCGCCCCCAGACCCAGCCCCAGGGCCAGCACGCCCAACCCGACCAGGGTCTGGCGCTTTTGTCGGCCGGCGTTGGACATCACAGCATTCCGGAAAGGTGCATGATGCCGCGCAGGCTGGCGAAGTCGCTGCCCACGAAATCGTCAAAGGCCTTGCCGGTGAGCAGCGCGGGAGTCCAGGCATTTTTTTCCATGGAATTTTTCCAGGATTTGCTCTGGGTCGCCTTGATGACTTTTTCAGTCAACTCCGCACGTTGCGCCGGAGTGATGCCGGCCGCGCCAAACACGCCACGCCAGTTGCCCAGCACGACATCAAAGCCTTGCTCTTTCATGGTGGGCACGTCGATGCCGGGCAAACGCTTATCGGACGTCACGCCAATGGGGCGCATCTTGCCGGACTTGATGTATTCAGCAAACTCGCTGTAGCCACTGCCTCCGACAGACACGTTGCCACCCAGGATGGCCGCCGTGGCTTCGCCGCCGCCGCGGAAGGCGACATAGTTCACTTTCTTGGGGTCCACATTGACCTTGGTGGCCAGCATGGAAGCGCAGATATGCTCCGTAGAGCCGCGAGAACCGCCGCCCCACTTGACACTGCCAGGATCCTTTTGCATGGCAGCCACCACATCCTTCATGCTCTTGAAGGGCGAGTTGGCGGGTACCACAAACACGTTGTACTCGCTGGTCAGGCGTGCAATCGGGGTCAGCTTGTCCAGCGACACCTGCGGCTTGCCAGTAATGATGCCGCCCACCATCACGGCGCCCATCACCATCAGCGCATTGGGATCACCTTTGCTGGCGTTGTAAAACTGGGCCAGACCAATGACACCGGCAGCACCACCCTTGTTTTCATACTGAACGGTGTCAACCACCTTGGCATCGACCAGGGCTGCGCCAAAGGCACGTCCGGTGCCATCCCAGCCACCACCCGGGTTGGCAGGAATCATCATCTTGAGGTTGCTGGCTGCCAGAGCGCTCAGCGGCAGGCTACCGGTAGCGGCCAACGCGGCCAGGGACTTCAGGAATACATCACGACGCATAAGATTTCTCCTCGGGTTGAAAACCACCCTATGATGCGGCGGCCGTCTGTCATTCACCTGTCCAGTTTCCTAGGGATAACCCTCAGACACACCATGCACCTGCTTCTCGTCGAAGACGATCTGGCACTCCAGTCCACCTTGCAGCGCAGCCTCAGGCGCAGCGGCATGCGGGTGGAAGTCTGTGGCGACGGCGCACAGGCGCTGCTGCACTGGCAAAGCCTGCGGCCGGACGTGGTGGTGCTGGACCTGAGTCTGCCGGACATGGACGGGCTGGAAGTTCTGGGCAGCGCACGCCGATCGGGCCTGGACACGCCGGTACTGATCCTCACAGCACGCGGCACCGTGGGCGACAAGATTCTGGGCCTGAACGCAGGAGCCGATGACTATCTGCCCAAACCCTTCGATCTGGACGAGCTTGAGGCCAGGGTACGTGCATTGCACCGCCGCCGCGCAAGCCAGCCCCGTTCGCTGGCAGATGAGTCCCTGCGCGTAGGCCCCCTGCGATTTGAACCGGCCAGTGGTGCCATGTACCTGCGCCAGGACATTCTGGACCTGACACCGCGTGAACTCGCCCTGCTACGCGCATTGATGACCAAGCCGGGCCATGCTGTGGCCAAGGAACGCCTGTTTGAAGTGGTATTCCCGGGTGAGGACCACGTGCAGTACGAGGCCATCGAAGTCGTGGTGTACCGGCTGCGCAAGAAGCTGGCCGATACCGGGATCACACTCATGACGTTGCGTGGCCTGGGCTACCTGCTGAAGTCCGATGCCTGACATGCCGGCCACAGGACGCCAGATTTCTCTGCGACGCCAGTTGCTCATTGGCATTCTGCTGCCGATTGCGCTGTTCATTGTGGTGGATACGGTCAGCCTGTACCGACAGGCGCTGGAGGCGGTGAATATCGCCTACGACCGCACACTACTGGCTTCGGCCAAGGCCATTGGCGAATTGCTGGAAGTCGAAGGTGAGGGAGACACGGCACGCATCCGGGCCCAAGTGCCTTATTCCGCCCTGGAGGCGTTTGAAGCCGACAACCGCAGTCGCATGAGCTACCGCATCGCCGATGCCCGGGGGCAATGGATTGATGGTGCCCAGGACCTGCCGGCCTGGACCGGCACCCTTCCCAACCAGGGACCTTACGCAGCCCTGGTGGACTTTTACGATGACCAGTTCCGTGGTGACCCGGTGCGCGTAGCCGTCCTGCTGCAGCCGGTAGCGACGGGCAGTGGCCGTGCCATGGCCACCATCCAGGTGGCCGAAACGCTGGAACTGCGACGCACGCTGGCGCGTCAAATTCTGCGTGACACCCTGCTGCGCCAGGCGATCCTGATCGGTGTCATTCTTGCAGTCGTGCTGGTAGTGGTTCAGCGCGTCACCCGCCCAGTGCGCAGACTCAGCGATAACCTGCATAAACGCACCGAGGATGACCTCACACCAATCGACTCTCCGGACCTGCCGCGCGAAATGCAACCGCTGACCGAAGCCACCAACCAGGTAATGGCAAGGCTGCAACACCTGCTCGACCACCAGAAGCGGTTTGTGCGGGATGCGGCACACCAGTTGCGTACGCCGCTGGCGGTACTCAAGGTGCAAGTGCAATCGGCCCGACGCGGCGACATGGAACCGGCGGAAGCATTGCGCGACATCGAGGTGACTGTAGACCGTGCAACCACGCTGGCCAACCAGATGCTCTCCCTGGCAAAAGTGGAGCAGTTGCGGCAGCAGCAGGACTTTGCCGCGCTGGAGTGGGCTGAAGTGGTGCGCACGCTGGCACTGGACCTGTCTGCCCTGATCGCAGAGAAAGACATCGATTTCGAACTGCACACCGAGCCGTGCACGGTCCATGCCCATGACTGGATGCTGCGCGAAATGGTGCGCAATTTACTGCACAACGCCATCCGCCATACGCCGGAGCACGGACTGCTGAGTGTGCGTATTGCCCCGATGGACGGCATGGCGCAATTGACCATTGCCGACTCGGGGAGTGGCATTGCAGACGCCCTGCGCATGCGACTGTTCCAGCCGTTCGCCTCCGGCAACACGCGCTCCGGTACCGGGCTGGGTCTGACAATTGCACGCGAAATTATCCTATCGCTCCGTGGCAGCATCCAGCTCAACAACCAGACCCGCGATGGGCAGGTTATCGGACTGAACGCCATTGTCCGCCTGCCACTGGCAGCCCTCCCTTCCGTCTGAATGGACTCCATGGAAAAAATCCGTATCGACAAGTGGCTGTGGGCCGCACGCTTCTTCAAAACCCGATCCCTGGCCACCGACGAAGTGCAGCGCGGCCGCGTGCAGATGGAACAGCGCGACATCAAACCGTCGCGCGAGGTACAGGTGGGCGATACCGTGACGCTGTGGCAGGGCCAGGTCCAACGCACGGTGGTGGTCAAGGGCATCAGCGGGCAGCGCGGTTCCGCTCCGGTGGCACAGCAGCTCTACGACGAAACAGCCGAGAGTCTGACCAAACGGGCGCAGGAAGCCGAACGCCGGCGACTCAGCCCGGAGCCCGCCGCATCCATCGAACACGGCCGCCCCACCAAGCGTGACCGGCGGAATCTGGAAAAGGGATGGAACGACCGCTGGAGCGCGTCACTGGACTGAACAAGAAGCAAACCTGGAAATAGAAAAAGCCCGAGGGTTACTCGGGCTTTTTGCATTTGGCGGAAACGGAGGGATTCGAACCCTCGATGAGGCTCTACACCCCATACTCCCTTAGCAGGGGAGCACCTTCGGCCACTCGGTCACGTTTCCAGTCAGGGGCGCATTATCGCACGACTCTGGATCAAAAATCAGCTTGCGGGCTGGTCCAGGTCAAAAGCTTTGTGCAAAGCACGTACTGCCAGCTCCATGTACTTCTCGTCAATCACGACGGAAGTCTTGATCTCGGAGGTGGAAATCATCTGGATGTTGATGCCCTCTTCGCTCAGCACCCGGAACATGCGGCTGGCCACACCCACGTGGCTGCGCATGCCAATACCGACGATGGAGACCTTGCAGATCTTGGTGTCGCCCACCACTTCCTGCGCGCCCAGGCTGGGCAATACCTTGCTCTTGAGCAGATCCACCGCCTTGGCGTAGTCACCCCGGTTGACGGTGAAGCTGAAGTCGGTCTTGCCGTCCTTGCTCAGGTTCTGGATGATGACGTCCACTTCGATGTTGGCATCGGCCACGGCACCGAGGATCTGGTACGCAATACCGGGCTTGTCGGGCACGCCCAGTACGGATATCTTGGCCTCATCGCGGTTGAAGGCAATGCCAGAGACAATGGCTTGTTCCATGTGTTCGTCTTCCTCAAAAGTAATCAGGGTGCCGGATGCGGCTTCCTCAACAATGTCGATATCCCAGGGGGTGAAGCTGCTCAAAACGCGCAGCGGCACCTTGTATTTGCCAGCGAACTCCACCGAGCGGATCTGCAGCACCTTGGAGCCCATGGATGCCATTTCCAGCATCTCTTCAAAGCTCACGGTGTGCAGGCGACGGGCTTCGGGCACGACGCGCGGGTCGGTGGTGTACACGCCGTCCACATCGGTGTAGATCAGGCATTCGTGCGCCTTCATGGCCGCAGCCACTGCCACTGCCGAAGTGTCGGAACCACCACGGCCCAGCGTGGTGATATTGCCTGCGTCGTCCATGCCCTGGAAGCCAGTCACGATGACCACCTTGCCAGCGGCCAGGTCAGCACGCACCTTCTTGTCGTCAATCGACTCGATGCGGGCCTTGGTGTAGGCGCTGTTGGTACGGATGGGCACTTGCCAGCCAGCGTAGCTGACCGATTCCATGCCTTCGGCCTGCAGGGCAATGGCCAGCAGCGCGCTGGAAGCCTGCTCGCCGGTGGCGGCCAGCATGTCGAGCTCGCGGCCATAGGCATCACCCTGTTTGGAAGGGGCCAATTCCTTGGCCAGCCCTAGCAGGCGGTTGGTTTCACCGCTCATGGCGGAAGGAACAACCACCATCTGGTGGCCGGCGCGCGCCCATTTGGCAACGCGTTTCGCGACATTGCGGATGCGGTCCGTAGAACCCATCGACGTGCCGCCGTATTTGTGAACGATCAAGGCCATTGGATCAAATTGTTGTGAGCAAAACTCAGGGATTGTACCAAGTCAACTTCACGGCACTGCGCTGCACAAAGCCCTGCCCTACCTTGATGTGGATGCGGTGCCCCCGGGTGACGCAGGCCGCAATCTGGTCCTGCAGCTCCTGCAGCTGGGCCGCACTCGGCGCCACGCCATAGGAGTTGCGCAGCCAGTACCGCAGCACATTGGCCTGCCGCGCCCGACTCAGTGCCTGCAGAGCCTTGATGCGCGGATGTCCGTCCTCGCCGCAAACGGCCTGTGCATCCTGGGCCCCCAGCTCCTCCAACAACTCCTGCGCCTGTGCCGCATGCGATGCGCTACGGACAAAGGTGTCGCGAAACTGCGGAAACGCGGCCTGCAGTGCCGGAAGGATCTGTGCACGGATGCGATTGCGGGTGAAGCGCACATCGGTATTCGTGGGGTCCTCGACAAACGCCACCTGCTGTTCGCCAAGCCAAAGGCGGATACCCGCACCGCTGACGCGCAGGAAAGGGCGGTAATAGGCCAGCCCCCCCCTCTCCCAGCGGTGAGGCATGGCACTGAGCCCGGGCAGACCGGCGCCCCGGCTCAAAGCCAGCAGCAAGGTCTCCACCTGGTCATCGGCATGCTGTGCAATTGCTATTGATTTAATAGCTGGTTGCGCATATTCCGTGAGGGCTAGAGCCTCAAAAGCCTTGTAACGCGCGATACGGGCGGCATCTTCGGGGCTTTGGCCTGCCTGGTGGCGGGCATCTACCTTCGAGATACGCAAAGGCACTTGCAGCGAGGCACACAGGCCACGGCAATGCTGCTCAAACCGCGCAGCGGCACTTTGCAAGCCGTGGTTGACGTGGAGCGCGACCACCTGGCCCGGCCACCGGGCCGCGCAGGCGATAAGCAATGCAGTGGAATCGGCGCCGCCACTCAGGGCAACGCCCAGGGGCAATGCGGGTTGAAACTCCCGCATCGCCTGCTCCAGCGACTGGGTCATGGCTGGAGCATGCCGGCCTTACTTGGCGGCCGCCTTGGTGTCGGTGTAACGGCCGTAGCTTTGCAGTCGGTCATAGCGGCGGTCCAGCAGTTCCTTGACCTTGAGGTCACTGACCTGGCGGTACGCATCGGCCAGCGCGCGCTTGAGGAAAGCCGAGGCCTGCTTGACGTCACGGTGGGCGCCACCGACGGGCTCATTGACGATCTTGTCCACCAGGCCCAAGGCCTTGAGGCGGTGCGCGGTGATGCCCAGGGCATCGGCCGCTTCCTGCGCCTTGTCGGAGGTCTTCCACAAAATGGAGGCACAGCCTTCGGGGCTGATGACCGAGTAGATGGAGTACTGGAGCATGATCACCTGATCACCTACCGAAATCGCCAGCGCGCCGCCGGAACCGCCCTCGCCGATGATGGTGGTGATGATGGGCACCTCCAGCTGGGCCATCTCGAAAATGTTGCGGCCGATGGCTTCGGACTGTCCGCGCTCTTCGGCGTCAATGCCGGGATAGGCACCGGGCGTATCCACAAAGGTGAACACCGGCAGCTTGAACTTTTCGGCCAGTTTCATCAGGCGCAGGGCCTTGCGGTAACCCTCTGGCTTGCTCATGCCAAAGTTGCGCAGGCCGCGCTCCTTGGTGTCGCGGCCCTTTTGCTGGCCCAGCACCATGCAGGGCGTGCCGTTGAAACGGGCCAGGCCGCCCACAATGCTCAGGTCGTCCGCAAAGTGCCGGTCACCATGCAACTCGACAAAGTGCGTGAAAATTTCGTTCACGTAGTCCAGCGTGTAAGGACGCTCGGGGTGGCGCGCAATCTTGGTGATCTGCCAGGGGGTCAGGTCACTGTAGATGTCCTTGGTGAGCTGCTGACTCTTTTTGCTGATCTGTTCAATCTCGGTGGAGATATCCACCGCCGATTCGTTCTGCACGTAGCGCAATTCCTCGATTTTGGATTCAAGTTCCGCGATCGGTTGCTCAAAATCCAGAAAAGTCTTTTTGGCCAACGTATTACTCCTTCTATCGACAACACCCCCCGCAAGGGGCCATTCGTCTGTTAGTACTCGACCGGCAGCGGGTCGAGAGACCGCCAAATATACCAAGTTGCGACACTGCAATACGGCGCCCAGGCGGCAGCCACCTCGCGCGCGTCGCTGCGGCTGACCACATCACCGGAAAAATAGTTGTGGCTGATGCCGTTGATCAGGCCCACGTCATCCAGTGGCAACACGTTGGGCCGCATGAGGTGGAAGATGAGAAACATCTCCGCCGTCCAGCGGCCAATGCCCCGAATGGACACCAGCTCGCTGATGATGTCCTCGTCGCTCATGGTTTCCCACGACTTGATGTGCAGGGCGCCATTGTCAAAATTCAGTGCCAGATCGACCAGGTACTCCACCTTGCGCGCGCTCAGACCCGCGGCACGCATGTCATCGACCTTCAGTTTGAGCACATTGGCCGGCGTGATCTTGCGCGGCAGCAGGATAAACCGGTCCCACACCGTTTGGGCCGCCTTGACCGAAATCTGCTGGCCCACAATGCTGCGCGCCAGGGTCACAAAGGCATCCCCCCGCGTTTGCAGACAGGCGTCGCCAAACTGCGGAATCAGGCGCTTCATGACCCGGTCCTTCTTGACCAGGTGCTTGCAGGCTTCTTCCCAGAAATAGGGGGTGACCTTCTTCTCCGCCGGCAGCTTGGCAACTGCCATCATTGCGCAGCCTCCCAGGTGGTGCCGCTGGCGGTATCCTTGAGCACGATGCCCTTGTCCAGCAGCTCCTTGCGGATGCTGTCGGCCAAAGCGAAGTTTTTGGATGCCTTCGCTGCGGCACGGTCGGCAATGCGGCGTGAAATTTCACCCTCATCCAGCCCGGCGCCAGCCTGCAAATAGGCATTGGGATCGCCCTGTAGCACTCCCAGGCAACCGCCCAGGGACTTGAGCAGTGCGGACAATTCAGCTGACTGCGTGCGATTCACTTCCGACGCCAGGTCAAACAGCACCGCTACGGCCTCGGGCGTTCCAAAATCCTCGTCCATGGCCGCCTTGAACCGGACGGCAAAGGGCTGCGTCCAGTCGATAGCAGCAACGCTCTGTGCTGCCGGCACCAGACTCAGCGCGGTGTACAGGCGCTTGAGGCCGGTACGCGCATCGTCAATGTGCACATCGCTGTAGTTCAGCGCGCTGCGGTAGTGGGTGCGCAACAAGAAGAAGCGTACGGTCTCGGGGTCGTACTTGGCCAGCACTTCACGGATGGTGAAGAAATTGCCCAGACTCTTGGACATCTTCTCGTTGTCCACGCGCACAAAGCCGTTATGCACCCAGAAGCGGGCCAAAGGCTTGCCAGTGGCGCCTTCGCTCTGGGCAATTTCGTTCTCATGGTGGGGGAATTGCAGGTCTGCGCCGCCACCATGGATGTCAAAGGTTTCGCCCAGCGTCTGGCAACTCATGGCCGAGCATTCAATGTGCCAGCCAGGACGCCCCACGCCATAGGCATAGCCCAGCGCATCGGCATTCCACTTGGCATCGTCCGGTTCGGCCGGTTTGGCCGATTTCCAGAGCACGAAGTCCAGCGGGTCTTCCTTGCCGCCCTGCACTTCCACCCGTTCACCAGCCCGCAGCTCGTCAAGCGACTTGCCCGAGAGCTTGCCGTAGCCCGCAAACTTGCGCACTGCGTAATTCACATCCCCCGAAGCCGCGCGGTACGCCAGCCCTTTGGACTCGAGTTGCCCGATCAGTTGCAGCATCTGCGGCACATACTCGGTGGCGCGCGGCTCCAGCGTCGGTCGCTCCAGACCCAGCGTATCGATGTCCGTGTGCATGGCAACAATCATCTCGTCGGTCAGCGCACGGATCGTGATGCCGCGCTCCACCGCGCGCTTGATGATCTTGTCGTCAATATCGGTGATGTTGCGCACGTAGGTGACACGGTAGCCACTGCTCTTGAGCCAGCGCTGCACCACGTCAAAGGCCATCATCATCCGGGCATGGCCGATATGGCACAGGTCGTAAATGGTCATGCCGCAGACGTACATCCGCACATGGCCCGGCTCAATGGGAGAAAAGTCTTCCAGCGCGCGCGAAAGCGTGTTGTAAATGCGCAAACTCATGGGTATTTCAAAACGATGGCGCAGGGCGTCACCCCTGGCAAAATCTCCGGCCGATATCGAACTGGTAAGGGTAAATCTTGTTCTGGATTCGGGGGGCAAGTTTGTTACCCCTCAGATACAATCCAGCGCAGTATATAGCGCCCCCATGGGCCCCCTTCTCCACGCGCAAGACTGCAAAGGCTTTATGAAGCACGCCCGTTCCACTGTATTCCAGCCCCTTCGCCTGTTGACCCTCGTTGCGGCCATGTTCGCTGGCAACGCTTTTGCTGACGAATATTCGGACGTATCCCAACTGGTGCGGGCAGGCAAGCTGACGGAAGCACTGACCAAAGCCGACCAGTACCTTGCAGCCAAGCCCAAAGACCCGCAGATGCGCTTCATCAAGGGCGTCATCCAGCGCGACAGCGGCAAGACCTCGGAAGCCATTGGCACCTTTACGCGCCTGACAGAAGACTATCCAGAGCTGCCTGAGCCCTACAACAACCTCGCCGTGCTGTATGCGGGCCAGAGCCAGTACGACAAAGCGCGCACGGCCCTGGAAATGGCGATACGCACCAACCCAAGTTACGCCACTGCGCACGAAAACCTGGGCGATGTTTATGCCAAGCTCGCCAGCCAGGCCTACAACAAAGCCCTGCAACTGGACAACTCCAATACGGCGGTGGCCCCCAAACTGGCGCTGATCCGTGAACTGTTCAGTGCCAGCGGCGCCAAGGGACAGCGTCCGTCCCCCGTGCCCGCTGCTGCGGCCCCGGCTCCAGCACCACTTCCACCCGTCGCGGTCAAACCTCCACCCACATTGCCAACCCAAGCGGTCGCCAAGGCGCCACCTGCACCGGTGGCCGCGCCGGCTCCCGTGGCGGCACCTGCCGTTGCAGCCCCTGTAGCTCCAGCACCCACACCGCCCCCTGCACCGACACCCGTTGCACCTGCTGCTGGTAACTCCACCCGGGAAGCCGAAGCCGCCGTCAAGGCCTGGGCCAACGCCTGGGCGGCCAAGGACATGAAGACCTATCTGGCCAGCTATGGCAAGGAATTTGATCCTCCAGGCTCCATGTCACGCAGCCAGTGGGAAGCAGAACGCAGGCAGCGCATTGGCAGCAAAAACAATATCAGCATCAAGCTGGAAAACCTGGCGGTTACCGTGGAGGGTTCCAAAGCCACTGCCAGGTTCCGCCAGGACTACAAGGCCAGTGGACTCGCGGTGTCGAGCCGCAAGACACTGGATCTGGTCAAGACAGGCGATCGCTGGCAAATCGTCAAAGAATCCACCGGCAACTGATAACGTCTGGTCGTGGGCGTGTCTTTGAAATTTACCCTCGTCGCGGCCTGGCTGATGCTGGGAATGGGCTTGGCCCATGCGGCCACCAAAAACCTGCCCACGGCGAAAGCCTCCCGCGCAACGGCGCCCGCACCCGTGGCGCCCAAAGATGCGGACGGTGTGGCCGAAGCGCGGTTGATCGAGATCTACACGCTCATCGGCAAGGCACAGAACCGGCAGGCACTGGTCAAGGCCACCAGCCTGGTACAGGATTTGCCCCACTTCCAGCTGGCGCAGCTGGTGTACGGTGACTTGCTGACGGCGCAAACGCGCCCCATCCGGACACTTGGGGATATGCCCGACGACCTTGCACGCCGCGCGCCGGCGGTGCTGAACGAACTGCGTGAGGAGAGCCACCGGCGGATCAAGGCACTGCGTGAACGGCCACCGGCAGGCGCCATCCCGTCACAGTTTCTGGCTTTGTCCCAGCGCTCGCGCCATGCCATAGCCGTGGACGCTTCACGCTCGCGTCTGTACCTGTTCGAAAACACCGCCAGTGGCCTGAATCTGGTGTCGGACTATTACATCTCGGTCGGCAAGGCGGGCATTTCCAAAGTCACCGAAGGCGATCAGCGCACCCCACTGGGCGTGTACTACATCACCAGCAACCTGGACCGCAAGTCACTCAAGGACTTCTACGGCTCGGGCGCATTGCCGATCAACTACCCAAACATTCTGGACACGCGGCGCGGCAAGACCGGCAGCGGCATCTGGCTACATGGCACCCCCCCCAACCAGTTTTCACGCCCGCCTCAGGCGACGGATGGTTGTGTGGTGCTCGCCAACCCGGATCTGGACCACATCATCCGGACCGTGGAGGTACAAACCACGCCGGTCGTAATTGCCAACCAGCTGCAGTGGGTTGCTCCGCACAGCGCGCGCTCGGATGGCAAATCGTTTGAGGATGCCCTGATGGCCTGGCGCAATGCCAAGACCTCTGGCAACCTGGACCACATCCTTTCCTACTACACGCCGGACTTCACCAGCAATGGCAAGACCCTGGCGCAGTGGACCCCCACCCTGAAGACCGAGCTTTCCAAAGTGCAGGGACGTACCATCCAGCTCAAGGACGTGTCTTACCTGCGGTGGACGGACAGCACCGACACCATGGTCGTGACCTTCGGTGAAGTGGCAGAAGGCTTCCGTACGGGACGGACCAAGCGGCAATACTGGATGCGTCAGGGCAACCAGTGGAAGATATTTTTTGAAGGAACCATGTAATGGCAGGATCGCATTGGAGTCTGGGACGCCGGCTGTGCCTCGCATTGTGCGCAGGCATGCTGGTGCAAACATCCGTACTGGCGCAGAGTGCGCCCAAGGTCAAATTCAAGACCACACAGGGTGAGTTTGTCGTGGAGCTGTATCCAGACAAGGCACCGGTTACGGTAGAAAACTTCCTGAAATACGTCAAGGACAAACACTACGACGGCACCATTTTTCACCGCGTCATTGGCGACTTCATGATTCAGGGTGGCGGGTTTGATGCGTCGATGGCAGAGAAACCCACACGCGCTCCGATCGCCCTGGAAGCCCGCAACGGCCTCAAGAACGACCGTGGCACGATTGCCATGGCACGCACCCGCGAACCCAATTCGGCCACCGCCCAGTTCTTTGTCAATGTGGTGGACAATTTCGGACTTAATGCCCCACAGCCTGACGGCAATGGCTACGCCGTATTCGGCAAGGTCGTGCAAGGCATGGACACCGTGGACAAGATTCGCGGCGTTGCCACCACCAACAAAGGCATGTACCAAAACGTACCTGCCACTCCTATCGTTATCAACTCTGCCACTTTGGTGAAATAAATCATGAGCAAACCCCAAGTAGAACTCCACGTCGCCAACTACGGTGTCATCACGCTGGAACTGGACGCTGAAAAAGCACCCAAATCCGTCGCCAACTTTCTTGCCTACGTGAACAAGGGCCACTACAACAACACCATCTTCCACCGCGTCATCCCCGGATTCATGGTCCAGGGTGGTGGCATGGAGCCAGGCATGGCCCAGAAGACCTGCGATGCACCCATCGAGAACGAAGCCAACAATGGCCTCAAGAACGCCAACTACACGGTGGCCATGGCCCGCACCGGCGACCCGCATTCTGCCACTGCCCAGTTTTTCATCAATGTGGCTGACAACGGCTTCCTGAACCACACTTCGCCATCGCAGCAGGGATGGGGTTATGCCGTGTTTGGCAAAGTCATCTCCGGCACCGACGTGGTGGACAAGATCAAAGCCGTAAAAACCGGCCGCAAGGGCTTTCATGACGACGTGCCCAAGGAAGACGTCGTGATTGAAAAAGCCGT
>Ga0075156_10000710_pt1 | contig 17475 bp, 13 predicted proteins | sample JI81AbrownDNA_FD_70966 | JGI IMG/M metagenome (GOLD analysis project Ga0075156, IMG submission 70966) | Wastewater effluent complex algal communities from Wisconsin, to seasonally profile nutrient transformation and Carbon sequestration -... | ecosystem: Engineered > WWTP > Effluent > Algae...
GTTTTAAGAATTGAGGCTATGCTTTTTTTAAAAAAAGATATCCCTTAGAGGGGCGCACGGATAAAAGGTTTAATCGGGTATAGGATTTTTTAGTGCCTGCCAGTATAGGCAGTCTCAGGCCGAAAGTGATACCTTTACAGACGTAAACATTGATTTTATGGACTCCTGGGTAGAAATCGTTGGATATTTCGGAAGCTTTTTAAGCGCCATCACTTTTTTTCCGCAAGTTTATAAGGCCTGGAAAACTAAGAGTGTCGGAGATTTAAGCCTCACGATGATCCTGATTGTTTTTACCAGTACCATCGTATGGATTGTGTATGGCGTGGCAAAAAACATTGGCCCGGTTATCTTGTGCAACAGCATCATGTTCGTGTTGGTTGGTTGTTTGATCTATTTCAAATTCTCATTTAGGAAATAAATGAGCATCGCGGTAAAGAATTTATGTATCCGCAGAAGATGCTGAGTACGCAGAGGTCACGATTTGACCACCACATTTTTAACTGCGTTTATTTCATTTTGTTATAGCCTAAGGTTCATGGCCACAGCTATTGTTTAATATTCTGTATTTCCTTTGCGCGCTTCGCGTCTTTGCGGTTAACCATTAAACCCGTCAAGCGGTTGCTCATCAAATTTTTCCTGTGAAATCCTCAAAATTGCCCTACTTTAGGGGTTCATCTGCGTACAACGCAGTGAATTCAAGTTTGATTTAACGCGTATGGAAGCAGTTTCAGCTGAAAAGCATCAGGCCCACCGGGAGAAAATAAAGCAGGTATTTGCCGAAGTTGGTAAGGTCGTTGTAGGGCAAGAGTATATGGTTAACCGATTGATGATCGGCTTGTTTACCAACGGTCACATGCTGTTGGAAGGCGTGCCGGGTCTGGCGAAAACATTAACCGTAAGTACGCTCGCGCAGGTTCTTCACCTGGATTTTCAACGCATTCAGTTTACCCCTGATCTATTGCCGGCCGATTTGATCGGTACCATGATCTATAATCAGAAAGACGGAAAGTTTGAAGTAAAGAAAGGTCCAATCTTCGCCAACATTATTCTGGCCGATGAGATTAACCGCTCTCCCGCAAAGGTTCAGTCTGCCTTGCTCGAGGCCATGCAGGAAAAACAGGTAACGATTGGTGAAACAACCTTTCAGTTGGACAGACCTTTCTTGGTTCTTGCGACACAAAACCCGGTTGATCAGGAAGGAACGTATTCATTGCCGGAAGCGCAGATCGACCGCTTTATGATGAAGGTGTCCGTTGACTATCCCTCCAAGGAACAAGAGTTGGAAATAATGCGCAGGATATCAAACATGAAATTTGATTTCAAGGTAAATGCGTTAATCACGAAGGAAGACATATTTGACATCCGTGATCAGATCAATAAAGTAAAGATTTCAGAATCGCTCGAACGCTACATTATAGAGCTTGTGTTTGCTACCCGCAGACCGCTCGAGTATAAGCTTACTGAACAAGCGCAATACATTCAGTTCGGGGCATCACCGCGGGCCAGCATTAACCTGAACCTGGGCGCAAAAGCGGCTGCTTATTTTGAAGGCCGCGACTACGTACTGCCCGAGGATATCAAAGAAGTGGCCCTGGATGTAATGAACCACCGGATCATCCTGAACTACGAGGCGGAAGCGGATAATGTAAAGACATCCGATATTATTAAGACACTTTTGGTAAAAGTGCCGATCAGCAAATAAAATTCTGCATCGGTAACCCCATCATTTCTGAATGAGGTGCGTAACAATTCGGTAAGAGAATTTTAAAGCAGGTAACAATTCAATAACCAAATTCCGTTCGGAAAACGCTGAGAATCAAAGACAATCCGGTTTTGCTTAAAAAGTGCGTTTCTAAAGCGCTCACGCGGGTTTTCGGCTTTAACAATTTGGTAATATACCGCACCTGATGGGGTAATATTGACATACGACCTTTGCCGCAAATAAAATTTGTATGCAAAAGGCTTTACTCTTGTTTGTTTTCATCTGTAGCTCAATTCTGGCCTCAGCTCAAACAGGTTCAATATCAGGAACAATTACCGATGCCAAAGCTAAAGAGGCCATAATTGGGGGTTCCGTTCTCGTTCAGGGAACGCAAGTAGGAACATCAACTGATATCGATGGCAAGTTTACCATTAGTAACCTAAAGCCCGGAACATACAATCTTCAGGTTTCGTATGTAGCGTATAAAACAGCTTTAGTTTCGGCAACTGTTGAGGCGGGTAAAACAACCGAAATCCAAATTAATATGGAGGAAGAATCCGGACAACTTGAAGAAGTTGTGATTACCGGAACGCGGAGCAAGGATACAGACATTTCAATCGTTCGCTCAATCCGTGAAAGCAAGCTGGTCGTAAATGGTATCTCCGCTCAGCAGATAAGCAAGTCACAAGATCGCGATGCAGCTCAGGTTGTAAGACGGGTACCCGGTGTTACGTTGGTGGATGATCGCTTTGTTGTAGTCCGCGGATTAGCTTCACGTTACAGCAACGTTATGTTGAATGGTGTTTTAGCGCCCAGCACAGAAGCCGATAGTCGTGCATTTTCATTTGATATTATTCCAAGCGGGCTGCTTGACAGAATGATGGTTTATAAATCAGGCGCAGCAGAATTACCTGGTGATTTTGCCGGGTCGATCGTGGAGGTCTCAACCAAAAGCGCAGCTGAGGAGAACTTCACAAACATTTCATTATCGGGCGGATACCGTGCAGGAACAAGCTTTACAACGCAACAAAGCCAGCAACGCTCATCAACGGAATGGTTGACGTTCGACAATGGATTTCGCGATCTTCCGAAGGATGCACCAGCAGACTACTCCGCATTCGGAAATAACGCTCCCAAAATCGAGCTTGAAAGTCGCAAATTTGCCAATACGTGGGGTCTTGAAAACGTAAACGTTGGTCCGGATGTACGGTTTGGTGTAGACCTCGGTAGAAATTTCGACCTTGGTTCGGTGGGAGTAAGCTCGATTAACTCGGTGAGCTACAGCCGTACCAGTCAGTATAACAACATTGAGTTTAACCGCTACCAGAATTACGAGGAAGATGGAACCAGCGTTGACTTCTTTAATTATAAGGATGATCAGTTTACACAGAATGCAAGGATCGGGTTGCTGAGCAACTGGTCATTTAGAGTTGGTCCCAAAACCCGAATTGAATTTAAAAACCTTTATAATCGCATGGGTAGCACACAAACTACCATTCGCGAAGGAGATAATGATTTCAGGACACAGTATTATAGAAACTATTCGTTCCGCTATACAGAGCGTGCCGTATACTCGGGTCAGTTGGAGGGAAGGCACGATCTGAAACCAAACGTTTCGAAAATCACATGGTTAGCGGGTTATACGAACGCTAGCCGCAACGAGCCGGATTGGAAACGTCTGGTAACTGCTCGCCCGCAAAATTCTGGTGATGAAGTCCCTTTTGTAGTGGTTATTCCATATTCAACCAGTGCTTCTAATGCGGCTCATTTTTACCAGAATTTAAATGAGTATAACGTTACAAACCGGTTAGATTATGAACACAAGTTTAATGTTCGTGAAGGGGTTAGCCCATTTGAATTGAAAACGGGTTACTGGATCGAGTACAAAGATCGTAGTTTTGATGCCCGCACCATTGGCCACGTTGTTCACGGAGCCGGTCTTGATCCGGAGATAGGCAACCTGCCGTTTGATGAAATCTTTGACCCGTCAAATGTTGCGTACAACGGAGGTCATACAATAAGTGAGAACACGCAGGTTACGGACTCGTATACAGCTTCTAACTTTTTAGCCGCAGGGTATGCAAGTTTTAACTTCTCGCTCTCGAAAAGATTGCATGTAATCCCGGGCGTCCGCGTGGAATATAACCATCAAAAATTGCAGACCGCGGAAGGTGTTGGCTCTGCGAAAGTTGATAACCCGGTAACAAGCTTTCTTCCGTTTCTCAACATGTCCTACGATCTCAATGATAAGGCTCTCGTCAGATTGGCATACAGCAAAACTGTAAACCGTCCGGAGTTCAGAGAGATTGCGCCATTCAGCTTCTATGATTTTGATAATCAGGCGAACATTCTTGGAAACAGCCACCTAACAATAGCCGACATTCATAATATCGATTTACGCTGGGAATATTACCCATCATCGTCTGAGTCGATATCTGCTGGTGTGTTCTACAAATACTTCAACAACCCGATCGAGGCGAATATCGACCCAGGAACTGATGATCCTGTATTCTTCTTTAACAATGCCGACAAAGCTCAGGATTTGGGAGTTGAGGTTGAGATGAGAAAAGCATTGGCATCGAGTTCATCGATGCGTTTACTGAACAATACTTCGGTAGTACTTAATGCAACGTATATCTACAGTGTAATCAACCTGAAGAATGATGATGGTACGCTTGTGGAAAAAGATAGTCGCCCCATGCAAGGCCAATCGCCTTACATTGTTAATGCCGGCTTATTTTACAATGATGAAGAACTCGGGCTTCAGGTTAATGCACAGTATAACATTTTCGGAAAGCGCATCGCGTTTGTGGGCGTGCCCGGAAAACCTACGTGGTGGGAAATGCCGCGTAACCTGCTAGACCTTTCAATATCTAAACGTGTTGGTCAATTTGTTGATATTCGCTTAGGTGTAAGCGACCTGCTTAATTCTAAAATGGTTATCCGGGAAGATGCCAACCTCGACAACGACCTAAAGGACAATGACACCAACAAAGTTGTTCGGAGTACGCGCAACGGACAATACATCACATTCGGTGTTGTAGTAAAGCTTTAACTACACAAAATCCTACCATCTGGGTACTTATTGGGGGCAAAAACCATAAGTACCCTTTTGTTTTTCATCATATGAGGCTTGATAACAATTTGCTAACATGGCTTTAACCCCATCGTTATATCAGCATCCTACCTTGCTGGCGTTTCAATTGTATAGATAAAACTAAAGACATGAAAAAAGAATTTTTGTACAGAGCAATGACAGGCGTTTTCGCTGTTAGTTCATTGTTCTTTATTGCTTCCTGTAACGATGATGACGAGCCTTCAACCGGAGATGCTCCCATCGTTTCATTAAGCTCTTCCCTGGCACAGGATGTCCCAGGAGCAGTAGTAAGTGTAACCGTTACAGTGGATGCGCCAAATGGAGGGGAAACGTTGCAAATTAATGGCGTTTCAAATCCGGATATTACCCTTAATGGCTCAACAGCACAGGATGTAGATGTGGATATCACAATTCCTGCAAATGCCGTGGTGGGATCAACTATCACAGCTGTATTCACAGCTGTTGATGAAGAATCATTGTCGTCAATTCCAGTTGAATTTGTAATTACTGTTGGCGACCCTCTTGAGATCCTTGAAGGTAACATCTCAGCAAACACTACGCTGGATGCCGGAACCAAATACCTGATCCGTGGAAAAGTCTATGTACAGTCGCCTGCAACATTAACGATCCCTGCCGGAACTGTATTGTATGGTGAAAAAGACAGCGATGGAACGCTAGTTATCAACCGCGGTGCTAAAATCGATGCAAAAGGTACTGCTGCAAATCCTATCATTATGACATCACAGGCACCAACGGGTTTCCGGAACCGCGGAGATTGGGGTGGCGTAGTTATTTTAGGTAAGGCTTATAATAGCAACGGTGCTACTACAACGATTGAAGGTATCTCTGGTGAAGCGGGATCAGAAAATGGTGTTTACGGACCCGGAGCTAATCCCTCTGCAGATAATGATAACTCAGGTTTCCTTCAGTATACGCGTATTGAGTTTGCGGGCATAGCATTGTCTCAGGATAATGAGTTAAATAGCTTAACCATGGGCTCAGTAGGCTCAGCTACAACTATAGATCACATCATGGTTTCTTACGGAAATGATGACGCCTATGAGTGGTTCGGTGGATCTGTAAATCATAAATACCTGATTGCTTATTCAACCATCGATGATGATTTTGATACGGACCGTGGGTACAATGGTAAAATCCAGTATGGCTTGGTTGTTCGTGATCCATTGATCGCTGACTTCTCGGGAGCACGTGCATGGGAATCTTCAAGTAACGGCACTAATCCGGCTCCTACGGTAGGAGGCACATCACGTCACTCTGCGCCTAAGTTTTCCAACGTTACGGTATTAGGTCCATTGTTGTTCAGAAGCGCTGCACAGATCAACACCTTTTATCGTGCTGCATTGGAAATTAACTCTAACTCAGCTATCGAAGTTCACAACTCAATCATCACAGGGTTCACAAACTCAACAAACTTTGCTACGGCTGGATCTATGGTTGATAACAACGTATTTTCCGCCAACACCACACAGACTGCAGCAGGTGCCTCTGCTCCGGCAAACTTTGCAACGGATAATACACTAGAAGGAACCATTACAAACATTTTTGGAGCATTCCCTTCAGGTTCAGTTTATAGTTTTGCATCGTTCCCGGCTTTCCAGACTGCGACAAGCCCTTACTTGACAGGAACAACCAACTTAAATGCTACCGATACATTCTTTGATAACGTAGCGCACTACGGGGCGTTTGGTACAGCTGCAGGTGCAGATTGGAACTACGCTTCTGCTTGGGTTAACTTTGATCCAATTAATGCCGAGTATTAATAGTTAAACAAGGTCTAATTTCGAAAAGTCCGGGAGTTATCCCGGGCTTTTTTTATTTTTGAATTACCGATACGATATGAGATCCCTGTATTTTTTGTTACTGCTGACTTTGCTTGGCTGTGAGTCTTCTATGGAAGCCAGGAAAATGCTAAACCAGAGCGAGCATGACGCGCTACTTGATAAACTGGCTCCGTACGTAGTTAAAAAACCTGATGCTTTTGCATACGAAAATCGGTTTGATGTTGCGAACAAGCCATTCTACAGAAATTTTATTGAACTGACAAAGGCAGAATTGACCTACTACAAAAAAGCGGATACGGGTACTTTTTTTTCCTTTACCTATCGCGATCTCACAAGTCTGAAAGAGCACTACAGGGCGTTGGGCGGTTATTATCGCATGAATGAAACAGATTCAATCATCTTTTTAAATCTGCTGTATCACACACCTCGTTTCACGGCACAGGAGATGCTGCAAAAAGATAAAATGCTTTTTGAATCCATGATAGAGAAGGGAAATGTTGACCGGTTCCTGGGCAATAAAAACTTTATCGATACGCCCAACAAAGATTTTCACTACAATACAAAACTTAATCGCTGGGAATACACAGAAGGGTCCTCGTGGAAATTTTTGGAAGACGCGAAACAGAAAGCGAGGAAGGATTCCATTGATTAATTAACCTTCCGCTGCCGCTCTTTGTGAGCCTCTACCATTTTCTTAATCTGCTCGGTGGCAATACCGAGTGAATCCTGTGAGCTTTTATTCTTAGCGATCGTGGTAACAAACTTTGCACTGTCAAGCTTGTTGGCAACAAGTGCCTTCTCCAGCCGGATTCTGTCTTTCGCATTCATCTCCTGGCGTGAAACCAGATTTTTGGCTTCCAGTGTTAATCGTTGCTGCTGCTTTTCGGCAGCGTTTTGTGCACGAAGCGCTTCGTCTACATCAGCTTGAATTTTATCCTTGTAAAACTTTACACCAAAATTATAAACCAGTTTTTCCAACTCGTTGCGGATGCTTTTAACCGAGTCGCTCTCCTCGCTGGCACCCATCCAAACCGTTACATTGCTGCCTTTTGCCTTGGAAGAAGCGAAGAAGGGATTTACGTATTTGGTCAGATTCACCTGTGCTTCGGAAACCTGGAACTGATTGCCGGTTGCCTTAACCTTGCCGAAAGTTTTCAGGTACTTTGTCAACGCGGTGTTAACTTCTTCTAAAGAACCTGCTAATTCAGTTGAATAGCCTTCATAATTCTTGCCATTAACGCGTTCGGCATTACCGGATACCGTAACTTTCTGTGCATATGCTAAAACACTGATCAGCATAAAGATGCCCAGCGCAAAAAACTTTTTAACTGTAGTCATGTTAGTAAGGGAATTGTGACGGAAAGCTACAAATTTTGAATCGTTAAAGTAACAGAGATATGAGCAGGATATTGATTACCGGTGCATCCGGACTGGTGGGGACAAGACTTACAAAAGTGTTGCTGGAACGAGGTCATGAAGTTTCACATCTTGGTCGCAGTAAGAAAGCGAGCAGCGTTAAATCTTTTATGTGGGATGTTAACGCGGGGACGATTGATCCCCAAGCGTTACAACACATTGACGCGGTTATTCACTTGGCTGGAGCCGGTATTGCTGATGAACGCTGGAGCAAAAGACGTAAGCAAGAAATTCTCGAAAGCAGAACAAAGTCTACTGCATTGCTGGTACGGAAAATAAACGAAGGCAATAACACGGTTCAGACATTGGTATCCGCCTCCGCAATTGGGTACTACGGAATGACGTTGAGCACGGAGGAATTTACCGAAGACAGTCAACCCGGAACCGGATTCTTAGCCGATGTAGTAACCGCGTGGGAACGTGAAGCTGATCAAGTGAAGAATAAACGCCTTGTTAAAATTCGGATCGGTGTTGTGCTGAGTAAAAATGATGGAGCGTTAACAGAAATTGTAAAACCTGTTAGGGTTGGATTTGGCGCTCCGTTAGGGACTGGTGATCAATATGTGAGTTGGATACACCTCGATGATTTATGCGCGATGTTCGTCAAGGCAGTTGAAGATGAATCGATGCTGGGACCTTACAACGCAACCGCAGGGGCTGTTACCAACCGCGAGCTGACAAAAGCGATTGCAAAAACACTTCACAAGCCGTTGTGGCTTCCGGCTGTGCCGGGCTTTGCGTTGAAGCTTCTCCTGGGTGAAATGGCCGACCTCGTTTTATCCGGAAGCAATGTGACCTCCAAGAAAATCAGGGAAACAGGATTCACTTTTAAGTTTGATACGCTTGAAAAAGCGCTGAGCAACCTGTTGGCGCATTAGACCGTTTATCGCTGAGGCATTTCCGCTATCTCCGTATATTTAGGAGAGATAAGAGTATACCGTATGGCTAAAAAGGAAAAAATAAAGAATACACAGATTGATCAATCTATTGAAGACGAGCACCGCATTCGCCAAGCTTTTGCAGATAAAAACTGGGCTGAGATAAAGAGCGCAGATTCGTGGGTGATTTTTAAAGTCATGTCTGAGTTTGTAGAAGGCTTTGAAAAGCTGGGTAAGATCGGGCCGTGCGTTACCATTTTTGGTTCTGCTCGCACCAAGCCTTCCAATGCCTATTATAAGATGGCCGATAACATCGCGTTCAAGCTTGTACAGCACGGCTATGGTGTAATCACCGGTGGCGGACCGGGTATTATGGAGGCGGGTAATAAAGGAGCCAATCGTGCCGGAGGTAAATCGGTAGGACTCAATATTTTCTTACCGTTTGAACAGAAGGGAAATATTTACATCGATCCGGATAAGCTGATCACATTCGATTATTTCTTTGTGCGTAAAGTAATGTTCATGAAATACTCCCAGGGCTTCATCGTTATGCCCGGAGGCTTTGGAACGATGGATGAATTGATGGAAGCACTTACGCTGATCCAGACAAAAAAAATCGGCCGTTTCCCGATTGTGCTCGTGGGTAAAAAATTCTGGAAAGGCTGGCTGGAGTGGGTTAAGAAATCGCTTCTCGCGGAAGGAATGATTCACGAAAGTGACTTGAACCTGTTTAGCATTGTAGATACGCCTGAGGCTGCAGTTAAGGTGATAGACGACTTCTATTCGAAGTACTTGCTTTCACCGAATTTTTAACTTCAACACAGAGTGCACTGAGTTTTTCACAGAGAACGCAGAGATATATGACAAACTCACCCCTTACTGAACAAATTATTGGGTGTGCGATAAAGGTACATAAGGCGCTTGGGCCTGGCTTGCTAGAATCAGCGTATCAGGAGTGTCTTTATTATGAATTGCAAAAACTTGGGTTGTTTGTAGAAAAGCAAAAATCACTACCTCTTGTTTATGAGGATGTAAAACTTGAGTGTGGCTACAGGATAGATTTATTAGTGGAAAATCAAGTGATTATCGAAGTAAAATCCGTGGAGGCGTTGGCAGATATTCACCTTGCGCAGGTTTTAACGTATTTGAAGTTGTCAAATAATCGTTTAGGCTTATTAATCAATTTTAATGTCATTCTGTTGAAGGATGGTGTTAAAAGGGTAATAAATGGCTATTAAATTTTCTTGTCTTAAGAATTCACCACAAAGTTCACGGAGGTCTGCACAGAGAATCACGGAGTAGGGTTGATAGTATTTTGATACTTTGTGACCTCTGTGGTTTTGCGAATTAAATCTCAGTGCTCTCTGTGGTAATAGAATGTTCAATATGATCTCAAAAAACAGCTTTGCCATACTAATCTCCTTCCTCGCGTTGGCCATTGTACTGGTGTATGTCCGGCATGCGGACAAGAAAATGAAAGCGTTTCAGCGCGGGGAAGTTGTACTGGAGGACGGCTCCATTGCGCCTGCTGATCTGGATGAGCGTTCCATGCAGCCTTCACCTGCGGTTTCATTTGATTTACCGAACTCGGTGAGCTTTGCCGGTGAAACAGTACCCATGGACTTACCCGATGTGCGCGAACGGCTGGACAAAGAACTTCATATCAATACATACTGGCACAACAACACCATCTTTTTGATGAAGCGTGCGCACCGTTGGTTCCCGCAGATGGAGGCGATCCTGAAAAAGAATAACATCCCGAATGATTTTAAATACCTGCCACTCATTGAGTCAGGCTTGATGAACGATATCTCTCCCAAAGATGCCGTTGGCTTCTGGCAGATTGTGAAATCAGCCGGCAAAGAGAACGGCTTAGAGATCACCGATCAGGTAGACGAACGCTATGATCCCATCCGGGCAACCGAAGCCGCCTGCAGCTATTTGAAAAAGGCGTATAAAAAATTCGGTAACTGGACTTCCGTTGCAGCATCCTATAATCGGGGCATGGGCGGCATTGGCCGCGCATTGGAAAATCAAAACGTTGATTCGTATTACGACCTGTATTTAAACGATGAGACTTCCCGGTATGTATTTAGAATTATTGCCTGTAAGGAGATTATAGAGCATCCGGAAAAATATGGTTTCAATGTGGAAGAGCGCCATTTGTACGATCCGGAAGAAGTCCGGTATGTAACGGTTAATCAATCCATTCCCGATCTCATCGCTTTTGCAAAAAAGAATGGAACAAATTATAAATTGCTGAAGCGCCACAACCCCTGGCTGCGCGATGACAAGCTTGCAGTTAAAAAAGGCAAGACGTATCAAATTGCATTGCCTGTGTAATGTCAGCCGAAGGTAAGAGTCAGCCTGAGTTCTGAGCTAGTTGAAGAGTCGAAGGCGAGGTTTCGACAAGCTCAACCTGACAAGTAATATTAAATAATAAGTCATGATCGATCAGCTATCCGTAACAACCGAATTCATTAAAAAGAAAATCAAAGGAACTCCTGAAATAGGCATTATCCTCGGCACAGGTTTGGGCAATCTGCTTGTGAAAGAGATTAAGAACCCGGTGGTGATCAATTACAATGTGATTCCCAATTTTCCTGCGGCTACAGTTGAAACCCATAAAGGGCAATTGATTTTTGGTGAGATCAAAGGAAAAAAAGTGCTGGCGATGCGCGGCCGTTTTCATTATTACGAAGGCTACAGCACAAAGCAGATTACACTACCCGTGCGTGTGATGAAAATGCTGGGAGTTCAAAATCTGCTAATCTCCAATGCCGCGGGCAACATGAACCTGAAATGGAAGAAGGGCGAACTCATGCTGATTGACGACCACATCAATCTGCAACCCGATAATCCGTTGCGGGGAGAAAATTTTGAACGTCTCGGTCCGCGTTTCCCCGATATGAGTCAGCCGTACGCAAAAGAATTAAACGATAAGCTGATTAAGATCGCAGCAAAGAAAAAAATCAAACTCAATAAAGGTGTTTACGTTTGTGTTGCTGGACCCAACCTGGAAACCCGCGCTGAGTATCGTTATCTAAGAAACATTGGCGGAGATGCCGTGGGCATGAGCACGGTGCCTGAAGTAATAGTCGCCAACCACATGGGCTTACCATGCTGCGCAATTTCGGTGCTAACGGATGATGCCGATCCAGACAATCTTAAACCCGTAAACATTCAGTCGATTGTAAAAGTAGCCGGTAAAACCGAACCCCTTCTTACGGAACTTTTTGTTGAGTTGATTAAACAGCTGTAAGACTACTCACTTTTCAATGTCTCTGCAGGATTAATCCTAACCGTTTTAATCACCTGACTAGCAATGATACAACAAGCTAACACCACCAGTCCGGCTAGGGGTAATGCGTAATGGCTCCATCCAACCTCTATTTTATAGGCAAAATCACGGAGCCATATTGTGCTTAAGTAATAAGCAGCCGGAACAGCTACGATAAAGGCAATCAGGATCAGTCGAAGATAGTACTTCGAGAAAAGCGTAAGAATCGTTGTGGTTGATGCACCCAGAACTTTTCGGATACTGATTTCTTTGGTGCGGTTAATTACTGCAAGACTGATAATGCCCAGTAGACCCAGGCAAGCAATGCCAATTGCAATGCAGGTTGAGATTGTAACGAGTCTGATCCATTGCGTGTAGCGCTTGTATTGATCGTTGATATAGTCATCAAAAAATGTAAAGTTGAACTTATTGTCACCGACTACTTTTTTCCAGCATTGTTCAAGCCTGGCAAGGCTGCCGGGTATGTCTTGTGAGCTTATTTTTACCAACATTTGATCACCATCACCTCCACCCAGTTCGAAGGCGATTGGCTTCACATCGTGCTCAAGCGATTCAAAATTAAAATCCTTGACTACCCCGATGATTTCATCGTTTGGTCGGTTCGGCATTGCCCCAAGAACTGCGTCCGATCCTGTTTCTGATTTTAATTGTTTGGCAAAGGCCTCGTTAACAACAAATCTTCTGTTGAGGGTATCTGCAAAGTTTCTTGAGAAAAACCTGCCCACAATCAGTCTGATGTCAAGGAGTTCAAAAAAATCGTAATCCACCCATGTGAAGTATTCAGAAGATTTTTCACCCTTTCCGTTGGTTTTGCTGGAGATCCCGCCAATATGTCCAAAGTCAAAGGCAATCGCGGAGATCATAAGAATGGTTGGCTCAGAAGCGAGCTCACTTCTGAAGTTGGATACAATTTGTTTAGGCGGAACGCCAAGGTCATTCTTCGTGGCAATGCTTACAATTTGTTCTTTATTAAATCCAAGGTCACGCGTTTCCACCATTTTCATCTGGTCGAACATTGTTACCGCACAAATCAACATAACCAGACAAGCTGCAAACTGAAACACAATCAAAAGGCCGGAGAACTTTGCTTTATAACTTCCTCTCGTATTTCCTTTCAGGATTTTCTGTGGAATGAGATCGGAGAGTACTGCTGCGGGATATCCTCCAGCTAACATACCGGTCACAAAAACAATGACGGCCAGCGCAACTACCCAGGCTATGCCGCCTTCTGTTAAACTTATTTGCCTGCCCATAAAACTGTTAAACTCTGGCAGGATAAGGTACAATGCGAACAAACTAATGGGTACGGAAATCATAACGATTACTGCAGATTCGCTTAAAAACTGAAAACGGATCATCCGCCCTGTTGCCCCAATAACTTTACGAACTCCAATTTCTCGAGTGCGTGAAGCAGAACTTGCCAGAGAGAGCAGAACATAGTTCAGGCAAGCCACAAGCAGTACCATAACAGCAATGCTTCCTAGAATGTAGGAAGACGTTTTGTTGCTTACGTTACTCCAGCGGGATTTCACATCAAAATGTAGCTCAGTGAGAGGCATCAAGGCAAAATCGGTTCGTTGGGTATACATGGGATATTTAAAGGGAGGCATGTTTGTGGTGGCCAGCTGACTAAGTGCAACCTTTAATGTTTTCAGCGGTACGTTCATGTTCCGTTGAATAAACACACTGCCATAGCTCGAATTCCAACTGTCCGGCTGAGCATCTTTGCCATAATAGTTTTCATGGCGGGTAAGAATATGATAGCCGAGTGTTGAGTTTTTAGGTAATGCCTTAAATACACCGGAAACTGTATAGGATGCTTGCTTTGTTTCTATGGTCTTGCCGATTATATCGGTTGTGCCGAAAAGCTTAATGGCTTTCTCGTCACTTACAACGATGTTGCTTATAGAGCTTAACGCAGCGTTGGCACTACCCTTCAGAAAGTCAAGCGTGAACATCTTTGTGAAATCTTCGTCTACAAAGTGAACCTTTTCAGAATGTTTTATTCCGTCTATGATGAGATGTTTTGTGAAGCCGTTGTACCGGGTCAGGTAATCTATACCAGAAATTTCCAGTCTGGCGGTTGAATGAAAGGCTGACTGAACCGAGGTGGAGCGTTCATCGATTTGTGGTACATCGTCATGGAAAGGCATAACATCTACCCGGTAAATCAAGTCACGATTTATATGCGTTTTATCGAATGAAAACTCATCGTAGATGAACAGAAATGCCAGCAGCGCGAATGCTATTCCAAACGATAGTCCGATAATATTAATTGAGCTAAGAAATTTTCGCTTTAAAAAATTTCTCCATGCAACAACGAAATAATTCTGTATCATAATGATACTGATGATTTTTTGAGGAAGTTTATTTCGCAGAATAATGCCGAGCCTGAAAAACCGGATCGCATTACAGTATAATCTTCGTTTCGCTTTTTGTTCATTGAACTTGCGCTTATCACGATTAAACTTCTGAATAAGGTCTCCTTCAATCTCTTCATAAAGCTGATCGGGACAAAATGTCCTAAGGATTCGAAAGGCAAACAGTTTCTTATTCATTTCTCAAACTATTCACCGGGTTAGCTTTTGCAGCACGAATGGTTTGCGCGCTGGTAATTAACACAGCCAACCCAATGATAGCCAACGCAGCTAGCGGAATCGTAAAAATTCCGACAGAGATGCGATACGGGTACGATGATAACCACCAGTTCATGGCAAACCAGGCTTGCGGACCGAAAATCAGCACAGCAATTAAAATAGGTTTGATCGAAGCCCACGTGAGCATGTTGGTAATACTCAGCACTGAGCCACCCATTACCTTGCGGATGCCTATTTCTTTTACCCGTACCTCAACCAGATAGGTTGAAAGTCCCAGCAACCCAAGACCGGCAATCAGGATGGTGATAAAGCTTGCCAGCAACGTAATGGTGCGGGTTGACTCTAGGTTTGCAAATTTGCGTGCGTAGGCTGTATCAATAAACTCATACTCAAATGGATACTCCGGATTATACTTTTTTGACAAGTCGTCCATGATGCGGATATTTTCCTGCATCGATTTGTTTGTGCTTAACTTGATATGGGCCACGCTAAATGCCCACGATTTTTCACAACCGAAAAGAATAATAGGCTCAACCTGCCGGAAGGGAGAGGTAAGGATGAAATCTTTCACAACGCCAATCACATGCCATTCAACGTCATCTGCTTTAATTGATTCACCAATCGGATCGCTTAGATTCATTGCTTTTACAGCCGCTTCGTTTAACACAATAGCTGTTGAATCGGTCGGGAATTTATTCAGGTCCATATCGCGACCGCGGAGTACGGTAAGACCGGCTGTCGTGGCAAAGTGTTGATCGACATAAAACCGTTCAAACAAGGTTTTATCCTGCGGATCTTTTCCCTTCCACTCAACACTACTCGTATTACTCCATCGATCGGTAATGGTGGTACTGGTTTTAGTTACGGACTCGGCAACGCCCAGTTGAAGTAATTCATTCTTGTATGCCTCATAGTTTTTACCCAGTGTTCCGGTAAAATATTGATAGACCAGGTTTTCTTTAGTGTAACCGGAATCGCGGTTTTGAACGTAACTGATCTGACGTTGAACAACGAATACGGAAACAATAAGTGTAATGGCAATACCAAATTGAAACACCACCAGGGTTGAACGGAGTATGCTTCTGCCGGAAAGTGTTATCGCAATTCCCTTTAAAATTTTAATGGGTTTGAATGCAGACAGATATAACGCAGGATAGCTTCCCGCTAACAGCCCAACGATCAGAAGTAAGGCAAGTCCGCCCAGCCAAAAATTGAGATTGCTGAAATCCAATGTGAGATTTTCCTGAATCAGTTGATTGAAGAATGGCAAGCCCATGTAAACTGCCAGTAACGAAAACAACCCCGCTCCAAGCGCCAGTAAAACGGATTCCGTTAAAAATTGACCTATTAAAGAATTTCTTAATGCGCCTGATACTTTGCGCACAGCTACTTCTTTTGCTCTTCGCTGTGCTCGCGCGGTACTTAGGTTGATGAAATTAATGCACGCAATGGATAACAGGCATATTCCCAGAATGGCCAATAAGCGGATGATTTCAATGCGACCACCAGCCTCAACTCCATTTTCAAAGCGGCCATACAAACGCATTTTTGTAAGGGGATATAAAAATACTTCCTGTGTGTCGACATCTTTGCTGTGTGTTTTTGCAATGTTTTTTATTTGTTCATTAAACTGATTGATATTGATTCCGGGCTTCAGCTTAACAAACGTATGTACTGAATTAACTCCCCAATAGATATCCTTTCCGCCCAACATTTCAACCAGTGAGTATGGGATTATATATTCAAAATGGAAATCGGTATTGGACGGAAGATCGTCCAGGACAGCTGTTATCGTTAGCGGAAGCGACTCACCACCCTGGCCGATCGTAACAGTTTTGCCGAGTACATCCGTGTCGCCTAGTAATTCGTATGCAAAGCCTTTGGTAAGGGCAATCGACTGCGGCTTATCGAAAGCTGTTTTTACATCGCCTTGAAGAATCGGGAAACTGAACATGGTGAGAAAATCCTTGTCCGCGTAAGCGCCCGAAGTTTTTACAATGCGTTTTTCGCCCTCTATAAACAAATGCTGCTCGCCCCAGGCCGTGTAGCTTGTTGCGGCTTCGACTGCCGTGTACTCTTCTTTCAGCGTTGGGGTGAGCACTCTGGCAGTAACATCCCAGCTGTTAATGGTATTGTTCGCGTACGTACGATTGAACGCTTTATACAGTCGATCCTTATCCGGATGGAACTGATCGTATGTAAATTCATTTTGTACCCATAGAAATAAAAATGCAAAGGCGGTAATACCCAACGCCAGACTAAACAGATTGATAAACGAATAGCTTTTGTTGCGGAGCATTACACGAAACGCAACCTTAAAGTAGTTTGACAACATATCGAGGGAGGTTAAACGAATGGAAGGCTTATTTCTAAATAAAATTCCAGGTCTGAAGAAACGAATAGTATTCCAAAGCATTCTGCGCTTTGATTTTGATGGACTGAATTTCTTCAGGTCGCGCGCATACTTTTGTACCAAGTCTCCTTCGATGTCTTCTGCCAGGTGACCCGGGCAAAAGACGCGTAATAAGCGCAGCGCAAAGAAGTTATCTGTATTTTCCACAATGAGGTACGGTTTTAATTTCTTATTGTCCGGTATAGCCGCTTTTAGCGAGGAAATTATCGAAGTCAGTAATATTTAAAATATCATAAACAGCTTGTTGCTTATCAACCGCCTTGTCGTAA
>Ga0075156_10000712_pt1 | contig 17462 bp, 15 predicted proteins | sample JI81AbrownDNA_FD_70966 | JGI IMG/M metagenome (GOLD analysis project Ga0075156, IMG submission 70966) | Wastewater effluent complex algal communities from Wisconsin, to seasonally profile nutrient transformation and Carbon sequestration -... | ecosystem: Engineered > WWTP > Effluent > Algae...
GGCCACGATCAGGCCGTCACGACGACGTCGGCCCGTTCCCATGGACGCTGGGTCGCCGCCCACTTCGCCTCGATGGGGCGCCAGGTCGTGCTCCAGCACTCGTAACGGGCGGGATCGCGCAGCAGTGCGCGCGCGCACCGCTCCTCCTCCGGCACCTCGAGCCAGACCCGGAGGTCCCAGTCGACGGCCACGGCCGGATCCGATGCCCAGATGCCCTCGAGCACCACCGGACGCCCGGCACCGAGGTCGACCCACTCCCCCGGCTCGGCCTGCGTCCAGTGCCAGCGCTGGTAGCTGGCCGGGCTCCCGCCGGCCAGGGGTCGGTAGACCTGCTCGAGGAAGCGCTCGGACTCCCACGCCACGGATCCCGGACGTGTGAAGTCGTCCAGGTGCACCACCTGCACCTGAGGTCGCGCCTCCACGATCCCGGACGCGAAGGTCGTCTTGCCACTCGCGCCCAGCCCGTCCACGACGATCCAGCGCGCGCCCCGATCAAGCGCGTCAACGACAAGGGCCACGGACTGGTCGAGGTTGGGCATGCGGCCATCGTCGCACGGCGCGCGGTGGCCACCCGGGGGCAGGCCCTAGTCTGACCAGCATGAACGTGTGGGTGCTCACCATTTCCTGCGACGACCAGCCCGGCATCGTGCACGCCGTCTCGGGCGCCTGCGTGACCGCGCGGGGCAACATCGTCGAGTCGTCCCAGTTCTCCAGCACCGACACCGGACGCTTCTTCATGCGGCTCGAGGTGGAGACCGACGCGGCACGCGAGGAGTTCGCGTCCGCCATCACACCCGTGACAACCGCCCTGTCCGCCACGTGGAGCCTCGACGAGATCGGACGTCCGCGGCGGACGCTCATCCTGGCGTCCAGAGCCGCGCACTGCGTGAATGACCTGCTCTTCAGGCAGAAGGCGGGGCAACTCGCCCTCGACATCCCCCTCATCCTCGCCAATCACGATGCCCTCGCCGACCTGGCGGCCTTCTACTCGATCCCCTTCGAGCACCACACCGTCACGCCCGAGTCGAAAGCATCGTTCGAGGACCGGATCCGCGAGGTGGTGCGCGAGCACGACATCGAACTCGTCGTCCTCGCCCGCTACATGCAGATCCTCTCGCCCGAACTGTGCGCAGAGCTGGCCGGGCGGGCCATCAACATCCACCACTCCTTCCTGCCCGGCTTCAAGGGCGCCAACCCCTACCGTCAGGCCCACGCCCGCGGCGTGAAGCTGATCGGCGCGACGGCCCACTTCGTGACGTCCGACCTTGACGAGGGACCGATCATCGAGCAGAACGTCGTGCGCGTCGACCACACCCGCACGCCCGCGCACCTGATGGCGATCGGGCAGGACGCCGAGAGCCGGACGCTGGCCGAGGCGGTCAAACTCGTCGCTGAACACCGGGTCTTCCTCGATGGGTCACGGACCGTCATTCTTCGCTGACAAGCTCCTTTACCGGTCACTTCGATCGGTCGCAGACCGGATTCGCCCACCCCCGGCGAGCCGTTGTGACAACTGTGAACCAGATCACTATCTTTGGACAGCCGCTCCGCTCGAGCGGGCTCCCTCAACGATGACCAGGAGTGCCATGTCGCCGAACCAACCCCCGGATCACGTCGATGATCCCGAACGCCACCTCCCCCCGCACCACTCGCCCCTTCCCGAGCTGAGCGGCCCCGAGGCTGTCCATCCGAGCGCTGCTGCCCTGGCCCGCGTCCAGTCCTCGGACGAATTCGCCGAGTTGCGCAAGCGCTTCCGCAACTTCGCCTTCCCGATGAGCGCGGCCTTCCTCGTCTGGTACTTCGCGTTCGTGCTGCTGTCGACGTACGCCGAGGACTTCATGTCCACCTCCATCGGGGGCAGCAACATCACGATCGGCCTCGTCCTCGGCCTCCTCCAGTTCGTGACGACCTTCCTCATCACGTGGCTGTACATCCGCCACGCCAACAAGAACCTCGATCCGATCGCGACCAGGATCCGCACCGAACTGGAGGGCAAGATCTGATGCTCACGATCCTCGAAACCCCCAAGTTGGGAAATCCCGCGGTCAACATCGCGATCTTCGCGATCTTCGTGGTCGTCACGCTCACGATCGTCATCCGCGTCTCGCAGGGCGGCAAGAAGAAGGCGTCCGACTTCTACACCGGTGGCGCCCAGTTCGATGGACGCCAGAACGGTCTCGCCATCGCCGGCGACTACCTGTCGGCCGCGTCCTTCCTCGGCATCGTCGGTGCGGTCGCCCTGACCGGCTACGACGGCCTCCTGTACTCGATCGGTTTCCTCGTGGCCTGGCTGGTGGCCCTGCTGCTCGTCGCCGAGCCCCTGCGCAACACCGGCAAGTACACGATGGCCGACGTGCTGAGCTTCCGCACCAAGCAGAAGCCCGTCCGCATGGCCGCCGCCATTTCGACCCTCACCGTGTCGTTCTTCTACCTGCTCGCCCAGATGGCCGGCGCCGGTGGCCTGGTGTCGCTGCTGCTCGGTGTCAAGGGCGACATGATGCAGAACCTCGTGATCATGCTCGTCGGCCTGTTGATGATCGTCTACGTGCTCATCGGTGGCATGAAGGGCACCACGTGGGTGCAGATGATCAAGGCGGTGCTGCTGATCTCGGGTGCCGCAATCATGACCGTCTGGGTGCTCGCCAAGGCCGGGCTCAGCCTGTCGACCCTGCTGGGGAACGCACAGGATTCTGCGGACGCCATCAAGGCCGGCGCGAACGGCGCCCAGGACGCCGGCTGGCGCGACCTGTTGCGTCCGATGGGCAAGTACGGGCACAACAAGCTTGGGTTCATCTCGCTCTCGATCGCCCTCGTGCTGGGCACCGCAGGTCTCCCCCACGTCCTGATGCGCTTCTACACCGTGCCCACGGCGAAGGAGGCCCGGCGTTCCGTGACCTGGGCCATCGGGCTCATCGGCGCCTTCTACCTCTTCACCATGGTGCTCGGCTACGGCGCCGCATGGCTGGTGGGCTACGACGTCATCAACGCCCTCCCCGGCAAGGCGAACGCTGCCGCCCCGGCCCTGGCGTTCTGGCTGCCCGGCAAGGGCATCGGCGGCACCATCTTCCTGGCCGTCATCTCGGGCGTCGCATTCGCCACGATTCTCGCGGTCGTTGCCGGTCTGGCGATCACGGCGTCCGCATCGTTCGCGCATGACATCTACAACTCGGTGATGAAGGACGGGCACGCCGACCCTGTGCAGGAGGTCAAGGTCGCTCGCACGACGGTCGTCGTGATCGGCCTGCTGGCCATCGTCGGCGGTATCGCCGCCAAGAGCCAGAACATCGCCTTCCTCGTGGCTCTCGCCTTCGCGATCGCTGCGTCCGCGAACCTGCCGTCGATCCTGTACTCGCTGTACTGGAAGCGGTTCAACACCCGAGGTGCGGTCTGGTCGATCTACGGCGGGCTCGTGACTGCCCTCGTGCTGATCATCTTCTCCCCAGCAGTCTCGGGGGCGGCCACGGCAATGTTCCCGAAGGCCGACTTCGCCTGGTTCCCCCTGGACAATCCGGCCCTCGTGTCGGTTCCGGTGGGCTTCTTCCTCGGCTGGCTGGGCTCGGTGACCTCGTCCGAGCACAACGCCGAGAAGTACACCGAAATGGAAGTTCGCTCGATGACGGGCGCCGGCGCCGAAGGCGCGATCGCCCACTGATCGACTCGACAAAGAGCTGGCCCCGCCCCCGATGGAGGCGGGGCCAGCTCTTTGTCGGTAGGCTCGGACGTGGAGTCCACTCAACGTCGAGAGAAGGAAAAAGTGAGCACTACCCCCGTCAAGGTCGCCGTCACCGGCGCCGCCGGCCAGATTTGTTACAGCCTGTTGTTCCGCATCGCCAGCGGTGCACTTCTGGGTGACACCCCTGTTGAACTGCGCCTCCTCGAGATCACCCCCGCCCTCAAGGCCCTCGAGGGTGTCGTGATGGAACTGGACGACTGCGCGTTCCCCAACCTCGCCAAGATCGAGATCGGTGACGATCCCCGCAAGGTGTTCGACGGCGTCAACCTCGCCATGCTCGTGGGCGCCATGCCCCGCAAGGCCGGCATGGAACGCGGCGACCTGTTGAGCGCCAACGGCGCCATCTTCACGGCACAGGGCAAGGCACTCAACGATGTCGCAGCGTCCGACATCAAGGTGCTGGTGACCGGCAACCCGGCGAACACCAACGCCCTCATCGCCATGTCGAACGCCCCCGACATCCCCCAGGAACGCTTCAATGCGCTCACCCGCCTCGACCACAACCGCGCCAAGACCCAGCTCGCGCAGAAGCTGGGCGTCCCGGTGACGTCGGTCAAGCACATGACGATCTGGGGCAACCACTCGGCGACCCAGTACCCCGACCTGTTCAACGCCGATGTCGACGGCGCCAACGCCGCCGCAGCCGTCAACGACGAAGCCTGGATCGAATCGATCTTCATCCCCACCGTCGCGAAGCGTGGCGCTGCGATCATCGCGGCTCGCGGGCTGTCGTCCGCTGCCTCTGCGGCCAACGCGACCGTCGAGCACATGCACGACTGGGTGCTCGGCAGCGCCGAGGGCGACTGGGTCTCGATGGCCGTGCCGTCGGACGGTTCCTACGGTGTGCCCGAGGGCGTCATCTCGTCGTTCCCCTGCACGACTGCGGACGGTGCCTACTCCATCGTCCAGGGCCTCGAGCTCAACGACTTCAGCCGCGGCAAGATCGACGCCTCGGTGGCAGAACTGCTCGACGAGAAGAACGCGGTCACCGAGCTCGGCCTGATCTGACGTTCCAGCCTGATCGACGACTCAGACGTTGTGGGGCGGGACGACCATCGCGAGAGCGAGGATTCCCGCCCCCAACGCGAGCAACCACGCCGCGTCGAACCAGCGGCGCCGCACCTTGAGCAGGCCCGCCGCGCGTTCCGGCAACACGGCCCGCATCACCCCTGCACCGAGGACGCACAGGCCCAGCGCCACGGTGCCCTTACGCCAGTGCCCGGTGGCGAGAACCCCCATCGACGCGGCCACCCCCACCAGCACGACGAGCAGCGCCCAGGGGTTGAGAGCCCTGGCCTCCGCCCTCGCGTCCGCTCGGACCTTCGCGGTCTCGGCGTCCTCGTGCCTGACCACGTCAGCCCCGAGCCAGCATCGCCTCGGCGCGGTCTACGACGTTCGTGAGCAACATCGCACGCGTCATCGGTCCCACGCCACCCGGGTTGGGCGTGACGAGTGAGGCGACCTCCCAGACGTCCGGGGCGACATCACCGGCCGGCCTGCCGTCCACCCTCGTCACACCTACGTCGACCACGACCGCGCCCGGCTTCACCATGTCTGCGGTCAACATGCCGGGACGCCCGACAGCCGCGATGACGATGTCGGCGACCCGGGTGTGGGACGCCAGGTCGCGCGTCCCGGTGTGGCACTGCGTGACCGTGCAGTTCTCGGACTTACGGGTCAGCAGGAGGCTCAGCGGACGTCCGACCGTGGTGCCGCGTCCGATGATGCAGACCTCGGCACCCGCGAGCGGGACGTCGTAGCGACGCAGAAGTTCGACGATGCCACGCGGGGTGCAGGGCAGTGGTCCGGGTTCGTTGAGGACGAGCTTGCCCAGGCTGGCGGGGGCGAGGCCGTCCGCGTCCTTGTCGGGGTCGATCAGGGCCAGGGCGCGGTGCTCGTCGAGGTGCCCCGGGAGCGGGAGCTGGACGATGTAGCCCGTGCAGGCCGGGTTGGCGTTGAGGTCGCCGATCGCGGCCTCGAGGTCGGCCGGCGTGGCATCCCCGGGAAGGTCGACGCGAATCGAGTGGATGCCCACCTCGGCGCAGTCCTTGTGCTTGCCACCGACATAGATCTGGCTGCCGGGATCAGACCCGACGAGCACGGTCCCCAATCCGGGCACGACGCCGCGCTCGGCCAGGGCCGCCACGCGGACGGCCAGTTCCGACTTGATCTGCGCGGCGACGGCCTTGCCGTCGATCCTGCCTGCGGTCATGTGCGTGCTCCTGTGGCTTGGGGTTGAGCGGGTTCGGGGGAGGTCGTCCTCCCCCTCGTAGCTCAAGCGTTCTCGGTGGGGGTCAGGGGGAGGTCGTCCTCCCCCTCGTGGCTCAGTGGAAGAAGTGGCGGGTGAAGGTGAAGTACATCGTCACGCCCCGCTCGGCCGCCAGTGCGATGGTCTCCTGGTCGCGCACCGAACCCCCGGGCTGGACGATCGCGCTGATGCCCGCGTCCAGCAGGATGCGGGGCCCGTCCGAGAAGGGGAAGAAGGCATCTGACGCCGCGACTGACCCCGCCGCCCTTTCCCCTGCCCGCGAGACCGCGAGATGGCACGAGTCGACCCGGTTCACCTGGCCCATCCCGATGCCCACGGACGCACCGCCTCTGGCGAGGAGGATGGCATTGGACTTCGCCGAGCGGCAGGCCCGCCAGGCGAACGCCAGGTCGGCGAGGGTGGCCGCGTCCGCCGGTTCGCCGCTCACGAGTTGCCACTTCGCCGGGTCGTCGCCCTCGGCCTGGAATGCGTCGGCCTGCTGCATGAGCATGCCGCCGTCGATGATGCGGGTGCTTCCACCCGCGCCCCGACGCGCAGGCTCACACACGAGCAGCCTGATGTTCTTCTTCGCGGACAGGACCTCGAGCGCACCCTCCTCGTAGCCGGGCGCCACGACCACCTCGGTGAAGACGTCTGCCACCTGATGGGCCATCTGGACGCTGACCGGACGGTTCGTGGCGATCACGCCGCCGAAGGCGGAGACCGGATCGCAGGCGTGGGCCGCGCGGTGCGCCTCGGCGATGTCGTCAGCGACGGCGATGCCACAGGGGTTCGCGTGCTTGATGATCGCGACGCAGGGCTCGTCGAAGTCGTACGCGGCGCGGCGGGCGGCGTCCGCGTCGACGTAGTTGTTGTAACTCATCTCCTTGCCGTGCACCTGGCGCGCGGTCGGCAACCCACCGGGCTGGAAGCCGTCGGCGTAGACCGCCGCCGCCTGGTGGCTGTTCTCGCCGTAACGAAGATCGGCCACCTTGTCCCAGGTCGCGCCGACCCACGACGGGTTGCCCGAGCCACCCGAGCTGTCGATGAGCACGTTGCCCATCCAGCTCGCGACGTGGACGTCGTAGGTCGCCGTGTGGCGGAAGGCCGCCGCAGCGAGCGCCCGCCGCTGGTCGAGCGTGTAGCCACCGTCCGCGAGCGCCTGCTTCAGCTCGTCGTACTGGTCGGGTGAGGTGACGATCGCGACGCTCGGGTGGTTCTTCGCGGCCGCCCGGACCATCGACGGGCCACCGATGTCGATCTGCTCGATGCATTCGTCCGCGGTGGCGCCCGACATCACCGTGGCCGTGAAGGGGTACAGGTTGCTCACGACGAGGTCGAAGGGCTCGATCCCGAGGTCGGCGAGCTGCTGCCGGTGGCTCTCGAGGCGACGATCGGCGAGGATGCCGGCGTGCACCCTGGGGTGCAGCGTCTTCACGCGTCCGTCCAGGCACTCGGGGAAGCCGGTCAGGTCGGCAACCTCCGTCACGGGAATGCCGGCCCCACGCAGCGCCGCGTACGATCCACCCGTCGACACCAGTTGGACGCCCGCATCGGCCAGCGTCCGGCCGAGGTCGACGAGACCCGTCTTGTCGTACACACTGACCAGGGCCCGTCGCAGCGGAAGTCGGTCGTCAGTCATGGTTTCCCCTTCTGGCAGGTCATTGCGTCTCGCCCTTCGGGCGAGATCATTCACGGTGTCGACGAGCAGGCGGCGCTCGACCACCTTGATGCGCTCGTGCAGGGTTGCCTCGGTGTCCCCGGGCAGGACGGCCACCGCTTCGGCGACGATCAGGTCACCGGTGTCGACGCCGTCGTTCACCCAGAAGATGGACGCTCCCGTGACGTCCACGCCGGCTGCCAGTGCATCCCTCACGGCGTGCGCGCCGGGGAAGTGGGGCAGCAGGGCGGGGTGGGTGTTGATGATGCGGTCGCCGAACGCGTCCATGAACCGGCGGTCGAGCAGTTTCATGAAGCCCGCCGAGATCACGAGATCCGGGCGGTGCCGCGAGACCTGATCGGTGAGGGCCTCGTCCCAGGCCAGGCGTCCAGGAGTCCCGCGACGCAGCAGGGTCGGCATCGGCTGGGCGAAGGTCGGGATGCCCTCACCCGCGGCCCGCCTGATCCCCGCACAACCCGGGACATCGGTCCCCACGGCGACGATCTCGGCGTCCAACCGGTGGTCGGACGCGGCGTCGAGCAGGGACTGCAGCAGCGTCCCCGAACCGGAGACGAGCACCACCACGCGGAACGCCACGAGGTCACCCTACCGGCCGGGGGTGGCCACGCCTCACCCGTTGCTGAGGCCGGACGCCTCGGCGGCGGGCTCGGTCCCGGAGGGAGCCGGCCGGCGCATCAGACCGAACACCAGACCGGTCACCAGACCGGAGAGTCCCAGCAGGGTCGGCGCCATGACCGCAAGCTGTGGCAACCGGGCCCCGAAATCGACCAGTCGCAGGGTGCCCAGGTCGCCGCCCGACACGAGCGCGACCAGCCAGAACACCGCACCGGACGCAACACCTGCCAGGCCGCCCACGAGAGCGGTCTCGTCGAAGCGCGCCCTCGGACGCGCACGCAGCACCACCAGAGCGGCCAGCGCCCCGGCGGTCACGCCACTCGCCAACCACCACAACGCTGACAGCGGGCCGGGGCCGTTGGCCGGGACCGCGCCCAGCACCGGGATGGACGGCAGGAGTCCGATCTGGTTGGCCACCGGGGACGCAACGCTGTTGACCCCCAGGCCCACTCCGGCACCCAGGGCCCAGGAGCCGCTCCACACCACCAGGTTGGGCAGCCACGCGAGCTGGAGCAGGAGCAGCAGCACTCCCCCGGACGTCCCGGGCGCGAGACCGTCATGTATCAGTTCGACGCGATCCTGGTAGCGGAACAGCGCGACGGCCAAGACGGACGCCGAGAACGCGACCAGGATCAGCAGGGCAACACCCACTGCTCGCGGGACGGGCCGAGCCCACCCGGGCCAGTCGTGCGTCGGATGGTAGTCAGCGGCACGAGCGGCCCCCAGGAAACCTGATCCCAGCCCGATCACGAGTCCGCCGAGCAGGGCTTGCGCGCTCTGCTGGGCGTTGCTGACGAAGAAGGACGCCCCCAGGACCGACAGCGCGTAGACGCACCCGAACCATGCACCGACCCAGAGCGCCATACCGCGACGCTCGCGGGATGTGGGATCCGGTGGCATGGTGGCGCGAGCCTGCTGGCCCGCGAACCCGGAGAGCCCGGTGGTGACGAGCAGGATCAGCCCCGTGATGCCCAGGGGCGCGATGGTGACCGTGGTCCCGGCCAGGTCAGCACCCGCGCCGTGGGCCAGCAACCACACCCGGGTGGCCAGGCCGACCACCGATCCGAAGCCCACGTCGGGCACCTGCAGCCATGCCAGCGTGAAGATCGCGAGGAGCACCAACCAGATGGACGCTGCGCCGGCCAGTGCGCCGCCCGCCGCGGCCAGGGGCCACGGCATCACCGGGGCTTCGGGCGTCGACACATCGTCGACGTCGGGTGGCGGGGCGTCCACGGTTCGTGGTCGAAGACGCTGCCACCACCGTGCCATGTGCTCTTCCTCCGCCTGACGACATCCCTCGTGGGTCGTCTTTACCTTCCGAACTCGTGATTGACGACGTCAGTTCGGTAAAGTCTTGTTGAATCACGCCCATGACCCGGGGCGCCCGAAAGCCTCACCGGAAGGACTCCCGTGGTTGACGACAGCTTGAGCCGGCCGAGGCGGGCCCTGGTCGAGGACTCCACCGTCGAACCCGTTGCGGCTGACGACGCCCCCGAGGATACCCCAGGCCCGACGTCGGGCGGACGCCGCCGCGCCTCGATGCACGAGGCCGTCGCGCCGGGGATGGACGCTGCGGATATCCCCGATGTCGCCGACGCTGCCGGTACCTCCGAGGTAGCGGAACTCCCCGACGAGCACGTGATGTTCATGCGCCCCGATGGGCAGTCCGCCGCCCCGGACCCGTTGGGCAGCGGGGGGTTCGCCGGAGACGCCCCCGCGGGCGGAGCACCGGTCGCCACGGCCGGCGCAGATGCACCTGCCGATGACATCCCTGACGCGTCCGCCACGGTCGCGGCCCCCACGACGAACCAGTCTGACGCACCGGCCCCACCGACCTCCGGGACACCGCCGTTGTCCGAGCCTCCACGAAGTGGCCGCAACAGACTCCTCACCGTGTGGGTGGCCGGCGTCCTCGCGATGGCCCTGGCGACCTTCGGGATCGTCTATCAGGTCACCCGGAAGGACCCCCCGGTCGCAGCTCCCACGACCAGCACGGCCACCCCCAAGCCCACGGCCTCGTCCCCGTCCGGCATCACCACCGCCCACCTGATCACCGAGGCAGAGACGCAACTCGTCCAGGACAAGGCCGGGTGGAAGATCGCCGCTACCGTGCCGACCGTCTCGCCGGCGTCCCCGCGCATCGCCTGCCTGGTCACTCAACCCGGGCAACCCAACCCCGTCCTGTCCTCCCAGCGGACGTTGTCGACCGCCACGAAGACCAAGCTCGCCCTCCTCCACCAGATGGATGACTACGCCAGCGCTGCGGACGCCGAGAAGGTCTTCGCCCTGCGCAAGGCCAACCTCGGTGTCTGCGACGACGTGCCCGCGTGGATCTTCGGGGCCGCCAGCATCACGGGCCTGGGTGACGAGGCGACCAGCGTCACGATCGCCTATCAGGACGCGGTGGTCCGGTACCACACCGTGCTGATCGTTCGAGTGGGAACGGTCGTCAACTCGTTCGACGCCGCCAGCGAGGGCGCAGCCACGCCACCGCTCTCACTCGCACTCGCGGCGGCCAAGGTCGCCACACGCCAGTGTGACGTGGCCGAGGGCACGTGCACCGCTGATCTGCGGGTCGTCGCCGGCGTCCCCATGTCTTCGGGGCAACCGGGCTGGCTCATTGCGTCCGACATCCCGCGGATCACCGCAGGCGAGGGCTTGTGGACCGAGACCGACCCAGCCCAGATCAGCAGCGCGGGCACCGGCTGCGAGAACCTCACCCTCAAGGCAGCCCCCGGCGTGTCGCAGGGCCTCCAGCGCACGTATCTCCTGCTGCAGGATTCGACCGCACCGCAGAACTTCGGCATCGACACCCTGCTCCTCACCACCGGGTCGACTGCGGCCGCGACCGGCCTCATGACCAAGATCGCCGGCAACATCTCGGACTGCGCCGACCGCATGGCGACCGCAACCGTGTCGGAAGCCCTGGTGATCAACGGGACGGCCGACAACGACCTCAAGGTTGTCGGCAAGCAGTTCCTGATCACGCAGAAGGTGGGGAGCGACACCCGGATCTACCGCGTCGCGGTGACCGCGACCGGCAACAAGGTGAGCTACCTCCTCGTCAACGGCACCAAGACGTTCAACTTCTCCAAGGACGCGTGGAAGAGCCTGGCGCTCCGGGCGGGCCAGAGGGCCTCGCAGGCCCGCTGACCCGTGCGGGGTCGGCAGCGTCGAGGGCTCCGCACGGGGAACGCGAAACACCGCGCCCCGGAGGGCGCGGTGTGCGGTTGGCCTACAGATCAGGCAGCGCGCTTCTTGGCGACCGCTTCCTCGACCCAGGACACGCAGGAGGCCATCGTGGCCCCCGGCGTGAAGATCTGCGCGACGCCGAGGTCGAGGAGGGGCTGGATGTCAGCCTCGGGGATGATCCCGCCACCGAAGACGATGATGTCGGACGCATCCTTCGCCTGCAGCAGCGCGACGACCTTGGCGAAGAGGGTCAGGTGGGCCCCGGAGAGCACGGACATGCCGATGCAGTCGGCATCCTCGGCGAGTGCGGTCTCGACGATCTGCTCAGGGGTCTGGTGAAGGCCGGTGTAGATGACCTCCATGCCCGCATCTCGCAGGGCTCGGGCGACGACCTTGGCGCCACGGTCATGGCCATCAAGGCCCGGCTTGGCGACGACGACTCGGATGGGTGCATTGTTCTCCACGGCTCCACCCTACCGGCACCCCGCCCCGCGGGCTGAAGCGGGCTGCAAGTTGTTGTCCGGATGGGTCGACATGCCACCCCCCTGACGATCGCTTCCTGAGAAACGCTAAGCTGACGCACATCAAATTTTGGGTTTCAAATGGTGCACGTGTAAGATTTCACATACCGCCGCACCCGATCAGACTTGGAGAAACGTGGCCATCCGCGCGCTCAAGGGGCTCCAGCCCTTCAAGCAGACACCCGTTTCGTCGACCACCCCGGAACTCATCGAGATCGACGACGCGGTGGCTTTCCGCGGCGACGTCTCCACCAGGGCCCTCGTGAAGCAGGGCGTCGCGGCCATCCTCGTCAGCACGCTCGGCCTGGTCGCCGCAGGATCGATCGCCATCGCGTCCGCTGCCAGCAGTGACAAGGTCGACCAGGCATCAGTCACGACCGACACCACGTCCGCCGACCTAACCCGCGCGCAGCCCAGGCCCGAGGCACTCGTCCTCGACAAGAAGGTGCAGGCGACCATCGACGCGGAGCGCAAGCTCCAGTCACAGGAGGCCGGCGGCCTGACCGCCTTCTCGTCCGACTCCGACTCGGTCACCCGCAGCGCTGTGAGGTCCGTCCTCACCGAGGCAGTCGCAGCCGAGTCGGCCAAGGAACGCGAGACCGACCTGGGCGCCGACACGACCACGGCCCTCGAGGTGTCGACGACGGAGAGCGCCGCCGACCGCGAGGCGGAACTTGCCAAGGACGTTGCCACCGCCAAGAAGGAAGCCAGGCGCATCGCGAGCGAGAAGGCTGCCGCCGAGAAGCTCCTGAAGGCCCAGCTCGCCAAGAGCGGCAGTTCGGTCAGCGCGAGCGAGCTGGCGTCCATCGTGACGTCCGGCGGCGGCACCACTCCCATCGCCCCCGGTCACTACCACCTCGGCGCCCACTGGGGCCAGTACGGCATGTGGTCGCGCTGGCACACCGGCCAGGACTTCCCGGCCGCGATCGGCACCCCCATTCGCGCCGTGGCAGCCGGTGTCGTCGGCTCGCCGGTCGGCGGCGGCTGGGCCGGCAACAACGTGGTCATCCACCACGCCAACGGAGGGTCGACGCTCAGTGCGCACATGTCGCGCACGACCGTTCGGGCCGGCCAGGTCGTCAAGGCCGGCGACGTCATCGGTTACGTGGGTATGAGCGGACGCACTTTCGGTCCCCACCTTCACTTCGAGTACTACCCGGCGGGCACCACACCGGGCGACATCTACTCGACCGGCAACCCGATCGCTTTCCTCGCGTCGCTGGGTGTGCGTCCCTGACCCAGGGCGCTCGTGGACGCCGGGTGGCCTGAGTCCTAGAGCTTGTCCATCGGGGCGAACTTGAGCGCGAGGCGCTTCACCCCGGACGAACCGAAGTCGACGTCTGCCTTGGAGTCCTCCCCCGAGCCAGACGTCGAGATGACCGAACCCATGCCGAAGGTGGCGTGCAGGACACGGTCCCCCGGCGACAGCGACGGGACAGCCTTGCCCACCTGGCGGCGAGCACCAGAACTCGAGAACGCGCCGCTACCCGCAGAGACCGCGGCGCGAGACGTCCCCGTGGCCGAGGTGGTTGCCCAACTCGTCAGCGACGCGCCGGTGCGACGCCAGTCCAGCAGGTGCCCGGGCACTTCAGACAGGAAGCGGCTCGGCGGGTTGTACTGGGGCGCACCCCAGGCAGAGCGCACGGCCGCGCGGGACAACAACAGCCGCTTCCGGGCGCGAGTGATACCCACGTAGGCCAGGCGGCGCTCCTCCTCCAGTTCCTTCGGGTCGGCCAGTGCCCGCTGGTGCGGGAACACGCCGTCCTCGAAACCGGTGAGGAAAACGGTGTCGAACTCGAGTCCCTTGGCGGTGTGCAGGGTCATGAGCGTCACGACGCCCTGCCCCCCCTCACTGTCGGGGATCTGGTCGGAATCGGCGACGAGGGCCACGCGCTCGAGGAACGCGGCCAACGAATCATCGGGTTCGACCTGCCCCGCGAGGAGTTCGTTGCTCAGCTCGTCACCCCCGGCCGGCAGGTCGATGGTGTGGGCTCCGGCGACGAACTCACCGGCAACCGCCACCAGCTCGACCAGGTTCTCGACGCGCGTCTCGTCCTGCGGGTCGTCGCTGGCCTCCAGCTCGGCCAGGTAACCACTCTCCTTGAGCACGGACGCAAGGATCTCGTCGGCCGGGCGTCCCGCATCGACCATCGCGCGGTGCCGCGCCATGAGGTTGGCGAACTCCTGCAACTGGCGCAGTGAGCGGGTGGCGATGCCCGGGGCCTCGGACGCACGGTCGAGCGCTGCGGAGAACGGGATCCTCTCCGCTGCCGCCAGCGCCTCGATCCCGGCCTCGGCACGATCGCCGATCCCGCGCTTCGGCACGTTGAGAATCCGACGCACCGACACGTCGTCCGCCGGGTTCGCGATCGCGCGGAGGTAGGAGATCGCGTCCCGGATCTCGCGGCGCTCGTAGAACCGGACGCCGCCCACGACCTTGTAGGGCAGCCCCACCCGGATGAAGACCTCTTCGAGGGGCCGACTCTGCGCATTCGTTCGGTAGAAGACGGCCGTGTCGCCGTAGGTGCTGACCTGCTTGTCAGACAGGGCATCGATCTCGTTGGCCACGAACTGGGCCTCGTCGTGCTCGGTGTCGGCGACGTAGCCGACGATCAGGTCGCCGTCGCCGGCGTCCGACCAGAGCCTTTTCTCCGGACGCCCGGCATTTCGCGTGATGACCGAGTTCGCGGCCGACAGGATGTTCTGGGTCGATCGGTAGTTCTGTTCCAGCAGGATCGTCGCCGCCCCCGGGAAGTCGGTCGCGAACGACAGGATGTTGCGGATCGTCGCCCCGCGGAAGGCGTAGATCGACTGGTCGGAGTCACCGACCACCATCAACTCGGGCGGTTCGATCCGCGTCTGGCCGTCGGCGGGAAGTTCGCCGCACAGCTGCCGGATCAGTTCGTACTGCGCGTGGTTCGTGTCCTGGTACTCATCGACCAGCACGTGGCGGAATCGACGCCGGTAGGCCTCGCGCACCTCGGGGAAGGCCTGGAGCAGGTGCACGGTGGTCATGATGATGTCGTCGAAGTCGAGGGCGTTCGCGGCGACGAGGCGCTGCTGGTAGCTGCGATAGCACTCCGCGTACACCTGCTCGTTGCCCGGGGCCGCCGAGGATGCTGCAGATTCGAAGTCGACCAGTTCGTTCTTGGCATTGCTGACCCAGTTCATGACCGCCCGGACCGGGTACCGCTTGGGGTCGAGGCCCGCGTCCCGACAGACCATCGACATCAGACGCTTGGAATCGGTGTCGTCGTAGATCGAGAAGTTCCGCTTCATCCCGAAGGCGCCGATCTCGGCGCGCAGGATGCGGACGCAGGCCGAGTGGAAGGTCGAGACCCACATCACCCGGGCGCGGTTCCCGACGAGGTCGGCCACGCGATTGCGCATCTCGGCCGCGGCCTTGTTGGTGAAGGTGATCGCGAGGATCGACCCTGGGTGCACCTTGCGCGCCGCCACCAGGTAGGCGATGCGGCGGGTGAGGACGCGCGTCTTGCCCGACCCTGCACCAGCCACCACGAGCACGGGGCTCCCGCTGTGCAGGACCGCCTGCCGCTGGGGCGGGTTCAGCCCGTCGAGCAACTCGTCGATCCTGGGCGACAACGTCACCGTGGCACGCTCCGCGGGCCGGGTGACGGGCTCGGCGGGAGCCTCGTCGAAGAACGAGAACAGGTCGGGCAGGGTGGGGTCAGTCATGGCGGGTCACACCCTACTTGGTCGCACGGACAGCCACCCACCAGCCCGACCCCGGTCGTCGCTAGCATGGCCAACATGTCGACGTTCGAACAGGCCAGGAAGTACGCACGGATCGCCGGTGGGGTGGTGTTCGGCGCGCAGGTGGCCGCCGTCGCGGGCCTCACCATCACCGACATGGTCCGTCGGCGCAACCGCCATCCGTACCGTTTTCCCACGGCCGAGGCGCTGACGGTGCAGGCCGATGACGACGAGGTCACGATCTACACCTACGGCGGTGACCTGTACGTCGACATGCTGACCGCCATCCGCGACGCCACGGAGACGATCCACTTCGAGACCTTCATCTGGAAGGGTGACGACGTCGGACGCCGCTTCCGGACGGCCCTGAACGCGGCCGCCGCCCGCGGGGTGCAGGTGTACGTGGTGTGGGACCAGTTCGCCAACTTCGTGGTGCCGCGCTCCTTCTTCCGCTTCCACCCCGACGTGCACGTCAAGCGGCATCCGTGGGTCAGCGGACCCTTCTTCCTGAACCCCCGCAACATGGGACGCGACCATCGCAAGATCCTGGTGGTCGACGGACGCGTCGCCTTTGTGGGCGGTTACAACATCGGACGCCTCTACGCCGACCACTGGCGTGACACCCACGCCCGCCTCGTCGGGCCGAGCGTTGCCGAGATCGAGAACGCCTTCGTCGACTACTGGAATTCGTCGACGGTCGGGCTGCGTCCCTCGCGTGAACCGTCGATCGACCTGGAATCGCCCGATCGGACGTGGAATTCGGCCATCCGGGTGCACCGCAACTCGCCCCGGTTCGCGGTCTACCCGATCCGCAACATGTACCTGGAGGCGATCGACCGGGCGTCCAGGAACATCTGGCTCACCCACGCCTACCTGATTCCAGATGCAGACCTCATGGCCGCGCTGTTCGCGGCGGTCAGGCGAGGGGTGGACGTCCGGATCATCATCCCGGAGGACTCGAACCACGTGGTGGCCGACTGGATGTCGCGGGGCTTCTATGACGACCTCCTCAAGTACGGGGTGCACCTGCTGCTGTACCAGGGGGCCATGGTGCACGCGAAGACCGCCACGATCGACGGCGTCTGGTCGACCATCGGTACCGCCAACCTCGACCGACTCAGCCTGATGGGCAATTACGAGGTGAATGTCGAATTCTTCAGCGACACCGTCGCCGCCAGAATGGAAGAAATCTTCCTCGTCGATTCGTCCAACACCGTGGAACTCACCCAGGAGGAATGGCGCGCGCGATCGATCGTCGCCAAGGCCACAGAGGGGCTGCTGGCCCCCTGGCGTCCGATGATGTGAGGCGCGGCGCGTCACGCTGAGCGCGAAACCTGCGCTCGTGCAGGTGCCGCAACTTGGGGATATCCAGGCGCGTGCCGCATAATAGACGTATGGGAACAATTATTGGTTACTTCGTCATCGGTCTGCTGGGCGGCGCCATCGCCAAGGCGATCCTGCCGGGATCGCAGGGTAATGGCATCCTGCAGACCAGCCTCGTCGGCATCGCGGGCGCCCTTCTGGGTGGCTTCCTCGGTGGCCTGCTGCTGGACGTCTCGTACAGCAAGATCTTCTCCATCGGCGGCCTGATCACCTCGATCATTGGCGCGCTGATCCTTCTCGTGGTCTGGGGCTGGTATCAGAAGCGTCGCTGACGCGTACCTTCCGCGTCGCTGACGCGTACCTTCCGCGTCGCTTGACCTCAGCTCCACCAGACATCACAGCAGTGCCCGGGACCTCGCGTCCCGGGCACTGTGT
>Ga0075156_10000714_pt1 | contig 17453 bp, 13 predicted proteins | sample JI81AbrownDNA_FD_70966 | JGI IMG/M metagenome (GOLD analysis project Ga0075156, IMG submission 70966) | Wastewater effluent complex algal communities from Wisconsin, to seasonally profile nutrient transformation and Carbon sequestration -... | ecosystem: Engineered > WWTP > Effluent > Algae...
AGAGAGTGATGCAAACCCCTCAACAGATTCAATGTCTTCGCGACTAATATTAAACTGCGATGCAAGATAGCGCTCGGCCCAAGAATCAATCTGACCTTTTGACTGTTCAGTACTTTCTGTTGAAATTATTGCCTGCTCTAAAGATGTTTCCGTCTTAGGAGCAATTTCGGGATTCTTTAACAGTTCTGCATTTTCGCTCTTCTCTATCTGGGGGTACTGTTCGAAGGTCACACTGAAAGAGACTCCTCCCTTCCATATTTTTGCACGCAATATCCGTCCATTCGGAGCTGGATCGAACAATACGCTGCGATATATGCCCTGCCGTGCGTGAGGATGTGTAGTATGCCATGCATTCATGAGCTCACTCACCTCTTCAGGAGATATACCAGGATCAAGTAATTTTTCGGCATATGCAGCGGCATCAGGAAATTTCTCTTGCAGTTCTGCATAAGCTCTAAGATTTTCCTCAGAAGGAGGCATATCGAGAACCGCATCGATGCCGGCTTGTAGTTCCGCATTTTCCTTTTCTGCTTGAAGAGGCGAATTTCCTTGTAGTACCTCGTGTTGTGGGGAGAGAACATGCTCCAGCGCACGTATCTCTTCCTGCCGTTTCTCCACCATCCGCTCAATCGCATCCCGGGCTTCTGCTTGATTAAATGTGTCAACACCGAACTTCCGCGCGACTGCGATCGCATCGTTACCGTGATAGGCACGCTCAAGTTCCTTGAGTTCTGCTCGCATATCGCGTATACGAGCATCAGCATCTGCTCGTTCCAAAGCATGCTCTAATCTCGCCACCTCTACTTCTCGCTCTGCGACAAGTTTCTGAATAGCATCACTCGCTTCCATGCGATTGAATGTGTCGATACCAAACTTCCGTGCAGTCTCTACCTCTGCGTTACCAAAGCCAGCATTAAGTGCAGCAAGTTCTGCCTTCGCCACCTTAAGACGCTCAGGGTCTACAATGGCCGATTGCGATGCACGTTCAACGCCCGGTTGCTCTGTTGCCATGCTTCGCGGACGCGAACGTGATTCAATAACTTCTATCTTTGGTATTTCTGGCCGTTCCTCGGTCGCGAGCATTACCGCTTCCGGAGCAGACACTTTAGCTTCCTCCTCTGCGACCATTTCCTTCGGAACATCAGTGTTCTGAAATACAGGAACCACATCTACGTCCAGCTCTTCAGAGACCTGCCCTGATGCGGTTGCTTCCGGTGTGCTCGTAGGCTGCGCGAGCTCTCGCTCACGACTCGCGATTGCTGCATTGACGCGACCACGCATCTTGGATGGCAACCCCTTGTCATCACGCGCTTCATATAGCTCCGCGAGTTCTGTGCGGATTACACTGTCGTCTCCCTGGAGCTCAGGTACCGCGGCAGAGGGTTCAACTCGTTCATCTACCAGAGGCTCAGGCTCATGCTGTATTGACGCTAACTTTTCCTGCAACAGCTCATACTCTCGCTCGTATCGTCGCAACAGTGTTTCATGCGGAGCCCGACGAATTCTTGAATCCTCTGGTATCGTGGCAAGAATTCCGCGCGTACGAAGTACTTTTCGTTCCAACTCCTGCATTCGTTCCTCATCTGAAGGAGGAGCGGGTGCCACTTCGACTTCCACCTCTGTTTCCATGTGTAACTTCTCCGAAGATGCGCCAAGCGTTGTGAGTTCATCTTCAAGCCGGTGTTTGAGTCCCACAAGTCGGTGCCGCATAGCCCGCACAGTTTCTGCACTTCCATGAAAATTTTTGATTGCTTCTTGGAGTTCTTCTATTTGGGCGCGAAGTTCTTTTTCACGAAATGAATCAACCGTTGATTCTGACTCGCGCTGAACTGGCACAACAATAGGCTCCCGCTCTACAAGCGGCTTCGATGTCTGCGGTATACCCTCCGGCGTCATTCTCTGTATGATATCACGCACAGACGCCTCCTATCCCCATAGCAATATCTAACAGTCGAGCTTTTTACAAAGATTCTCTACCTCATGCTGTAATGTTTCGATTGGACCGTTATTTAAAATGACATGGTCAGCCATCGCAATGACGCGCGGTTTCTGCATGCCGTGTGGGTCAGGGTCATTTGCTTCAAGCTCCTCGTGTGCAACAAATTGTGCAAAATCAACACGATCTGTTTCTGATCGTCGTATTTGTACGCGTTCGTATCGAACCTTCTGGTCAGCATCAACCGCAACAAGAATTCCCCCGTTTGCTTTGAGTGTCTCCGCCTCTTTAATGGTGCGAATTGATTCAATGATGCAACATACCGGCTGTTCTTTTTCCCTAATTGCAAGGTAGTGTGTCACCAAATAATCATTGCCGCACTCCGCTCGAAGTTCATTTGCAATGAGACGCATATTGGCACGAGTAAGTTCTTCTCCTCGTGCGTTTAACTTCTCAATAAGGAGGGCTCGTGCAGAATAGTGCACAAAGCCCTTTTGCTCTACCAAGTATCTCACCACCGTGCCCTTACCAGCACCATCTGTACCAGTAATGCCGATGAGGATTCGAGTCATACTACGTAGATTGCACGCCTGTATTCTTTCGCTGCCGTTCTTCAATAAAGATGAGAAGTGGACTTGCAAGAAGGAGTGATGAGTACGTACCTGCAACCATACCAATGATGAGTGTGAGTGAAAAATCTTTTGTTGATTCAGGACCAAGGATGAAGAGCGCGACGAGCATAATGACCACGGTCATAGAGGTGTTTATAGAACGTGTGAGTGATTGCTTCGTACTTCGCCATACAACATCAGCAAACAACTCCCCCCGATGCTTAATCTCATTGATACGAAGATTCTCGCGAATACGGTCGAAGATAACGATTGTATCGTTGATTGAAATACCAAGCGTGGTGAGAATCGCTACGATGAAAAATACCCCAATCTCGGCTCCGTGCGCGTGTCCGAGATACGCAAATAGACCAATAGGAACCAAGACGTCGTGAACGAGTGTCACAATAGTTACGAGACCGTACTTCCATGAGGCGACCGGTTTGGAGACGTGACGAAATGCAAACGCAATGAATGAGACAATCGCAAGCGAGACAAGTGCGACAGCCCACCATGACTTGTGCACAATCTCATCGCCAATTGAAGGACCTACAGAATTAAACTGCACTTCCGAGAATGTTCCGAGTTCGCCAAGCGCAGCAGAGAGTGCTTGTTTCTCTTCATTCGTAAGCTCACGCTGACGCAAAATAAAATCATGATCTCCTGATGGCTGTACACGAATTTCGCCATATCCAAGTGGTGCAAGTTTTTCATTTACTAACTCAACTGAAGGACGCTCCTCGTACGAGACTTGAAGCATCGAACCGCCAGCAAGGTCAATGCCGGGAGTCAGCCCCCATGCAAAAATAGCACCGATTGCAACAAGTGAACCGATGAGAGGAATGATGAGGAAGAGATATTGTTTCTTTTTCATATTATTTTGAAAAACCTGAACTCATGAGAAAACGACCGATCTTGCTTTCATTAGAAATTGGCAACGCAAGAAGCAATGTTCGTGAGACTGTGATTGCTGAGAACATTGAAACGAACACGCCGATGGTAAACACGAGTGCAAACCCTTTAATAAGAGCGGTGCCGAGCCAAAAGAGAATTACACCCACGATAACGTGTGCGGTATTTGAATCACGAATCGCAAGCCATGCTCGTGAAAAGCCTTCGCTGATTGCTTCATGAATATTCTTTCCCGCACGAAGTTCTTCCTTCATACGTTCAGCAATAAGCACATTTGCGTCAACCGCAAGACCTATTGAGAGAATGAATCCAGCAATACCCGCAGCAGTAAGCACAACTGGAATGAGTTTGAAAAGCGCGAGCATAATCACAACCCAGATTACGAGCGCCACCACCGAAATAACTCCTGGCAAGCGATACCAGATGATCAAAAAGATCGCGAGTATGATAAATCCAACGATGCCGGCATGTACACCTGCATGCAACGCATCGTCACCAAGGCTTGAACCGATAGTCTGTGTTGAAACGAGTGTGATTGGTACTGGTAGTGCACCGAAGTTGAGATTACGCACCAAGTCACGCGCCTCTGTTGGAGTGAAGTTACCTGAGATCACTGCCTTGCCACCTGCAATAGCTTCATTGATGCGCGGCGCAGATTTTAGTTCACCATCAAGAAATATCGCAAGCTGCTCTCCTACATGTGTACGAGTAATGTCCTCAAAAAGACGCGATCCTTCTTCATTAAACGCAATACTCACAATCGGCTCGTTCGAAAGGCCGGCGCCTCCCTGTCCAAACACAACCTGAGCATTTGCGAGGTACCGCCCCGTAAGTCCTGTATCGATATATGCAACTTCAGTACTTGTCGCTCCAAGCGGTGTTGAAGTACTCAGAAGTTTAAATTCAAGCAGTGGTGTTTGGCCAATATTGCGAATCGCTGCATTTACATCAGTGACTCCCGGAAGCTCCACAACAAGACGCTCCGAACGTCGTTCTGAGACAACACTGCTTCGTTCAATCTGTACAAGGGGTTCCGAAACGCCGAATACATTGATGCGGCGCTCAATCACCTCACGAAGCGTGTTCATGAGATCCGGCACTTCGCTTTGGTCAAGCGAAGAAACATCAGCTTCGTATACAAGATGACTACCCCCTGCAAGATCAAGTCCGTATTTAAAAGGATGCTTTGAATCCGGGTTTACTGTCGTCGTATACACCCAGTAGCCAATAAGTGCCGCCGCAATGAGTACTGCAATAGCTCTAAAGATGGCAATAACCCGATCTGTATTCTTTCCTCCGGTAGTGTTGTCAGTCATAAAAACGTTGGGAAATACTATACCACGACTTGCTTTTGGATAGCACAATCCAACACATTTGAAAGCAGGATGGCAATAGTGATAGGCCCTATGCCACCCGGGACCGGAGTGAACACTGCCGCCTTCTCTGCACAGGCAAGGTCAGCGTCCCCACGAAGCACACCACCGTCCTCTGAGGTACCCGCATCCAGTATCACGACGCCCTCACGCACCATGGAAGGAGTTAAGAGTCCTGCCACCCCTGCCCCGCACACGACAATGTCAGCATTCCGCGTGTAATACCCAATATCCTCTGTATCTTTCGTCACGACGCTTACGTGCGCTCCCTGGCTCTCAAACCAACGATATGCCGGCAATCCAACCAACCGCCCACTTCCAATCACGGTAACGAGAGCGTCTTTTGGTTCAATACCGGCCTGAGCAAGGATTTCCTTGCATGCGCCTACAACCGGTGAAAGCAAACCTGTCGTCTTCGGATTCAATACGTCTGCATCTTGCTGTGACGGAATAGCAGCAAGCACTACATCTGCGTCTACTCCCGCAGGAAGCGGAAGTTGCACGATAATGCCGTCAGCATCACGAGACGCATCCGCAATCGCCTTCACAAAATCATCCGTCGAGCTTTCTGGATTAAGCTCAACAATGCGCGCATCGATTCCGAGTGCATGCGCTTTCTTTTCTTTCAACGAAAGATACTTACGTGTCTCAAAGTTGGGATCGCACGCAACAATAATAAGCACCGGCGCTCGACCTAATGCTTTTATTTTTTCGCGCGTACGATCAAATACACGCAATGCAATTGCCTTACCGTCTACAATCATGCGATGTGAAAAATGGTCTTAAGCTCAGTGATTCCCTCATCAAAACCAACGGTAGGACTCCACCCCAATGCAGCGTGTATCCGGGTCGTGTCAGCGCAGGTATGTCGAGGTTCGATTCGAGCAGGTACGTACTCTATGGTGCCACCAATCATGTTCGCAAGCGCATTGATACTCACTTCACTTCCTGTACCAACATTAAACACGTCCCCCTTCCCTACGTGAAGATTTGTACCTGCACGCACAATTGCATCAACAACATCACGCACATGTACGAAATCACGAGTCTGTTCTCCATCTCCTGTGATTGTAAGCGGCTTTCCTTCTTTTCGAAGCTTAAGAAAACGACCAATTACAAGAGCGTACGCACCATCAGGATCAAGATGTGGTCCATATACATTAAAGAATCGAAGTGCCACTGTTTCTATTCCGTGCAATTCATTCCACAGCGCCAACATAAGTTCACCCGCGTATTTATGAAATGCGTAGGGACTCTTTGGTTGCGGTGGAAGTGTTTCTGAAAGTGGTGATACATCCTGATCTCCGTACGCCGCACTTGAAGCAGCATACACAATTCGAGGTACGTGCGCGCGACGCATTGCTTCGAGCACAGAGAGTGTTCCGTCAAGATTCACACGCTGTGCTTCCTGAGGTTCTTCGATCGAAAACTGCACGCGCGGCAACGCGGCAAGATGCACAACCACATCAACGCCTTCCATAGTCTTTGCAAGCATCTCGGTATCACATACATCAAATGCATGGAATTCAACTTCCTGAGGAAGTCGTTCTGCGTTGCCTGCTACAAGATTGTCGACAACAATAACTCGCATACCGTCTGCAACAAGTCGCTCGCACAAATTTGTGCCAATAAACCCAGCGCCGCCTGTTATAAGGTATGTTTTCATATGTTGCATTATAACTCCGTACTAACGATTTAGGTTCCGGTACGCATCAGAAGTGTATTGATTGTCTTAAGAGCAATCTCGATATCCAAAAAGAAGGAGCGGTGCTTAAGGTAATACAGGTCGTATGAGAGCTTTTCGATTGTACGTGGTACATCCACCCCGCCGCGTGGTACATCGAAGTTGTTAATCTGCGCCCAACCCGAAAGTCCCGGCTTCACGAGATGTCGTAAATTGTAGTATGGAATCTCTTCCGCATACACATTGGCTAACGTTGGGATTTCAGGTCGCGGACCGATGAACGAAAGGTCACCTGTGAGAATATTAAGAAGTTGCGGTAATTCATCAAGACGAGTTTTGCGAAGGATGCTTCCGACACGGGTCACGCGAAGGGTACTCTTGAGCGCATCTTCTGGATCATCACGTCCCGTCATGGTGCGGAATTTAAGTATGCGAATTGTACGATTATACTGACCGACCCGATCTGCCCGGTACATAAGAGGTCCTCGATCTTCCAATTTAATCGCCAACGCAATAAACGGTGTAAGGAGCAGTGACGGGACAAGAAGAATGACAGCTCCAACTATATCGAGCGTGCGCTTCAAAACGTCATACGCATAATGCGGCGCATCCATCGATACATTTTCAAGAAGCCAGTGCTCTCCCACAAGAAATGGTGGTATGCGATGGTGCAATGTTTCATACATGGTCGGCAAATTGAAGAAGCGTATGTTTCGATTTTGAAATGAGAGCAAATAGAAATCTCTCACCAATCGCGATGCATATTCATCACGCATATCCGCGATAATCATGTCAGTCGTACCTGATGACATGAATGAGTGCAACGCTGCTTTAAACTCTTCGAAATCAGCTATGTCAGTTCGACTCAATAAATATGGTCGTATGTTCTTAAAATATGGATTGGTTTTAAAGACACTTGCTATGGCACGCGCTTCGGGACTCTCACCTATCACGAGGGCACGCATAGGCTTCACGGTTGCGATGAATGGATAGAAATAAAGTCGCCACAATGCAATCAAAGATGTTGAGATTACGAGATAGATTGCAAGGTTTGTTTTTGGTTCAATACCAAACGGTAGAACAAAGAAAAATACCGCCGCAAGCAAAATGTTTACGCTTTGCACCTTCACAACTAGGACTGGGATACTTTTGCGTGCGAGCGCCAAGTGTCGGTCATAGAGTCCCGCAGTGAGGAAGACGATAAGCCATAACGCAAACAGGAAAAGGAAAGGGCGCACGTGCGCATGGACCACATCTCCGCTTGGAATCTCCTGATATCGAACGAGGAGTGTGAGTGCGAGCGAACCGGCAAACACAAGAAAGTCACCAAGCAACAGTGGGAAGGCACTCCCCCGGACAAAGCTGTTCATGCATCGTATAATACGAAAACCGTAACGTTACGCAAGCAACGGAGTTATAACCAGCACCATGCCACCAATACAAAAGAAGGTTTTGTACGTAATCACCAAATCGAATTTTGGCGGTGCACAGCGGTACGTATATGAACTTGCGACCGGTCTCCCCCACACATACGAGTCTGTTGTTGCCTGCGGCGGGAACGGAATACTGGTTGAGAAACTTGCAAGTAAAGGAGTGCGTACCTACCCGGTACGAAGTTTTGAGCGCGATATTAATATTCTCAGAGAGCTTCAATCTCTTCGAGAACTCTGGCACATATTTCGAACTGAAAAGCCGGACATTGTACACTTAAATAGTTCAAAGGCTGGAGGTAGCGGTGCACTCATTGCTCGCTTGTGCGGAGTCCCGCACATCGTCTTCACTGCTCATGGTTGGCCATTCTTTGAAAAACGATCACTGTTGGCTCGAGCTACCATTTGGGCTCTTTCGTACCTTACGGTTATTTTGGCTCATCGCACTATTGTAGTATCTGCCCATGACCAGAAACGCACCTACATGCCCGGTGTCTCACATAAAATTATCTGCATTCATACTGCAGTACCCGCAATCGCATTTTATGATCGCACCACTGCACGAGAAAAACTCTTTCCTGAAGACATCCGCACCGCGCACGCGAGTGATCTGTGGGTAGTATCAACAGGCGAACATACGCGAAACAAAAATCTTCGTCGATTACTTGATGCAGTAGCACACGCGAACACCTCTTCGTCTCGGAAAATATTCCTTACGCTTATAGGAGACGGTGAGGAGCGCACGGAACTCGAAGCACATGCGAATGCTCTTGGTCTGAAAAGCTCAGTCTACTTCACAGGCTTCGTAGATGACGCACGGTTATATTTAAAAGCATTTGAGGTATTCACACTCCCTTCCCTCAAGGAGGGTTTTCCATATGGGCTTCTTGAAGCAGGCGCAGCGCGTCTCGGATGCATTGCAAGTAATGTGGGTGGTATACCAGAAATACTCTGCGCTCCTGAGTATGGGACACTCATTGACCCGTACGAGACACAAACCCTCACGCGCGCACTTCTACGCTACGCGGAAGATACACACCTCGCAGAGATGCATGGTGAGGCTCTCGCAAAGCGCATCGGTAACACGTTCAATCTAGCGCGCATGACTGAGCAGACTATGGCTCTCTACGAATCCAAAAATTCCCGGGCGGTATAGCGAGTCTTCGTGTATCGCGCCATAGCGAGCACCATACCCACCCCAACAAACTCAGTAAGGAGATGCGATCCTCCATATGAGAGGAATGGTACTGTGGTCCCGGTAACAGGCAAAAGCCCGATATTCATACCGATATGTATGCCGAAGTGACTAATAAAAAGGATGGCGACACCAGTCGCGAAGAGTCGCTCGAAATTCGTAGCGCCATATAAGGCATGGGTTAAAAGCCGCCATATCACGATACCGAAGAGCGCGAAGAGAAGCCCGACGCCCACAAGTCCCCATTCTTCAGCAAATGCTGCAAAGATGAAGTCGGTTTCGTACTCCGGCAAGAACTCGAGTTTTGATTGCGTCCCGTACCCAACCCCCTTCCCCCACAACTGTCCAGAACCGACTGCAATCGTAGACTGGTATGCGTTGTATCCAGTGCCTTGGATATCTGCAAGCGGATTCAGGAATGTAAGGATTCGGTCTTTTTGATAATCCATAAACACGAACTGCCACAGAACTCCAAAGGCAAGGACACCGAAGACAAATACGAGCGCGAGATGTCGAAATCGTATCCCTGCAACAAGTACGAGTCCAAACCATATACAAAAAAGTATGATTGCTGATCCGAAATCAGGCTGTATGAACACGATTCCAAAAAACAAAAATGCGTAGACGCCTGAAATGAGAATGTGTCTGAAGTCGCCAATCAATTCGTGGCGCTTGCTGAAATATTTTGCAAGAACCGCAATAAGTACAAGCTTTGCCGGGTCTGAAGGTTGCAATGAAAAGAAACCAAAATCAAAACGGCTCTGCGCACCTTTCACTGTCTCTCCTAAAAAAAGTACGAGGACGAGTAAAAAGAAGACTGCCACGTACGCAAGGAATGCGGTATTACCGCTTCGCAAAAATCGATAATCAGGAATGAGCGAAACGACAAGACCTGCGGTCGCAACGACTATCCAAATGACTTGTCGGTCAAAATACGCATTGTCACCGTCAAACGTGTACATGGTCACGAGTCCCAACAGCGTCAAGAAAAATACGGCTAAAATAAGCCACCAATCCAGACTTGCAAATAGAGTGCGGAGAACGCGCATGCGCCTATTATGCCCTGTATATTCGGTTGTGTGAAATGCCTAAAAATTGGTTGGGTGCGAGGTGTACCGTGAGACGTCTTACCGGAAACTCGTCTTTGGTTTTGGTATAACCTCGATCACAGACGGGCCATCTTCACAGATTGCAGAGGTTATCGTTTGATAGATAGCATCGATATCAGAGACAGAAGGTGCAACAAAGGTGTGGGCTGCGTCCGTCGCAAGCGACTCAAGAAATGTTTTATTGAGTTCAGTACCCAAGCCAATCGCATAGAGCTCAACGTCATTCGCTTTAAGCGCCGCTGCCTGTTCGAGTGCGTATGCTTCAGGATCATCTCCCGGCGCAGTTGCAAGTCCGTCAGTTAAAATAATACCCACTTTTCGAGCGTCGTCATTGTGACGTGATGAACTAAGTTCACTGGTCATTTCTCGGAGCGCCTCACCGGTGTTTGTGCTTCCCTGCTCACTCAGAGGATCAATGGTAAGGTCACCAATGAATGCAGCGACAGCAGAAACACCATTGGTAAGCGCCTGTCTCAATTCCGCATCAGTTGCATAGGTCACGACACCCACCTGATCCTGCGTTTTGAGGCGTGAGACAAATGATTGCGCTGCACGTAAGACGGATGTAATCGGCTGTGGCGGATCTCCACCATCATTATTCATACTTCCCGAAAGGTCGATACCAAGCATGACATCGGTAGGAACCTCGCAGCTACGAAGTGTCTTTGCAATTGGTTGTGGCCATGTGAGCACGACTTCTTGTGTAGTTCTTCCTGCGAATTCTTCCAAAAATGTACGCGATGCGGTCAGTGGTTTCTTCTGTGAATTAAAAATCACGGCGACAATCTCTACATCTTCAGCAGTATCGAGACTATTGTTTGTAAGCTGTGCAATGAGACGAGGTTCTGCATCCGCACCTACAAGTTCTCGTTCAGCGAGTACGAACTGGTCACGACCAACGTCTCCTGGTCGCCAATCGGTTCCTGCATCAAATTCAATCGTAGTACGTGTTGGAATACGACCCGCAGTCTGTATGCGTCCCTCAAAAATTGGGTACACTCCATCAGGAGGAAAGACGGTAGTTCCAGAACGTTCAGTAATGAGCCCTGCTGCGTCATAAAGACGGAACGTGTATGCAAGCGCTGGTGCGCCTACGTCGGTATTTCTATTCTCGACATACGCCACCGCATTGTACTGTCCATCGACAATTTTAAAGGATTCGGACCACAGTGGTGCTGGCGGAAGTATGTCGGCAGCACATACGAGGAGACATCCGCCACCACAATCGATGCCACGCTCGCCGCCGTTTTGGATACCATCAAAACATGTAGGCTCATGAACGAAATAGATGAAATAGATTGGAAGTGCGATAGACAATAAGAACGCCAAAAAACCGGTTCCGTATTGCACACGTCTCCAAAATGCCCACCGACGAAGAATCATGTTGCTATTGTAACAAGAAACCCCCGTAGGAGCTTCGCTCCTACGGGGGTTTCTGTACATTAAAAGCTTCCTCTCCCTCACAAAAAAAGACTACGCATAGTGCATAGTCTTTTTATAGATTGAAAACTCTAAGTTGGCGCCTACCTACTCTCCCCCTAACGGAGTACCATCGGCGATGAGAAGCTTAACTTCCGTGTTCGGAATGAGAACGGGTGTACCCTCCTCTCCAAAGCACCAACTTGGAACTTTCAATCATTTTTTTTCAAATCATTGCATGCAATGCTGTGGGGCCGTTTCATTATATATGAAACGGCTGGCCGGGATGGATGGATTCGAACCACCGAACCTTCATGAGTAAACGGATTTCTGATGGTTTCCGCACTCTCATGACGCTCTCTCCCCCTTGAGCTATCACCCCGACATGGCAAGAAGAACACGGTGGTAATTTTTTACCACAGCATTGCATGCAATGTACGCATATTCTGTTTTTTGGTAAGACACACAAACACAATCTCACAAATTGTCGCTTACTAGCGATGTACAGTATTCCCTACAGGAACGTACGTCCAATTAGTACACCTCGGCTCAACACATTACTGTGCTTCCACCTAGTGCCTATCAACCTGATAATCTCTCAGGGGACTTAATGATTCCTAATCTTGGAGTTGGCTTCCTGCTTAGATGCTTTCAGCAGTTATCCATTCCCGACATAGCTACTCGGCAGTGCCACTGGCGTGACAGCCGACAGACCAGAGGTCAGTTCATCCCGGTCCTCTCGTACTAGGGACAAGTCTCCTCAAGAATCGACGCCTGCAGTAGATAGAGACCAACCTGTCTCACGCATTTCGTTAACTCTGATTACTCAGAGGATCGGACCATATCTTCATCTTTTCAGATGGTTGACGTGTGGTCTCTACGGGCCAAATTCATTTTATATAATTTGTTCCCTCGGTATTGCCCCTGCTTACGCAGTCGGGTTTCACCGATATAGTCAACTTTGCGGTAAAACATTGCTGTCTTACGCCGCCGTGATGATGTCTTTTCGATAGATGTTGGGTCTATCTCCTCGGGTTTAGATTGGTTCAGGCACCGATAATAACTATCAGAACCTAAACGGTCTAAACCCAGCTCATGTAACTTTTTAAATGGCGAACAGCCATACCCTTGGGACCTGCTCCAGCCCCAGGATAAGTTAAGCCGACATCGAGGTGCCGAACCGTGCCGTCGCTATGGACGCTTGGGCACGACTAGCCTGTTATCCCCAGGGTAACTTTTGTCAGATAATCTCCGGCCGCATCTAAAGCGTACCGTCGGTTCACTATGTTCTACTTTCGTATCTGTTCGGCACTGACGCCTTACAGTTAAGCTGGCTTTTGCCATTACACTATCGGTACGGTTTCCATTCGCACCTAGCCAACCTTGAAACCCCTCCGTTACTCTTTGGGAGGGTAGCGCCCCACTAAAACTGCCTGCCACGCACTGTCCCGAATGAGTTTAGCCCATCCGGTTAGGAACTGCCCAATTGAAGAGTGGTATTTCACTGACGACTCCATGGTACCCGAAAGCCCACTTCAAAGTCTCCCACCTATGCTACGCATCAATCAAACAGCCCCAATACGAAGCTACAGTAAAGCTCCTGGGGTCTTTTCGTCTAACTGCAGGTAACCGGCATCTTCACCGGTATTGTATTTTCACCGAGCAGGTCCTTGAGACAGTTTCCCAGTCGTTACGCCTTTCGTGCACGTCGGAACTTACCCGACAAGGAATTGCGCTCTTCTATTCCTAATTGCAACAAGAAGGACTCTATCTTCACCATCTCTATAAAGAGATCGGGTGTGTGGCATTTGGTCTCTATGTGGCCACATACGGACTTAAGCATATATTTCGATATGCAAGGTAGCTACGGCGCTTGTATGTTTAACTCTATAATCGTTCCAGTCCTACTGCACACTTTCTCAAAACATTTGTCTTGAGAAAATGCACAGTACCTTAGAACGATTATAGTTATCGCTGACATTGACCGGGGCTTGCATAGCCCAGCAGTACAGATTACTCCATACCACCTTCCATGCTTAACCTTCCGGCATTGGTCAGGCGTCACCCTCTATACATGGACTTACGTCTTCGCAGAGAGCTGTGTTTTTGTTAAACAGTCGCCAGGAAATCTTTCGCTGCGGCCTTTCTATCACTAGAAAGGCAGGCCTTATCCCGAAGTTACGGCCGCTTTTTTGCCGAGTTCCTTAAGGACCTCTCACTCGTTCGCCTTGGTCTTCTCGACCCTACCACCTGTGTCGGTTTGCGGTACGGAACCGTTTTGTTTAACCTTAGAAGTTTTTCTTGAAAGCGTGCTCCCCTCATTTGCTTGGCCGTAGCCTCACATTCAGACTCTACTCGGAGTAGTGTACGGCGGATTTGCCAATCCGTACCTCCTCATAGCTCCAGCACCAATCCAATAAGATGCTTTGGGTACAACCCTCCGTCCCTCCATCGAAACAAAACAGTGTGCAGGAATATTAACCTGCTGTCCATCGCTTCCCCCTTTCGGGATGGGCTTAGGACCGACTAACCCTTCGATGATCATCATAGCGAAGGAAACCTTGGTATTTCGGCGCGCGGGGTTCTCACCCGCGTTGCGGTTACTTGTGCCTGCATTCTCACTCCTATACGCTCCACCGTGGCTTCCGCCTTGGCTTCATCGCAGAATAGGACGCTCTCCTACCACTTAATTTGTCCGTAGACAAAATAAATCCGCAGTTTCGGTATTATACTTGAGCCCCGATTATCTTCGGCGCAAGGACTCTCGATCAGTGAGCTGTTACGCTTTCTTTAAATGGTGGCTGCTTCTAAGCCAACATCCTGACTGTCAATGAGTCCTCACCTCCTCCTTTTGCACTGAGTATAAATTTAGGGACCTTAACTGGCGATCTGGGCTGTTTCCCTTTTGACGAATGGAGCTTCTCCCCCACCGTCTAACTGCCGCGCTATTAACTACCTGGTATTCGGAGTTTGATAGGTCTAACGAGATTTCTCCCTGTTTAGACCTTCCAGTGCTCTACCCCCAGGAGGAACACGCGACGCCAACCCAAAAGCTGTTTCGGAGAGAACCAGCTATTACGGAATTCGATAAGCTTTTCACTCCTTACCACAAGTCATCCCCGCGTGTTGAACGGCGCGTGGGTTCGGGCCTCCACGAGGTTTTACCCCCGCTTCACCCTGCTCATGGTAAGCTCATCCCGCTTCGGGTCGTATCCGTACTCTATATTCGCGCTATTCACGCTCGCTTTCACTGTGCCTCCGCGGGGTTGCCGCTTAGACAAAGAATACAGATACACTCGCAGGCTCATTCTTCAATAGGCACGCCGTCGCCCCTCAGGGCTTCGACTCCTTGTAAATGTATGGTTTCAGTTCTATTTCACTCCCCTCTCCGGGGTTCTTTTCACCTTTCCCTCACGGTACTAGTTCACTATCGGTCTTCAAAAATATTTAGCCTTAGGAGTTAGTCCTCCCAGATTCATTCGGGCTATTCGTGTCCCGAACTACTCAGGAACGGTGGCAAAAGAGCTGATGACATTTCACGTACGGGACTATTACCCCCTAGGGTCGCGCTTCCCAGCGCGTTCCGTTATGACACCAATTTGTAACTCTTCTCAACTAAATGACACCTCCGTCCTACAACCCCGCCCATGTAAACATGGATGGTTTGGGCTGTACCCTTTTCGCTCGCCGCTACTAAGAGTATCGCAAGGACCTTCTTCCTGATCATAATGGCTTACCTTGCGGTAAATCTGATCAGAAAGAAAGTCCCATATATTGCTTTCTATTCCTCCAGGTACTGAGATGTTTCACTTCCCTGGGTTTGCTCCCTTTCGGGTACGAGCCGTAAGCTCGTGAGTTTCCTCATTCGGACATCGCGGGATATATCGATTGTTTGGCATCTCCCCCGCGCTTATCGCAGCCATACCACGTCCTTCATCGCTTTTTGAAGCCTAGGCATCCACCATACACTCTTTATTCCTGTAAGGAATACTGTACACCGCTATCCCAATATCCCTTTGTCGAAGAGAAGAATAATCCTTCGAAGATACTGGGCAGTACAATTTGTTTGAGTGTGCTTACGTGAGATACATACTCACGTAAGACTTTGTGTGTTGTGTGTAGCGGACGAAAAGACCCTGCACAATGGCAATTGTCTTTACGCTACACACGATTTACCTGTTCAGCCGCTCTGAATGCACTTGCGCGAATTCATGCGGCTGATCACCTGCGTGCGTCGAACACGCAGGATTTTATGGAACGAGACCTTATCAATCTCGTTCCCAGAATATGCGATTGTATGACCTACGTCATACAACTCTCACGTACGAAAGTCGCGCGAACGTAAACGTTCGAACAACGATCGCTTGTAAGATTTGTCAAAAATCGCATGTTCCCTTGAGTACCTGTCTCGAATTCGTTACCGAATTTTTTGACTAAAAAAACCGCTTTGTGGCGGCACACACTTCGCTAGGCGATTGTGCTCCGCTAAGTGGTTTCTAATGTGGTACTCATAAACACGTAGGCGCCATTGTACAGGAAAGCTTTTGAGAGTCAAGGAGTTACACCGGGAATACGAAAAAGGCCCTTCCGGGCCTCTATAGAGCCATACTCATAGGTGGAATTCCACCCCTCCCCACTAGGGCTTTGTGAGCTCATTTCGTATCCCAATCTTGTCTACAAGAATGATGTACGGGTAGTCAAACACATCGCGCGTAAGCTTGTCGTTCATACCCACGCGATACATAAGATCTGCAGATGAAAAGGTTGAATATCGAATCTCAATTCCGAGCTCAGATTCAAGCGAACGAATCGCCATCTCTATCTTTGCTTCATTCAGTTTCTTTGCAGCAATCAAGATATCGAGACGACGATCAAACTCTCGCGTGAAGACTCCGGTGAGCGCAACAAAATCCAACGGTGCAGCTTTGCGAATATGTTTTGTGACAGTCTCTCCATTGATGGGCGCAGTTTCAAAAAGAAATGTTTGCAATGAAGAGAGCTGCGGAAATTTATGATTGAGAACAAAACCTTGTGTCCGCACTTTCGTGTTTGGACGATTCTTGTGCGGAACAAACATGACTTTTTTCTTAATCACTTCTGCACGCTCGAGCGCATTCATTTCTGTCCGCGCAGTACGACGTACAAGTTTTGCACGTCGACTAATATCGTCGAACGTAAATTCTTGCGAAGGATTAAATAAAAAGAAACGAAGAAGTTTGACTCGCGCCTGACTACCGAAAAGGATTGAAAGTGGCTCTGACATATAAGTAGCGCGATTATAGCATAAGCCGAAAAGCCGGGTACTCTGGACAGAAAAAGGGTCCAGTGTCGTAGGCAGACAAAGCAAGGGCGCGACCAGTGGTCGCGCCCTATGATGCATTACTTCCTGGAACTACCCGTCTTCGCTGACGGGATCGAGAAGATCCTCCATCTCGTGGATACCTTCGCGAAGTTGCCGCTGGGTCTGGTTCTCCGCAAAGGTGTTTTGCGGAGGATCCCGTCGACCCGACACGAAGTCTTGTACGTCCACCGTCTGCAAAGCCGGAGGAAGCGCAGCAAGCTTTCTCTTGATCTGTTCGAACTCTCCCCGAAGCCTGCAGGTCTCCGGGCTTTCACCACACGTCTTCGGGCGTACACACATGCATCCCATAACACTCCCTCCCCTTCCGTTGCGGAACAAATACCAGATGCAATATAGCGAAGGGTGACACGGACGTCAATTGCGAGAGTTGCTTTCGCTCCCTCACGAGTTACTAAGTTTTTTATTTTGCTACGTTCATAAAAACC
>Ga0075156_10000715_pt1 | contig 17436 bp, 14 predicted proteins | sample JI81AbrownDNA_FD_70966 | JGI IMG/M metagenome (GOLD analysis project Ga0075156, IMG submission 70966) | Wastewater effluent complex algal communities from Wisconsin, to seasonally profile nutrient transformation and Carbon sequestration -... | ecosystem: Engineered > WWTP > Effluent > Algae...
CGGTGACCGCCGCTCAGTTGTTCGACATCGACCCCGCCGGCTGGGCACGTCTGCGACAACTGCTCGACGAAGCGATGGCTCTGGCACCGGCCGCACGCCATCAATGGCTGGATGCCCTGCCTCCGGAGGACGCTACGCTGCGCCCGCGCTTGCAAAGCCTGCTCGAACATGCCGACGACAGCGCAGACCCGGCCGGAACAGCCACCGGCGGGCGCTTCGCCAGCCTGCCGCACCTGACCCCGGCCGATGAGTCGCCGGCGTCATTGCCGCCCGACGCCGGCCCCTATAAGGCCACCCGGCTGCTCGGTGAAGGCGGCATGGGCCGCGTGTGGCTGGCCGAACGCACCGACCTGCTGCAGGGCCGTCCGGTGGCCCTGAAACTGCCACATGCGGCGTGGCGCCACCCGAAACTGGCCGAGCGCATGGCGCAGGAGCGCGAGATCCTGGCGGTGCTCGACCATCCGAACATCGCGCGCATCTACGATGCAGGCGTCGGGGCCGACGGGCAGCCCTGGTTGGCACTGGAGTACGTAGAGGGTGAGCGCATCGACGCCCACATGCGGCGCCACGGCCTCGGCACCCGGGCACGTGTCGAGCTGTTCCTGCAAGTCATGCGCGCCGTCGCCCATGCGCATGCGCGGCTGGTCGTGCACCGGGACCTGAAGCCCGGCAACATCCTGGTCACCGCCGATGGCCAGGCGCGGCTTCTCGACTTCGGCATTGCCAAGCTGCTGGCCGCCGGCGACACCGCCGCTGCCGAGCTCACAGCGCCCGCCCAGCGCGCACTGACGCCGCAGTACGCCGCGCCGGAGCAGATCCTGGGTCAGCCGATCGGCACCGCGGCGGACATCTACTCGCTGGGTGTGGTGCTCTACGAGCTGCTCACCGGCGAGTTGCCCTACCGGCCGAAGCGCGGCACGGCGGCCGCGATGGAAGAGACCATCGTCAGCGCCGAGCCGCCTCGCCCTAGCACCCGAACAGCGGATCCGCACGCGCGGCGCCAGCTTCAGGGAGACCTCGATACCGTGCTGCTCAAGGCACTCAAGAAGGACCCTGCAGAGCGCTACGCCACCGTGCAGGCCTTCGCCGACGACCTGGGCCATTGGCTGGCTGACCGCCCCGTCAGTGCGCGGCCCGACAGCACGCTGTACCACGCCCGCAAGTTCGTGCAGCGCAACCGGGTCGCGGTGGGGCTGGCCGCGGGTTTCGTGCTGTCGCTCGGTGGCGCGCTGGGTGCGGCCCTGTGGCAGGCCGACGAAGCCCGCGCTCAGGCGGCCAAGGCGGGCGCCATCACAGGTTTCCTTGTCGGCCTGTTCGAGGCCAATGACATCGAGCAGGCCGAGGGCCGCAGCAAGCGCGAGCAAAGCGTGCAGCAGCTGCTGGAACACAGCGCCGACGCGCTGGCCACCGGCCTGGCCGACCAGCCCGAGCTGCGCGGCGAGTTGCAGCGCGTGGTCGGCCGCCTGCTCAACGACCTGGAGATCGGCGAGGCCGCCGTGCGCGTGCGGCAACAGCGCTTGGGGCTGTTGGAGGCACACAGCGCACCGGCCCGCGAGCGCCTGTTGGCGCTGCGCGAACTCGGCGCCAGCCAGCGCGCGGCCAACCAGATCGGAGCCGCTCGCACGACACTGGGCGCTGCCCGCGCGCTGTGCGGCGCCTCCGGCCTCGCGGAGTCGCTCGATTGCGTCGCCATGGGGGTGGATGCCGGGCGCCTGGACTTCATCGAGAGCCGTTGGGACGACGCCCAGGCCCTCGTCACCCCGGTGTTGGCCGCGCTGGAGCGCATGGCGCCCGGCAGCGAGGACCTGGCCTCGGCGCACGAGTTGATGGCCAGCCTGCATGCGGCACGCAATCGCGCGGACGAGGCCCTGGCGCACTACCGCCAGGCACTGTCCTTGCGCCAGACGCTGTGGGGTGAAGGCTCCGTGCGGCTGGCCCAGGTGCGCTTCCGTTTCGGCCGCACGCTGTGGGCGCTGCGCCGGCCAGCCCTTGCCGAGGCAGAGTTGCAGGCGGCCTGGGACGCCACCCGCCAGGCTGTGGGGCCGGAGCATGTGCTGAGCGCCCGCATCGAGGCAAACCTGGGCCGGCTGCAGTACTACGTCGGCACCTCGCCGGAGGGGTTGCCGCGCTTGCAGCATGCACTCGATGCCCTGCAGAAGCAGGCCGGCCGCGTGGACCCGTTCGAGATCTACCAGGCGCGCATGTACTGGGCCAATGCCCTGGTGCTGGACGGCCGGCTGGCTGCGGCGCGCGAGGCGCTGGACGCCGCGCTCGCCCTTCGCGAGCAGCTTGGCAGCCAGGCCGGCCCCGACGTGACGCTGGATGTCTCGCAGGCGCGATGGCTCGTCGACACCGGCCGCTTCGCCGAAGGCCGCGCGCTCTTGGAGCGCCTGCGCGACCAGGCCATCGCTCAGTTCGGGGCCGACCACCCCAATGTCGCCGACCGGCGCTTCCGGCTGGCGCAGGCCTGGCTGGCCAGCGGCGGGCTGGTGCAGGCCGAGGCCGAGTTGCGGGCGGCGATGAGCAGCCAGGACGCCACCGAGGCGGTGTTCGGCTCACCGAAGCACCGTGCCCAGTTGGTACTCATCGCGCTGTGGGTGGCCCAGGGCCGCTTTGCCGAGGCGGAGCCACTGGCCGACTCGCTGCAGCGCGGCGCCGCCAAATCGGAACGTGCCGACCAGTACCGAGAGACCCTGGTGAACCTGCACATCGCAGTGGCACGCACCTGGGCCGGGCTGGGCCGGCACGCCGACGCGCAGCCGCATTTCGTGCGCAGCATCGACCTGCTTCATGCGGCCAACCCTGCCCACGCCTGGCTGGCCGAGATCCGCACCCACTACGCGGCAAGCCTGCGTGCACGCGGTGAACTCGCGGCCGCCTGCCAACAACTCGCACTGGCCGGGGCGGCACTGGCCGAGCAGGCACTGGCCGGGCCCCAGTTCAGGCACCTGGTGCAGGCGCAGGCCAGCCGAGGCGGCTGCGACCCGGGCAGGCCGAGCGCGGCCGTGTCCGGTTCCAGCGACCTGATCCGTCTTTCTCGACAACAGCCTCACTTTGGCAGGAGAGCCTCATGACAACCCCGCGCCACCCCACCGCCGCTGGCCTCGCGCTGACCCTCGCGCTGACCACCGCGCCCGCTTGGGCCACGGTTGAGCCGCAAGGCCCCAACGAGACCGTCTGCCCGAACCCGGCGCTGACCGCGTTCGCCCGCGAATCGGCCGACCATGTCTGGCCAGCGCTCACCGGCACGCCGCTGGCGCCAGGCGGCAGCGTGCTGACGCTGGGCACCAACCCGAGCGAATCGCCCGAACTGTCGGACGAGGTCCTGCGCAGTTTCGCTCGCTCCTTCTCCTTCAACACGGCACAGGGCATCGTCAGCGGCACGGTGCTGCAACTGATCAAGCGTGGAACCGACCAGCGCTGCAAGGCTGAATGGCAGATCACCGTCAGCCCGGATTCGCTCGGCTGCGTGACGGCGATCCGGATCGACGGTTTCCTGCACCCGCTGGACAAGCCCCTGGTGGCCGACTACCGCGACGACCTGCCCGGCGACACCAACCCGGACCGCGCCTACCGCTCCGCCGGCGACGGCTCGAAACTCCGCTTCCGCGTTCCTGGCGGCGTGTGCGCCGGCAAGACCTCGCGCCCGCTGTTGCTCAACACCAGCATCAACAAGATGGCGCGAAAGGGCAGCTTGCAGTTGCAGGGCCCGGCCGGGGAACTGTCGCCACCGGTCAGCACCTACGTGCCCAAGTGACTGCGTCCGCCGCTCAGCGTTATGATGCGCCCCGGTCGGCAGTTCACCCAGGCGTCGTCGCGCGGCCAGCAAGCCGCGAGCTCAACCTGCCCTGATCCACGTTCCAAGCCTTGGTCCCATGAGCCTGCGCAACATGTCGCGGCGTCTGAACCCCGGCTGCAAGTCGGCGACCCCAGCCCCCGGCCTCACCACCGGGCAGGTTCATGCGCGCGAACGAAAGACGCACCATGACGACCCCCACTTCGGCCACCCGCGGCCGCAAGCTTGTGCCACTGCACTGCGACGACCTGTCGCAGTTTGCCAAGACCCTGCGCGCCCAGCTCGACGAGCACCTGCAGAAGACACCCGGCGCCGCGCCGAGCCACGTACAACTGCTGAACATGCTGGCCCGATCGGCCGGACACCGCAGCATGCAGGCCCTGCGCGCCCAGGCCGTGCTGAAGCCACCGGCGGCACCCCCCGCCCCTACGCCAGCCGCCCCACTCGGTGCGCACGCCCAGAAGGCGCTGACGCAATTTGACGAGCATGGCCGGTTGTCACGCTGGCCGTACAAGTTCAGCGTGCAGCGGATGGCCATGTGGGGCCTGTGGTTGCGCTTCGACTCCGGCCGCCCCTACACCGAGCGCGAGGTCAACGAGATCCTGAAGGCCTGGACAACCTATGGCGACCATGTCACGCCCCGGCGCGAACTGGTCGAGATGAAGCTGCTGGGCCGCAAGGACGACTGCTCCGTCTACTGGAAGGAGCCGCAGCGCCCGACTGACGAAATCCGCACGCTGTTGCAGGCGCTGCGCGCACGTCAGGCCTGAATGAGGCTGCCGCTGTCCCGGAAGGGCCACCAGGCACTGCCTGGCGGCCCACCCGACACGCATGGCGCAGCAAGCGGGCCCGACGCAAAGCCCGACAGCCTCCTGGCCCGGGCACAATCGCGCCCACCGGCCGCCAGCCCGGCGCCTCGTTCGGCATTTCACCCCGAGTTCCCACGCCATGCCCCAACGCGTCCTCACCGGCATCACCACCACCGGCACCTTGCACCTCGGCAACTATGTCGGTGCGGTGCGCCCCTGCATCGTCGCCAGCCGCGAGCCCGGCGTGGAGAGCTTCTTCTTCATGGCCGACTACCATGCGCTGATCAAGTGCGACGACCCCGAGCGCATCGAGCGCTCGCGCCTGCAGATCGCCGCCACCTGGCTGGCCGCCGGCCTGGACACCGAGCGCGCGGTGTTCTACCGCCAGAGCGACGTCCCCGAGATCCCCGAACTGACCTGGCTGCTCACCTGCGTCACCTCCAAGGGCCAGATGAACCGCGCCCATGCCTACAAGGCTTCGGTGGACGCCAACCTCGCTGCGGGCGAGGATGCCGACGCCAACATCTCGATGGGTCTGTACAGCTACCCCATCCTGATGGCTGCCGACATTCTGATGTTCAACGCCCATCGCGTGCCGGTCGGCAAGGATCAGGTCCAGCACATCGAGATGGCACGCGACGTGGCGCAGCGTTTCAACCACCTGTTCGGCAAGGGCCAGGATTTCTTCGTGCTCCCCGAGGCCCAGGTGGACGCGGAGATGGAGTTGCTGCCAGGGCTGGACGGCCGCAAGATGAGCAAGAGCTACGACAACGTGATACCGCTGTTCGACGGCGGGGCCACGGCCTTGCGCGAGGCCATCGCCCGCATCGTCACCGACTCACGCCTGCCCGGCGAGCCCAAGGACACCGAGGGCAGCGCGCTGGTGACGATCTACGACGCTTTCGCCGCGCCCGCGCAACGCGCGGCGTTCCGCGATGAACTGCGCGCCGGCCTGGGCTGGGGCGATGCCAAGCGGCGCCTGTTCGACCTGATCGACGCGGAGATCGGCCCGATGCGCGCACGCTATGAGGCCTTGATGGCCCACCCTGAACGCATCGAGCAGACCTTGCAGGAAGGCGCCGCCAGGGCGCGTTCATTCGCCGCGCCGCTGCTGGCACGGTTGCGCGAGGCCGTCGGGCTGCGGCGCTTCCAGCCGCTGGCGGCGGTGGCCAGCGAGACGCCCAAGTCCAGGCCAGCCCTGCCGGTGTTCAAGCAGTACCGCGAGGCCGACGGCCGCTTCTACTTCAAGCTCAACGCGCCCGACGGACGCGCCTTGTTGCAGAGCCAGGGCTTCGACGCCGGACGCGAGGCCGGCGAGTGGGTCAAGCGATTGAAGGCGGAGGGTGAGTCGGTTCTCGCCCACGCGCCGGTGAGCCTGGCGGACGGCGCCACGGTCGCCGAGGCGGCCGAGGCACTGGCGACCTTGCGTGCGGCGGAAGCCGGCTAGAAGCTGCACTGCACGCGCAGGCTGAACCTGCTTCCGTGCCGCCGGCAGACGGTGCCCAGCAGGTAAGCGGCCTGCATCTGCAGGGCCTCGTGTTCGCCCAGGCCGAGGCGGCCAAACCAGGCCGGTCCGGCGCGATGCGATTGCTGCGCGGCAGGCGGGAGACCAATCGCGGCTCCCAATACGACCCGGAGCATGCGCGTATTCCGTTCGCGAGGCCCCTAGAACCGCGCTATCGCCAGCCCCGCCTCGGTGCTAGCTTCGCGCTCGCGCCATCCCGTATCGGGCGGGCACCCCTTCAACACCAAGGAGCAGATCATGCGACTGTTGATCATCATTCTCGGGGCCTCCCTGTTCAGTGCCAGCGCGCTGGCCGGCGGCTACATGGAGAAGAAGCAGGGCGACCTGTCAAACGACGGGCTGGCGCCCACCGCAGTGAAGCTCAAGCCGGGGCCGAACGTCATCGCCGGCAAGTACGGCACCGCCAACGGCGTGACCGACCGCGACTATTTCACCGTCAAGATCCCTGCCGGCCAGACTCTCGACTCCATCATCCTCGAGCCGGAAACGGTGGTCGGCGCCAACCTGTCGTTCATCGGCGTCCAGCCCGGCAAGAAGGTCACCGTGCCCCCGATCGGCGGAACGCCGAACGACCTGCTGGGCTACACCCACTACGGCACGGCGGATGAGGGCACCGACATCCTTCCCGCGATGGGCTCCGGCTTCGGCGCCATCGGGTTCACGCCTCCTCTGGGCGCGGGCACCTACACCTTCTGGGTGCAGGAACTGGCGGCCTGCCAGTGCCAGTACCGCTTCACCTTCAACGTGGGGGCGGCGGCGCGCTGAGCCAAGCGGCTTCCTGTAATGGCTTCATCCGCAGCAGCTACGATGAGGTCGTCCAACCCTCAGGGAGCCCACCATGAAAACAAAGGTCCTGCTGTTCGCCGTCACCGTATATGCCAGCCAAGCCTGGGCCGCCGGCTACGCGGAGAAGAAGTTGGGCGACCTGTCCGACGACGGCCTCGCGCCCACCGTGGTGCGACTGAAGCCCGGCTCCTCGAACGCGATCGCCGGCAAGTTCGGTACCGTGCTCAAACCCGATGGAACCCACACCGACCGCGACTACTTCACGATCCATCTCGCAGAGGGCGAGACCCTCGAAGCCATCATTTTGAGCTCGCCCGGCGACGTTGGCGGTGCCGCGTCTTTTATCGGCGTCCAGTCCGGCGAGCAGGTCACCGTGCCGCCTGTCGGCGGCTCGCCAGCGGACTTGCTGGGCTGGGCGAATTTCGACGGCCTTGACGTAGGCAGGGACATCCTGCCCGACATTGGTGCAGGGGTGGGCGCGATCGGTTTCACGCCACCCTTGCGTGCCGGCACCTACAGCTTCTGGGTGGAGGATCTATCGATGTGCAAGTGTCGGTACCGCCTCAACTTCTTCATGTTGGCGCCCGCGCACTGAGCGAGGCATGCGACGGCGGCGCCAGGGCCATCTACTCGGCCACCGTCTGCCGCACCGCCCTGTCCCAGCGGGCCATCGCTTCAGCCGCGCGGGCGGGCTCCATGGCAGGATCGAAACGGCGCTCGACCTGCCACTGCGCTGAGAGCTCGTCCAAGCCGGCCCATACGCCGGTAGCCAGGCCCGCCAGGTAAGCGGCCCCCAGCGCAGTGGTCTCGATCACCTGCGGCCGCACCACCGGGATGCCCAGCAGGTCGGCCTGGAACTGCATCAGCAGGTCGTTCACGCAGGCGCCGCCGTCCACCCGCAACTCGCTCACGGGGCTGCCGCCGGCGGCCACCGCGTCTCGGCTCATGGCTTGCAGCAGAGCGGCACTCTGGAAGGCGATGCTCTCCAGCGCTGCCCGGGCAATGTGGGCCACCGTGGTGCCACGGGTGAGGCCGACAATGGCGCCGCGGGCCTCAGGCTGCCAGTACGGCGCGCCCAGGCCGGTGAAGGCCGGTACGAACATGACGCCACCGGCGTCCGGCACGCTCTCGGCCAGCGACTGCACCTCGCCACTGGCCCGGATGGCCTTCAGGCCGTCGCGCAGCCACTGCACCACCGCGCCACCGATGAACACACTGCCTTCGAGGGCGAACTCCGGCACCGCCGTCGGCTGCGCGGCGCTGGTGGTCAGCAGGCCGTTGGTGCTGGTCTGAAAACGCTCGCCGGTGTGCATCAGCATGAAGCAGCCGGTGCCGTAGGTGTTCTTGGCCAGCCCGGCCCGGAAGCAGGCCTGCCCGAACAGCGCACTCTGCTGGTCGCCCGCCATGCCGCCAATCGGGATCGGCGTGCCGAACAAGCGGGCATCGGTCTCGCCAAACAGGTGGCTGCTGGGGTGGACCTGGGGCAGCAGGCTGTCGGGCACGTGCAGCGCGGCCAGCAGGCCGTGGTCCCAGCGGTTGTGGCGGATGTCGAACAGCATCGTGCGCGAGGCGTTGCTCACGTCGGTGGCGTGCACGTGCCCGCCGGTCAGCTTCCATAGCAGCCAACTGTCCACTGTGCCGAAGGCCAGATCACCCTGCGCGGCGGCGATGTGCGCGCCGGGCGCGTGGTCAAGGATCCAGCGGATCTTGGTGCCGGAGAAGTACGCGTCGATCACCAGGCCGGTGGTGTGCTGCACCGTGTCGGCCAGGCCCTGGGCACGCAGATGCGCGCACAGCGGTTCGGCGCGCCGGTCTTGCCAGACGATGGCGTTGTGGATGGGTTGGCCGGTGCGGCGGTTCCAGACCACCGTGGTTTCGCGCTGATTGGTGATGCCGATGGCCTTGATGTCGCGCGCCGTCAGGCCGGCCTTGGCCAGCGCCTCGCGCGCGGTGGCGAGCTGGCTTTCCCAGATCTCGTTCGGGTCGTGCTCGACCCAGCCGGGCTGCGGGTAGATCTGGCGGAACTCGCGCTGCGCCATCGCGACGATTCGGCCCTGGCCGTCGAAAACGATGCTGCGCGAGCTGGAGGTGCCTTGGTCAAGGGCGAGGATGAAGCTCATGTCGGGAATCCTACGCGCCTGGGTACTCGCATTGCACGCCCGCTTCGGCCAGCAGCGCCGAAAAGGGCTCCGGCGGCGCGGCGTCGGTGAACAGCAGGTCGATCTGGTCGATTCGCGCCAGCTCCACCATCGCCGGCCGGTTGAATTTGCTGTGGTCAGCGGCCAGCCAGACCTCGCGCGACTGCTCGATGATCGCCCGCGAGACCTGCACCTCTCGGTAGTCGAAGTCGCGCAGGGACCCGTCGGCCTCGATGCCGGAGATGCCGATCAGGCCGATGTCGACGCGGAACTGGCGAATGAACTCCACCGCCGCCTCGCCGACGATGCCACGGTCGCGGTGGCGCACCACCCCGCCGGCGACGATCACTTCGCAATCCGCGTTGTCGGTCAGGATGGACGCCACGTTCAGGTTGTTGGTGATCACCCTCAGGCCCCTGTGGCGAACCAGTTCGCGCGCCACCGCTTCGGTCGTGGTGCCCAGGTTGATCAGCAGTGAGCAACCATCTGGCACGCGCGCCGCCACTGCGCGGGCAATGCGCTTCTTGGCCTCGGCATTGAGCGCCTCGCGCTGCCGGTAGGCGATGTTCTCGGTGGTCGAGCTGGGCACCCGCACGCCGCCGTGGAAACGCGCCAGCAGGCCGGCCTCGGCCATCAGCTTCACGTCCCGCCGCACCGTCTGCAGCGTGACGCCAAAGCGTTCGGCCAGCGCCTCCACCGTGGCCACGCCTTCGTCACGCACCGCTTGCAGCAGGTCGGACTGGCGCGGGTTCGGTGTCATGCCCGCATTGTCCCGAAGCCGGCGCATGGGCGCGAATCAGAACAAACCCGAAAACAAACGATGGCAAACACTCTTGCAAACGAACATCGATCAAGGTAAAACGAAAAAAGAAGAAAGCCAGACGCCACCCGCAGTGTGCGGTTCGCGCGGCATTGATCGAGGAGACTTCGTTGGCTGACCCCGCGCCGCCCCAGGCGCCCTCCCCCAATCCGCCCGCCGGCGCCCCGGACTTGCACTGTGATGTGCTGGTCGTCGGCGGCGGCATCAATGGCGCGGGCATTGCCCGCGACCTGGCGGGACGGGGCTGGAAGGTGGTGTTGGCCGAGCAGGACGACCTGGCCTCGCACACCTCGTCGTCGTCGACCAAGCTGATCCACGGCGGCCTGCGCTACCTGGAGTACTACGAGTTCTCGCTGGTGCGCAAGGCGCTGCAGGAGCGCGAAGTGCTGCTGCGCAGCGCACCGCACATCATGTGGCCGCTGCGTTTCGTGATGCCGCACGACCCCTCGATGCGGCCGGCCTGGTTGATCCGCCTCGGGCTGATCTTCTACGACCATCTGGCCCGCCGCGAGGTGCTGCCGGGCTCGCAGGGCATCGATCTACGGGGCCACCCGGTCGGCGCTCCGCTCAAGCCAGCGTTCACCCGGGGCTTCGTCTACTCGGACGGCTGGGTCGACGATGCGCGCCTGGTGGTGCTGAACGCCATCGACGCACGCACGCACGGCGCGCAGCTGTTCACCCGCACCCGCTGTACCTCGGCTCAGCGCGGCCCGCAGGGTTGGCAGGCCACGCTGCAACCGGCCGAGGGCGCCCCGATCAGCGTCCAGGCGCGCGCCCTGGTGAATGCCGCCGGGCCCTGGGCCGAGGCCTTCCTGCGGGGCACCGCCCGGCCGCAGCGCGGCGAAGCACTGGCGACCAAGAGCCTGCGGCTCGTGAAGGGCTCGCACATCGTCGTGCCGCGCCGTTTCGAGCACGACCACGCCTACATCTTCCAGAACCCCGACAAGCGCATCATCTTCGCGATCCCCTACGAACGTGATTTCACGCTGATCGGCACCACCGATGTGGAGATCCACGGCGACCCGCGCGGTGCTGGCATCAGCGCCGACGAGACCGCCTACCTGTGCGAGCAGGCCAGCCGCTACTTCGTCAAGCCGGTGCTGCCCAGCGAGGTGGTATGGAGCTACGCCGGCGTGCGCCCGCTGCTGGAGGACGACGCTGGTGACCCTTCCGCCGTCACCCGCGACTACCTGCTGGAGCCCAACACCGGCGGCGCACCGCTGCTCAGCGTGTGGGGCGGCAAGATCACCACCTTCCGCAAGCTGGCCGAGGAGGCTGCCGACGAGATCGGCCGCATGCTGGGCCAGGCCCGCCCCGCCTGGACCAAGGGAGCCTTCCTGCCTGGCGGCGACTTGCGCGGCTGGATCGGTGCGGCCCAGCGGCCTGACACCGATTTCGAACGCCTGGTGCGGGCGGTCGCGACACGCCACCCATGGTTGCCGCCGACACTGGTACGGCGCTGGTGCCGGGCCTACGGCGCCCGCGTGGGAGAGCTCATCGGCGGGGCCGCGCAACTCTCCGATCTGGGTGCCGAGGTGGCACCGGGTCTGTTTGAAACCGAACTGCAGTTCCTGAGGCATGAGGAGTGGGCCTGCACGGCCGACGACGTGCTGTGGCGCCGCAGCAAACTCGGCCTGCACTACACCCCCGCCGAACGCGGCCGCGTCACCCACTGGATGGACCAGTCTTCGCGCTGCCTGCCCTCCCAACACCCGATGGACACAATCAAGGATTCCGCATCATGCAGCTGACGCTGGAAGGCATCAGCAAACGCGTCGGGGCCGAGACCTGGCTTCACGAGATGAGCCTGGCGCCGCACCCGGGCGAGGTCACCGTGTTGCTGGGCGCCACCCAGGCCGGCAAGACCAGCCTGATGCGCATCATGGCCGGGCTCGACGTACCCAGCGCCGGGCGCGTGCTCGTGGACGGCGCCAACGTCACCGGCATGCCGGTGCGCGAGCGCAATGTGGCCATGGTCTACCAGCAGTTCATCAACTACCCATCCATGACGGTGGCCGACAACATCGCCTCGCCGCTCAGGCTGCGGGGCGACCAGCGCATCAACGAGCGGGTCCGCGCGCTGGCTGCCAAGCTGCACATCGAGATGTTCCTCGACCGCCTGCCTGCCGCCCTCTCCGGCGGGCAGCAGCAGCGTGTCGCCCTGGCCCGCGCACTGGCCAAGGGGGCCCCTTTGATGCTTCTGGACGAGCCGCTGGTGAATCTCGACTACAAGCTGCGCGAGGAGTTGCGCGAGGAGTTGACCCAGCTCTTTGCTGCGGGCGATTCCACCGTGGTCTATGCCACCACCGAGCCGGCCGAAGCCCTGCTGTTGGGCGGCTATACCGCCGTGCTGGATGCCGGCGAGTTGCTGCAGTACGGCCCCACCGCCGAGGTCTTCCACACCCCGAAGTCCATCCGCGTGGCCCGCGCTTTCAGCGACCCGCCGATGAACCTGATCGCCGGCGAGGCAGTGAACACCGGCATCCAGATGACGGCCGGGCCGTCGATCCAGATTCCGCTGCCGGCCGCCGCATCGCGTGCGCTGACGCTTGGCGTGCGCGCCCCGGCACTGCGGGTGCACGCCCGCACCGGCGACGTGGCCCTGCCCGGCACGGTGGAATTGGCCGAGATCTCCGGCTCGGACACCTTCGTCCACGTGGCCACGGCGGTGGGTGAACTGGTCGCCCAGCTGACGGGCGTCCACGACTTCGCACTCGGGGCGCCGATCACGCTGCACCTGAACCCGGCCCAGGTCTATGTCTTCGACGCGGCCGGCACCCTGCTGGTCGCGCCACCGCGCAGCGGAAGGACCGCCTGATGGCACGAATCGACCTCGACCTCGCGCACGCCTACCGGCCGAACCCCAAGGAGGACGCCGACTACGCGCTGCTGCCGCTGAAGATGAGCTTTGCCGATGGTGGGGCGTATGCGCTGCTGGGCCCGTCTGGCTGCGGCAAGACCACCATGCTCAACATCATGTCGGGCCTTCTCGTGCCTTCGCAGGGCACGGTGAGCTTCGACGGCCGTGACGTGACGCGCGCCACGCCGCAACAGCGCAACATTGCCCAGGTGTTCCAGTTCCCCGTCATCTACGACACGATGACGGTGGCAGAGAACCTGGCCTTTCCGCTGAAGAACCGCAAGGTGCCGGAGGCCCAGATCAAACAGCGCGTCGGGCAGATCGCCGAGATGCTGGAGATGAGCCACCAGCTCGACCTGCGCGCCGCGGGCCTGGCCGCCGACCAGAAGCAGAAGATCTCCCTCGGCCGCGGGCTGGTTCGGCCGGACGTCTCCGCTGTTCTCTTCGACGAGCCATTGACCGTCATCGACCCGCACCTCAAGTGGCAATTGCGCCGAAAGCTCAAGCAGATTCATCACGAGCTCAAGCTCACGCTGATCTACGTCACGCACGACCAGGTCGAGGCGCTGACCTTTGCCGAGCAGGTGGTCGTGATGACACGCGGCAAGGCGGTGCAGATGGGCTCGGCCGATGCCTTGTTCGAGCGACCGGCCCACACCTTCGTGGGCCATTTCATCGGCTCGCCGGGCATGAACTTCCTGCCGGTGCAGGTCGAGGGTGCACAGGTGCGCGTGGGCGGCACCTTGCTCTCCGGTACACCACCGGCCGGCGCCTCCAAGCTCGGCATCCGGCCGGAGTACCTGGCCCTTGCCGGCGCCGACGACCCCGGCGCCCTGCCCGCCACCGTGACGCAGGTGCAGGACATCGGCACCTACTTCCTCGTCACCTGCCGGGCCGGCGAGCACCTGCTGAAGGCAAGGCTCGCGCCTGACGCGGACGTCCCGTCTGCTGGCCAGGCCGTGCGTCTGAGGGTGCTGGGCGAGCACACCTGCTTCTATGCCAACGAGGAGCTTGTCGAATGAACAAGCCAGTCAACCAAAAGGCCTGGTTCCTGGTCCTGCCAGTCTTCATCTGCGTGGCCTTCTCGGCCATCCTGCCGCTGATGACGGTGGTCAACTACTCCGTGCAGGACATCATCTCGCCAGAGCGGCGCGTCTTCGTCGGCACCGAGTGGTTCGCCTCGGTGATGCGCGACGAGGATCTGCATGCCGCGTTATGGAACCAGTTGCGCTTCTCGCTGGCCGTGCTCGCGGTGGAGATTCCGCTGGGCATCGGCTTGGCCTTGTCCATGCCCGCACAGGGATGGAAGGCCTCTGCCACGCTGGTGCTGGTGGCCCTGTCGCTGCTCATCCCGTGGAACGTGGTCGGCACCATCTGGCAGATCTACGGCCGGGCCGACATCGGCCTGATGGGTGCCGCGCTGGAGAAGCTGGGTATCGAGTACAGCTACACCGGCAACGCCACCCAGGCATGGCTCACCGTGCTGCTGATGGATGTCTGGCACTGGACGCCGCTGGTCGCGCTGCTCTGCTATGCCGGGCTTCGCTCGATCCCTGACGCCTATTACCAAGCGGCCCGCATCGATGGCGCAAGCAAGCTCGCCGTCTTCCGCTACATCCAGTTGCCCAAGATGCGCGGCGTGCTGATGATCGCGGTGCTGCTGCGCTTCATGGACAGCTTCATGATCTACACCGAGCCGTTCGTGCTCACTGGCGGCGGCCCGGGCAACGCCACCACCTTCCTCAGCCAGTACCTGACGCAGAAGGCGGTCGGCCAGTTCGACCTGGGGCCGGCGGCAGCGTTCTCGCTGATCTACTTCCTCATCATCCTGCTGTTCTGCTTCGTGCTCTACAACTGGATGCAACGCGTCGGCGCTGGCGGCCAGGAAGGAGCCGGCCATGACTGACGGCAGGTTCCAGAAGCGCAGCATCCTGTTGCTGCTCTACATCGTGTTCGCGCTGTTGCCCATCTACTGGATGGTCAACATGAGCTTCAAGACCAACGAGGAGATCCTCTCCAGCTTCTCGCTGTTCCCGCAGCACTTCACCTGGGCCAACTACCAGACCATCTTCACCGACGAGAGCTGGTACTCCGGCTACATCAACAGCTTGATCTACGTGGCCATCAACATGGTGATCTCGATCACTGTTGCGCTGCCCGCGGCCTATGCCTTCAGCCGCTACAGCTTCCTGGGCGACAAGCATGTGTTCTTCTGGCTGCTGACCAACCGGATGACGCCGCCGGCCGTGTTCCTGCTGCCGTTCTTCCAGCTCTACTCCACCGTCGGCATGATGGACACCCACCTCGCGGTGGCATTGGCGCACCTGTTGTTCAACGTGCCGCTGGCGGTGTGGATCCTCGAAGGCTTCATGAGCGGCATCCCGCGCGAAATCGACGAAACAGCCTATATCGACGGCTACAGCTTCCCGCGCTTCTTCCTCACCATCTTCCTGCCGCTGATCAAGGCCGGCGTCGGTGTCGCCGCCTTTTTCTGCTTCATGTTCAGCTGGGTCGAGTTGCTGCTGGCGCGCACACTGACGAGCGTGAATGCCAAGCCCATCGTCGCGACGATGACCCGCACCGTGAGCGCCTCCGGCATGGATTGGGCGGTGCTGGCCGCCGCTGGCACGCTGACCATCGTGCCGGGTGCCATCGTCATCTGGTTCGTTCGCCACTACATCGCCAAGGGCTTCGCGATGGGAAGAGTATGAGCATTAGAGTAACGAGACAAGCGATGCACTGCGCGAACCGAACCAAGCGGCCACCGCGGATCTGGCTCCGCCAGTCCGCCAGTGGCGCCACCCTGGGGGGGAACAATGTTTGATTGGATGGTCTGGACCACGCCGGTGGCCGTGTTCTTCACCTGCATCGCACTGATGCTGGCCGGCATGACCGCGTGGGAAATCAAGTCGCCCACCGTGCTGCGAAAGGGCTTCCTGCCGATCGCCACCACGCGCGGCGACCGGTTGTTCATCGGGCTGCTGAGTGCGGCCTACATCAACCTGGCCTTCATCGGCCTGGCCGGCAAGTTCGCAGAATGGTTTTCGCTCGAAGCCGAGCCCAGCATCTGGGTCAGTTTCGTCGCCTCGATGTTCTTCCTGGCCTTTGTGATGCGAAAAGGCTGAGTTCACAGGGAATCCGGCCCGGTGCGTCCCCGGGGCCTGGTCACCCAACCGCATACGGGGACGCATGCAAACCGAGATTTGAGGAGACATGCAATGAAGGTGCGCTATTCCGCGCTCGCCCTGGCCGCTACCTGCGCGCTCACGGGCCAGGCCTGGGCCGACGAAGCCGCTGCCAAGAAGTGGATCGACGGCGAGTTCCAACCCTCCACCCTCAGCAAGGACCAGCAAATGGCCGAGCTGAAGTGGTTCATGGCCGCAGCCGACAAGCTCAAGGCCAAGGGCCTGAAGGAGATCTCGGTCGTATCCGAGACCATCACCACCCACGAGTACGAGAGCAAGACACTCGCCAAGGCCTTCGAGGAAATCACCGGCATCAAGGTCAAGCACGACCTGATCCAGGAAGGCGACGTGGTTGAAAAACTGCAGACCTCGATGCAGTCTGGAAAGTCGATCTACGACGGCTGGATCAGCGATTCGGACCTGATCGGCACCCACTGGCGCTACGGCAAGATCATGAACCTCACCGACTACATGGCCGGTGCAGGCAAGGATTTCACCAACCCCGGGCTGGACCTGAAGGATTTCATCGGCACCAGTTTCACCACCGCGCCGGACGGCAAGCTCTACCAGTTGCCCGACCAGCAGTTCGCCAACCTGTACTGGTTCCGCGCCGACCTCTTCGCGCGCCAGGACCTGAAGGACAAGTTCAAGGCCAAGTTTGGCTATGACTTGGGTGTGCCGTTGAACTGGAGCGCCTACGAGGACATCGCGGAGTTCTTCAGCAACGACGTCAAGACCATCGACGGCAAGCCGGTCTACGGCCACATGGACTACGGCAAGAAGGATCCGTCGCTCGGCTGGCGCTTCACCGACGCCTGGTTGAGCATGGCCGGCACCGCGGACAAAGGCATCCCGAACGGCGTGCCGGTGGACGAGTGGGGCATCCGCGTCGACGACAAGAAGTGTTCGCCGGTCGGTGCCTCGGTAGAGCGTGGCGGCGCCACCAACTCGCCGGCCGCCGTCTACGCGTTGACCAAGTATGTCGACTGGATGAAGAAGTACGCGCCCAAGGAAGCCACCGGCATGACCTTCGGCGAGGCCGGCCCGGTGCCGGCGCAAGGGCAGATCGCGCAGCAGATCTTCTGGTACACGGCCTTCACCGCCGACATGACCAAGCCGGGGCTGCCGGTGGTCAACGCCGACGGCACGCCGAAGTGGCGCATGGCCCCCGGCCCCAACGGCCCGTACTGGAAGCAGGGCATGCAGAACGGCTACCAGGACGTCGGATCCTGGACCTTCTTCAAGGGCCACGACGCCAACCGCACCGCCGCGGCCTGGCTCTACGCCCAGTTCATCACCGCCAAGACCACCTCGCTCAAGAAGACCATCGTCGGCCTGACGCCGATCCGCGAGTCGGACATCCAGAGCAAGGCCATGACCGACATGGCGCCCAAGCTCGGCGGCCTGGTCGAGTTCTACCGCAGCCCGGCCCGCGTGGCGTGGACGCCCACGGGCACCAACGTGCCGGACTACCCGAAGCTGGCGCAGCTGTGGTGGAAGAACGTGGCTCAGGCGGT
>Ga0075156_10000717_pt1 | contig 17393 bp, 18 predicted proteins | sample JI81AbrownDNA_FD_70966 | JGI IMG/M metagenome (GOLD analysis project Ga0075156, IMG submission 70966) | Wastewater effluent complex algal communities from Wisconsin, to seasonally profile nutrient transformation and Carbon sequestration -... | ecosystem: Engineered > WWTP > Effluent > Algae...
GTTGACGCTGCGCCCTACCTTGGAGACATCGTCATCCACGAAGCCCACCAGTTCAAACTGCCCGGAGATTCCCATGGCCGATGCCGTTTGTACACCCGCAGTGCCGGCGCCGAAGATCAGAAACCGCCCTTTGGAAACAGCATCTACACCGCTCAGACCCGCCAGCCAGAACCGCGCAAAGGCGCGACTGGCCCCGACAAGCAACAGGAAAATCATCGGCTGCAGCACACCTAAAGTGCGTGGCACCCCTAACCATTTCTGCCACAGAAGGATAGCCGTCAGCAGCACACAGTACACGCCAACCGCTTTGGCGGTGGCAATCAATGCGGCTTGCCCGGTGTAGCGAAAAATGGCGCGGTACAGCCCAAACTTGATGAAAATGGGAACAAATAGAACCGCGGTGATGGCATAAACCCACCACTGCGCGCCAGCAGGCCGGTGCAATGCATCCAGACGCAGAGTAAACGCCAACCAGGTCGCGATCAGCGCAAGACCAACATCCAGCCCAACCACGACAAAACGCTTGGCCGAGCGCGGCCAAGCCAGAACGGTACTCTGCATTCAGGTCTTTTGAAACAAATCAGGGGGCGATGGCGAACTCTTCCTTGGTCCGTCCCTGCGCTACCAATGCCGCAAGCCATTTGGGCGTCAACCCCCGGCCACTCCAGGTCTCGCCATTGGGGCCGCGGAACTTGGCTGCAACCACGGCACCCGCCTTTTTGGATGTTTGGGCAGCCTTGACGGATACGGCTTTGCCCTTGCCCCGGCCAACCTTGGCCACCTTGCCGGGTTTGGCAGTTTGCAGATCCTTGATCGTGATGCCAAAGGCCTGCATTTTTGCGAGGATGTCCTGCACAGTATTGGCAAACTCCTTGGAACGAATATCCTGCGCCTGCTTTTGCAGTTTTTCAATCTGCCCTTGAATTTCAATCAAATTGGTCATGCTTATCTCCAAATTATGGTTAGTCCAACAAAATGCAATTTTATATTAATGCACAATGCCATCACGACGAATAACTTTCATGGCCGTCATGAATATGATGTAAAAATCAAATGCCATTGAGCGGCGGTGCATGTACTCTACGTCCAGTGCCACTTTCTGTGGAATGGGGAGTTCATCCCGACCATTGATCTGCGCCCAACCAGTCAAGCCAGGCATCAAAGTGTGCACACCGGCTTGGGTTCGCAATTCAATCAGGTCCTGCTGATTAAACAGAGCAGGTCTTGGCCCCACAAAACTCATGTCACCTTTGAGTATGCTCCAAAGTTGCGGCAATTCATCCAGACTGCTTTTTCGCAGAAAACTGCCGATCGGCGTTAAATAAATATCCGGATTTGCCAACAAGTGCGTAGCTACCGCAGGTGTGTCTGCCTGCATACTGCGGAACTTGGGCATTTTGAATATCTGGTTATTGCGACCTACACGGGCGGACCAATAGAGAACAGTGCCTTTGGACGTAATTTTTATTGTAAGTGCTACCAATGTCAACGGGACAATTAGGAAAAGCACAGCAAGAATACAAATAAGAAAATCCACCAATCGTTTCATATGAAATTAATTAAAGGATATTTTTTTTAGCGCATCGTTCATTTTAATTTTTGGCTGCCAGTTCAACAAGCAGAGTGCCTTTGAGTTATCCAATTGCAAGTTCCCGCAGAGCCTTGCCATTGACTGTCGTTTCCCGAATAGCCAACTTAAGGTCAAAAGCATCTGAACAGGTATCGGCCACAAGTAAACCTTTCGGCCTTGTGCCATTGCAATTCGACGCACCAACTCCGCAGTAGAAACATCATCACCATCACTGACCAGAAACACTTCTCCTGCTGCATTCCTGTGGTCGATACAAATCAAAATGAAATCGATTAAATTATCAATTGCAATGAAACTGCGTCGATTATTAACAGCACCAAATGGCAGTGGCCACTTTTTATCCACCAAGCGAATTAGCTCCGAGAAGTTTGCTTTTACACCCGCCCCATATACCAGAGGCGGCCTAACAATCACAATTTCCATTCCCGTGTCAGCACCAATCTTTTGCAACCCCTGCTCAGCTTCCCATTTACTCACACCATATGGATCCTCTGGGCTTGGAGTACTACTAGTGTTAAACGCTTGTCCGACGGGTGTGGATTCTCCGTTCACCTTGATTGAACTCAAGAATATAAATCGCTTTACCCCTGCTGCTGCTGCTTGTCGCGCCAGGTTCAGCGTACCAGCGACATTGGTTTTACGAAACTCATGCAAAGGGTCTACAACAGACTCATGCCTAACATGAACGCGCGCGGCCAAATGAATGACCCCTAAGCAACCCTTTAGAGCATGTGACCAGTCAGTTGAATCATCAATACTCCCGACTGATCTTTCTCCATGGATTCCAGAGGCATTTCGCACGCAGGGTACCGCATGATGCCCAGACGCCTTGATAGCCTCAAGTAGAGCCCGCCCTACAAAGCCATTGGCACCGGTCACCAAGAGCTGCATCTAATAAAACTCCTTCAATTTGACCAAGTATTTGGATAGCAATTTCAACCAATTGCTGGCAATCCCATTTTCCTTACACGCCCGCAAAACCTCGCGGTTGAGAAGCAGGGTACTGCGTAAACCCCTTGTGCTGACTCCACCGGTACGCATGCGCACTATCACCTCAGGGATATGCCTGTAGGACAGCTCCCCCGAGTGAAAGATACGTGCGACCAACTCAAAGTCGCCGGCGATCCGATAGTCAGACCGGAAACCGCCATATCGCTCAAAGACCTGACGCTTAAGAAAAAGCGCTGGGTGTGCTGGCATCCAGCCCCACGCAATCCGATCCGGACGAAAGCGATCGGATCTGTAGCGACGAACGGGCCTGTTGAGATCAGAAGGACGCACGAACTCCACATCACCATACAAGGCATCTAGTCCACCTTGTTGCATGAGCATACTGACCCGTGTCAATACGTCATTTGCTGCATACATGTCGTCAGCATTTAGAAATCCAATCACATCACCAGTCGCCAGTTGCAACCCCTTGTTCATGGCGTCATAGATACCCTTGTCCGGCTCGGAGATGATGACCTTACCACTTCGCCCCAAAGCGTTGGCTAACTTGACGGTATCGTCCCTCGATCCGCCATCGACGAGGACATGCTCGACGTCCGGATACGTCTGTTCGGCAACAGACCGTAGCGTATCGGCGATGGTGGCTGCACTGTTAAAGCAGACTGTGATGATGCTAACTCTCATGACTCCAATGCTCCACTGCCACGCCAGAATCCCTTATGGACTGCCGCCGAACGGATTCGAAGCTTGGCTGCGATGCCTCGAGATACGTGTTCAGATTCCAAATGCCTCCCATATACAGATCTTCTGTGATTCCGGGGAATATAAGTCGTGGAACCGTGTGATCAACCTTTTACTGAGCACCTCGGGATTCGAAAGTGCCAAATAAGACCGAATAGCATTGGCCATGGCCTTCGAATCCCGAGGTGCGACCAAGTACGGATAGTCTTCCCCCACCATTTCAGATATTAGCCCGACATCACTAGAGACCACCGGCAGCCCGATCGCCATCGCCTCAAGAACAACCAAGGGCTGCCCCTCGTTGTAGGAAGGTAAGACCATCAGGCTAAAGCCCTTCAAAACCTCATACTTGTCCTTCTCATCTAGGACACCGTGTATCGTCACTCCGTGGATAGATTCGGCTTCGACTCTGGCAGCATAGCGGCTAGCGTCCCCGCCCCCGTAGCAATGCAGCTCGACCTGCCAGTCTCTCCGGATTTCCTTGAAAGCGTCGAGCAACGTATCCAGACCTTTGCCCGGCAGGTAGTTGGACAGGAAGATCAGGCGCGGCACCGCAGGCGGTCGCCACGCCATTGATGGACAGTCATCTACCGAGTTCGCAATGGACAAGACCGGCGTGGATGTGATACTCGAATACGCAAGTGATTGCTGCCGGGACAAGGATAGGATCGTTGAGGACCAGTCGAAACAGGTCTCGACCAGAAAGCTCGGCAGCCGTCCTCTCTTATGAAAGCTGATGAGGTCACCCCTGTGCACGTGCAGCAGGATCCTGCCATTGCTGAACAAACGGAAGAGGATGATGAAAAACAAACACTTCACGCCGCCAAATACTGACGTTGGGAAGGTGGTGTAGAAAATCTCCGGGCGCCATCGCATCACCTTGAAAGACAGTTCGACGCCTTCGAACACGACGCGAAATATTTTCAAAAGAGATGAGAAGCGAGGGCGCCCCAAGCTTCTCTTCTCTTCAACACGAATTATGTCAAATCTTGCGCCCAGCACGAGCAGGATGCGGCTGCTCGAGATGGCGACCCCGTTGACCGATGCGGGCGGCAACTCGCCGCAGAATAGCAATCTGGCGCGCCTCATACCTTGCACCGATTCGACATGGCGATCCCCGTCCGCTTTCACAGCAGATCGTTCGAGATACTAAAAATATTGCCGCCGACCTGCACAAAGTCCCTGTTGCGCCTAGAGATTTCCGCTAGAAAATTTCTTGAGGCCGCCTGTTTGGGCAGCATCCAGTCGTGCAACTCAATCATCAGGACTGGGAATCTGTCGATCCACTCGACATTCTTTGAGAACAATTCGCTCTCATAGCCTTCAATGTCGATTTTCACCAGAAACGGAACGCAAGACTCGCCGGCCAGACTCGCAAGCAGGCTGTTGATGGAACGGATCTCGGTCCGGCCGTCGGATGCGTCGACCATCCTGTAGGCATTACCGCCCAGGCCGGGGTCGACGATCGAACCGCGCCCATCGCTCGATCCGACCGCCGAGCAGACAACATTCACCGCGCCGGTATTGTTCTTCCGGGCGACACTCACATTACCGGGGTTGGGCTCCACACTGATGATTGCCGAATTCGGAAACTCCAGGCAAAAGAACCTGCTTGCCAGTCCGATATTCCCGCCGCAATCGATGATGAGCGGGCGTTTGCCACCGGCAAGCAGTCGCGAATGAAACTCCCGGATGTCATTGCACCGCTTCAAACCGCGGATCGAATAATCCTGAAGCAGGAATATTTCGTAAGCCGTATACCAGTCGATGCCATCGCGGATCTCGAAAACCACAACGCCACCGTCTTTGCGCCAGACCCGTTGCCGCTGGAGAAACGGCAGGCTTAGCAGGACGTAACGGTGGCGCGACGACAGGGAGCGCACCAGACTCAAAAGCCAGAGCGCCAGCAGTTTGACTGCCATCAGAGGAGAGAGATTTTTTATAAACACGTCAACTGTTCTTCATAAACCATCATTAAGTCGCAATGAACCCCACGATGATGGGAAATCGAGGATCTGGATTCCATATTTCTTGCGGCTGCCGCAGGTCTTCAAAAGCGTGCCCTGTCAGGTAGTTCATCAACGCATAGTGATTGCCATAGACGACGATATCGACGCGGGAGAAGTGCTTGCGCAGATGCCTATTGATGGCCTCCGGCGTGAATCTGTAGAAATCCCCCCACCTGTCTGCATCATATAAAGAAACCTGCGCCACCCCTGACACCGTTCCGATGAAATGCCCGCCAGGAGTTAGCAGCTTGCGCGCATTTCCTATGGCCGCGTCAAAGTCAAAAATGAAATTGAGCGTCTGGGTGCAGATAAAGGTGTCGAATCTGGTTTCCGGCAGCGTGCTCATGTCCGACAGGTCGCCCGGGATGTTGCGCACTCCCGCGCTGACATTGGCCCCCAGAACGTAGGTGTCGACTGGTGGGACACCCAGCATCTCGCAATACTCGGAGCCGCCGATTTCAAGGCATCGCCCTTTCACGACCTGCTTGTGCGACAGCAGGAAATCACTGATGTATTTTCGATCGATGGGCGTACCCCGATCAAATCCGAATTTGACCGAACGAGGCGCCGTAGCGAACTCGTACGGGGGGAATATCCTTCGCACGAACCACGAGCGGAGGTTCCGCAATACTGCATAAACGAGTTTCATGTCCAGTTTTTCCATAGGAAGCCATCGACAAGCCGTTTCCGTCCGTCACCGTGAGCTTCTTCTGCCACCTTCAGTCCGACTCAATGCGCGCCTTCACCTGAGCGGCCGAGCCAAAGAATCCCTGCCGCACCAAACGGGGAGCGACTTTCTCCTTGACATCGAATGTCATACAACCATGTGACTGGCTGAGATGATGCATCCGGTGCTGAAGCGCGGAGACCAGCGCCGGCAACCCCAACGCCTCAGGCGCGACCAGCTGCCCCGATGCGTCAACGAGGTCCAATCCGCTGCCGTAATCCACGCCGGGGCGCTGAAACGGTTGGGGGCCGCCTTCGATCCGTCCCCCTGGTCGCCGGCGCCCCCTGACCCTGACCTCCTCACCCAAGCGGATAACTTCCGTCCCGTCAAACATTAGGTCGGCTTCAAACAGAACCCCGTTGGAATTGGACGTCCCGTTGAAAAACTGCGCGACGTACCGCCCATCATCTTGCGGCCGGACGGTCAGGTCAACATATCTGCCGGGCAATGCGGCCGTCTTACTGGCACGCAAGCTCTGCCGTTCCCACTCCAACCGGTACAAGTATTGGGCACTTGCCGCTTCGGATTCCGGCATGACATATTCATCAGAGCCCATCCTGATCACGCAGGGATAGCTCAGATGATACGTCTCCTCGATGAGCGACTCCAACCGGTACGCCTGCCGCTGAAAGTCCACCGTCAGAAGACAGATGTCCCCTTTTCTGCGCCGCCTGCGATAGACCTCAACCAGGACATACGCGGTATCACCATGAACACCCAGGATAAAGGGGTCCGCGAAATACTCCCGAATTCCCGGGCGCAACAGGAAGACGCTTTGCTCATCCTTGAAAACACACACTGAAAATGAAATCACATAGCCCCTATGAACTTGATACTTGGGTCTATCAAGCATGAGGCGCTATACCAACAACGTATGAAAGCTGCATCCATGCTTTGATCAACCTAAGGTTTAACGATGCCCGACTCAGAAAATTCGCGCGATCTGACGGTCGAGAAAACGTTTCCCCCGAGCCAGCAGCGATGACTGCCTCTTCAGGAATTCGGCAAAGGCCCGTCTTGCATAGGCGTCCTCCTCCAGAAGCTGCCGCTTGACGACGATCGGGTTGATCGCAGTCACCTGAAAGAAGGCGTCCGTGGTCGAGCAGTGCTCCCCGCTATTGTCCATGCCGATATTGTTGACCAGGCTTCTCCCCGGATACAGGGTCAGCATGTCGCTTAAATAGCAGGAAGCGCGCCAGCGTATGGCCCAGGAGTTGTTTTTCCCCGCGATCTGATTTCTCAGCATCTTCGTATAGGGGTAGGAGCCGTCAAGGTCGAAAGATCGCGTCAGCTCTTTACGGCTCAACTCCTCCAGCAGCTTTCCCCCATCAGGCTGAAAATGCGCCCAAGCCCTTTCCCAAGTGGCCCAGCCCCAGCAATCTGCCCCGCGCAGGAAGAAGGTCTCCGGCATCTCCTTTCCGACCGGGAACACATAGCCGTGGATGCTGGCAACCCGCGCCTCGTCCCGGTACAGCCGTAAGCCGTCGTTCATGTACGCAAGAAAATGAGGTGATACCGTCAGATCGTCTTCCATGACGATGACTGAGCCATGCTGCGCCAGAACCTGGCCGACGCCAGAAATGATGGAGCCGGCGAGCCCGATGTTGCTGTGGCGATAAATCCGCGTCACCGACGCGAAGCCCTCGATCCCTTCCACGTAGTCACGCACGGCGTCGATCTGTGCCTTGTCTTCTGGACGCCTAGGGCCATCGCAGAACACGTAGAGCCGGGTCTCCCGACAGCCGGCATTCGCCAGCAGGGAAGTGACCGTCTGCCGTAGATGGTCCACCCGTGAATAGGCAAACAATGCCACGGGCGCCTGAATGCTATCCATGCTCATGCCTTCGGTTTCTTCTCTGTGAGTTGATGTCTCATTGTGACACTTGCCCAGATATCGCGAACCTTTTGCGGAATCGTCTCCATGCGAAGGCCAAGGGTAGTCGCAACGGGAAGGTGATTTTCCCCAGCGCATTGCTCGCCTGCCACCAAAAACGCAGCTGGGCCGGTAGGTAATTGGGAGAGCGCACCGAGAATAGCCGTTCGTACAGATGGTTCGAACGGCTGGAACTGCCATACTCATCCCGGGAATGGACCCCTGCCGAGTGCGACACCAGAAGCTTCCAGCCGGCCGCCTTCACTCTGAGCGACACCTCGTAGTCGGCGAGATAGTGCGGCAGCCAACTCGGGCGCATGCCGCTCACTTGCCGCAACGCGGCCACCGGATAGAGCACGCCGCGCCCGCTCAAGGCGTCCACCGAAGAAAGACCGGGCTCCACATCGTCCAGCTCGTCGCCCCGAATCTCACGCACGTCGAACGTCCAGGGATGGATACGAGGCCCCACGGAAAGCACCTGATATGGCGGATCCGTATTGCGCACGACACTGCCTACGGCCGCGGGCTGGTGTTTCCTGGCCGCGTTCAGCAGCAGCCGGACAAAATCCGGAGCTATTTGGGTATCGTTGTTGACAAACAGCACCCAGTCGGAGGGGGCAGCGATTGCCAGGATGTGGCGCAGCCCTTTGTCAATAGCACCTCCCCACCAGAGATTGCCGTCACCTCGCAGGGTCGTCACATCGGTTTGCTCCCGGAGATAGGCTTCCGTGCCGTCCGTGGACCCATCGTCCACGACCGTGATGGACAGCGGCTCGTCCAGCGCCTGCTTACGCAGGCAGCCGAGCATCGTCTGCGTCATCGGCAGCCGGTTGAACACGGGTATGAGTGCGTGTACCGTCATCACCCTCCGTCTCGCTCCAACTCGACCATCAGGCAGTCGCCTTGCCCGACAAGATCGACACATCGATTGACCAGCGCGAACGAAGCGACTACCCCTGTGATTAGGGATCGTCGCAACAGCTGGCGGGCGGAAGCCCGCTGCGATGCCCCACCGACAGCGCCTCCCGCCTTGACCTGCCACACCGGACTGAGCTGCCCCTGGAGGACCTGTGTTCTACTGGCCCGCAGTTGCAGCAAGGTCCACAGATTCGGCGTGATAGTGCGCGTGCGGATCACCATCAAGCCGGAACGTCGGGCCAGCCGCTGAAATGTGTCGGCGTCAAAATGGTGCAGGTGGTAGGGAATATGCCAGTTGATCCAGCGCAGACCAGACAGCCTGCACCACAGCGAACGACGGTTCGGAAACACCAGCACCACACGCCCACCCGGCGACAGACGGCTGGCGACAAGGCGCAAGGCCTTGTCCGGCTCCGGGATATGCTCGATCACCTGGTTCATGATGATCAGGTCAAAGACCACGTCCGGAAACGGATGATCCTCAATGCTGCCCTGATGGATCCGGAGCCCGAGTTCGCGTGCAAGCTTCTCCACATTGGGATCGGCCTCGATGCCAAAGGCCTGGGCGCCCAGCGCCTGCGCCTCCAGCAGGGAAACCCCGCTGCCGCACCCGATATCCAGCATCTTCTGGCCAGGCTTCGCCAGGTATTGGCCTTGGTTATCAACCCCCATCCACCAGCGCCGTAGACGGGCGAATGGCGCCATCGCGTGGCGAGCCTGGCTGGCAATGAGTTCCGATGACAAGGCCTTGCGCGGGTAGTACGTGCCATAGAGCGCCGGCAGATCCCGCTCGCGAAGCCGCGGCAGGGTCATTAGATGGCCGCACGCCTTGCAGTGCGCCAGCTCGAAGCTGCCAGGGTGACCGTAGCGATCGTCGTGAGCCCTTCGCCAGGTCAGGAAATCGGCTCCGCCGCACACGGGACAGCGCGTCCCGTCGTCGACGCCATCAGGCACGGTTCTTTGCATATCAGTCATTGTCTGCCATCGGGAAAAGTTCATATCCTGCCCAGAACGATCAGCATATGGTCAGGCCCCAGTGAGGGCAGTCCGTTGTAATGTCGCCTCTGCAACTGCTTGCGAATGTATTGCGCCGCGCCCAGCAACGGCGAACGCTGATACCCAATCGATGCATAGGTCTTGTCCAGCGTCAACAGCCTGAACCCTGGCGAACCCATGAGGTAGCGGCCCGAAGGGAACACGATGTGCTCCGGGTACTGCACATACCACCAATGCGATCCGGCCAAGCGCGCACTGGCGGTCTCGATATCCCCCGTCAGCAGCACGAGCTTTCCACCCTGGGCCAGCCTAGCATGACAGGTTTCGAGAAAGGCCGGCACATCGTACAGATGCTCGATCAGGTCGAAGGCCGAAATGATGTCGAACTGCCCCGGCACTTCGTCGAAAGACTGGTAGGCCTCGTGGCCTTTCTCCCGCAGCACGGCCCGGCTTTGCTCCGAATATTCCAGACCGGCGGTCGAGCAGCCCAGCTGCCGGGCGAAATCCAGCATTTCGCCGGTGTTGCAGCCGACATCGATCACCCGTCCTCCTGAACGGAACAGTTCTCCCATGCGCTGCACGACCAGACGCGTCTTGGTTTCCTGGAAAGACTGGGTGGCCCAGCGATCACCCGCCTCTCCGGACGAGTAGAGGCGTCTGGCCGTCTCGGCATCCACGACGTTCTGCACGAAGCCCGAGCCGCACTGCCGGCACCGCCACAGTTCCGGCACGCGGGCCAGATCGATCGCGCGACTCGAAAAACTGACCCGTCCGGTGTAGTCCAGATGACCGCGCCTGGCCACCTCGTCCGACCGGCACAGGGGACAGGCGCCGTGCGTCAAATGGTTGTCGACCGGGATCGGGTTCGTCTGCATGTTCGGCTCAGGGACACTAGGTCAGTTCGACTTTTCATAGACAGCCAGATCTTCGGCACTGTCGACCTCGCCCCAGCGCTCGCTGTAGGGCAGGGCCAGGATCTGCGCACCGTGACCTGCGATGAGGCGCTGCAGCATGCCGGTCATGTCCAGCTTGTCCCGCAAACGATCGTCCAGTGTCGCGCGCAAGGTCTCCACCTTGCTCCAGCCTGCCGGCGTGAATCGCAGCAGCCCCATGTACTGCCCCTGGATGTCTTCGATGCGCGTGGGCTTCTGGCCGATCTCGAGCAACACGCGCCGATCGTTCATCTTGAAGGTTTCGGCGTCCGACAGCGGATCCTCGAAGCGGCTTTCCCACAGCGCACGCCAGTTGGGGTCGTAGGTGATGGCCAATTCCGCATCCGTCTCCATCAACAGGCGCGGCGCACTGGCTTCATAAAAGATGTCCGAATAGCTGACGACGCAGGGCCCGCCGCGCAGCCACTCCTGGGCGCAGGCCAGCGAAGCGACCATATTGGTCTCCGCCCAGCGCGGGTTATGGAACTCCACGATCCCGCGATTCGACAGCAGTTCGCGCTTGTAGCCCGTGACGATGGCGATCTGTTCGATCCCGGCGCCACGCAAGGCGGCGAGCTGCCTCTCCAGCAAAGGCTTGCCGTGCAACTCGACCAGGCATTTGGGCCGCTCTTCGGTCAGGTTTTTCATGCGGCTTCCGCGCCCCGCCGCCAGGATGATGGCTTTCATAGAAGTTCCGGTTGGTAGGTTTGCAATTGAAAATCACTGTAGACGTAGGGCGCGCGCAATGACAGCAGCCGCGGGTTCCGGCGGCCCGGCTTGCCGTAGCACAAGGGCTGGCCGGTATGCCAGTCGAGCACCGCGCCTCCGGCCGCCTCCAGCACCGCCTGTCCCGCCGCAGTATCCCACTCGGAACTGCCGACCAGGCGAGGGAACACGTCCGCCAGTCCCGCCGCAAGATAGCTGTATTTCAATGCAGACCCAACAGCCACACGTTCGTGGATAAGGTTGGCCTGCGCGAAGATGTCCACGTCCGGATGGTCATGGAAACGACTCACCGTCATCCGGCAGGTATCTGATCGGGGATGAAGGCCGCACGGCTTGCGATCGCCAGCGCCCAGCCGGTCCACCCAACAACCCAGCCCCCGCCCCCCGGCATAGATTTCGCCGCGTGCCGGGGCATACACCACCCCCAGCACCGGCGCTACTCCATCCACCAGCGCGATATTGACGGTGAACTCGCCGTTGCCCGCCAGGAAATCCTTGGTGCCATCCAAGGGATCGACTAGCCAGTAGCGGGATGCATCCAGGAACAGATCCGTCCCCTCCTCCGAGACGACAGTCATCCCGCTGACTGCCAGTCGGTTCGTGATGAGGGTATGGGCCGCCCGATCCGCCAGCGTGATGGGCGAGCCATCGCCCTTCACCTCGACCCTGAGCTGCTGGTCGTGGTAGGCCAGCAATGCCTCGCCGGCCTCCTTCGCTGCCGTCATCGCCAGATCGAGCCACTCACGCACCGAACAGGCTCCGGAGGCGCTGCAGGTCCTGCGCAGAGAAGGCATCCTCCCGTTCGGGATGCCACATCCAGCCTTCCCACGGCAGCGTCAGGTGCCGGACCGCCTCGATCTCGCCGTCTTCGCTTTGCGCCAGCACGCGGAAATCCGCTGGGCAAGCGGCCAGGGAATAGTTGTGATAGCTGTTGGCGCTGCCGGCGTACTCGCCGGACAGCACGTGCCGGCTCGCCACATGCCCAGTCACCGGCTTGAGTTCGGTTTGCGTCCGCACCCCCATCATCTGCATACCCCGGCAGATGCCCAGCAAGGGCAGGTGATGTTGCTGCGCGTAGTCGAGCAGCGCCTCTTCCGTACGGTCCCTGCGCCCGGCCTGACCCAGGTCATTGCCACCCGAGAGCACGATGCCGGCCGGCTGCAGGCCGTCCAGCCAGGCGCCCAGCGCATGGGCATCGAACAGCACATTGGGCACCGGATAAGGCATATAGCCGGCCGTATGCAGCCACTGGACCAGACGCTGGTCCAGTGCGTCCCGCGTCTCGCGGCGCTGCGGGTAGTCGTCGACCCGCTGGCTGACGGCGACGGCCTTCATGCCAGCACCTCGACCCGGCGTCCGGCGCAGTCCAGGTGAAGCCGCTGCGCCCCCGACCAGCGCCGGTACAGGACCTCCCCCGCACCGATGACCGCGGGCAGGCCCAGTTCGCCGGCACGAATGGCCATGTGCGAATTGGCGCCGCCCCACGCCGTGATCAGACCGGCGATGGGATAAGCGAACAGCCAGTCGAACCCCGGATCCGCATTGGGGATGCACACGATGGCACCGGCCAGGCTGTCGCGCTCGCTGCACGAGACCACGGGTGCCGTGGCCTGGTTCTGAGTGATGAAGTTGGGCGCGCTCTCCGGCCACTCGAAGGCCCACACGTCCTCGGGACGGGCGATCAACGGAGGGAGCGAGACCCTGAGGGTCTCCTCATACCGCGCCTTGCCCTGCTCGATGCTGCGCATGAGCACATCCCGCGGGTCCGCCGCCGCCACATACAGCTCCCGGAAGGCGGCAATGTCGCAATAGGCCAAGTCGTCACGTGAGAAGCCCCAGCGGGCACCGCACTCGGCCACCAGAGCCAGCACGTCCGACAGGTTGCGCGTGAAATGGAACTTGGCCAGTTCGCGCAGCTCGATACCGGCCTGCAGGAAATCGAACAGGCCAACTGGGTCCGGCTGCAGGCCGTGCGCCTCCAGCAGCCTGCCGACTTCGCGCATCTGCGGCAGCGTCAATGAAAATGGCCTGGCCGCCTCCGGCGCCGCCGGGCGTTGGCTCCAGTCGAAATACAGCTCGGGCGCCTCGTCGTAGCGCGGCGACAGGATGTCATAGGTGCCGGGACGCAGATGGCCGTAACGGGCCAGGAAGGTCGCCTTGTCCAGCGTGGCGCGGTCACGCGCCAGCTGACCGCTGACCGTCGATACACTGCCGAGAAAGGCGTCATAGTCGCCCTGCGAGAACACGCCGACGGCCACCAGCGACTTCAGCATCTGCACCGCGACAAAACCGGCACGTGCCAGGCCGGCGAAAGGCAGGGTCCCGTAGCGCTTGGCGTCTTCGAGCAGCCAGTAGATCCGTTCCAGCGGGTCCGCACTGGAGGCCAGCAGCTCCTCGCGCCGCGCATTGAGCACGTCCAGCTTGGCCGCATCGCCGCGCCACAAGCCCTCCTGGGGATGGACGATGCGGTTAGTCAGCCCGCGCAGGCTGGCGGCTATCGTCTCCTGCTCCGCTCTGGAAAAGCCCGCCTCGCCCAAACGGCCCAGGCGCTCCGGCAGGTCCAGCGTGTAGCAGGAAAAGACTATCTCGAATTCCACCTTGTCATGCAGGGTGGGCTCGGCCAGCAGACGGTCGATGTAATGGTCGACCAGCCGCCCTGCCAGGCCTTCATCCAGATCGGCCGGGATGAAGGAATTGAATGACAGCCGCACATCGATGTACGGCAGTCCGAAAAAATGCGGCATCAGCGGGAAGCTGCGCAGGTTCCGGTAGCCGTAGTTGTGTCGCTGATAGGCCCAGATCGCATCGGTGATCAGCTCGCGATAGAGCGACAGGGCCAGGGGCTTGGGCCGGATGCCGACGATTTCGGCCGGATTCCAGTCCGGCATCACGCCATAGACCGTGCGACGCCCCATCAGGAAGGGGTGGGGCATCATTCCCCGCGCCACCTTGTCGCGCACCCGCTCCAGCCGGATCGCCTGGTCGGCGGCCGACTCCGGCGCCCGCTGCAACACCAGAGGGCGTGCCTGCAGCAGCCACAGCACCTGCTGCGCGCCGTCCATCGTCACGGCAAATTCGCAGTCCAGCGGCGCATCAATGAACAGCGTCGACAACTCCTTGAGCAGCTCGACGACGCCTGCCAGCGCCTGCGGCGCCGGCAGGGGCGAGGCGCCTGCCTGCTGCCAGGTGCGCCCGCCCATGCCGCCGGTGACCGCCGTGGTGTCCGTCCCCTCCGTCCAGTTCACCACGCGATAGGGTGCGCAGGTGTTGGGGTCATGCGAGAACGCGACGCCAGAACGCACGACGTCCTGCAGCATGGGCTGGACCAGCACCTCGTCCGCGGCGACCGCGGCGCCATAGGACGCGATGACCTGATCGATCGCCGCCTCGAGCCCCTGGACCGAGATATCGGGCAGGGACAGGAAGGCCCCCGCATTGGAGCTGCCCGCGCCGTCCTCGCGCTGACAGCTGGAACGCACGATCCACGGCCCCTTCCCCACCGCCGGCGCCACACGCGCCAGGCAGGCGGCCCGGTCGGCGCGCCAGTCCTGCACGGTGAACCACACCAGCGGCGCAATCCGCGCGGAGCGCACGCGCCCCTGCAGCTGCGCCAGCGTGCCGGCTTTGGTGGAGAACCTGGGAAGCATTCAGGCCTCGTTATCGCAACTGGGCAACCCAGATATTCGTCGAGTAGGGAATTTGAATCATGGGAGTCCCCAGACTCACGAGATATTTCTCTATCGCAGCGACAACTTGCGCGAAAGCAGCGCCCGCTTGACGCTCCAGAGTGGCGTGGGAGCGCCACGCTTCGACACACTCTCCGATGGTTTGCTGATGCATGACTCGGGAGTCCAGATGGACCACCGGACCGAACAAGCCGCTCGCGTCAATCACAGCCGTCTGATCCTCGCGGCGGGTGCCGTACCCATAGCCAGCGACATGCTCCTTGATGATGGCTTCGATACGAGACTGAATCGGATCATCGAGTTGGCGATGGTTCCACATACACGCGAACCAACCACGGGGCTTCAGAATCCGCGCCGTCTCCTTCAAAGCGACCGGTCGATCGCAAACATTGAATGAGCTGCCAAAAGTCACCATGTCAAATACCTGTGTTTTTTGGCCGGTCTTCTCTCCTGTGCCTTCAAACCACTGGACATTGGACAGTTTTTCAGTCCGCTTCATCCCATTGGCACGCATAGCGTCATTGGGCTCGACCGCAACCACATCCAGGGCTCGAGCAGCCAGCATAAGGGTCAAGTGCGCCACGCCAGCACCCACATCACAGAATTTGTCGCCCTTCTCGGCTCCCGCGATCGAAAGCATTCCATCGATGGCAGCATCCGCGTAATCAGGCCGCTTGAGGTAGGCGTCCGCCAGAGTCGTGTAATCCCATTCGGTTTTCATAGCAATTTTCTCTCCATAAGTTGCTCAATCAAATTGTCTGCCAATCGCTGGACATTCATATCCGACGAATACTCTGCGACCCAATCGGGGGATTCTGGCTCGTCGACCACTAGGTCGAGCCCGGCCACATTGCTGATCTCCCCCGCATCGTAGCGGCGGTAGATGCCCTTGGGGTCACGCCGGCGCAGCTCTTCCTCGGGCACCTTCAGATAGATCTCGAAGTAGCCCGGCAGCTGGGCGCGGTTCCACGCATGCACTTCGCGAAATAGGGAGATCGTGGAGATCACCACGGTCAGCCCCTGCGCCGCGATCACCCGGCACAGGTGCGCGTACTGCATGGCCAGTGCCAGACGGCCTTCGCGGCCGTGGTTCTGCTGGTTGGCCGCGGCGGCGCCGAACACCTCCCGCAATTCATCGCCGTCCAGAAACACCACCTGCAGCCCCCGGGCGCGCAGGAGCTCCACCAGCCTGACGGCCAGCGTCGTCTTGCCCGCCCCCGAAAGACCCGTGATCCAGTAGACCGCGCCTTGGCTCATGTCTGCTTGCCTAGCATCAGATTCTTGAAAACGCCCCGCAGGCGCCACGTCCACACCCGGAACCAGCCGGGCGTCTGAATATTGTGCCTCTTCATGTAATCCACGCACCGCCACCAGAGGCGGGCCAGGCGGTGCTCCTGCGTCCAGGCCAATCCGGGCCGTTTCCGGGCACCCACGCCCGCGGCAAATTCGTCAAGACTGCGGAGCAGGACATGGATCTCATAGGGCGTCAGACCCGAACGCCGCAAGCGGTCGTCGTCCAGCGCGTCCATGAACCGGAGCAGCCGATCGGTCGACTCGCTCTGGCAATCCGGGGCATCGCCGGTTCGCGCATCCCGCCAGAAATCGGGCGTCACGGCCAGTTGCCGGTAGAAGCCGAGCACGGCGGCCTGGGGTAGGTAGCTGTTCCGTGCGACGGCCTGGCCGGCCTCATAGCCGAAATGGTGCAGCAAGCCCGCCGTCTGCCGGGTGATCCTGCTTATGCCGGCCGCATCGTCGGACACCTTCCAGCCGCCCACCTGGCTGGCGCGATTGATCAGCTGCGCATCCTCCGGGTTGTCCTCGCGGTACTTCTTCTCGGCGAGCGCCGCCATTTCAAAGGTGGAATTCTCGAGCGCCAGCGTCAGCTCCGGCTCCATCACCTGAAGTCCGGCATAGTCGAGGATCGCCTCCAGCGTCCTGCGCGCATCGCTCTTGTAGTCCTCGAAGCGGAACGCGCGGATGTCCGGCTGGCGCAGCCACAAGTCGTTGAACATTGACCAGGTGTCGATCTTGTCGTGCAGCGTATGCGGGTCCGGAAAGTCGAGGAACTCCGCGAATGACATGTCCGGCGATTCGCGGCGGTAGCGGGAAAATATGGCGTCGCGCGGATCGCGGACGAAATAGATGATCCGGTGCCTGGCATGCCTACGTGTCGGCCACTGGTGCGCCCACTCGACCTCGATATCGTCACGGAAATCAAAGGTCTCACGCGCGCTGAGGATGGG
>Ga0075156_10000718_pt1 | contig 17379 bp, 9 predicted proteins | sample JI81AbrownDNA_FD_70966 | JGI IMG/M metagenome (GOLD analysis project Ga0075156, IMG submission 70966) | Wastewater effluent complex algal communities from Wisconsin, to seasonally profile nutrient transformation and Carbon sequestration -... | ecosystem: Engineered > WWTP > Effluent > Algae...
ATTCAGCAGGAAAAAGATGAACGAAAGCTGCTGGATATGGAAAGCAGCTCGGTGCTGGAAGCAAAAGAGCAAGCTATCGATAAGCTCGAAGCCAAACGTCAGGCACATGAAATACAGCTAGCCGAAGAAAAACGCACGCGGTATTTCTTATCGGCCGTTATAGTATTGGCGGTAGTTATCGGAGGATTGGTCTTTTACATGTATCGAAGCAAACGTAAGTCAAATCTTATTCTGCAGGCAGCTAACGAAAAAATTATCCAGCAGAATACTGAATTACAGCAGCTTAATGCAACAAAGGATAAATTTTTCTCGATCATCAGCCACGATCTTAAAGGTCCACTGAATTCGCTCACCTCCTTTTCAGGCTTACTCATCAATTATTTTGACAGCTTAAGCAAGGAGGAAATTCAAACGCTTGCCAAGGACCTTGATAAATCGTTAAAAAATCTCTTTGCCTTACTGGAGAATTTGTTGGAATGGTCCCGATCCCAAACCGGTGCTATTGAATTCAAGCCTGAACTGTTCGATCTCTCAGAGCTCATCATGGAAAACATTGATCTGCTTACTGCACAGGCGGGCACTAAAGATATTACATTACACTACCCGAGCATACAGCCGGTTGTTGTAATGGCTCACAAAAATTCAGTAACAACGGTTATCCGGAATTTAATCAGCAACGCCATTAAGTTTACACCAAAGGGTGGTACGATTACATTGTCAGCGACAAAAAGCGAAGAAGAAGCGCTGATATCCGTTGCTGACACAGGTGTAGGCATGAGCAAAGAAGTTATTGAGAAGATTTTCCGCATCGATGCCAAGCATTCAACGAAAGGTACTGCCGATGAAAAGGGTACGGGCCTTGGACTTGTGCTTTGCAAAGATTTCGTTGAGAAAAATAAGGGAAGTATTGGCGTTCAAAGCGAGGAAGGAAAAGGCTCAACTTTTTACTTTACGCTTCCTACTCAAAGGCAGTATTAAAAATTAAGAATATATTCCTGCAGATTCAACTTGCGGTCGAGTTGCAGCTTTTTTCTTAGCCTGTACCGGCTGATCTCCACTCCCCTTACCGAAATATTCAACAAGTGTGCAATCTCCTTTGTGGAAAGATTCATCCGGAGATAAGCGCTCAGTTTCATATCCTGCGGACTTAACATCGAGTAAGCAGACCGGAACCTTCTCGAAAAATCGCCATGCACATTGTCAAAGTGCAGTTGAAAATGCTCCCAGTCATGATCCGATGAAAGGTTCGTTTCGATATCACGTACAAGTCGGGTGAGTTCTTTAGAAACTTCTTCTGTACTCTTTTTTGAAATGCTCCGCAAATTGTCCTTCACCCCTGAAATAAATTCATTCTTATTGAGAATCAGTACGGTTGATGTTCCCAATTCTTTATTCATGTGCATAAGCTCAGCTTCGAGCTTCTCATTTTTTAGCCGGGTAATTTCTTCCTGGGTTTTCTGCGCCAGTAATTCCATTTCATTGTCCTTCCGGATAAGCTCTTTCTGCTGTTGGAGATTCATCATTCGCTTTTCCCGTTTATGCTTACGATCCAGCAACCCGAATCCGGTGTACAACACACCCATGATCGCGATTACGCAAATCATATACGCCCAGGTTGTTCTGAACCACGGAGGTTGAATATAAAATGTAAACGTCATTTCCTTGCTGACTTCTCCGTACACGTTTCGTGAACGAACATGGAATGTGTATTTACCCTCTCTCAGGTTTGTATATTCCTTTTGCGTCTGCGCAGTCCACACGGACCATCCTTTCTCAAATTTTTCCAGGTAGTATTGGTGCTCGACCTCACCGTTACCTTCAAAAGAAGTTGCCGAAAATGTAAAGTTTACGGAGTTACTTTTATACGGCAGCGTAATGATCTCATCGTCTGACTGACTTTCTGTTATCTTATTGTTGCTAACATGATTTCCAAAGAACAAAAGAGAATCGCCCTGGGCGGTCGTAGAGAATTTGCGGATATGTGTTTTAAACCTGGACTCGGAAGTCATTTTTGTATTGGGATCGTAATGAACAAATCCTTCCTTGGCACCAAATAGTACTTCATTATTCTCCAGCACAATCATGTTTTCGAGGTCATCGTTCAGAAAGCCTCTGATTTTGTTGAATGAGGTTGCTTCGAGCGAATAATTTCCCACCGTATTTTTTCTTAAAACACCTATCTTATCCTGTCCCGTGAAATAAATGTTGCCAAAAGCATCTTCCCGGATATGCCATAGCTGAACGCTTTCACCGAGCAAACTGGTAAAGAAAGGTTCACGGACGAAACGGTCAGTCGCTTTATCGTATTTAAAAATTCCGCGCTCCGATGTAAAGATCAGCTCATTGCGGATGTTAAATACATTGATGAGAGCATTTGAAGGAAAACCCTTATCGGCACCATAAAAATCTACCGACAGGATACGGGTCGCAGAGTCATTGAACATGATTTTATAAACACCTTTGTACCCGTGCGTGATCCACAACGTTCCATCCCGATCCTGCTCCATAACGCGGGAAGATTCTTTAAAGCCATCAAGCTTATAACTGCCCGACCAGTGTTCGTTGTCCTTTTTCAGTAACTGAAGCCCGTTGTAGGAGCCTTCCACCAGGAGATTTACTTTCTGCCTGAGCTGCAGGAAAATCCATGCACCGGGCTCATTTGAAATCGGGATGCTTTGATCATTCTCAATGCGGAATGATCCGTTATGATGGCCCATCAATAAATCATTTCCATATCGGCCAACATGATAGACCTGTCCACGGGTATTTTCCACCAGTTTAAAAGCTGAAGTTTTGCTAGATACATCTTTCACGTAAAGGCCCGTGTTGGTACCTAAATAAAGCTTGTCATCATCGAGGTAAGCTGCGTACCCGGTTCCCGGAAGACCAACCTGCTCGTTAATAAATGTAAACGGAGACCCAAGCTCAATGTACGCGAGCCCGTTATTCTGGCCAATCCACAAGTTTTGCAGATCATCCTCGAAAATGCTCAGCACAGTTCTGTTTTGCAGGCCTTTACCGCTGGTAAGCTGAACCAGAATTTTTCCCTCATCATTAATAATCCATAGTCCATGATTTTGAGTGCCTACTGCAAAATTGCCATTCTTAAGCCTTACCATCACATTAACGATGGCCTCTTTAAAGTTAGCTTGCAGCGCGGGTTGCCAGGGTTTGATAACACCGTTATTGAATTCAAAGACCCCTTGCTGGAATGTGCTGATAATAAGGCGGTTTGAAGCATACGGCAGGATAGATGAAACTCCTTTATTCTTAAAGAACTCTCCACCCTCCATGATATCCAACCTATCGTTATTAAGCTGGGTTATACCTCGCTCACGTTCTTCCACATAAACTTCACGGTTAACAAAAAACGACAGCTCAAGCGGATGTATCGGCTGTACTACTGAAAACTTCTCATGCTCATAGATAAAAATGTTGGAGAATGTACAGAAGTATACCTTGCCTTCATCTAAAAAAACATTCCAGGTTTCATCAAAGTTGCGATATTGGGCCGGTAAGCTATCTGCTAATGATGTATACTGAAGTTGTCCCTGAGTATCCGGGAAGAAATAACCGAAATCACCCTGACATCCAACGAAAATTTTACCATCCGCATCAACTGCTACGCTTCGCATCTTTGATCCATTCTTGACCCGGTAGACTTGCCAGCGACTTCCATCGAATTCGAGTAGTCCGAAATTGTTGGCAACGTACACCAGCCCCCGCCCGTCCTGTGCGATATCCCAATTCTGAATCCCTGCACCATAGTTCTGCGAACTAAAGTTTCTGACGGATGGCACACCAGCAAGATTTGACTGAGAATTACCGTCAAGCGCCAGAATGGCAAAATACGCTATAAGAACAACGGAGATTAATCGCATGATGAATCATTCATAAATAAATGTAGTACTTTATTATTCGTATTTAACAATCAATTATGCCAAAAAAAGGCAAAAAGGCGCTTTTTATAATATGTGATGTATTTTTGATGTATTCATCATTAGACGATTGATGTAATAATGATGGGGTGAGGAAATTGGTATCAGCACATTAATAAACTCAATTTGCATACACCGGAAACGTTTTCTGGATTTGCACGATGCAAACAATTGCAATACTCACTAAAACAACCTATTGATGAAAGCAAAATTACTCACGCTACTGATGCTGCTCTCCGTTGCCGGTTACGGGCAAAACCTTGTAACGGGGAAAGTGACAGACGAAAAAGGCCAAAGCTTGCCCGGGGTTAACATCTCGGTTAAAGGAACTCCATCAGGAGTGATGACCGATGCCGAAGGACAGTTTTCGCTGCAAAACGTACCCTCTGACGGAATCATCGTTGCCAGTTTCATTGGCTATGTTTCACAAGAATTCGCTGTTTCTGGGCGCACAACTTTTGAAATTTCCCTCCAGGAAGACGTAAAAGCCCTAGACGAAGTTGTCGTAATTGGTTACGGCACGGCAAGAGTTAAAGAACTTACAGGTTCTGTTTCTGCTGTGGGCGGTGAAAAATTATCTTCGCTAAATACGGTCCGTATTGATCAGGCACTGCAAGGTCAGGCAGCCGGTGTCCAGGTTAACTACGCTACAGGATCACCGGGAGGTTCCGCCAACATCCGCATTCGCGGATTTACTACGAACGGAGATAACAACCCGCTCATCTTGGTTGACGGGATTCCGTACGCTTCCAACGAAGGTTTGAATGCGCTCAATCCCGCAGATATCGAAACGATCAGCGTGTTGAAGGATGCGTCTGCCGGTATTTACGGTGTTCGTGCAGCAAACGGTGTGATTTTAATTACCACCAAACAAGGCAGAAGAAACACGGCCCCATCGATTGAATTCGGTGGCTACTACGGTATTCAGGAAACGGCAAAACAACTCAGCCTGCTAAACGCGAGTGAGTTTGCCGTACTTAAAAATGAGATGTATGCTGCGGCTGGATTGGCGACACCGTATGCTAATGTTAACCTGGGAAAAGGTACTGACTGGCAGGATAAAGTGTTTGGAAAGGCACCCGTCCAGAATTATAACTTCAATATAAATGGCGGCTCCGATAAAAGCACATACTCCATTGGCGGATCGTATCTTGATCAGGAAGGAATTGTTGGAGGCGACAAAGCGCGTTTCAAACGCTACAATGCAAGATTAAATTTCACCTTTGACATTCTCAAGAATCTTACGTTTCACAATTCATTGATGTATACCAATGAAACCCGTAACACACTTTCCGAAAACGTAATTTCTTCTGTACTGTACAACGCCATCAACGCTTCACCCATTGCTTCTGTCAAAACAGGAGATCGCTACACATACCTTGATGAGGTTAATGACCTTATCAACCCACTGGCTCAAATGGAAAATACGTTTAATGAGGCCAGGACAAATAAAATTTTTGGAAGACAGGAATTGGTGTATAAAATAAATGAAAGCTTTGAATTAACGGGCCGAGCTGGATATAACTATGCAGTCGTTGATTTCAAATCATTTTCCCCGCTTGTTTATTACGGTGCGGGAAAGCCACAGAATACTGCACTTAATGAGGACTTAGATCCAGTTATAACAACTATAAATGGTCAGCCTACGCCAATCCTAAACAGCGTTAACGAAAGCTCAACTACCTACTTTGATTATAATCTGGAGGCCTTTCTGAACTATAGTAAGACGTTTGCCGAAATACACAAGGTGAAAGGAACGTTGGGTACATCGTTTATTAACAATGAAGGTCGAAATCTCAGCGGGACAGCCTTTAACGTTCCCTATAACTCAAATTCATATGCCGATATTTCACTGGCCGATGGTAACAATCTTTTGAATAATACATCATCGTACCAATACATCAGCAGGCTTCAATCGTTCTTCTTTCGGGGAGAATATAGCTTTAGAGATAAATATCTTGTTTCAGCCGTAATTCGCAGAGACGCTTCGTCCAACTTTGGTCCCAATAACAGATTTGGATATTTCCCTTCGGCTTCTGCAGCCTGGGTGATTTCTGAAGAAAGCTTTTTTGAGTCAAAAGCAATTGATTTCATAAAACTTCGAGCTAGCTATGGGGTTATCGGCAACGATAAAATTCCTTCGTTTGCATATCGTGCATTACTAGGCGGAGAGGGTGTTTATCCTTTTAACGATCAGCTTAATACGGGGGTAGCATTTGGTAGATTAGGTAATCCTGATCTGAAGTGGGAAACAACACATCAAACTAATATCGGTGTTGACCTGAGTTTACTTCAGGACAAAGTCAGCATCACTACGGATTATTACATAAAGAATACAAAAGATTTACTCTACGCACCGGATATATCCGGAGTGCTGGGAAGTGCAGGCGCGGGAACTCTACCTCCTTTTGTTAACAATGGAGATGTAAGAAACCGAGGCTTTGAGTTCTTAGTCACGTATACTGACAAGATCGTTGAAGGATTAAATTTTTCAGTAAGCTATAACCTAACTACCATTGACAATGAGATTACAGCGCTTCCCGTTGAATTCAGGGATAGTGGTGGCTTTAGCGTGGGAGGCAATACAACGTCCAGAGAACAAGTTGGATTACCCTTTGGCGCCTTCTGGGGATATAAAACTGAAGGAGTGTATCAGTCTCCGGAGGAAATAACCGCTCGCGGTGTGACTCAAACGGGTGCCGTTGCCGGTGACCTCATTTACAAAGACGTTAACAAAGATGGTATAATTAACCTTCAGGATCGCATGCTCATTGGCTCTCCTATTCCAAACGTAGTCATGGGCTTTAATGGCAACATCGATTATAAAGGCTTTGACTTGGCATTCACGCTTTACGCTTCTTTAGGAAACGAAATCATTCGCAATTACGAACGGCAGCAACCGCTTGCTAACATGCTGGACTACCGAATTGATCGGTGGACAGGTGCCGGCTCGACCAACAGTGATCCAAGAATTACCGCAGGGCAGAATGGCAACAATGTTTTCTCTGACTTTTTTGTAGAGGACGGATCATTTTTACGAATCAAAAATTTGCAAATCGGATATTCGCTTCCCGCCAGCATTGTTGAAAAAATACATGCCAATAAGTTACGATTCTATCTAGCGGTGAATAATCTAGCAACCTTTACAAAATATAAAGGGTACGATCCTGATTTTTCTACCAATAGCCCGTTGAACTCCGGTATCGACATGGGATACTATCCACAGGCAAGAACATATATGGCTGGCTTCAACCTAAAATTTTAATCCAATGAAGAATTATTATAAAACCGTTATACTCGTTGTCACCTTTGCGCTGGTCACCGTTCGGTGCGATGATTTTGTTGACATAAATCCTCCATACACACTTGATGCGGAGAATTACTTCCTAAGTGAGAGTGACTACGATCGTGCGCTCACGGGAGCTTATGATTTACTGCAAACATCTTACCTGGATATGTGGATTGGCGAAATCGCCTCCGATAACTCAATAGCCGGTGGCGAAAGCGTAACCGATACGCAGGGCTTGCATGAAATTGATGGCATGACCCACGGGGTAGTGAATCCAGAACTAAGAAGTCATTTCCGCTTTATGTATGCCGGTATCACACGTGTTAATTATATCTTCGAAAACAAAGACAACTTTGATTTTGAAGGTAAAGACAAGGTCCTGGCTCAAGCTGCATTTCTTAGAGCATACTATTACTTCGAGCTTGTTAAATTTTTCGGGGCGGTTCCGTTGATTATTGATCGAAGAATTGGTGCTGATGAACTTGCATCGATTGACAGATCTCCGGTTACCAGTGTGTATGCTCAAATTGAAGCTGATCTTACGTTCGCGTCCGAAACCCTTGACTGGACTGACCCTGATAAAGGTAGGATCACAAAAGGCGCTGCGCTAGCGTTGCTGGGAAAGGCATATCTCTATCAGGACAAATTTACGGAAGCCGCTACCACGTTCGATGAAGTTATAAATGACGGTCCTTACAGCCTGTACCCGGATTTTTCCGGGCTGTTCAGAGTGGTAAATGAACCCAATAACCCAGAGACCGTATTTGATATTCAATACATCGGATTGGAAGGCGGTGGTTACGACTGTTTTGTATGTCTGGAAGGTTTTGTTGCAGTAGGATTTCAAGGTATTCGCGGATATGAAGGCCCGATCTATTCAGACGGTAACAGCTATAACCTGCCCACGCAGGATTTGTATGATGAGTTTGAATCCGGTGATCCAAGAAGAGATGTAGCCATTCTGGATATCGAGGCGTTCAAGGCAAGTCAGCCAGACCCAGACGAGGTTAAATACGTTGAAGGTGCCGGTGGCCACACGGGATATTACAATAACAAATATTCAAAACGGCTGAATGAACTTGGACAACCGGACACTGATTTAACAAGCCCTATTAACCATAAGGTAATTCGCTACGCGGATGTACTGCTAATGGCTGCAGAGGCACACAATCGTAAACCGGCAGCAAACGATGTGCTGGCGCGCCAATATTTGAATGAGGTTCGCGACCGTGTGGACATGGACCCCGTGAACTCTTCAGGGGCAGCACTTACCACTGCGATCTACCACGAGCGCAGGGTAGAACTTGCCGGAGAAGGCGTTCATTTTTTTGATCTGGTGAGAACAGGAAGAGCAGCTACAGAAATCGCAGGATTTCAAGCAAATAAAAACGAGCTGTTTCCGATTCCGCAGATTGAAATTGATTTAGCGGGTGCAGGTTGGAATCAAAATCAGGGATATTAAGAACTCAAACACGATTGTTATGAAAAAAATAATTTATAGTATTCTAATCTTGCTAAGCGTTCAGCTTGTAATAATCTCCTGTAAAGAAGATGAGCCTGCACTTGGAGACCCTCCTACCAGCGAGGAAGCAAGTTTTACCGGTACACCCAGCGAAAATCCGAACATTATTGATTTCGTTAACACCTCATCAGCTTTTTTAAAGAAGTGGGAGTTTGGGAACGGTACGAAAGCCGAAGGCGATAATGTCCAGGGCATTTATCCGTTTGCCGGAACATACGAGGTCAAATTGACCATTTATACTTCCGGAGGAAGTTCCGTGTCAACGCAGGAAGTTGTGATTGATCAGGATGACCCAACGTTACTGGACATTCCGATTTATAACATGCTCACCGGTGGTAATGCTTCGCCCGAGGGCAAAACATGGGTTGTTGATTCCGCTACGGCAAAACATTTTGGGGTTGGACCAAATCCTTCTGATGCAGTACTGGGAGATGTGCCAAACTACTACGGTGCAGGGGTAAATGAAAAAGCTGGAGCCGGACTTTATAATGACCGCTTTACATTTGTTCTTGCGGGATTTGCATACAACTACAATACAAAGGGCGATGTGTTTATTAATAACAAATATGCCGATGAGTTCCCAGGTTCATTTGCGAATGCCGGAGACTTTACCGCTCCGTTTACCGCCCCCACGGGCTTAACCTGGTCGATTACTGAAGAATCAGGTAGTCAATACCTGAGCATTTCAACCGGTGGATTTATAGGATACTATTCGGGTGTTAGAAAATATAAGATCATATCCCTTACTGAAACCAAAATGGTTCTTCGTGCGGAAGATTTAGAGGATCCGGGACTTGCTTGGTATCAAACACTAATTGTGGCGGGCACAGGTGGCGGAGATCCAGAGCCTGACCCAACATCAACCCTGCCGTTGGATTTTGAAGGCGCGAAGCCACCGTTTAACGGATTTGGCGGAAGCACGTATGATGTTGTCGCTAATCCCAGCGCAACGGGTGTAAATACAAGCGCTAAGGTTGCTCAATACGTAAAAGGCGGTGATGGCAACTGGGCCGGTATTGAAACAACGTTAGCTACAGTGCTTGACTTCAGTACCAACACCACCATGAAGATGAAGGTCTACTCTCCGGTTACGGGAAGAGCATTGTTTAAAGTCGAAGAAGTCGGAAATCCCGATAACAATAGAGAGGTTTTTGCAAACATAACCCAGGTTAATCAATGGCAAACGCTAACCTTTGATTTCTCTGGAACCACGAGTGGTGTCTTTAAAAAGATAGCCTTGTTCATGGATTTCGACAACAATAATGGCGGAACATTTTACCTTGACGATATCCAACAAGTCGCCCCAGGTTGTACCGATGCTGACGAAGAATCATTAAATGCCACATCTCTGAATCTTACGATGGGTACAACTGGATTCGGTCAATTCGGAAACATTACCGCAGCGACCGTGACTAATCCGTTTAAAACAGGCATCAACACGAGTTGCTCGGTGAACTCGTATGGCAAAACCGCGGGGTGTGAAACCTGGTCTGGTGTTGGATTGCTACTCCCCACAGCACTTGATTTTACAACGCTTACCAAGAAAAAATTCAAGATGAAAGTTTACGCGGTTAATCAGGTCACTACCGTTACCCTTCGCCTCGAACGACTCGCGTTTCCGGATACTGAACCTTCTCAGGAACGCACAGCAACCATCACGGCAACCGGAGTGTGGCAAGAACTCACCTTTGATTTTTCAGACGTATCAACGAATACATTTAAAAACATGTTAGTATACTTCGAGCGAAACTCACCTTGCGATGGCGATGTTTACTACTTCGATGACATCGTACAGTTTGAATAATAATGCGAACAGGGAGTTAACAAATTAACTCCCTGTTACTTTACTTTTAATTTTGAATAGAACTATGAATGTGCGGATGAATAAAATCTTGTTGCTTTTAACTCTTCCAATTTTTTTCTCATGCGGTGGTGACAGCCCAGCGGATGATCAGGTGACACTCCCTTCCGATCTTGAATTTGATGTTCAGGTGAGCGATAATGGTTCTGGGCAGGTAACCGTAACGGCAGAAGCAATCAACGCGAATTTTTACACTGTGTACTTTGGTCAATCGTCTTCTGAAACACCTGTTAAAACAAATAATGGTATTGCAGTCTACACCTACACCGCTGCAGGGACGTATTCCATCCGCGTGCTTGCCCACGCTACCGCTGCGCGTTATATTGAACGTGTAGCAGCGATATCAGTTGCGCTTGGCTCATCCAATTCAGGTGAAATAGTGATTCCACCAACGGGATATACTTCGCCTGAAACTTATGCCGGTATGACGAAAGTATGGGAGGATAACTTTGCGGGTACTGCACTGAATACCAGCGACTGGACGTATGAGATAGGTCGCGGAACAAATGGTTGGGGAAACAATGAACTTCAATACTACCGCCAGGAAAACACAAAAGTGGAAGATGGCTACCTTATCATTACCGCTAAAAAGGAAAACTTTTCGGGCGCAGAGTACACATCTTCGCGCTTAAAGACCCAAGGGAAACGGGAATTCCAATATGGCCGGATCGATATTCGAGCAGCACTGCCACGCGGTCAGGGAATTTGGCCGGCCTTATGGTTACTGGGTGGTAATTTTTCAACGGTTGGCTGGCCCGCTTGCGGGGAAATCGATTTGATGGAAATGATTGGCGGCCCTGGGAATGATAACACGGTACACGGAACAGTGCACTGGGATAACAACGGAAGCTACGCGTCCTACACAGGGAAAAAAACCATCCCGAATGGCGTGCTGGGTGATGAGTTTCATGTTTACTCCATTGTATGGACCGACCAATCCATTACCTGGTATCTCGACAACGTTCAGTTTAATGTAATCAACACGCAGCCTGCAGCACTCAGCGAGTTTCATCAAAATTACTTCCTGATTTTTAATGTTGCCGTGGGAGGCAATTGGCCGGGTAACCCGAATGCTGCTACCAGTTTCCCGCAGCATTTGATCGTGGATTACATCCGCGTTTTTCAATAATTCTTAACGCTACCTTTCATGAAATTTTTTACTATATTTTTTTCAGTCATACTTTTAACCTCCGGGTGCATGAATAAAAGTGCTCCCCGTTTGATTTGGGGCGATGAGTTCAATTATACCGGTGAACCTGACACCACCAAGTGGAATTACGATTTAGGCGGCCATGGCTGGGGTAACAACGAACTGCAATATTATACCAACAACAGCAAGAATGTGCGCGTTGAAAACGGGACCCTGGTAATTGAAGCACGAAAAGATTCATTAGAAAACAGAGCGTATACATCGACACGTATTGTTTCTAAAAAGAAAGGCGACTGGTTATACGGAAAAATTGAAGTCCGTGCCAAGTTGCCCAAAGGGAAAGGCACGTGGCCGGCTATCTGGATGCTTTCCACCGATTGGAAGTATGGCGCATGGCCCGCGAGCGGAGAAATCGATATCATGGAACATGTTGGGTTCGATCCGGAAGTTGTACACGGAACCGTGCACACCGAAGCGTACAATCATACCAAGCAAACACAAAAGGAAGGCAAAATAACCGTATCGGGAGCGCAGGAAGATTTCCACATCTACGCAGTGGAGTGGCGCGAAAATAAAATGGATTTCCTGGTCGACAATAAATTGTATCACACCATAGTACGCGAGCCGAAAGATGATTACAAAGGCTGGCCCTTTGATCAGAAGTTTCATCTACTGATGAACCTTGCCGTTGGCGGAAACTGGGGCGGTGCAAAAGGCATTGATGAATCCATCTGGCCACAACGCCTGGAGATTGATTACGTACGCGTATACGAATAAGAAAGTAAATTAGGTTAGAGGTTTATTTTTACATGCAGCACCGCTAGTCACGGTGCTGTTTTTTTTTGTGGTGCGTTAATTTGATAACTTGCCGCCTTGATCAGGAATGACACCATTGTTGCGTTGGCTACTGCACAGGGAATCAGTGCGATAGCAGTCATCCGTTTATCGGGCAAGGATGCCATTGTGATCACGCAAAAGATATTCAAAGGCAAAAATTTACTCGAGGCTGCTTCGCATACGGTACACTTCGGAACCGTACAACACGAAGGAAAAATTATTGACGAAGTCCTGATAACGGTTTTTAAGAAACCAAATTCTTTCACTCAGGAAAATGCGGTAGAGATTTCCTGTCACGGTTCCCCGGTGATCATCAAAGAAATTATAAAATTATTGTTGTCACACGGGGCACGCCTCGCAGGACCGGGAGAGTTTACAAAGCGTGCATTCCTGAATGGGCGGTTTGATCTTGCTCAGGCTGAAGCGGTTGCAGATCTCATCAATGCAGAAACTGATAATGCGAGGCAAGCAGCATTGAATCAAATGCGGGGTGGATTCTCCAAAGAGATTAATCACCTGCGTGAGGAACTCATTCATTTTGCGTCATTGATCGAGCTTGAACTGGATTTTGGAGAAGAAGACGTTGAGTTTGCAAAACGCGATGATCTCCGCAAGCTTATTGTAAAAATTCAATCCTACTTAAGCGCATTGATCCAGTCGTTTGATCAGGGTAACGTAATCAAGAATGGAGTTCCTACAGTAATTGCAGGGAAACCGAATGCAGGCAAATCGACCTTGCTGAATGTTTTATTGAATGAAGAGAAAGCCATCGTTTCCGAAATTGCGGGAACAACCCGTGATGTGATTGAAGATGAGATCGTCCTGGGCGGAATCAACTTTCGGTTTATCGATACAGCGGGACTCCGCGAAACACAGGATGTAATTGAGGCCATGGGCGTTGAACGCACCCGCGACCGCATGAAAAAAGCTTCCGTTATCCTTTATCTTTTTGATTTAACGGCTAACAACCTTCCTGAAATTCAGGATGAAGTTAAAGAACTAGAAAAGTTCGGCATTCCGTTTATAAAAGTTGGCAACAAGGTTGATAAAGCGAATCAGGAGTTGATCAATACGCTTTCACAGGAAGGGTTCATTTTCATTTCAGCCTCTCACAAAACCAATATCCAGCAATTGAAAGATAAGCTCCTCTCCTTCTTCCAGGTTTCAACTGTGAAGTCAGGCGATGTGCTGGTAACAAACTTGCGTCACTATCAAAATCTATTGCAAACTCATGAATCACTTGATCGCGTATTAACAGGCATGCGTGATAACATTACCGGAGATTTTCTCGCGATGGATATCCGGCAGTCGTTGCATTACCTTGGAGAGATTACCGGGGAGATTACGACTGATGATCTTTTAGAAAACATTTTTTCGAAATTCTGCATCGGGAAATAGACCTACAACTTTTCTGATTTTAGCCGGACCGCGATACCCTTGTTGATTGATACCACAATATTATTTACATCGTAGCGTTGATCCTTTACGAAAGAATACCAGTGCCTGTTGGATGATTCGTGCGTGATGTTGCACGTGAGTACCTGATGTCTCCTTTAGTATCCCTTACCAGTCAGCATGAAAGCACTTTTTCTTTCACTTCTCCTGTTCGGATTTTTTTTCAGCAACGCTCAGAAAAACAAGGAACATAAGTATCGTAAAACTCCGTTGATGGTATCTCATCTGGCGGGTGCTAACAGAGACATACTGAATCGTGCGAACAAGAATTCGAGTCATTTTATACTCGCCAAAGTTCTTTGCTTTCGGAAACTATGCCGGGTACAGTCCGCACATTCGGCTTCTCTGCGGTCCGTTAGTTTTAAGAAATTTAAAAAGAGAATCGCCCGGAATGCGAGGAAAGGCGAGTACAAGTACCTCCATCGGGATTCAACAAACAAGGCCAAACAACCGGTGCGAGAAGCAATACCAGTCGTTGTTGACACGGTCATTACTTCACCTTCTCCCCTATTTAAAGCGGACAGCCTCATTGTACTTGGCGCAGAGCTGTTGTTTGAAACAAACAAATCGACCTTGCGAAGTGATCATTTTGCAGCGCTGGATCCGATTGTCGACTACCTGATCTTACATCCTGAACGGTTGGTAAAAATTTCCGGTCACAGCGACAACACAGGAAGCAGCTCGCACAATTTTACACTGTCGAAGAAACGCGCGGATGTAGTAGCCGAATACCTGGTCAACAATGGCGTGGATATCGATCGGGTAGAAACAGTTGGTTTAGGTAGTGATAAACCTCTTGTAGAAAATACCACCGAAGAAGGGCGAATGAAGAACAGACGTGTTGAATTGCTCATCCATAGTGGAAAATAAAAGATCCAGCGGTTCTGTAAACAATTATTCACTCCCTGCCAGTTTATTTGGTTTTGCCGCAGAGTCCCTACTGGAGACTCTGCGGAGAATTGAAAAAATAATTTCATATCATTATCCACCAGCTTTTTTGGGTTGATTTTCTTTTTCCGTTATTACTTCTCAACCTGCTTTACCAACAAACACACCTTCCACTATCCCAGCAAAACTTTATCCGGTGTCATCGGCAAATCACGTAAACGCTTACCGGTTGCGTTGTAGATTGCGTTGCTTATTGCAGCCGCGCATCCGATGATACCCACCTCACCTAATCCCTTTGATCCGACCGAGCTGATGTTCGGGTCAGGTTTGTCAATGAAAAATGTTTCAATAACGGGTGCATCGGCATTCACCGGGAAGTGATAGCCGTCAAAGTCATTGCCCACCAGACTGCCAAACTTTTTATCGCAATGCTGTTCCTCCATCAGGGCCATTCCAATGCCGCCAACAGCAGCGCCAGAAAGCTGATTGGCTGCAGCTTTATCGTTTACAATCTTACCACCGTCTGCAACGCACACCATCCGGTCAACTTTTACCTTTCCGGTTTTACTGTGTACCCGAACAATGCAAAAATGAGCCGCGGAAGAACAGAAGGCAAATTTCTGTCGCTCTTCACCCGGAGCCGATGTTGCTTCAGCTTCAATCGTAGTGAGGTTGCTCTTCTTCCACAGGTCGGCATAACTTATAAACTGCGCGTTTGCCTGTTTGTAGGATATGCCTTTTTCAGACAGTATAATATCATCGGCAACTGCATCCTTGTAAATCGTGTTTTGCTCAGCCGCATATCCTGCAAGCTTTTGCTTTAAGAGTTTTGCTGCCTCTAACACCGCACCACCCAATGATGCAAGACCCGTGCTTCCACCCTGGCTTGGCGCTGGCGGCAGGTTAGAATTCCCAAGCTCAACCTTGATGCTGCTCTTCGGCAGACCGGTACTTTGCTGCGCAAGATTTTGCATCGCTGTGCCGGTACCCGTGCCGATGTCTGTCATAGCAGTCTGGACGGTAATCGTACCGTTTTGCTCCATTACTATTCCAGCGCTCGCAGTTCCCCTGCCGGATGTCCACATGCCTACAGCCATCCCGTAACCAATCTTCCAGTCACCTTCAGTCATTTGCCCTGGTAAGGCCTTGCGGTTTTTCCAGTTTATAACAGCCGCTCCTTTTTCCAAACACTCATCAATAAAGTGAGTAGACCAGGGTTTACAACTTTCCGGATCATTCTTAAGCGCAATGTTTTTTAAACGAAAGGCTATCGGATCTTCATTAAGCTTATAGCTAAGCTCATCAATAGCGCTTTCGATAGCAAAGTCTCCCGTGCAATCGCCCGGGCCGCGCATCCACGTTGGTGTGCCCAGATTTAACGGCACGATGGCGGACTCAGTCTTTAAGTTTTTGAAATCATAGACAAGTCGTGCAATGCGCGTGATGTTCTCATTGAAATTTTCATACAAGGATGTCGCATGCCGCGCCTGATGTATCACTCCTACAATTTTCCCGCTGCTATCGGCACCCATTTTGATCTTTTGCCAGGATTCCGGCCGGTAGCCAACGAGGGAAAACATCTGTGGCCGCGTAAGCACTACCTTCACCGGTCGTTTCACCTGACGCGAAGCCATGACGGCCAGCACTGCGTTCGACCACACGCGCAAGCCGGACCCAAACCCACCCCCGACAAACTCACTGATTACTTCAATATTTTCTTTTGGAATGGAAAACAATGCTGCAAAGACACGCTGAACATTGTTCACACCCTGGGTTTTATCGTACAGCTTCAGCTTATCCTCACCCACCCACTCGGCAATTGTTGCATGCATCTCCATGGGGTTGTGAACTTCTTCCTTAATCGTATACTCGGCTTCCACCATGTGCTCGGCATTCGCCCAAGCGTCAACAGAGCCACGCTCCTTGCCGGTTTCCTTGAGCGGAATAGTGGATTGCGTTTTTATAAAGTCAACAGTAAAAGAATCAGGTGTGTACTCCGCGGTAACAAGCGATGCAGCATAAGTGGCTTCTTCCAATGATTCAGCAACGACCAACGCAATGGGTTGCCCTTTGAAATATATTTTTTCGGTGTAAAGTACCGGAAGTCCAACCCTTGATTCTTTGATCTTTGCTTCATCGGCAAAGCCGGGAACAACAGGCTTGTTCTGGTGATGGAGGATATCAATGACTCCGGTAGCCTGCTTGGCGCGTGCTACATCTATTGCCTTAATGGTTCCGGCAGGAACAGAACTTGTTACCAATACGCCATAGCAAACATTGGGTACCGTGTATTCAGCGGCATATTTTCCTCTGCCTGTAACCTTAGCTACAGCTTCTACCCGGCCTTCAGCAGGAGTTAATGTTAGTTGCTCTTCGTCAAAGAATTCCATAATGCTAAGCGGTTAAACAATTTTGTAATGCAACTTCGATGGCGCCTTT
>Ga0075156_10000721_pt1 | contig 17362 bp, 15 predicted proteins | sample JI81AbrownDNA_FD_70966 | JGI IMG/M metagenome (GOLD analysis project Ga0075156, IMG submission 70966) | Wastewater effluent complex algal communities from Wisconsin, to seasonally profile nutrient transformation and Carbon sequestration -... | ecosystem: Engineered > WWTP > Effluent > Algae...
GAAAGTAAAATTTTAAATCCAATTTCACTTTCATTATGATTTACCTTTCCATTTCTTACATTAGTGAAATAAGAAACAGAGACAAGGCAATCCATAAATTGCAACAATTCATTTGGTAAAGGAAAACCGTCTTGTATAACCGGTAAATATTTTTCTCCAGGGCATAGCTTTTTAAAACTGATAGGATTGAATATAGCTGTCCTCATACACTCACCTCTTTTAAAAGGGAGATAAATGAAACTACCCCTACTATGCTAAGATTAGATTTTAATTCACCGGTTCTTTTTCTATATGTGAATACTCCGTATATTACTTTCTTTTTTGTATTTGCATACATGGAAACTATTAAGCCATGTAAACAAATCATCTATGAGGTTATATTTTTGGAGTACAAGAAATTTTGAATACATTAGCCCTTCTCTCTTTATGTTTTTGTCCTTTGAGGTTCAGGCTAAAGTTTGAATTTAGGCTTACCCGTGCATGACTATATTTGGTCGAGTCATAAGGTATGATAAGGATCTTAGGAAATCATACCTCGAGTACGTACTTGATATTATGTCTTATTAGATGTAAAGTACTTTTTTTTAAAAAAAGCTGTAAAAAAAGAAAAACCCAGCAACCGACCAAAGTCACTGGGTTTGTTTTGCACGGGCAAGCAATATGATTGCTTTCGTATAAATTATCGTCGTCATTAGATGATGACATTAATCCATATTTGTATACACTCCATGATGTACAAAAATTTGCAATCAATATTAAAAGAAAAAATACAGGATATTTGTAAAAAATATAAACCTGTCGTAGGCAAGAAACTCTTTACACAAAGATGACGCTTTCTAAATCTGATTACGTTAGCTACCGAAAGTAGCTGGTAAAAATTTATTTTATTAGGTTCTTTTTTTTTGTGAAGTCATTGATTTCTTTATGTAGGGTAAGTATTTCTTTTTTTCGTTTTGTTATTTCTTCCGTAAAATAGGACTTAAGAATTTTCTTTTCTGGAGCAGTCAGTTTATGCCCCTTCTCTAAATTCTTAATTGCAAGTCCGATAGTTACTCCTCCTTTGGTTGCTGAAATCTTGCTGTCTTCTTTAGAAGTCTTCTCGGTTTGCTTATGCAGGCTTGCCTTATCTCTAATTTGTTTTATTGTTTTAGCTTGCCCTTCTGATTTATCTTTAATTATTTCTTGTATTAAAGGAATTTTCTTTTCGTCTTTAAGAGAGCTGATTTCTTTTAATTCATTAACCGAAAGATTTTCTTTTACTTTCGACGTCGAAAGTAATGGGTTTTTTTCTAGTCTTTCTAACTCATCAATGTATCTAACTCTGTCTTGAATCCATGTTTCCTTCTTTCCCAATGCTTTTCTTGTTAGGGGGTAAGGGAATTTATCTTTTAGTTCTTTTATTAATCCTTGAACTGCTTTTGCATATTCGTAATCTGTAAGGTCTTCTCTTTGTAGATTTTCAATGATTTGAATTGCTACTTTCGACGTCGAAAGTGATTGGTTGACCACGATGACTTTTATGGTTTTCTTTCCAATGGACTTTATTGCTTTATATCTTCTGAATCCATATATCAATTCGTTTTTTTGATTAATCCCAACTGGCTGTAGTTGACCATAAGACCTTATACTTTCTTCTAATTCTTTTAATGATTCTTTATTATAATCTTCTCTTATGTTACTACCTAAAATAATTTTATCAATTTCGATTTCGTTTTTGCTTGTAGTTCCAATTTCATTTAACAAATCTAAAGCATCGTCTTTTGTTGTTTTGTATTCGATTGTCCTGCTCATTTTATTTCCTCTGCAATGCTATGAAATAATTCAGTAAAGGTAATTTTAGCTAATGTCTTTCCAATGAAGGGATTTTCGCCAAGGTCTATAAATTTTCTGACTAAATTTGAATTTGGAATTGCTGTTTGTAATAGATTGCCATTTACTCTTAACGTATTTTTATATTCATTTTCAAGTTTTGTAAATTCTCCTGATGACTTTTGTGTGCGATTAAGAATTACTTTTGCTTTAGCATCTGGGCTAATTTGTTTTATTTGAGATAGGATATATAATGTTTCGTTTAAGTCATATTTAGATATTAAAGAAGGTATCAAGATTAAATTGCTAGCTTGCAAACAGGAAACTACAAGATTATTTAAAGTAGGGGAATTGTCGATTATGCAAAAATCGTATTTTAACTTTTTTAGATTATCTTTTACAAATGAATGCATAACATTGTTTTGAAGTTTAAGTGTCCTAAAGCTGCCGGAAATAAGGAACAAATTTTCTTTTACTTCTTTGATGCAGTCCTTTATATTGCAAGATTCAGAGAGCAAATCGTAAACAGTTTTAGAGTCTGATTCTGGGAAACTTTTAGTTAGCGATGCTTGGGGATCAAAATCTATGAGTAAAACTTTTTTATCATTCATAGCCATGTAGTTACTCAACAGAAAGGATATTGAAGTTTTACCCGTTCCGCCTTTGAAATTATAAATTGAGATTACTTTCATTTTTCTATTCCTTTTATTGTGTAACTCAACTTTGAGTTAACTTTCATCCTTTTTATTTAGTAAGTCAGCTTCTAGAATAACTAGGATTTGGGATTGCATGGATCGTCTCTTCTTCTCTGATTTCTCTAATAATGCATCGTAAATATCTTTCGGTAGTCCTACAACCATTGATTTATAAACATCATTCTTTGTCTTTTTGGATTTATTTCTTACTGCCATAATGAGAATGTCGGAAGTAATCCTTTTTTCGTAAATACTATTATAGTATTAATTTGATATAATAATGATATTAAATTTAGAAATAAATAAATGTGCTAAATTGGAAGGATTTTGCCTAGAATATAACTGTTTCGAGGTGTTGATGTCTTAAGACATCCAAGTTATTCTTAAAGTCTTTATCTGTAATTGGTTGGATAGCTTGAAAAGTATAAGAACTCACTGCTTCTCCTTTACCGCGTAAAAGTTCTCCTAATTTTTCTTTACTAATATAACCAAACCGCGAATATAAATTAGAGTGTTTGCCTGATCGCACAATTCGCTTATGCAAAAGTGAGTTTAACATAAAAATTTTTATCAATTCACAATAATGCTCAATTATATTTTTAGATCGTAAAATTATTACTCTTTCGAATTCTTCTCTCGATGATTCAAGGATTTGATTAACAGAATCATTAGTATGGGACAATAGATAATGATAGTATCTATTAGAAATTTTATTTAATCTGCAAAAGCGAGAGTAATATTTGCTATCAAAATTTTCATCATTTATATCTGTAAGTTGTATAGAAAAACTTTCTTTTGGCTTATAGTTACTTTTTAAAGTTCGTGCAATAAATTGATTTGGGATATTTGTTTCCTCTGGAAATGTCTTAAATTCATCAAAGGAAATAGGATTAATACTTTTTAATCCTACTACAATATAGCCTTGTTGCTTTATATCATTCATGCTTTCTTCTTAAATACAGATATAATTTTATCAAGTAAGCTGACGGATTGAACTTCACCATCTAAGTAATTTTTATTGAAGGAGCTCGTTACTTTATGGAAGCCATTTGCGGCAGTTTCTATTTCATCTGCAACTAGTGAGTTATCTACTCTCCAATCATTTCCAAGCCCAACTTGATCGTAAATCGTTGTATGGACTTTGTCATATTGAATGTTTTTTGGATTATCAACTTTCTGATTAAGAGTAACTTTCATATCCACATTCTCTTCAGTAAACTTTTCCCTAGCTTCTTTATATTTGTAATATTCTTCTGAAGCTTTGTCTTTTTTAAATAAGTCCATAGAATAACCACCTTCGTTCATAAAATGACATAAACCACGAATTTGTAAAGGAAATTAATTGTAATTACTTATTTAGGCTGTAAATTATATCTTGTAAATATAAAAAAGGAAGGAAGTGAAGTTGTCCGATAAAATCGGACAACTGAAAATGAAACTCACAGACGGAAAAATGTAGTAGGGCGATCGACCTCTGGAAACGGCATACTAAGCGGAAGTTAAATTCCTAAAGATTTGTTTCATTGATGACCATTAGAATCTCTTCAAATTTCTTCATATGTGACCTTCTTCTTCCATGTAGTATAGGAGAAGATTAGATTCGGAAAATTATTTTTCTTTCTAATCTGCCATGTTATAAAAGATTATCCTAATGAAACTTTTTCGGCTAACAATAGATTTTGCTTTCAAGGCTGTCTTTGGCAAAAATCCAGATTTACTTATGGGGATGCTAAATTCATTTCCTCAATTTCAAGGAACTAAACAGATAAAGTCTCTGACTATATTAAATCCAGAGATGCCCAAAGAACTAATAGAAGAGAAGCTTTCTATATTGGATATTAAAGCAGATGATTTAGAGAATAATCAATTCATAATTGAAATGCAGGCATTCCCGCAATCTGAGTTTCCGAAACGAGCTTTGTATTATTGGGCTAAATCCTATTCCCGAAATTTGGGCAAGGGTTATGATTACAGTAAATTAAAGAAAGTGTATTCATTTAACTTTCTAAATTTTACATTGTTTAAAGAAACCACAGAGTATCTGTCAACGTTTGAACTACAAGAGAAAACCCATAAAACCCGCTTGACAGATGATTTAGAAATAAATATAATTGAGCTGCCAAAGTTTTTAATCGAACTTGGTCAGATAAAAAATGATTTAGAGTATTGGATTTATTTATTAAAAGAATCCGAGAACTTAAAAGGAGAGACGATGAAAACCTTAGAAAAGAAAAATCCTAAAATTAAGAAAGCCATTACCGAATTAAAGACTCTCTCTCTGGATAAGAAAAGTCGTGAGTTATATGAGAGTAGACTAAAAGCAGAACTGGATTATAATACTAATATAAAATCAGCTCTTAATAAAGGTAGAGAAGAAGGTAGGGAAGAGGGAATACAAATAGGTGAAGAAAGAGGAAGAGAAGAGGGTAGAGAGGCTCTTTATCAAGGAATACAATTAGCTTTAGAAGTTCGTTTTAACTCTAAAGGTCTTGCGTTACTACCGGCAGTGAAAAAAATAAAAGATTTAGAAAAATTAAAAAAGATTCTAGAAGTTGCAATTAGAGCTGCTTCTTTAGAAGAAATAAAAGTATTGTTGTCAAAATAATATTTCCATTTATTCGTAAGCATTCTTTAAATTTCTTTTTAAATATCTCCAACAGTGTTTTCAACTCACTAAGTTAACTCGTCAATTGTGAAACGGGTTGTTTCACAATTGGAGTGTAGTAGGGTGATCGACTTCTGGAAACGTACACCAAGTCGGAAGTCGAGATTTCGAATATAAGGTATGCTAGAAATTATTATTTGTAAATTAACATATAATTGCTCAAATAAATAAATTTTTCATTATAAAAAACTTGTAAAAATAAAATAGTTTACTATGGTTGGCTTTCTATTAAACCAGAATAGGAATGGAGGGTATACTGTATGAATTTTTGGGTGATCGCTCCTGGTGATCAAGCCTTTCTTTGGAAAGAATGTAAAGATGGCGGATATATATGTATTGGTTGGGACGATGATATAGAAGATATAAATTTATATAAAAGTAAAGAGGATATTCAAAATCAACTTGGCCCAAACGAAAATGGTAATGATCAGACTAATAATACTAACAGTATTTTTTCTTTTGGCAAGGAAATAAAAATTGGTGATATAGTAATAGCAAAAAAAGGTAGTACCCAGGTAGTTGGATTGGGGGTAATAACGAGTAACTACATTCCGCCAAGCTCAAGTAATAACCCTCGAATCAATTTGGATTACTGCCATGTCAGACGAGTAAAATGGATTTTCGATCAAAACAGTATCTCAATCGAAGGCGGAAATTTTTGGATTCCGACGGTTAGTTATTTATCTGACGATGATATACGGCTTAAAAATATTCTAGAGCAATATAATATCTCAATCTCAGATATACAAAAAAAAGTAGGGAATATAATGTCAGAAATCAATAATCAAGAAATAATAAATATTTTAAAATATAAATACCAAATAATTCTCCAAGGTCCCCCTGGGACAGGTAAAACAAGGTTAGCCGAAGAGATTGCCTATCAATTAATCTTTGGTGAGGCCATTGATAATTCCAAACGAGAACAGGCTTTAGAAAAACTATCCAAATCGGAACAGTATAAATTACTACAATTTCATCCAGCTTATTCGTATGAGGATTTTGTAAGAGGAATAACGGCGAAAGCAAATGATGAAGGGTATATTGAATATATTGTTGAAAATAAAATTTTAGGAGATTTTGCTAAAAAAGCTCAGGACAATTTAACTACTAGCAATAAGAAAACGGACGAATTATCTGAGGAGAATTGGATAAATGAGAGCTTTGAATCATTTAGGAAAGATATTATTAAAGATTTAGCAGAATTTGGACGTGTTGCACTTACAAAAAATATCTATTTATTCGAAGCACAAAATGACTATTTCCGCTATAAAGGAGATAATTGGATACAAAAGGGTTCCAGAATTAATTTTAAGAGTTTCAAAGATTTAATTAAGGAAAATTTATTACATCATAATAAACCGGAAGCATTTACTGTCGATGTAAAAAATTCTCATGCAAATTATCGCTACTCTTATTACTTTCCTTTATTGGAATTATTTTTTAAGAAAAGTGGATCTTATAAACCAAAACAAATAAAGATAGAAGAAAGGAAAAATTTTATTCTAATTATTGATGAAATTAATAGAGCAAACTTGCCTTCGGTTCTAGGAGAGTTAATATTTGCCTTGGAGTATCGTGGTAGGGAAATAGACACAATGTATTCGCTAGAGGACTCAAATAAAATTATTTTACCTGAAAATCTGTTCATTATTGGAACTATGAATACTGCCGATCGTTCTGTTGGTCATATTGATTATGCTTTACGAAGAAGATTTGCATTTGAAACAATTTTCCCTCAAAAGTCAGTAATTTCCACATCTGAAGGACAAAATTTATTTATGAGTGTTGCAAACTTATTTTGTAAAAATTATGACGAAGAAAAGAAACTAAAGAATGAAAGATCAATTTACCTTTCAACTGATTTCTTATTTCAGGACGTTATGATTGGTCATAGTTACTTTATGGGGGATATAGAAAAATTAAAGATGAAGCTTGAATATGAAATAAAACCTATTCTTAGAGAATATTTGAAGGATGGTATTTTGTTGGAGGATGCTAAAAATGAAATAGAGAATCTATATGCATAAAATAATTCCTTTTAGAGAAAACAATTATCATCCAAATTTCCCTGATAGAAATTTACACTTACAAACATTTTCGGAAAAGTTTGATTGGTCTAATTTTCAAAATGCAATATTTTTTAAAAATATTAATACTAGCGAAAAAAAATGTATCGAAATTGTTGAAAAAGCGGATAATACGTATTTATTACATACTTCTTACTTCATTGGAATTGATTGGCTGAATAAAAATAAGGATGTAGCTGTTTACGTCGAGCCAAAACTAGATTCTGATGATATTAAAATCGACTATATGCAAATGCTTATTTCATGCATTAGAAATTCAGAAGTAGCCAGTCATATGAAGAATTTATATGAGATTAAATTCAACGAAGGTTTTATTGAAATAGAGCATAGAAAAGATTTATTGACTCCGCTTTTAGTAGTTCATTTTTTAAATTTACTGAAAATTATTGTAAGAAAAGGATTAAAAAAATCTTATTATAAGATTGAAAGGAATTTGAATTCCAAAATTAAAGGAAAGGTAAATATTTCGCAAACAATTAAAGAGAATATTCTTAAAAATAAGCCATTAAAAACCGTCTGCCAATATAATGAATTTGGTTTTAATAACATTGAAAATCGCTTACTAAAACATACTCTACTTTTTGTAAAAAAATATTTATCAATATTTCCAAACTTCTCAGCTTTTTCAAAAGATATTATGCCAATCTTTAATTACTGTTTGCCTGCATTTCATGAAGTCGATGAGAATATTGAAATTAAATCTATAAAAGGGTTAAAAACGAATGTTTTTTATAAAGAGTATAGTGAAGCAATTCGTCTTGCAAATTTAATTCTTAAGCGATTCCAATATAATATTAAGAATATCGAAGATCAAAGTAAAAAGGTAAAGATTCCTCCTTATTGGATTGATATGGCAGAATTGTTCGAAAGGTATTGCGAAATAAAGCTTAGAAAGATATTTGAACCAGAAGATATAAAAGTCGGATATTCTTACGGAGAAGGGAATGATATTCGTTCAAGTATCGGAAGTATTAGACCAGATTTTATTGTAAAGGGCATTGTCATAGACGCTAAATATAGACTTTTGTATTTAAATGGCTGGGATAAAGACAATATGGCGCAATTAAGTTTATATTCAAGGAATAAAGAAATTCGAGCAAGAGCAAGTTTGCAAAATAATGAAGAACCGAAAATTGTCTTTTTATATCCGAGTATATCATCAAAAGAAGATTGTTCTATTGATGATATTCAAACACTAGATAAACTTGGTAAGGATTATAAAAGTGAAGACTTTTATGAAACTTACAAAATACCAATCCAATTACCTGTTATAAAAAATACTTAGAAAGCTAATATTAAAAAACTTAGCCACCAGTTTTTCCCAGTAAAAGAACTGCTTTGCCTTGACAAAATTGGTGAATTAGAATATGGTCTTTTTGAGATGGTAGAATAAATCATTTCTTAATCGGCAATTCTTACTGAAACAAAATAAAAATGGAAAAATTAACACAATCACAATTAGAACAATACTTATCTAAAGCAGCCTGGATTTTAAAAGGTCCGGTGGATGCTTCTGACTTTAAGGTGTATATCTTTCCGCTTCTCTTTTTTAAAAAGATTTCGGATGTGTATGATGAAGAATATGAAGAGGCTCTGCGGGAATCTAATGGAGATGAGGATTACGCTAATTTGCCTGAATTTCATCGATTTGAAATTCCTAAGAATTGTCATTGGAAAGATGTTCGCGCTAAAATTTCCAATGTAGGAACAGCCATTCAAAACGCTTTACGAGGAATTGAAAAGGCTAATCAAGAAAAACTTTATGGAATTTTCGGAGATGCTCAGTGGAGTAATAAAAATAAACTCTCGGATAAACTACTCATTGATTTAATAGAACATTTTTCAAAATACAATCTTTCCAATAGCAATGTTGATCCTGATATGCTCGGACAATCTTATGAATATTTGATTAAACATTTTGCAGATTTAGTAAATAAGAAAGCAGGGGAGTTTTATACTCCTCGGTCTGTCGTGCATTTGATTGGACTTATTGTAGATGTAAAAGAAAAAGAAACTGTTTATGATCCGGCTTGTGGGACAGGTGGAATGCTGTTAGAGTCCGTAAATCATTTGAAAGAAAAGAAAAAAGATTTTAGAACCTTAAAGCTTTATGGACAGGAAAAAAATCTTACTTCTAGTTCCATTGCTCGAATGAATATGTTTTTACATGGAATAGAAGACTTTCAAATTGAACGAGGGGATACTCTAAAGAATCCAGCATTTTTTACTGCCGATGGTTTAACTACTTTTGATTGCGTAATTGCCAATCCTCCATTTTCTCTAAAAGATTGGGGAGCCAAATCCTGGACGAATGATCCTTATGGTAGGAACATTGCAGGCACACCTCCCGATAGTAGCGGAGATATGGCTTGGGTGCAACATATGATTAAGTCCTTGAAACCGAATACGGGGAGAATGGCGATTATCCTACCGCATGGAGTTCTTTTTCGTAAAGGAGCTGAAGGAAAAATTAGACAAGCATTAATCGAAAAAGATTTATTAGAAGCAGTGATCGGACTTGGTGCAAATATTTTTTATGGCACTCAGTTAGCAGCCTGTATTTTAGTTTTCTCGCAAAACAAAAAGAAAGATAAAAAAGACAAAGTTCTTTTTATAGATGCCTCTGAACAAATTAGAGTAGGGCGAGCGCAAAATTTTTTAGAGCCAGAGCATGTCGATAAAATCTATCAATGGTATAAATCTTTTGAAGATGTAGACAATTATGTAAAAGCAGTAAGCATTTCAGATATTATGGAAAATGAGTTTAATCTAAATATACCTCTTTATGTTGAGAAGTCTGTAGAAGACAATCTTCAATCTGTAGAACAAGCTTTGTCGGATTTAAAGCAAGCCTGGAAAGAGAGTCAGAAAGCGGATGCACAGTTGAAGAAAGAACTGGAGCTGTGGGTAGGTTAATGAATCAACAAGATTTGGAAAGATATTTATGGGGAGCTGCAACTGCGCTTCGTGGAACGATTGATGCGGGAGATTATAAACAATTTATATTCCCACTTTTATTCTTTAAACGAATTTGTGATGTATATGAAGAAGAATTTCAAAAGGCATTAGAAGAAAGCGATGGAGACAAAGACTATGCAGCTTTTGAAGAGAACCATCGTTTTCAAATTCCTAAAGGGGCGCATTGGAAGAATGTAAGAGAAGTAACGACTAACGTAGGAGTAGCCTTACAAAAAGCGATGCGAGCCATCGAGAAAGCAAATCCAGATACATTATACGGAATCTTCGGAGATGCCAACTGGTCAAACAAAGAAAGACTTTTGGATGAAACACTGATTAACCTCATAGAGCATTTTTCTAAACATACTTTGAATATAAAAAATGTTCCCGACGATCAACTGGGGAATGGCTACGAATACCTCATTAAACAATTTGCCGATGACAGTGGACATACCGCAGCCGAATTTTATACCAATCGAACCGTTGTAAAACTCATGACACTCATCATGGATCCCAAGTCCGGCGAATCCGTATATGACCCAACTTGCGGATCCGGTGGATTACTACTCAACTGTGCCTTGCATCTAAAAGAATTAGGTAAAGAATACCGCACACTCAAACTTTACGGACAGGAAATCAATCTCATTACATCTTCTATTGCTCGAATGAATATGTTTCTACATGGAATAGAAGAATTTCAAATCGTCCGAGGCGATACCTTAGAAGCCCCCGCATTCTTAGAAAACGACGAACTGCGCACATTCAATATTATCCTCGCAAATCCTCCTTACTCTATTAAGTCCTGGAACAGAGGCAAATTCGAATCAGACCCTTACGGCAGAAATCTCTGGGGCACACCTCCCCAAGGCTGCGCCGATTATGCGTTCCAACAACATATCCACAAAAGTCTTGATCCCAAGAATGGAAGATCTATTGTTTTGTGGCCTTACGGAGTATTGTTTCGTGATTCAGAAAAAGAAATGCGACAAAAGATGATCGAAGCCGATGTAGTTGATTGTGTAATAGCACTTGGTAAAAATTTGTTTTACAATTCAACAATGGAAGCTTGTCTTTTGGTTTGTTCTAACAGCAAAGAGAAAAAAAGGAAGGGTAGTATAATATTTATTGATGCCAGAAAAGAATTAAAGCAAGAAAAAACTGTTAGCTTTCTAGAACCACATCATATTACAAAAATTTTAAAGGCATACAAAAATTTCAAAAGCGAAGAAGGATTTTCTTATGTTGCGACAATCGAAGAAGTAATTGAAAAGGATAGTAGCTTAAATATACCTCTTTATATTAAAGCAATGAAAAATGATGACGAGTTAGGACTAAATCAATCATATTTAAAATGGGAAGAAGTTACGAGTGTTCTAAATAATTCAATGAAGGAACTATTTGAAATATTATGAAAATAGACATTAGTAAATCCTTAAATAAGAATATTGATAGATCAAAGTGGAAAAAATATTATTTCTCTGATTTTGCTGAAAATATTGTAGAGAAAATTGTTCCTAAAAAATCTGGATTGGAACACTACATTGGATTAGAACATCTAGACGCTGGCTCTTTAAAAATAAGGCGATTTGGAGAAACGAAATCTCTTATTGGTGACAAGTTAAAAATATACAAAGGTGATTTAATATTCGCTAAGAGAAATGCATATTTAAAGAGAGTTGCAGTTGCTGAGTTTGATGCCGTTGCATCGGCTCATTCTATGGTATTAAGACCAAAGTCAGAAATTGTATTACCAGAATTTTTACCTTTTTTTATGTTGTCTGATAAATTTTGGAACAAAGCGATTGAAATTTCCGTTGGCTCTTTATCTCCAACTATCAATTGGAAAGCACTAGCAAAGCAAGAATTCCTCCTTCCCCCCAAACAAGACCAAACCAAACTCGCCAAACTCCTCTGGGCAGCGGATAACGTTGTAGAGAAGGATAAGGAGTTGTTGGAGAAGTTGGAGGCCTTGAAATTTAGAACATTAAAGTTTATTTTTACTGATGGGTATGGTTCGCAAAAACTTAAACCTTTTGGAAAATTTAAAATCCCTGAAAACTGGGATATTAAAACTATAGAAAATGTCGCAAATATTGAATATGGGATTTCAGAAAGTGTTGCGAATAATACAAACTCGAGTATTGGGTGGCCAATCTTAACTGGAGCAAATATCACTTTGAAAGGTGAATTAGATATTTCCAAATTAGTATATATTCAAGAACCAAAGAATGAAAAATTTTATTTAAATATAGGTGACTTATTATTTAATTGGAGATCTGGCTCACCTGAGCATATAGGAAAGACTGCTATGTTTTCCCTGGAGGGTAATTACACTTATGCCTCTTTTATCTTAAGAATTCGGTGTTTTAAAGATTTTAACACCTTTTATGCATATTATTTACTTAACCATTTAAGGGAAATTGAATATTTTACAAAAGATGTAGCTCAGCAAGTAAACTTTAAAATGAATGCGAGTATTTTTAGACAAGTCAAAATTCCAATTCCTGATACCGAAACACAGATTAACATTGTTAATAAAATAAAAAAAATAAATGATCAGATAGTTTTATCTCAATCCAAACTCCAAGCTTCTCAAGCTCTATTGAAGTCGTTGATAAATGAGGTATTTGTTTGAAGAAGTTAGCTACAGGGAAAGAGAAGCTAACTGCTAGTAGCCAAATATTATGCAAAGAATAAAAGTAGAAATGAAACTTAAAAAGATAGATAAAATAAAGAATTTTAAAACATTTACACACTTTAGTTGGCAGAATTTTTTAAAAAACGAGGAACTACATCCTTCGATGAATCTTTTTTTTGGAGAAAATGGATCTGGAAAAAGTTCCATATCTACAATACTGAAAAGTTTAGTTCAGCAAAATGTATTTGAAGAACAAAAACCAGAAGAAGTAATTCTTTCGATGGACGCAGATTCTTATAAATATGAAAATGAATGTTGGAATAATACATTAGATAATCATTCTATACTATTTTTTGATCGTGACTTTATAAAAAAGAATATCCATCTGGGCTTTGAAAGAACAAGAGACAAGGAAGGTCAAGAACAAGAATCAGGAAAACTAATCATTGAATTTGACCAAGAAGCTATAAAAAAAAGAAAATTAAAAAATGATAAGGAGGAAGAATACAATAGGATCAATGAGCAAATGGAAGAATTCAGAAAAATAAATGGAAAGGCATTAGGGTATATTTTTACTACTGACAATGCGGATAAGATATATAATGAATTAAAAGAAAAATCAGAAAATGAAATTCAATTTATCGTAAAAGAATTAGAAAGTAGTAAGAAAGAAACAGAAAATCAATTAAGCTTCGATAAAGAATCCCAGAAAAAAGTATTGGAAATTCAAAAAATCGAAATGATCCAAATTGAAAAAAAGATTCCATCATTCTCAAATTATGATTTTTATCAAAGTATTTTCTCTTTTGATATAAAGCAAAAGGCAGATACTTCATCCGATGCATCTCTCCAAATAAAGATCAAAGATCATAAAGACTTTTTTGAAAAAGGATTTTCAATTAGAGAAGTAAAACATGATGAATGTCCTTTTTGTGGAGCTGCCAACAGAGAGACGGAAATAAAAAATATTATCTCTGTATATAAATCCATTTATAATAATCAATATGAGAACGCATGGAAAGAATTTCAAAGTCAAAAGGAAAAAGCACTTAATGAAATTGAGAGATTAAAAGATCTAACGAAAATTGATTTTACTATTTTTTTTCTGAAATTAAAAGAATATCAGGAAAAATTTAAAATAAGCTCAATCTATTCCGTAGAGGAAGAAAAACAATTTAGAATACCTTCTATTATAGAACTTCTAAATCTATCCAAAGAGTTAAACGAACTAAGTTTACCAAATCAGAAAAATATCAAAGAATTATATTTCAGAGTTGATTCAGAAATGAAAAATATACTCGAATATTTGGATAAGTTATACATTTATTTTGAAGAAAAGAATGAACTTCTAAAAACCTTTATAAAAGAAAATACCGATGAAAATATTCGTAAAAGAATTTCTGATAATCAAGTTTTATTAAATATGATTGAAGCGAAACTTTCCTTTCTTAGAGATGGAAAAATAGAAAAGCAAAAGCAACAAGAATTATTTGAAAAAGAATTAGAAAAACATTATTTACGATTGGAAAATGCTAAAACTGAATTAAATGAAACGAAGAGAGAATACGAAGCGTATGTTTCTGCGGAAGCATTCCAGAAGACACTTAATAAAATTCAGGAATATTTTAGAAAATTTAATTTTAATTATAAATTAGAAATTGATGATGAGAAAAAAAAAGGTGCTGCACCAAAGGAAGCCGCATTCGCTTTTAAAATAATTGATATTAATAGACAACCTAGAACATTTAAAAATGGGTTATCCGAGGGGCAACTTCATGTTTTGTCCATTTGTTTTTTCTTAGCATTTTTAGATATACAAAGTGATAAAAACCAAAAGATAATAGTTTTTGATGATCCCATTAATAGTTTAGATAATAGTAATATTGGATACTTTGTAGATTTACTTTTTGAGTTGAAGGATGAATTTTCTCAGTTTTTAATTTTTACGCATCACAAAACTTTTTTTAAGTTTTCTCAAAAAAAATTTAAAACTAGTGAGTCACAAAACCAGTATGGACACGAATATATAATTCTTAGAAATGAGGAACAATACGGTGGGTCATTTTTATTAAAAAGCAAAATGGATTCGTTAAAAGATAAACTTAAAAAGTTTGCAAATCATATTATTCCTAAGGAGCAATTGCCATATATTTTAGATATTGAATTGAGAATAATAGAGCATGGACAGTTTCTAAGGTATGAATTAGAACGATTTGTAAAAAATGAGCTTCTTCAATGGAACCAAGATAAATTTCCTGATTTAGTAACAGGAGTAAAACATAGCAGATATTTAGATGATGTTGACTTAGACAATTTAAAGAAAGTATATCAATTTTGTAATTGGACTACATCTCATGTGGATAGAGGTAATGAGAATGGATTAGATCAACTTAGAGATAATATAAAAATTTTCTTAGATGTAATGAACAATTACTACACACAAAAAATCTCCTCAGTTGCAGGAACAACTATACCATAATGGAATAAAGCTAATTATTATTAGCCGCTAAAAAAAGGAAAACTACAATGACAGACCTCTACTTTGGACTCACACAAGAAAAATGGCACGAAGCAAGTAAAGAAATGCGAAAGATATTAATTGCAAGGGCAAAACGAAATGCAACGATTTATTATTCCGAATTAACAGAAAAACTGTTACCAATTGCAAATATTGAGCCACATTCTTACGCGATGGCAAACATGTTGGGGGAAATCTCTGTTGATGAGCATAATGCAGGTAAACCTCTACTGAGTGCAGTAGCCATTTTAAAAGCAGATAATATTCCAGGTGGAGGCTTTTATACTTTAGCGGAAAGTCTTGGTTTTACAGTCTCGGATAAGGTTGAATTCTGGATTAAAGAATTTAATCGTTGTCATGACTATTGGAGTAAGGTGTAAAAATTAATCCATGCCTCATCCAATAAAGGAGAAAAAATGAATACAGGCGAAATACTAATCTATCAAAATAAAGAAGGCAGCATTAAAATTGATGTGCGGTTAGAAGATGAAACTGTATGGCTTACGCAGGAACAGATGGCTGAGTTGTTTGGAAAAGCCAGAAGCACGATTACCGAGCATATAGGAAATATATTTAAAGAGGGAGAGTTAGTTGAAGAATTGGTATGTCGGGATTTCCGACACACCACTCAGCACGGGGCTATTTCCGGCAAGACTCAGGAAAAATCTGTAAAATATTATAATCTAGATGTAGTGATTTCAGTCGGTTATAGAGTAAAATCTCCACAGGGAACTAAGTTTAGAATCTGGGCAACGCAGAGACTGAAAGAATATATAGTAAAAGGCTTTGCGCTCAACGACGAACGATTTAAGCGCGGCAATTCAATGAATTATTTTGATGAATTGCAAGAGCGGATACGAGAGATTAGACTTTCGGAACGCTTTTTCTATCAGAAGATAAAAGACATTTATACGACTAGCATAGATTATGATCCTAAAGATGAAAAGACGGTAGAATTTTTTAAAATAGTTCAGAATAAATTACTCTGGGCAATTAGTCAGCAAACAGCGGCGGAATTGGTATATAAAAGAGCGGATGCTTCTTTGCCATTATTAGGAATGTTGTCTTATGATAAATCGCCAAAGGATGCCATAAAAAAATCTGATGTTAGTATTGCTAAAAACTATCTCGCTGAGGATGAAATAAAATTATTAGGATTATTAGTTGAGCAATATCTTTCGTTTGCAGAAACAATGGCACAGCAGAGAACACCAATGTATATGAAAGATTGGATTAGTAGACTAGACTCAATCCTACAATTGAACGGGAGAAAACTATTAACTCATGCAGGAAAAATTAGTCATGATATGGCTCTTCTTAAATCCTCAGAAGAGTATGAAAAATATTTAGAAAATCAAAGAAAGAAAGAAAGAGAAGATAGCCTAAAAGAACTCGAAGAGGACGTAAAAAAGATAAGTAAAAAAAGGAGACCACAATGAGTTTCACAGAACAAAATTCAGTAGAAAACTTTATTATATATAAATTGAGTGGGGCTAATCTAAACACTGAAAATCCAAACCCTGGTCTCCTAAAAGCAAAATCTCCAGCGACTAATACTTCAACTTGGAAATTTAAAAAATCTTCCGAACTAGATAGAGAAGTCCAAGAAGTTTTAATTGAATCAGAACTAAAGGCAGCCTTAATTCGAATCAATCCAGAAATAAATAAAAATCCTGATTTAGCAGATGAAGTTTTATATAAACTAAGAGCAATCTTAATCAGCGTTAATCAGATTGGACTTGTGAAAGCAAATGAAGAATTTACGGAATGGTTAAAGGGAGAGAAGACTTTACCGTTCGGTGCGAATAATCGTCATGTGCCGGTGAGGTTGATTGACTTTGAGAATTTAGAAAATAATTCATTTGTAGTTACAAATCAATTTCGTGTTCATGCGAGAGAAACAAAAATACCGGACATTGTTTTATTAATTAACGGCATACCAGTAGTAGTCGGTGAAGCAAAGACACCAATACGACCGGCGATTTCTTGGTT
>Ga0075156_10000722_pt1 | contig 17356 bp, 16 predicted proteins | sample JI81AbrownDNA_FD_70966 | JGI IMG/M metagenome (GOLD analysis project Ga0075156, IMG submission 70966) | Wastewater effluent complex algal communities from Wisconsin, to seasonally profile nutrient transformation and Carbon sequestration -... | ecosystem: Engineered > WWTP > Effluent > Algae...
ACCTCTTCCAGCACCTCGTCGACCAACGCGTCCGCCTCGTCGAGTCCGTGGGCGCGGGCCAGCAGGTCGAGGTGCTCGACCACCGAGAGATCGGGGAAGAAGTCGAGGTCGTCGATGACGGTGGCGACCGTGCGACGGATGTCGGCGTTCGTCTCGTTCATGCGCGTCCCCAGCACTTCGACCGTGCCCTCGGTCGGTCGGTCGGCGCCGACGATGCAGCGCAGGACCGTCGACTTGCCGGCACCATTGCGTCCGGTCAGGGCGACCGCCTCGCCTGCGTGGACCTGCAGGTTGAAGTCTTCGACGATCACGTTCGGCCCGTACTTCTTGGTCAGGTGGCTCACCGACAGCACCACATCCCTGGCCGGACGCCGGGTCTCCTGCCGGGCAGCAGGACGCCCCTCGTCCTGCACGGGACGCGCCTGCTTCGGGACGGGACGCCGGATCTTGTTCGCATTCGCCATGGCGTCCATTCTCACGCATCGGGGAAGCGCCGACGCACACCCCCACTCCCGGACGCCTACACTGACGCTCGTGTTCGAGTCCAGGGCCACCCTTGCCAAGCGTCGTGCCGACGTGTCCGCCATGTTCGACGGCGTGGCCCGGCGCTACGACCTGATGAACGACGTGCTGAGCCTCGGCGCCGACCGGCAGTGGAGGAAGGCTGTCGTCGAGGAGATCGCGCCGCGTCCGGGCATGACGATCCTCGACCTCGCGGCCGGCACCGGGACCTCCTCGCGTCCCTTCGCGGACGCCGGCGCCGACGTCTTCCCCACCGACCTCAGTCTGGGGATGCTGGCCGTGGGCAAGGAGCGCGAGCCCGACCTGCCCTTCGTCGCGGGGGACGCATTGCACCTGCCCTTCGCCGACGACTCGTTCGACGCGACCACGATCAGCTTCGGGCTTCGCAACGTCGAGGACACGGCCGCGGCACTCACGGAACTCCTGCGGGTGACGCGTCCCGGCGGTCAGGTGGTCATCTGCGAGTTCTCGACCCCCGTCTGGGCGCCCTTCCGTGCCGCCTACCGCAACTACCTGCTGCGTGCGCTCCCGGCTGTCGCGAAGCTGGGGTCGTCCAATGCTGCCGCGTACGACTACCTCGCCGAGTCGATCCTCGCCTGGCCCGACCAGCCCGGGCTCGCCGACCTGATGTCGTCGGTCGGCTGGCAGGCGGTCGGGTGGCGCAACCTCAGCGGTGGCATCGTCGCGCTCCACCGCGGGTGGGCGCGATGATCCTGCTGGACCCGTACGCGTCCCGCAGTTGCCCGGTCAAGATCCAGCACGAGTTCGACCCCCTGCGCACCACCGCACCGGACGATGAGGGCCTGCGCGAGTCATTCACGGGCGGGAAGCTCTTCGAGACCCAGGTGCTCGACGAGATCTGTACCGCGCGTCCGGATCTGGTCACCGACCTCAGAAACTCCGGGCTGGGCACGGCCGAGCGTGAGCTGGCCACACGCGTGGCCGTCGAGCGCGGTGACTGGGTCATCATCGGTCCCACGGTGCCGATCGATCCGGTCGGTCACCGTCGCGGCCACCCGGACGTCCTGGTCAGGGACGCCGACCGTCCCGACGGGCGTCCTGGTTACCTGCCCGTCGAGTGCAAGCGCCACCTCGTCCTGGAGCAGGGCTCGGCAGAACATCGCGGACACTTCTCACGGCTGTCCGAGCCGCTGCGGTCGGCGTCCATCGAGGTAGCCGAGCGAAGCTTCCGCTCAAGTCGCGACTACGACCTCATGCAGATGGCCCACTACTGGCGCCTGCTCGAGGCGGCCGGCTGGAGCGCGCCCGGCGATCCGACCGCCGGCGTCATCGGCACCGACCTGGTGCCGGGGGTGGGAAGCCCGGTCATCGCCTGGGTGAGCCTGACGGCGAAGCTGATCCGCACCTTCTCGCGGACGTCCGAGCTGGGGTGGAAGCGCCGTGGTGGCCTGGAGCGGTACGACCACGAGCACAACTTCCGGGTGAAGGTCGCCACGCAGGTGAGCCGCCGCACGGGCGCTCCCGATGACCCGCCGCTGATGGTGAACCCCGTGGTGGTGCCCGAGTGCGCGTCCTGTCAGTGGTGGGAACTGTGCCGCGTCCAACTCAACGACGACGACCTCAGCCTGCGCATCTCGAAGTCGCCCCTGGACGTCCGCGAGATCAACGTGCTGCGGACCCGCGGCGTCCACACGATCCACGACCTGGCCGGGGCCGACATCGACGCCCTGCTCGTCGACTACCTGCCCGAGGTGCGCCACCGCCACGGAGCCGAGGGACGCCTTCGCCTCGCCGCCCGCCGTGCGAACCTCATGCTCACCGGACGCGAACTCGACCGCCTCACCGACGGTCCGATCGACGTGCCCGAGGCGAGTCTTGAGATCGACTTCGACATCGAGACGTCCCGCAGCGACCAGGTGTACCTGTGGGGCTTCCTGGTGCATGACCGCACCAGCGTCGAGCCGCCCCGTTACGTCAGCTTCGCCCGCTTCGACGACCTCACCCGGGCCGACGAGATCGCCCTGGCCCACGAGGCCATGGGCTGGCTGGCCGACCTCGTGGCTGAGCGTCCGGATGCGGCCGTCTACCACTACTCGGACTACGAGATCCTGCACATCGGCAAGCTCCTCGGACGCCAGCCCGGCTCCCTGGGCGCGCGGCTGCTCGACCGGCAGGACCTCTTCGTCGACATGTTCACCCTGGTCAGGGACAACTTCTTCGGCGCCAACGGGCTGGGCCTCAAGGTCGTCGCGCACACCGGCGCGGGATTCGAGTGGCGGGACGCCAACCCCGGGGGCCTCAACTCCCAGCTCTGGTTCGACGACGCCGTCCGGGCCGGATCCGAACAGGAACGCAACGAGGCCCGTGAACGGGTGCTGGCGTACAACGAGGACGACGTCCGGGCGACCCACGCCCTGAGGGCCTGGTTGAGGACGCTTTCCTGAACGTTCGCCCTGACTCTTGTCAGCCCTCGACCGGCGTGATTGGCCTGAGCCTTGGCACCCACCCAACCCCCCGTTCGCCGCGCCCGTGTTCTCCTTGCCCTCGGCCCCCTGGTCGCCCTCATCGGCGCTGCGGGCACTGCGCAGGCCAGCCCTCCGCCGTCGACCCAGGGGCACCTGATCGGCGTGGACGGCGTCACGATCGTCACATTGGGGCCGAAACCGTTCACCGCGGGCGTCAGCGGCGACACGACCGCTGGAACACGAACCTCGGCCGCACGGGCCTCATCGTCAATGGCGACGACGTCACGGCGACCGGGCTGTTCGTCGAGCACTTCCAGCAGTACAACACCGTCTGGAACGGTGAGCGCGGGACAGTCGTGCTCCACCAGAACGAACTCGCCTATGACCCGCCCACACAGGCCGACTGGACCCGACCCGACGGCACACTCGGCTACCCGGGTTACAAGGTGAGCAACGGGGTCAAGCAGCACGACCTCTACGGCGCGGGTGTGTACGGCTACAACCGCAACAACCCTGCGATCGTCACCGAGAACGGCTTCGAAGCGCCCGCCACTGAAGGGGTCACCTTGCGCCACATCATGACCGTGAACCTCGGAGCGGGCACGATCAAGCATGTGGTGAACGGTGTGGGCACGCAGGCTGACACCACCAACACGGGGACGCCGCAATACGTCGTGCAGTACCGGTGAGCCTCGGATCGGCTACTTCAAGGCCGCCGCCCTGAGGGAGGCGTCGAGGTCCCGGCGTCCGGCTCGTTCGACCTGGGCCACGACGACCTCGACCCCTTGCGGGGGTGTCGCCAGGACGCCGACCAGGTCATCCAGGCTGGTGACCCGGCTGGCCGGGACGCCGTAGCCACTCGCCACCTCGACGAGGTCGACGTCGTGGGGCGTCCCGAAGACGCGCTCGAACGAGTCGGAGTGCTCGGGGGCGCCCTGCTCGAGGGTGTGGAAGATGCTGCCGCCGCGATCGTCCACGACGACGTAGCGCAGGTCGGGACGGGGCTCCCCGACACCGGACCAGAGCCCGCCGATGTCGTGCAGGAAGGTGAGGTCGCCGACCAGGCAGGTGGTCGCGGCACCGGTCGCGAGGGCGACCCCGCGAGCTGTGGACACCAGACCGTCGATCCCGGCCAGACCACGATTGGCCCACACCACCGGGCCGTCCGGGTGGATGGGCGCGAGGTCGAGATCGCGGACGGCATTGCTCGACCCGACCACCAACTGGTCGTCACCACCGAGAGAGGACAGGACCGCAGCCGCGACCACCTGCCCACAGAAGAGGCCGCTGACAAGGCGTGACACCCGACCGAGGACGTAGACGTCTGCCTGCTGCCACTCGGTGAGCCACGAGGGATCCCCGTGGGGTTGGGCGTCGACGTCGATGCCGTCGACCACCATGCAGGCGGCGAACCCGGGGTCGACCCAGTCACTCCGCGCGGCGACCATGACGATCTCGAGGTCCCGCCGCCGCAGGAGCGCGCCGACCGGGCGGGAGAGGGTCGGACGTCCGTGGACGATCACCCGCTCGATGCGCTCGCGCAGGCCCTCGCGTCCGAGGAGCAGCCTGTAGGTCGCGATCGCGTTCGCGCCGGCGCGGGCGTTGCCCGACGGTTCGCTCAGCAACGGCCAGCCGCAGGCCTCGGCGAGCTGGCGCGCCGTCGCCCCGACGCCCGGAGCCGCGTCCCCCACGAGCACGACCGTGCGCAGCGGGTCGTCCAGGACGGCCAGCAGGTCGCCCTCGACCGGTGAGACGAAGAGTTCGGACGCCGGCTCGACGACCTCGGCGTCCGGCATGAGGGGTTCGGCGAACTCGCAGTTGAGTTGCACCGGGCCGGGACGCAGGGTCCGCGTCCCCAGGGCGACGTGCAGGGCGCGTCGCAGGGCGAACCGCCAGGACGCCGGGTCACCGGCCAGACTCGACAATCGCACTCCGGCAAGGGCGAACGCGCCGAAGATGCCCGCCTGGTCAGTGGTCTGGTTCGAGCCCGCATGACGCATCAGCTCCGGACGGTCGGCGCTCACGACCACGAGCGGCACCGCGCTGTGGTGCGCCTCCATGACCGCGGGCATCAGGTTCCCGACTGCTGTGCCCGACGTGGTCACCACCGCGACCGGGCGTCCGGAGGCCTTGGCCAGCCCCAGCGCCAGGAAGCCCGCCGAGCGCTCGTCGATGCGGACGTGGAGACGCACGCGTCCGGACGTTTCGGCATGGGCGAGGAGTATCGACAGCGGTGCGTTGCGCGACCCCGGTGACAGCACGACGTCGGTCGTACCTGCCTCGAGGAGTTGCTCGAGAACCACCTGGGCGAGCGTCCACGAACTCATGAATCCTCCTTGGCTGCCTGGAGCAGAGCGCGGGTCGTGACGAGTCGGTCGTCCCAGAAGGACGCCCGTTCGGTCGAAGCCGTCACCCGGGCGAGGGACGTCTCCGCGACGTAGACCTCCCCCACGTCGATGGCGCCCTGTCTCGCGACGAGGGGGTGCTGCGCCACGTCGTCCGTCAGCAGGGCCACCGTGTTGAGGCCGCAGTCGTAGGGCAGTTCGGGCAGGGCGGCAGCGAGGGCGAGACCCATCCGGATGCCAACGCTGGTCTCGAGCGCCGATGACACGACCACCGGCAGTCCCAGCGTCTCGGCCAGCCGCAGGCAGCGCCTGACACCCCCGAGGGGCTGCACCTTGAGCACGGCGATGTCTGCCGCCTCGAGTTCGGCGACGCGTTCCGGGTCGCCCGAGCGGCGGATCGACTCGTCGGCCGCGATGGGGACGCTGATCCCGCGACGAGCCAGGTCGCGGCGCAGGGTGGCGAGCTCCTCGACGCTCCGGCACGGCTGTTCCGCGTATTCGAGGCCGAAACGCCCGAGCTGGCGCAACGCGTCCACCGCGGTCTCGACGTCCCAGGCGCCGTTGGCGTCGATGCGGACGCGTCCACCTCCGCCCAGTGCGTCGCGCACCGCCTCGACGCGGTCGAGGTCGTCCGAGAGGGTCTGACCGGGTTCGGCCACCTTGATCTTCGCCGTCCGGCAACCGGACGCCGACGCCATCCGGTGCGCGGTCAGCGCGTCCACGGCCGGGATGGTGACGTTGACGCCGATTCGCGTCCGCACAGGGTCGGGGAAGCCGAACTCGGCGGCCTCGATGGCCGCGGCGAGCCAGGCGACCAGCTCGTCACCCGAGTAGTCGAGGAACGGGCTGAACTCGCCCCAGCCGGCGTCCCCTCGCAGGAGCACTCCTTCGCGGACGGTGATCCCGCGGAAGCGGGTGGTCATCGGGATCGACCAGGCGTGGACGCGCATCAGGCGCCGATCCAGATGCCGACGAGAAGTCCGAGCCCGCACGCCAGTTCGGCGAAGCCGGTGTGTTTGAGGACAGGGATCAGGGCCAGTCCGGACGCACCGCCCAGCACCGACCTGCTCGCCCCCACGGCGAAGACCAGCATCGCCAGGCCCAGCAGGGCCCACCACGTGGTGAGGGCGGCGACGCCCACGACGCACAGCACCGCGACAGCCACGAGGGCGACGTAGAAGTGACGCGTCCGGGCGTCGCCCAGGCGGGTGGCCAGCGTCCGCTTTCCCACGTGGACGTCGGTGTGGACGTCGCGCAGGTTGTTGGCGACGAGGAGCGCGCAGGCCAGCGAGCCGATGCCGACCGCCGCCAGGAGGGTCGCCCACGTGACCCGGTCGAGCATGACGTAGGTCGTGCCGCACACGGCGACGAGGCCGAAGAAGACGAAGACAAAGACCTCACCGAGACCCGCGTAGCCGTAGGGGTGCTCCCCGCCGGTGTAGAACCAGGCGGCGACGATGCACGCGACGCCCACGGCGAGCAGCCACCAGTGCTGCGTCGCCACGACGAGGGCCAACCCGGCCAGCGCCGCGACCCCGAAGGACGCGAAGGCCGCCGCCCTCACCTGACCCGGACGCGCCGCGCCCGACCCCACCAGTCTCATCGGCCCGACGCGCACCTCGTCGGTGCCGCGGATGCCGTCGGAGTAGTCGTTCGCGTAGTTGACACCGACCTGCAGCGCGAGGGCGACCACGAAGGCAAGCAGGGCCATCACGAGGTGGAACTGGCCCTCGGCCAACGCAGTGGCCGATCCCGCGAGCACCGGCGCGGCCGCGGCAGGCAGGGTGCGAGGGCGCGCCCCCTCGACCCAGTCAGACAACGTCGCCATGCAAGCTCCCCAGATATCGCGCCAGTTCGGTCCGGTCGATCTTCCCAGACGAGGTGCGGGGCAGGCGCCCGACTCCCACGGCACGGCGCGGGAGGGCCGGGCGTCCGAGGGGGAGGTGGTCCCGCCACCACGTCAGGTCGCGGGTCGGTGACTCGGACGCCAGCGTCACGACGGCACCCCACTCGGCGTCCGGGACGCCGACCACCGCGGACGCCCCCAGCCCGTGGGCGGTGACGATCGCGTCCACAGCGCGCTGGACCTCGGCGAGGTCGACGTTGGTGCCGCCTGAGATGACGACCTCGTCGGTGCGTCCGAGGACGGTGAGGTGGCCTCCGTCGAGTCGTCCGCGGTCGTGGGTCAGCACCCCCAGCCCGGCGTGGGTCCCCGTGGGGTCGGGCACGAGCGTGGACGCGGTCAGATCCGGGCGCGCCAGATAGCCGGAGAAGACGGACGCTCCACCCAGCCAGACGCGTCCTCCATGGCCCACCGAGACCACCACCCCGTCGAGGGGCACGCCGTCGTACACACACCCGCCGCAGGTCTCGCTCATGCCGTAGGTCGTGACGACGTTGACGCCGGCGTCCCGGGCCCGCGACAGCAGGACCGGGTCGGCCGCGGCGCCGCCGAGGAGGACGGCATCCATCGAGGCCAGGGATGCGGTGACAAAGGGATCGTCGAGCGCGCGCACCAGTTGGGTGGGCACGATCGAGACGACATTGCGCCCGGACGCCGGGGCGAGATCAGCGAGGTCACTCGCAGCGAATCGGGGTTCGAGGCCCGACACCCGGGCCCTGACAAGGACCATCAGTCCCGCCACATAATGGGCCGGGAGCGCGAGGTGCCAGGTGGCCGGGCCACCGAGCCGCTCCTGCGTCGCCCGCGCCGACGCGAGGAGGGCGTCGGTGGTGAGGATCACGGCCTTGGGCGTCCCCGTCGACCCGGACGTCGCCACCACCACGGCCGCCCCGGGAACGTCGACCCGGTCGACCCCGGCGTACAGCGCGGCCGAGGCGGCGTCCGCCACCGGGGCGATCGCGAACCGACCTGCGAGCGCCTCGGGCAACAGCGCGAACACCTCGTCGGGACGACAGGTCCGCAGGGCCACTGACATTTCACGCACCTGCCCACCGTAGCCACAGGTAGTGTGGGACGCCGTGACCTCCACCCCGCACCTGCTCGACCTCCCCCACGCCGACGGATCGCCGGCCTACGTGTCGACCCAGCACCCGGCACTCGGCGAGATCGTCGAATTGCGAGTCTGGGTGCCGCGGGGGTTCCCCGCGTCCCGGGTCTTCGTACGCCACACCCCTGACGGCGAGGGGACGCTGGTCGAGGCCGTGATCACCTCCGCCACCGGGCGCGGCACCTGGTGGGCCGCGGACGTCGAGATGGTCAACCCGGTCCTGTCCTACCGCTGGTTGTTCCACGGCGGGCCGACCGGCTACGCGTGGCTCAACGGCACCGGCGTCCATCACCGCGACGTACCGGACGCCGCCAACTTCCGCCTCACCACCCACCCCGCTCCCCCGGACTGGTCGCGCGACGCCGTGGTCTACCAGATCTTCCCCGACCGCTTCGCGCGCTCCGCCGCCGCCGATGACCGCGTCCCTCCGAGTTGGGCGCAACCCCAAGCCTGGGACGCGATCCCCGTCCACCCGAAGACCGGGCTGAAGCTCTACGGCGGCGACCTCGACGGGATCGTCGAGCACCTCGACCACATCGCGTCCGCCGGGTTCACCGCGATCTACCTGACGCCCTTCTTCCCCGCCGGGTCGACCCACCGTTACGACGCCACGAGCTTCGACCACGTCGACGACCTCCTCGGCGGGGACGACGCACTGGTCAGACTCGTCCGGGCGTGCCACGACCGGGGCATCCACGTCGTGGGCGACTTCACGACCAATCACACGGGCAGCACCCACGAGTGGTTCCGTGCGGCGCAGGCGAGCCCCACTGCCCCCGAGCGTGACTTCTACTTCTTCGACGCCGATGGCCGCTACGGCGCGTGGCTGGGGGTGACGAGCCTCCCCAAGCTCAACCATGCGTCCACCGAATTGCGACGTCGCCTCTTCGACGGGCCGACCAGCGCAGTCGGACGCTGGCTCGTCGAGCCCTTCAACCTCGACGGCTGGCGCGTCGACGTCGCCAACATGACCGGCCGCTACCGCGACCAGGATCTCTACCACGACGTCGCCCGCGAGATGCGTCGGACGCTCGACGACATCGGCGACAAACTCCTGGTCGGGGAGCACTTCCACGACTCGTTCGGCGACATCGAGGGCGACGGGTGGCACGGCCTGATGAACTACGGGGCGTTCACGCGTCCGCTGTGGAGTTGGCTGCGGGGCACGCACGCCGGCGCGAACTTCATGGGCAACGCCAATGTGGTGCCACCTTTGGGCGGCGCGGACGTCGTGGCGACGATGCGCGACTTCGCGTCCGGGATGAGTTGGGTGTCGCTCACGCACTCACTCAACCTGGCCGGGAGCCACGACACGTCCCGCATCCTCTCGCTGGTCGGTGGCGACATCGGACGCGTGAAGGCCGCGGCCGGGCTCGTGAACACCATGCCCGGTATCCCGATGGTCACCTACGGCGACGAGATCGGCATGGCCGGCGACTACGGCGAGAACGGACGCCGGACGATGCCCTGGGACGATCCGACCCGCTGGAACGCCGACCTGCTCGCGCACTACACCGCGCTGGCTGCCGTCAGGCGGGAACACCCGTCCCTGCGGACGGGGTCGATGCGCTGGGTGCTCGCCACCGACGACGTGATCGCGTTCGTCCGCACCTCCGGGACCGACTCCTGCCTGGTGGTTGCGACCCGCGCGTCCGCCTCCTTCGACCTGGTGACCGACCAGTTGCCGGGCGTCGAGCATGGAAGGGCGGTCATCGGCGAGGGTGTGGTCGCCTCGTTCGGACGCGTCGAATTCCACGCGTCCACGGCCGGGGTCACGATCTGGTCCTGGACCCTCCCCCAGGACGTGGCCACGTCGGACGCATGAGGCCCCTGTCCGTATCCTTACCGCATGGGACGCGTGATCTTGGTGATCGTGATCCTCAGCATGAGCATCTACGCCGTGACTGAGGTGGCACAGAGCGAGCGCTTCCGCGTCCGGTCGATGCCGAAGTGGATGTGGGCGCTGGCTGTCATCTTCATCCCCGTGGCCGGGCCCTTGTTCTGGTTCGTCTTCGGCCGTCCGGTGGCCGACCGGCCGATCCAGCGCGACATTCCCCCGGACGACGACCCCGACTTCCTTCGCAAGCTGCGCTGAGCTCGGTCCAGCGTCCAAATGGTGAACCGTTGCCATTTCGTTATGTGAGGCATATAGTTACTCACGGTAAGTAACCTTTCTCGTGTCTGGATCCCCACGTGCTCGACCGCCTCCACGGCCCCCTCGCCTATGAACTGCGCATGGCCTGCATGCGCCTCACCCGCCGCGTCCGCTACGACACCTCGACGCTCGCCCCGCACTTCCTCGCCGCCCTCTCCGCGGTCCAGCGGGGGGACGCCAGCACCGCCGCCGACCTCGCGTCCCTCGAACGCGTCAGCGCGCCGAGCATGTCGCGCACCGTCCGAGAGCTCGAGGAGCGCGGGCTCATGACCCGCACCCAGGGCACCGACGACAAGCGCTGTCAGATCCTGGCGCTCACACCATCGGGGGTTGACGCCGTCGACGAGGGACGCCGGGTGCGCGACCAGTGGATGCTCGACCACCTCAGCGACTGCACACCGGAGGAACTCGACACCCTCGAACGCGCCACCGTCATCATCAATCGGCTGGTGGAGCGATGAGCACGACCTTCGCGTCCCTGTCGATCCCGAACTACCGCACCTACTTCATCGGGTTCACCATCTCGAACATCGCCCAGTGGATGGCGCGCACCGCCCAGTCGTGGCTCGTGCTGGTGACCTTGACGCACGGGAACGCGTCTGCGCTCGGCTACCTGACGGCCCTCAACTTCCTCCCCGCCCTGCTCCTTGCCCCCTGGGCGGGGACGATTGCCGACCGCTTCCCGAAGCGCAGGATCATGACCACGGCGCAGGTGGTGCTCGGCATCGACGCAGCCCTCCTCGCGACGCTGGTGCTGACCGGCCACGTCCAGCTGTGGCACGTCTTCGCCATCGCCCTGATGGACGGCGTCGCCGGGGCCTTCGACGGGCCCGCGCGTCAGGCGTTCGTGTCCGAGGTCGTGCCCCTGCGCTCCCTGTCCAACGCGATCTCGCTCAACTCGGCGTCCTTCAACTCCGCGCGCCTGCTGGGGCCGGGGATCGCAGGCGTCCTGATCGCGTTCTTCGGCACCGGCGTCGTGCTCGCGATCAACGTGTTCTCGTTCGTCTCGCTGATCGTCGCCCTCGCCCTGCTGAAGGCCGACCAACTCCACCCCGCTCCACCGGCTCGTGGACGCGGACAGTTGAAGGAAGGGCTGCGGTACGTCCGGGGGCGGCCCGACCTCATGATGCTGCTCGGCATCGCGTTCATGATGGGCAGCTTCGGCTTCAACTTCGCCATCTCCAACGCGGTGATGGCGACCCAGGCCTTCCACAAGGGGCCGGGCGAGTACGGCGCGCTGGGTTCGTTCATGGGGCTGGGTGCGCTCACCGCCTCGATCCTCGCGGCCCGGCGCCCGCGACCCCGGTTGCGTTACGTGCTGGGGGCGCTCGCAGGGTTCACCGTGGCGATGATGTTCTCGACCGTCGCGCCGACCTTCTGGGTGTTCGCCCTGCTGCAGATCCCCGTCGGGCTGGCCGCGATCACGGTGATGGTGACGGGGAACACCCTGGTCCAGACGTCCATCAGCCCCGAGATGCGCGGACGCGTGATGAGCCTGTGGGGCGCTGTGCTGCTGGGCGGGACACCCTTCGTCTCACCCGTCGTCGGCTGGATCGGTGACACGTTCGGCCCTCGCTGGACCGTGTTCTTCCAGGGGGCCTCCGTCGGCCTCACGTTCCTCGTCGTCACGTCGCTGATCATGCGCAGTGACGGGCTCCGCGTCCGGTTCGACACCACCCGCCGCGCGCCCCGGCTGCGGATCGTGCGTCCCGGCATGGTCACCATCGACGTCGCGGAGCCCGCCCGCTGAGTCAGTGAATCCCGGACGCGAGGATCCTTCGCAGTCCCGACGAGTAGGCCGCGCGTCCGACGAATCCCACGACTGGATCGAGCACGTCAGGCAGCCACCCGACAGTGAGGTGCTGGCGCCACTCGACCAGCGAGCCGATCGCGAGGGGCGTGACCGTCCACGCGACGTCACCTCCGATGACGCGTCCCTCCTTGCGGACCTCCGTGACGCCGGACTCGTCGCCCGGCTCGTCACCCGCCGGTGGACGCAGTGCCACCACGACCATCACGTCGTCGAAACCGACCCGCCGGACGCCGGTGCGGGCGACGAACCGCTGGCCGACGCGGGGGCTGCCCTCGTGCCGCAGGGTCGTCAGGGGGATGGCCGCGCTGTGGGCGTCCCAGTCGGTGAGGGTGGCGAAGCACCGCGTTGCGGGCAGCGTCGTCGTCATGCGGATCGTGAAGTCGGCCATGTGTTCGCCCCTTGTCCGGTTGCTCCCCAGCATGGCGCAACAACGGCTGAACCTGAGTCAGTGGGTGCTGTCACGGTCGATTCTCGGCGCCCCCCGGCACGGTTCAGTCACGGCACACGTCCTCAGATGTCGAGCTTGCGTGCCGAGAGAGAACGCACCATGACCGGATCGCGATGGTCGAAGAACTGGCTCGCGCCATGGTCGAGGCCGGCGATCGACTCCATCTCGGACGGTGCCAGGTCGAAATCGAACACGTCCAGGTTCTCGGCCATCCGCTCGGGACGCACGGTCTTGGGGATGACCACCACCCCGCGTTGCACGAGCCAGCGGAGCACCACCTGACCGACCGACCTGCCGTGGGCAGCGGCGATGGCCGACAGCGTGGGGTCGGTGAACAGGTTGTTGCGTCCCTCGGCGAAGGGTCCCCACGACTCGATCTGGACGCCCTCCGCGGCCATCAATGCCTGGTCTGCGACCCTCTGGTGGAAGGGATGCGTCTCGACCTGGTTCACTGCGGGCACAACATCGTTGTGGTCGATGAGGTCGATCAACCGGTCGGACTGGAAGTTGGACACTCCGATCGCCCGCGCGAGCCCCTCCGACTGGATCGTCTCCATCGCTCGCCAGGATCCGTAGTAGTCACCGAAGGGCTGGTGGATCAGGTAGAGGTCAAGCCGGTCGAGGCCCAACCGCTGCAGGGACCGCTCGAACGCGATCCGGGTCTTCGCCTCCCCCGCGTCCTGGATCCAGAGCTTGGTGGTGATGAACAGCTCAGCTCGCGGGATGCCGCTGGCGGCGATCGCGCGGCCGACGGCCTCCTCGTTCATGTAGGACGCGGCCGTGTCGATCAGGCGGTAGCCGGCTGCGAGTGCATCACTGACCGCCCGCTCGCATTCGGCGCTGTCGGCGATCTGGAAGACGCCGAAGCCGAGTGCGGGCATCTCGACCCCGTTGTTGAGTGTGACGTTGTGCATCTGTGAGTCCTCTCGTGTCGTTGACCACCAGTGCACACCGCCTGTTCGCGTTGAGGAAGGATCTGTCGTACCACGCACTCGCAGTACCTGTTTCGAACCATGCACCCGGGATAGCGTCGCCACGTGGACAACCGACGCGAGATCAGTGAGTTCCTCAGGAGCCGGCGTGCCCGCGTCCATCCAGAGGAATTCGGGCTCCCCTCGCAGGCAGCCCGACGCCGGGTTCCCGGGTTGAAGCGTGAGGAGGTGGCCTTGCTCGCAGGGGTGAGTGTCGACTATTACGCCCGCCTGGAACGGGGCCTGCTCGGCGGGGTGTCGACCTCGGTCCTGGACGCGATCGCCCACGCCCTGAGGCTCGACGATGCCGAACGGCAGCATCTCCAGGACCTGGCCCGAACCGCGGGCGCCCCGGCACGGAGACTGAGAACCGGTCCCCCCCGGACGCCGTCGCTGCGTCCGAGCATCCACGCCCTCCTCGCCGGGATGACTGGTGTCCCCGCGTACGTCAGGGACGCCCGGATGGACATCCTGGCCGCGAACCCCCTCTGTGTGGCCCTCTACGACGGCATCCTCACCAACGATGGGACCCCGACCAACCTGGCACGCTTCGTGTTCCTCGACGGACGCGCACACGGCTTCTTCCTGGACTGGGACGAGGTGGCTGACGGCACCGTCGGCTCACTCCGGGCCGAGGCTGGCCGCAATCCGATGGACCGGGCCCTCACCGACCTGATCGGTGAACTGACGACGCGCAGCGACCCCTTCGCGAGCAAGTGGGCCCAACACGACGTCCGACTGCATCGCACAGCCACCAAGCGCCTGCACAACTCCCTCGTTGGCGACCTCGAGCTGACCGGGAACGCCCTGGAACTCTCGGGCGAAGAGCTCACGATCATCGCTTACACGGCGGAGGCCGGCAGCGCGGCGGCGGACAAGCTGGTCCTGCTGGGGAGCTGGCAACCGACCCACTCGCCCCTGCACCACTGATCGACGCCCGCCCATCGTGCACCCTTGTGCCGTTCGCTCGGGATGCTCGCGCACGTTCGCCGCGCAGCCTTCCCCGCGACCCGCACCGGTGGTTGACTTGGCCTCATGAAGAAGCTCATCAATGACACCGCTGACGTTGTCTCCGAGGCACTCCTCGGCATCGAGGCCGCCCACTCCGACCGGGTGCGCGTCGACCACGATCTCAAGATCATCTACCGCACGGACGCCCCGAAGCAGGGCAAGGTCGGCCTGATCTCGGGCGGTGGTTCCGGCCACGAGCCGATGCACGGCGGATTCGTCGGCCTGGGCATGCTCGACGCCGCCTGCTGCGGCGAGGTCTTCACGTCACCTGTCCCCGACCAGATGATGGCCGCGACCACGGCCGTCGACGGCGGCGCGGGTGTGCTGCACATCGTCAAGAACTACACCGGCGACATCATGAACTTCGAGATGGCCGCCGAGATGGCCGCAGCGGAGTCAGGCGTCCGGGTCGAGAGCGTCGTCACCGACGACGACGTCGCCGTCCAGGATTCGCTCTACACCGCCGGACGCCGGGGCGTGGGCGTGACCGTGCTCCTCGAGAAGATCGTCGGCGCCGCCGCCGAGCAGGGACGCGACCTCGACGCGATCGTCGAACTGGCGAAGAAGGTCAACGGTCAGGGACGCTCGATGGGCATGGCCCTCACCTCGTGCGCCGTGCCCGCCGCCGGCAAGCCCACCTTCGAGCTGGGCGAGGACGAGATGGAGGTCGGCATCGGTATCCATGGCGAGCCCGGACGCGCGCGCCTCCCGCTGGCTCCCGCTCGCGACATCGCCGCCAGGCTCGTCGAGCCGATCCTCTCGGACTACGCCTTCACCGGCTCCCCCGCGATCGTCCTCATGAACGGCATGGGCGGCACCCCGCTCATCGAGCTCTACCTCATGTTCAACGAGGTCAACCAGCTGTTGCAGAAGGCCGGCGTGCCTGTGGCGCGCAGCCTGGTCGGCAACTACATCACCTCACTGGAGATGGCCGGTTGCTCGGTGACGCTGCTCAAGGCCGACGACGACCTGCTCGGATTGTGGGACGCGCCCGTGAACACCCCCGGCCTGCGGTGGGGTTGCTGAATGGTCTCCTTGAACGCTGCCTCAGCTGCTGCATGGATGGCGGACTACGCGTCCGTCATCCATGACAACGCCGACTACCTGACCGACCTCGATCGCCAGATCGGGGACGCCGACCACGGCTCCAACATGGAACGTGGCATGAAGGCGGTCTCCGCCCTGTCCGCGTCCGACTTCACCGAAGCCAACGCCTACCTCAAGAAGGCCGGCATGACGCTGGTCAGCACCGTGGGCGGGGCCTCTGGTCCCCTCTACGGGACATTCCTGCTCCGCTTCGCCGCCGCGCTGCCGAGTGGGTCCGAGGTGTCGGGCGCCGCGCTCGGGGCGGCCTTCAGGGCCGGGCTCGAGGGCATCGTCCAGAGGGGCAAGGCGTCCGTGGGTGACAAAACCATGGTGGACGCGCTGACGCCCGCGGTGGACGCCCTCGACGCAGCCGTTGCGAGTGGGGCATCCGAGGCGGAGGCGTTGGCTGCTGCTGCCCAGGCATGTGCCGAGGGTCGCGACGCCACGATTCCGCTCGTGGCCCGCAAGGGACGCGCGAGCTACCTCGGCGAACGCTCGGCCGACCACCAGGACCCCGGCGCCACCAGCGTCACGATGCTCCTGGAGAGCGCGGCCCGAACCTTGGCCTGACCGGCTCGGCCAAGGAGGGGCCATGATCGGCATCGTCGTCGTCTCGCACAGTCATGCGCTGGCGATCGCGGCAGTGGATCTTGCCCGCGAGATGGTCGAGGTGGCCCCGCCCATCGCCGTGGCGGCCGGGCTGGGCGACACCACGTTCGGCACCGACGCCACGGCGATCAGTGAGGCCATCGCCGACGTCGACTCTCCTGAGGGAGTGCTGGTGCTGCTCGATCTGGGCAGCGCCATCCTGTCGACCGAGATGGCGCTGGAGTTCGTCGACCCCGAGGTGGCCGAGCGCGTCCGGGTCTCGCCCGCACCCCTGGTGGAGGGACTCGTCGCCGCGGTCGTCACGGCGGCCACGGGCGGCTCGCTCGACGAGGTGGACGCCGAGGCCCGGCAGGGACTGGCAGGCAAGACCGAACACCTGGGCGGGGCGGGCGAGGTTGTTGCCGCATCCGCCCCGACTGATGCCGGGGCCCTGGTCTTCACCGCGACGATCCGCAATCCGCACGGACTGCACGCGCGTCCGGCAGCAGCCCTCGTCGCCGGATTGCGAGGCGTGGACGCGGACGTCCAGATCAGCAACGCCACCCTCGGGAAGGGTCCGGTCAGCGCACGGTCGCTGACCAGGGTTGCGACCCTGGGGCTGCGCAGGGGTGACGAGCTCGTCGCGTCCATCACCGGCCCGGACGCGGGGACCGCCCTGACACGACTGGGCGAGCTGGCGTCCGACGACTTCGGCGAAGTCGTGGCTCCGTCACCCGCTCCGCCGAGGGCATCACCGCCCGCGGCCGCGCGAGGCACCGGCGTCCAGATCGTCGTCGGACCTGCCCGCGTCGAACTGACGACCGTCGACACCTCGGGCTACGTCGCCGGCCATGCAGTCGGTGAGCGCGAGAAGGCCGACCAGGCCTTCTCCGAAGTCCGCGGACACCTGGTCGGACTGGCAGTGGCCAGCGGGAACGCCGACATCTTCGAGGCCCAGGCGGCCATCCTCGGTGACGACG
>Ga0075156_10000727_pt1 | contig 17321 bp, 17 predicted proteins | sample JI81AbrownDNA_FD_70966 | JGI IMG/M metagenome (GOLD analysis project Ga0075156, IMG submission 70966) | Wastewater effluent complex algal communities from Wisconsin, to seasonally profile nutrient transformation and Carbon sequestration -... | ecosystem: Engineered > WWTP > Effluent > Algae...
TGCATTCAAGGCACGACTGACACCATCTCGCGCCTGGCTGCCCTGAAGGGACTGTCCGATGAACGGTGGAGGAGTTTGCTATTCGTGGAGGAGTTTGCTCTTCGGCCGGTGGCCGAGTCGGATTCATTGAGCGGGCGTACTCAGAGATCAGTGATGAGGCCGAGGCGGCGCGGGTTGCGCGTGCCTGCCCGCCTACGTCGCCGAGCAGTCTCCTGGTGGGGCAGGGTTGGAGGTCGGCCGGCTCATGAGCAAGCGCCAGGCGGACGAGAGGAGCGATGATCACCCGTCTCGTGGGCCGCGACATTGCCGTGTCCTGGGGTCATTGCTCGTTGTGTCCGTGTCATGGGGTGTACTGCAGCCCCAGCGCCGGAGCCGTCTCCGTCGCTTACTCCCATTGTGACGCCGGTCCCGATCCCAGGCCAAGACCATCGTCGGGAAGATCGGTGAGTCGACTGCCGAAATGGACGGTGCACGGTTCACCGTGCTCCAAGTCAGGCGGATCCCTGACTCGGTTCGTGATCCGGCGCTTTACGTACACCCCGACGGCGTCATCGCCGCTGAGATCAAGGTATGCGCCGTGAAGCAGACCGACGTCGCTGGCAGCAAGTGGTCCATCTTCTCCGAGCGGGGCAAGGAGTTCTATAAACCAGACAATCAGGCATACGCCGACCTCCGGAAGTCGGGGTCTGACTACGCCGGAGACATGCGCCCTCACTTCCCCAGCGGGCCCATGGAGGCGGGGGCCTGTAAGACCGGCTGGCTCCCTTTCGACGTCCCCGATGGCGAACGCGCCCACCCCTGCTCCGCTACCGAATGACCTTCAAGCCCGTCGACTGGGCAATCGACGTTCCGTGACGTGGATCGACCATCATCGTTCGCGACCCGCCATGCACGCCGCTAGACTTTCGTCTACTTCATTGCGATACGGTTTGACGCATACTGCTGCGGCTGAGAAGCTGTTCCAGGAATCGAATTGCGGGTCAACAAGCGTTCTTCACCACAGGAGCCACAATGCGCAAGCTCGTCAACGCTGCGGCGGCGAGCGCCGTGCTGTTGTCCGCCTGCAGCATCGCAACCACCAACGCCCCTGATCCCCGGACTCCCTTGCACTCCCAATCGAGTTCGGCAGCGTCCCCCACCGGTGCGGTCGACCAGAACGGGTGGACACGCGAAGACATCAAGCGCATCTACGGCATAGATGACCCGCCGACGATTGCAGTTGTCTACACGCCCTCCGAGGAGACGCGCTCGAAGGTCATCGAGGAATGCCTGTCCGGCCAAGGGTTTGTTGGAAACGCCGAGGACGGTTGGAGCGTCCCCGAGGCGCAGATGGCGGCCCTGAATCTCGCGATGTACATCTGCGATTCCCGCTACCCACTCAGCCCCGCGGAGCCGCCGCTGACAGAGGACCAGCGGATCACCCTGTTCACCTACTGGGTCGAGGTGCAAGCGCCATGTCTGAAGCAGCTCGGCTACAAGCTCCCTGAGCCACCCACCCTGGAAGTCTGGCTGACGGGCACCGAAGAGTGGGCCCCCTACCTGGTGGTCGATGCACCCTGGAAATAGACCGGCCTTCCCGCGGTCGACTTGAGGTAACCCGTCAGGTTGGCACCGATTGCCGTCCACGACACGACATGCTGCTCACCCGAGCCGTCATTCGACGACGCATTGACTGCGTAAGCGGCGGTCGGCATTCCCGCGATGACTGCGACCGCCAACAAGGTCGACCACATCTTCTTGACCACTTGCCCCCTGCTTCCTCAACTGGCCCAGCAAGACCGGAACGGCCACCGAGCGTGCCCACAGGCTAGGCTGCAAGTCCTTGCCACCGAGGCCCTCGAGCCGAGGTCTGTACGAAAGTCTAGGAATCTGGCAGGGGAACCTGTCCGAAAAGACAGGTGCGCGCCCGGCCCTTCGCCGCGCCGACCAGAGCGCCTGACGGGGCCTCGCAACCCGCGCCCTCATGACGGCCTATCTGCACGACTCGCGCAGGGCCCTTGCAGCCGATCTTGGGTCAACGCCAGACGCCCCGCCGGATCAACGAGCGACGCCCACCGAGGGACCGGACAACCAAGCTTGTCGGTGGCCGCAACACGCCCTCCAGCAATCTATGGCACCCATTGACGGGAAGTCCGGCGGATCATCAACTTCGGGGCTATGGTCAAGCTAACGCAATCAAGTGGCTCGCACGAAGGGACCCGGACATGAGATTCCGAGCAGGTGCTACAGGGGCTCTCACCGCTCTGGTGTTGGTCGTTGGTGCCTCGAGCGCCATCGCGATCCGCGACAGCGGCGTGGGTAACAAGGGCTGCTCGTCAAGCCAAGTGGGCAAGTTGACAGTGTACATGAATGAAGATGGCAACACATGGGCACCGGGCGATTGGTCGCCCAACCCTCAGTGGAATGCCTACAAGTCCTATTATCGCTTTGTGTACGACTGGCAGGATTCTGGGGTGGGGGGCGGCTACTACCGGGCCTATGCAAACGGCAACTACACATCCCTTGCAGCGTCGTGCTCGAGCGCCAGTTAGCCACCCATCGAGTGGCTGGCCTCACCTTGACGGCCGCGCTCGCGCTCGCCCTGACCTCCTGCACCGGACCGGGGAGCGAGCGTACCATTGCCGAGTCAGTTCGCCCCAGCACTTACGCACAATTCGACGTGGAATTCGTCGACTGGGCGGGGCGCTACGTGGAGTGCGCTCGGCGTTTCGGCGCCGCGGCCGAGGTGGATCTTACCCACGGCGCCATCTCTTCAGCCTATGCAGTCGGGAGACCCACCGATCAGGGTCTGGATGCGGAATGCGTGGCGGAAGTGGGATATCCGCCCAAGACTCCCGAGTTGACACAGTCCTTCCTGCGCGGACTTTACGCGCTGTTGGTGGAACAGGCTGAATGCCTGACGAAGCACGGATACGCGATCAGCAGTCCACCCTCTAGAGACGAGTGGGTGGAGAACTACAGCGGTCTCTCGTGGAATCCGCTGGCAGACGTTCAGAAGGCTGGGCGAGAGGTCTCGGAAGCCGATGCCGTGTGCCCGCAGCCAGAGGGCCGTGAGGCCGAGCTTGTCGGCATTGGCGAGAAGTAACGGGCCGCGCGAATGGTGAAGAGCGATCGTGCATGGATTGTCTGGATGTCTTGGACTATGAGTCTCTGCTTCGCGGTCGCGGTGGGATGGTGGGCTGCTGGCAGAGCGACGCGTCCGCCGCAAGTGGCCGCGATCGAAACGCAGGTGGTGACCGCGGAGGTGATCGATGGCATTGTCACCGTCCAGCAGGCCTATGGGATCACGGTCCGCTGGCCGACTGTTCCGGTCGGCGTCAACGGACTTGAGGGGACATTGACATCGGTGAGCCTCAAATCCACGGGTTCGGAGGTGAAGGCGGGCGACGTGCTCTACACCATAGACCTGTCACCAGTATTGGCTGTGGAAGGCGACGTTCCCGCCTTCCGTGCTCTCGAGGCTGGGTCCCGCGGAGTCGATGTCAAGCAACTCGAGACGTTCCTGGTGAGGCGCGGGTACCTCAGCGGCATTGCCGATGCCTTCTATGACGACGCCACCGCCGCGGCCGTGAACCGCTGGTTGAAGGCCTACGGACTCGCTCAAGACGGTCGCGTGCCACTGGGGAGGATCGTGTTTCTCCCAACCCTGCCTTCGACGTTGGCCATTGCTCCCAACCTGCGGATTGGCGCACGGGTGACGCCCGGGCAGGAACTGCTGGTCGGGGCTACCTCAGAGCCGTCGTTCAGCTTCCGGGTGCTGCCAGAGGCCGTCGCGCGAACCACCCCTGGTATGGAGGTGACGATCGAGGCCGACGGTCTGGTATGGCGGGCCGAAGTGGAGCGGCTCAGCGCTTCTGCGGACGACGCGGACGCGACGATTGCCACCTTGCGTGCGGTCACCGGCACGGCGTCGATCTGCGGGGAGAACTGCGCGGGAGCCGTAGAGCTGGGAGGCGCCTCGGTGCTGCCGGGAACCTTGGTACTCGTGCCGACGACGTCGGGCCTGCAAGTTCCGAGCGCGGCCATCCGCACCAACGCCGCCGGTGCGTCCTGCGTTCTGCTCGTCGATGGATCGCCGCGCCGGGTGACGGTCGACGCGTCCAGCGACGACGGCAGGAGCATCATCACCGGTGTCACACTTGGCGATCGTGTCGTCGTGGCCGGGAAGAACATCACGTGCTGATCGAAGCCGAGGCGTTGGAACACCGCTACAGCCCTCGGACCGAGATCGTCATCAGCCAGTTCAGCCATCGCTTCGCGCCGGGCACGCTGACGGGCGTGACCGGCTCCTCGGGCTCTGGCAAGTCCACGCTGCTGTACGTGCTGGCTCTGCTTCTGACGCCGTCCGGAGGAACCATCAGATGGGACGGGGTCGACGTGTCCTCACTTCGGGACGCCCAGCGATCACGCTTGCGTGCAATGCACGTCGGCTTTGTCTTTCAGGACGCGGTGCTCGACCTGTCCCAAACGGTCGAAGCGAACGTGCTCGAGGCAGCGTGGTTGGCCGGGATTCCCGCGAACGAGGCGCGCTCTCAGGCCCGTGCGCTGATGACGCGGTTCGGCGTCGCTGGGCGCGCCCACGTGCTTCCGGGAGAGGTGTCGGGCGGGCAGGCTCAGCGGATCGCCCTGTGTCGCGCACTCGTGAAGGGGCCCTCCATCATCTTTGCGGACGAGCCCACCGGTAACCTCGATGACGAGTCGGCCGGCATCGTGTGGTCCGCGCTGGCAGAGGCCGCCGATGAGGGCGCGACGGTCATCGTCGCAACACATGACACTGAACGGGCCCACCACCTTCCCCACGTCCTGAGGTTGCCCCAATGATCGGCCGCCCACGCATCACCGACCTGGTGTTCGACGCGCTCTCGCGACTCCGGCGGCCGATCGTGCCCACTGCCGTGGCGGTACTGGTCCTCTTCGCCGGGACGACCGCGGTTTTCGGGACCACCGGAATAGCCCTGGCCAGCCAGCAGCGCACCCTTGTTCGTCTGAACTCCCCCCAGGGGCGCCTGATCACCATCACGGATGCACAAGGCACCGCCGGCCTTTCGGCGGAGAGCGTCGCCGCTGTTTCGGGCCTGAGCGGGGTGGAGTGGGCTGCGGGGATCGGGCCGGCAACCGATGCCGGCAATGTGAACCTGCCATCGGCCGTGACCGTTCCAGCCCGCTTCTTCTATGGTGACCTGCCCCCGGTCATTCGCGCGTCGACAGACGCAGGACGCGGACAAGCCCTCACCGGACCCGGGCTCGCCACCACCTTGCGGCTGGGGGACGGCGTCGGCGCCATCAGCAGCCGCATTCAGTCTGCCGTTGTCGTCGGGTCATTCGTCGCGGACGACCCATTGACCGCCCTGAACCACAACGTCCTCGTTCGTGGCACTACAGACGAGGGACGCCTGCTCACCCTGTGGGTCAGCGCGCAGAACATCGCTGGGCTGCCTGCCCTGAGGGACGCTGTGTCGGCCACCGTCATCGCGGACCAACCCGCATCCCTGAGGATCGACACCGCCGATGAGTTGGCCAGTCTGAGCGAGGGCGTCATCACCGACATGGCCCGCGCCGCACAGCTCACGATCAGTGGGCTTCTGGTGGCGGTCACGATCCTGGTCAGCGCCGTTCAATTCGGACGCGTCGCCGGGATGGCCCGCGACATCGGCCGCCGCCGAGCACTGGGAGCAAGCCAGAGCCTCATCGTCACCCAAGTTCTGGCCCACGCCGGCCTGTGCGGCCTGTTGGGCACGACCCTCGGCGTGGCGACAGGCCTTGCGCTCAGCGCGGTCATCGCGCACTCCCTACCCCCAGCATCCTTCTGTACCGGAGTAGCCGTCCTGATGATGTTGGCCGCGCTCGCCGGCGCCCTACCTCCAGCGATCCGCGCAGCCCGACTGGACCCCGTGCGAATTCTGCGCGTCCCCTGACGTGACATTGTCCGCTTCCCCTGCTGCGCGAGTTCAACCGAGGCGGCCGAGCAAGAGATGTTCCGTCGAGCTGCTTCAGCATCAGCGGTCTTCCAGCCCCCACGGCGAGCCGTAGCCGTACGGCTTGGGGGCCGCGAGGAGTTCCAGGAACGGGACGGCGTCGAACGCCTCCGGTCCCTTCACCCCCGAGCCCGCCCATGTGCCGTTCTCCAGCAACTCCAGCGCCACCACCGGGTTCAGCGCCGTCTGCCAGACCACACACTGCGCGTCATAGTCGCGCATCGAGTCGGCGTTGTCGACCACGTGGTAGAGGTAGGTCTGCCGCGGCTGACCGTCCTTCCCTGTGCCCGTCACCCACAGGCCGGCGCAGGTCTTGCCCGACATCTTCGGTCCGATGGACGCCGGGTCGGGCAGGCACGCCGCGACCACGTCACGCGGCGACACCTCGACACCCTTGACGTTCACCTTCGCGGTGGAGTCCAGACCCAGCAAGTGCAACGTCTTGAGCACGTTGATGAACTCGTCGCCGAGGCCGTACTTGAAGGTCACCTTCTTCGCGTCCAGGAAGCGCGGCATCATCAGCACTTCCTCGTGCTCGACATGGACGCACTCGACCGGTCCGATCCCCTCCGGGAACTCGAAGACCTCGGGCTCGCTGAACGGCGGCATGGTGAACCAGCCCTTGTCCTTCTCCCACACCACCGGCGGGTTCAGGCACTCCTCGATGACCGTCCAGATCGAGAAACCCGGGGCGAAGATCTCGTTGCCCTCCTCGTCGTGAACGGCCAGGTTCGCGCCATCGCGCGTCCCCAGTTCGTCGATCTCGCTGAACAGGTGGTCGGACGCATACCTGGCGAACACGTTCGACAGACCCGGTTCGACACCGATCCCCAGCAGGGCCAGTCGCCCCTCGGACGCCCAGACGTCGGCCTGAGCGAACTGCTCGTCGCCCAACTTCACACCCGTCTCCGCATAGGGACGCTCGGGATGCGGGTGCGACAGGCTCATCGCCATGTCGAGGTAATCGGCGCCGGCTTCACGGGCGCCATCGAAGATCGGCATCACGAAGCGCGGGTCGACAGCGTTGAAGACGTGCGTCGCGCGATGCTCCCGGGCGAGGGACGCGACCGCGTCCGCCGACGATGCATCCACCTGGGCGGCGACGAAACGGTGCTCCCCCGGACGTCTGGCCACGACAGCCGCGACCGTCTTCTCGGCACGGGCGACGTCGTAGTCGGCGACGATCCATGCTTCGAAGAAGTCACGTTCGGCTGCGATCCGTGCGGCAGCGTCCCCGACGCCGCCCGATCCGATCATGAGTACACGCACGATGACTCCCTTCAGGCCTTGGCCCGGATGCTGCCGATGACCTGCGCGCCGACGACGAGCAGGACTGCGATGAGGAACAGGGAGAAGCCGATCACATTGGCCTGCGCGGGGATGCCGCGCAGATAGGAGACGTAGACGAATTTCGGGAAGGTATTGGTGTCACCCGAGACGAAGTTCGTGATGATGAAGTCGTCGAACGACAACGAGAAGCTCAGCATGGCCGCCGACAGGATGCCCGGGAGCACCAGCGGGAAGGTCACGCGTCGGAAGGTCGTGGAGCCGTCGGCGTAGAGGTCCATCGCGGCCTCCTCCAGTCGGGGATCCATTGACTGCAGTCGCGCCTTGACGGTCACCACGACGAACGAGACGCAGAACATGACGTGGGCGATGAGGATCGTCCAGAAGCCCAACTGCAGACCGACCTTGCTGAAGCCCTGCACGAAGATCGTCAGCAGGCTCGCGCCCAGGACGATCTCGGGAGTCGCCATCGGCACGAAGACGAGCATGTTGCCGGCTGCGCGTCCACGGAAGCGGTGCCTGACGAGCGCGAACGCGAGCATCGTCCCGATCACGGTGGCGATGATCGTGGCCAGCAGGCCGATCTTGATCGAGTTCCCCAGGGCGGTGCAGATCCCGGGCGGCCCGCAGGGGTTCAGCCAGTGCTTGAGCGTGGGTGAGCCCTCGGGGTTCCAGGCGATGTTCGACTTCGTGTAGTTGTTGAAGCTGAAGACGAACGTGTACGCCACGGGCAGGAAGAGGTAGAGCAGCACGAGGACTGCCGAGATCATGGCGAAGCGATCGGCGAGCCAGTAGCGCACGCGGGTCGCCGTGCCGATGGTGTGCACCGGGACGCCGGACGAAGTGGTGGTCGTGCTCACAGCAGGTCCTCCGTTCCGAACTTGCGGACGTAGACGAAGACCAGCGCGAGGATGATCGCCATCAGGGTGAAGCTGAGGGCGGCCGCGGTCGGGAAGCCGTCCAGCACGCGGAAGAACTGGCTCTCGATGACGTTGCCGACCATCTTGGTGGACTTGTCGGATCCCAGCAGTTCGGCGTTGACGTAGTCGCCGGCGGCCGGGATGAAGGTCAGCAGCGTCCCCGCCAGGACGCCGGGCATCGACATGGGCAGGGTGACGGTGCGGAAGGTCGTGAACCCGTTCGCGTAGAGGTCTCCCCCGGCCTCGATGACCCTGGCGTCCGCCCGCTCAAGGGACGCGTAGATCGGGAGCACCATGAAGGGCAGGAAGTTGTAGGTGAGGCCCGCGACCACCGCGACCCAGGTCTCGGTGATGTGCCCACCGGGAAGCAGGTTCGCTCTGTTGAGGGTGGAGGCGATGAAGCCGTTGTCGGCGAGGATCTGCCGCCACGCCACCGTGCGCAGGATGAACGACGTGAAGAACGGCGCGATGACGGCGATGATCATGACGTTGCGCCAGCGTCCGGCCTTGAAGGCCATCGCGTATGCGAGCGGGTAGGCGAGCAGGAACGCGAGGAAGGTCGCGATGCCGGCGAAGAGGAGTGAGCGTCCGAAGTGGGGGGCGAACTCCGTCCACGCCCGCCAGTAGTTGCCGAAGTTGACGTCGCGGTAGTAGTAGCCGGGGTAACCGGGGAAGTTCGACTGCAACGACACCGTGAACAACTGCACCATCGGGATGATGAAGAAGAGGATCAGCCACGCGACACCCGGGAGCAGCAGGAGGAAGGGCGTGATCTTCCGGCCCCCCACCGCGCGCGCCGTGTCACCGGCGGGGCGCGGGGCTGTCGCCGAACCCAGTGCCGAGAGCGCGCTCACGGGGTGTCCTCGATCACGACACCGTCGGTGAGGTGCTCGCCCCCGCCCACCACGAAGGCGTGGCCCTCGTCCCACGTGAGCCAGACCTGATCACCCGGACGCGCGCTGACGGGCTCCACGTCGAGGTTCTGTTCGAAGACGGACGCCGTCGCCATCCCGGGGACGTCGACGATGTACTGGGTCGAGACACCCGAGAACGAGACGTCGACGAGGGTGCCGGGGCCGGCCACGTTGTGGTTGCGCGGGATGTCCGTCGGCTCGGTCTCGTGGAGGACGAGCTTCTCCGGACGCACGCCGTAGGCGACACGTCCCGCCTGCACCGCGGCGCGACGCTTGAGGGCGCGCAGGGTCTTGGGGCCCTTCTTGAGGACGAGCCAGTCGCCGTCGCTGCCCTCGACGGTGACGTCGAGCATGTTCGCCTGGCCGAGGAAGTTCGCGACGAAGGCGGTCGACGGCAGGTCGTAGAGCCGCGCAGGGCTACCCATCTGTTCGATGCGTCCGGCGTTCATCACCGCGACGGTGTCGGCCATGGTCATGGCCTCTTCCTGGTCGTGCGTGACGTGGATGAACGTGAGGCCGACGTCGGTCTGGATGCGCTTGAGCTCGACCTGCATCTGGCGACGGAGCTTGAGATCGAGGGCGCCCAACGGCTCGTCGAGCAGCAGCACCTCAGGCTGGTTGACCAGCGCCCGTGCCACCGCCACACGCTGCTGCTGCCCACCCGACATCAGGGCAGGTTTGCGGGCTGCAAGATGATCCATCTCGACCAGCTTGAGGGCCTCGTCGGCGAGTGCCATGGCGTTGGGGACGCCGCGACGCTTGGGACCGAACGCCACGTTGTCGCGCACGTTCAGGTGCGGGAAGAGCGCGTAACTCTGGAAGACCGTGTTCACCGGACGCTGGTAGGGCCGGCTTCCCGTCAGGTCGGTGTCGCCGATGAGGATGCGTCCGCTCGTGGGTTGTTCGAGGCCGGCGACCATGCGCAGCGTCGTCGTCTTGCCGCAGCCCGAGGGGCCGAGCAGGGCGAAGAAGCTCCCTCGCGGCACGACGAGCGACAGGTCGTCGACGGCCGCGAAATCGCCGAACCGCTTCGTCACATTCTCGAGGACGAGATCGCCCTTCGCCTCGCGGAAGGACGCGTCCGTCTTGCTGAAGATACCCATCAGTTCCCCACCACCTTTGCCCACATGGCGCTGTAATCGGCGTCCTCCTGGGGATCCAGGGCACGGAAGCTCTCGACGAGGTTGTCCTTGAGGAAAGCCTCGGACGGGAAGATGAAATCGCTCTTGGCGAGTTCAGGGTCGATCTTCTCCATCTCGGCCTGCGCCCCGACCACCGGACAGACGTAGTTGACCCAGGCCGCGACCTGGGCGGCGACCGCCGGGTCGTAGTAGTAGTCCATGACCTGTTGCGCATTGCGACGGCGCGTCGAGGTGATGGGGATCATCATGTTGTCGGTCCAGATCGTGCCGCCCGATTCGGGGATCTGGAACTGCCACGACTCGTTCTCGGTTTCGGCCCGCAGCACGAAGAGGTCGCCCGACCAGACAATTCCGGCCACGGCGTTGCCGCTCTTGAGGTCCTCGATGTAGGAGTTGCCCTTCACTCGTCGGATGAAGCCCTCGTCGATGCGCTTGGTGACTTCCGCGAAGGCGTTCTCGACAGCCGTCTTGTCGAACTGCTCGCTGATCTTGTGGCCCTGCGCCTGCATGATCATGCCGGCCGTGTCGCGGAACTCGCTGAGCACCACCACCTTGCCCTTGAGGTCGTCGGCCCACAGGTCGTCGATGGTCTTGAGGTCGCGGCCGATCGCGTCCCGGTTGTAGCCGATGCCACCGAAGCCGCCCTGCCAGGGGAGGGAGTTCTGCCGACCCGGATCGAAGCTGACGTCCTTCAACGACGGGAGCAGATTGTGTGCATTCGCCATCCGGATGAGTTCGAGCGGTTGGACGAGTCCGTCACGAATGATGCGATTGGCCATCCAGTCGGTGAAGACGAAAATGTCCTTGTTGATGTCCTGCCGGGCACGCAACTGCGGCGCGACCTTGTTGAAATACGAGTCGTTGTCGTCGATCTCTTCGGTGTACTTCACCTTGATACCGCTCGACTTCATGAATGCCTCGAGCGTCGGATAGGTCGAGGTCTCCTCGTCGTAGTCCAGGTAGGCGACCCAGTTGGCGAAGTTGACGACCTTGTCGGTCTCCGACATGTCGACGGGCAGTTCGATCGCTGCACCTCCGGAAGCCGGGGGCGCGGGCGGCGCACAGGCCGCGAGTCCTGCTGCCGCGGCGGCTCCGGCACCGAGACCCATCAGGCGACGACGGCTGAGCCCCGAGTTCGCCAGCTGGGCGAGTTGCCGCACGAGCGGGTCATTGGGGGACGTGGGACGACTCATGCGTCCCTCCTTCCGGTGGTGGAGGACGAGGAAGTTCAGGACTCGATGTTGGCCATGACGTGCTTGATGCGGGTGTAGTCCTCGAAGCCGTACATCGACAGGTCTTTGCCGTAGCCGGACTTCTTGAAGCCGCCGTGGGGCATCTCGGCGACCAGGGGGATGTGGGTGTTGATCCAGACGCAACCGAAGTCGAGACGCTTGGACGTCCGCATGGCGGTGCCGAAGTCCTTCGTCCAGACACTGGACGCCAGCCCGAAGTCGACGTCGTTCGCCCAGCGGATCGCCTCGTCCTCGTCGCTGAACGACTGGACCGTGATGACCGGCCCGAAGATCTCGTTCTGGATGGCCTCGTCGTCCTGCCGCAGCCCAGAGACCACCGTGGGCTGCAGGTAGAAGCCGGCGTCCAGACCGGGGACGCGTCCGCCACCCGTCGCGATGGACGCGTGGTCGGGCAGCCGGTCGAGGAAGCCACGAACGTGGTTGAACTGGTTGGCGCTGTTGACCGGGCCGAAGAGGGCGTCCTCATCGTCCGGAAGGCCCACCTTCACCGACGTCGACGCGTACTTCGCGAGTTCGGCGACGAACTCGTCGTGGATGGACGCGTGGACGAGCACGCGTGTCGCGGCCGTGCAGTCCTGGCCGGCGTTGAAGTAGCCGGCGACCGCGATGCCCTCGACGGCGGCGGCGAGGTCGGCGTCCGCGTGGACGATGACCGGCGCCTTGCCACCCAACTCGAGGTGGACGCGCGTGACGTTCCGGGACGCGGTCTCGGCCACCTGCATGCCCGCGCGCACCGAACCGGTGATCGACACCATCGCCGGGATCCGGCTCTCGACCATCGCGTGGCCGGTCGTGCGGTCGCCCGTGATGACGTTGAAGGTGCCTTCGGGGAGGAACTCGGACGCCAACTCAGCGAGGCGCAGGGTCGACTCGGGCGTCGTGTCGCTGGGCTTGAGGACGACGGTGTTCCCTGCTGCAAGGGCCGGGGCGATCTTCCACACGGCCATGAGGAGCGGGTAGTTCCAGGGAGTGACCTGTCCGACGACACCGATGGGCTCGCGGCGTACCCACGAGGTGTGGCCCGGCAGGTACTCGGCGGAGGCGCGTCCCTCGAGGATGCGGGCGGCTCCGGCGAAGAAGCGAAGTTGGTCGATCATCGGCGGCAGTTCTTCGCTCGCCGTGAGGGCGTAGGGCTTGCCGGTGGTCTCTGCCTCCAGCTTGACGAACTCGTCGGCACGAGCCTCGAGGGCGTCCGCGATCTTCAGGAGCGCGGTTTGACGCTGGGCGGGCGTCGTCTGCCCCCAGACCTCGAAGGCCCTGGCAGCCGCCTGGTAGGCGGCGTCGACGTCCGCAGCCGTCGAGACTGGCGCGCTCGCAACCACGCTTGCGTCGACAGGGCTGACGAGGTTGGTGGTGTCGTCCGCGCCGGCAGCCACGAAGCCACCGTTCACGAAGTTGCGCAGGACGCGAGGTTGTTCGGCCATGAAATCCCCCCGGATGACGCCCGCTGTCCACGGGCAGATGCGAGGAGCTTACCCGAAGTACCAAGCAAATCAAGCCCGAAACATGGATATGACGACTGATCCAGTAACGTTTGCGATGCGAGACAACTGAATCCGTCGTTGCCCCTTGCCATGCCCTCCTGCGCACGGGAGGATGGGCCCATGTCGGACTCCTCCCTCGACCCCCAGCGGGCCACCGTCCAACTGGACGACGTCGCCAAGCAGATCATCGAGCACCTCCAGCGCGACGGTCGGCGATCGTATGCCGCGATCGCGAAGGACGTCGGGCTGAGCGAGGCCGCGGTCCGGCAGCGGGTCCAGCGCATGATCGACGCGGGCATCATGCAGATCGTCGCGGTCACCGACCCGATGCAGGTCGGCTTCCGACGCCAGGCCATGGTTGGCGTCCGGGTCACTGGTGACACCAACATCGTCGCTGACGCCCTCGCCGCCCTGCCCGAGGCCGACTACGTGCTCACCACCGCGGGAAGCTTCGACGTCATGGTGGAGGTCGTCTGCGAGGACGATGCCCAGCTGCTCGAGTTGCTGTCGCACAAGATCCGTGTGATCCCCGGCGTCACGTCGACCGAGACCTTCGTCTACCTCAAGCTGAACAAGCAGCACTACGACTGGGGGACGCGCTGACCCCACCCCGGCGTAGCCGGGGGCTGGTCCCCTCACCTCATGGTCCTTTCGTACCACCGCCTTGTGCCTTGGTACTGACTATTCCCGTTCAAGGGTTTTCCAATGGGAAGTTCCTGGCGCGCCTGATACTCGCCACCTCCGCCTCGGCTTACGCCGTCAACGTCTCCTCCAATGATCTGCGCCTCTCTGTCGGCCCGCTCACTCAGAACTGAGGATGCGCGCGGTCGGCAGTCGTCCCGCCCAGGTCGCGGGCACGAGGGCGGTCACGAGGCTCGCGATGATCGCCCCGAGTGCAACGGCCACGGTCGTCAGCGCTGTCGTCGCGTCCAGACCCCCGAAGGCGGACGCCCACGTGACAAGGGCGATCAATGTTCCGATGAGGGCACCGAGGCCACTGACGACCAGCGCCTGGACCAGGACGGTCGCGCCGAGCATCCGATCGGTCCAGCCCACGGCTCGTAGCGCCGCGAGGCTGCGGGCGTCCTCGGCGAGGCCGAGGAAGAGCAGGGTCCCCAAGGCCGTGAGCCCCAGGACGCCGATCAGCACTGCCGCGGCGAGGTCCGGCGTCCGAACCTGGACGGCCACCGCGTCCCCGAGGAACGAGCCGATGAGCGTCGCCCGGAAGTGGGCCAGGATCGATCCCAGCAGAGCTGCGGACGTGACCGCGAGCGCGACCCCGACCGCGCCGACGGCCAGGCGTCCGGGACGTTGACGAAGCATCATGATCCCCACACCGAGCGGGCCGCCGACCTGTCTGGCCCTGTTTCCGCGCACCAGCTGCGCCGGACGGAAGGCTTCGGCAGGGGCGACGCGGCCGGCGGCATCAGTCGCGGCCAGACCAGGCACCAGGGCGAGGAGCACACCGAGGGGAATCGCCGCAACCAGCACAGGCCACGCGACCGCCACATCGAGTGCGGCGGTGATCGGCAACGACAGCACCGCCCCGGCGACCCCGGCCACGCCACCCACCAGCCCAAGCTCAGCCATGACAACCGACCTGCGCATCGCCGGTGTCCAACCGAGACACGCCAGGGTCGCGAGTTCCCCGCGCCGGGACGCCACCGTAGCGGTCGCCGTCAACCACACCGTCAACGCAGAGGACGCCAACACGAGCGCGAGGAGGAAGATGCTCTTGGTGTCGAGCGCATCCGCGATGGCGACCGCGACGCCCTTCTTCGTCCACTGCTCGTTGACCAGCAGGGCCGGGGTGCCGGAGTCCGTTGCCGGCAGGGCCACCTGCTGGTTCTGCAGCGAAGCACCCGCCGTGATGTCGACGTCCAGCCCTGTGCGCTCGCGTATCTGTTCGGCGACCACGCGAATACGTTCGCGGTCTGCGGCGCTCGTCCCCGTGACCCCGGCGACCCTCACCCGCACGCTGCTCACCGGGGCTGTCCGATCGAGATCGGGGAAGTGCTCCCACATCAGGGGCAGGGCCTGGAGAGGGACCAGCAGGGCCGGCGGTGACTGCATGTAGCCCGCTGGATTCAGGTCGGACATCATCGGTTCGTCACCCAGGACGCGCGCCGAGGCCTCGTCGGCGCCCGTGACCACCGACGATCGGTAGCTCTCCAGCGGCACGTCGTTCAGGTTCGACGGACGCTGGACCAGGTCGGGATCGTAGGTTCCCACCACGTTGAACGACATGAAACTTCTCGTATCAGCCCTGGCCACCGTCAGCGTCCGGAAACCGGTGTCGCACACGCTGGGTGCAGTGACGCCGAACTCCACGCCGTCGGGTGTGTCGAGCCACACCGTCGGCTCGCAGGCCACCACGTCGGGGACGAGCGGAGTCCCTTCGGAGTAGGTGACACGTTCCGGCTGGATGATCGAGAGGGCGATCAGACTGCCGTCAGCAGTTGCCTCGGGGCCCGAGTTGGCGACGATGTCCTGGCTGTAGGCCTCGGACGCGTCTCGCTCCACGCTCGCCACCGTTCGTACCGGGGTGGCGTCGAGAACCAGATCGCGGCGCCGATGGGCGTCCGTCGTGGCCATCACCTGATCGATCGTGCGCTGGTCGAGTTCCTCGACGACCAGCGTCGCCCGAAAGTCGAAGGGGAGGCCGGTGGCCATGACAGCCGTCGCCGTCGGGAGCGGTCCACCAGGCCCGTCCGCGGTGCCGGCGCCATCGTCCACCGTCAGTGCGCGCCCCGTCGTGATCGCCTGGTCGAGCCCCGTCAAGCGATGCTCGGCGGCAGGGTCGATCGCCTGAATGGCCATCGGGATCATCAGCAAGGCCTCGACGACTCCCGGGTCCTCGCCGGTGACGCTCGTGCAGAACTGTCGGAACGCCTCGCCGGGAGTGGCCGGGCGCCCTCCCGCGCTTGACGCCAGGCAGACCGTCACCGGTCCGGACGCGCGCTCCTCCACCTGGGCCGACATGTTCGCAGGCTCGACGACGTCGTCCACGCTCTTCAGCGGCGAACGGGTCAGGTAGAGGTAGCCGTGGTTGGTGGACGTTTCCCCCGTCCCGTTCCGGGCGGCCCCGTTCAGCGAGAACCGCACCATCGCGTGCTCCCGCGTCCCCAGCACCTGACCCACGTCGACCTTCAGCATGACGTTGCGTTGCACCTGGCCGAGCACGGCAACGGGGGCGGCGACCTCCACGTCGGTGATTGCGGTGATCTGCCGCACCTGGTCGAGGGTGATCCCGCCGAACGTCTCGGTCAGGAAGTTGGGACGCACCGCGCCCAACGACTGCTCCATGGCCGACGCCGAACCTGCGGGGCGAACCAACACGTCGTAGGTGGAACGAAAGTTGTCCTCGACCGTCTGCGTCACGACGAGCCGCGCGGTGCTGACACTTCCGGTGAGCACCCCGAAACTGGTGGTGGCGACAAGAATGGCGAACGCGGCGGCCAACGTCCGTCGCCAGTCACCCCGGGCGTGAGCCAGCGCGAACCGGAGGATCTCCGTCATGGGACGCGACCCTCGACCGCGCGAACCGACGCCCGGCCGTCCAGCATCTCGATGACGTCGTGGCACAAGCCCGCAATCCCCGGATCATGCGTGGCCACGACCAACGTCGCACCACTCGCCTCCTGCAGCGAGATCAGGACGTCCATCACCTCATGCGCAGTTTCGGAGTCAAGGTTGCCGGTGGGCTCATCAGCCAGCAGGAGGGAGGGGGACGCCACGAGCGCCCGCGCGATCGCCACGCGCTGCTGCTGGCCCCCCGACAACTCGCCGGGGCGGGCGTCCATGCGGCCGCCAAGACCGACAGCCTCCAGCAGGTGGCGGGCACGAGCCCGCCGGTCGCCATCGAAAGGCCGACCCATCAAGGGTGCGGTGACGTTGTCGAGCAGGGTGAGGGCCGGCAACAGATGAAACTGCTGGAAGACGAAACCCACCCCGGAGCGGTAGTCAGCGGCCTTGCGACGAGACAAGTCGGTGACCACCACTCCGTCCACCGTGACGGCCCCCGCGTCCGGCTCCTCGATCAAACCGATCAGGTGCAGCAGCGTCGACTTGCCGGAGCCAGATGGCCCCATCAGGGCGGTACGGCGGCCGGCGCCCAGATCGAGCGAGACGTCGTCGACGGCAGGCAGGAACGACCCGTCACCCAACCTGAATCGCTTCGATACACCCCGAAGTTCGACAGCGCTCATCCGGCATCCCTTCACGCGGCCAACTGGAGCCGCTTCACGGGCAGGTCGGGGGGGGACACGGCCACGCCTAGCGCCACCACTGACGCTGCCCGGAGCGGAACGAGCTTCTTCACGTGATTCTCCGTTCGAATGGAGAGG
>Ga0075156_10000728_pt1 | contig 17309 bp, 14 predicted proteins | sample JI81AbrownDNA_FD_70966 | JGI IMG/M metagenome (GOLD analysis project Ga0075156, IMG submission 70966) | Wastewater effluent complex algal communities from Wisconsin, to seasonally profile nutrient transformation and Carbon sequestration -... | ecosystem: Engineered > WWTP > Effluent > Algae...
CAATTTTTTATGAGTTCCAGCGTTATGTTCTCGTGAAACATCTGAATGCCACCAGCGATCGAATCAAAGCGAAAAAACTTTAAATCCTTATACATTTGCTCAAGTAGGCTATTTCCCCAAAGTCTTGTTTTGTTTTCAAGACCTAATCCATCTTTTGTGAGACCGAGGTAATTTTCAAAGGTTTTGCAAACCTTAGTAACATAAATAGGATTTGCATAAGGTGCCATTCCCATGAGTTTGTATTCATGTTCCCATGGACGCATTGCCAATAGTTGTGTCGTCCGGCTATACAAGACTCCAAGTGAATCAAAAGAGGATATCTTTCTTAATCTTTCCCATTTCCCATTTTCATCGACTAAGGAAACAGAACCAGAAAGGCCATCGCCAGATCCGTCTAAAGTAAAAATAAGGGCTTTCTGCTTTTTTTGATAAAAATTGGAAAAATAATAAGCTGTCGAAGCATGTGTTGTATGATGTTCGAAGACAGTTAGCTTTTCCAACTTTAAACCCAATTGGTCAAGACCGATAATAAGTTTTTTAGATTTTAAACGATTTCGCTCTTTCCATTTAATGTAAAGATTAACTAATACTCTCGGGTTAAATGGAAAAAATTTAATGATGAGTGGAAAAAGTTTTTGCCTACCACTCTGGTATTCGCTCGTTGATTCTAAAGGTTTGATTTTTCCAACGAGAGCAATTTCATCGATATCCGAACCACTAATTTTTTCCTGGTTTAGAATATGCTGAATGGCATGAACGGGGAAACCGCCTTGTCCCTTGATCTTACTGAATCTCTCCTCACTGACAGCAACTTTGACAATACCATCTTCCACCAAACATGCAGTTGACGTATGTCCGTCGTGTATTCCTAAAACTCTCATTTGCTTTCTCTTTAATGCTTAAAAATATTAGAACTGAAAATATATAAATTGTGAAACTGGTTTAAGGTAGATAAGTATAAGTAAAGTGCCCAATGAATATGCAAAAAAAGACACTGTTGAATAAACTATCTTTGGAATCTTAAAATTCTGATTCACATAATGTAAACCGAATGAGAAAATCATCCCTATTACAAGTAATAAAGCGATGTAGTAATGTTTGGCCGGAGTTTTCTGCAAGAATAGATTGTATTTAAAAGGATTCAGTATCGTCGAAAACATTTGAAGACTATTTACAAAGGTCAATGCGCGAAACGGTATCCATCCCGCCATTGCTATGAAAAGCATTAGCATCCAGCCGATTATTTTCTGCCTTTCGCATATATCTTGCAGCATTTTAAACTTTCTAAACACAAAGACAAAAAAAGAATGATATACTCCCCAAAAAGCAAAATTCCAGGAGGCTCCATGCCACAAACCCATGATAAACCATGTGATAAAAAGAGAGTAAGTCATAGCATTTAAAGAAGAACCTGAAATCCGTTTTAAGAAATTCATATTTGCTAAGGGTAAATAAACATAATCTCTAATCCAACTTGATAAAGAGATATGCCATCTTTTCCAAAAGTCTTTTGGAGAGGTTGCGAAATAAGGCCAATTGAAATTTTCAGGTAACTTAAAGCCTAGCAATCGTGCTGATCCAATTGCAATATCTGAATATCCTGAAAAATCAAAGTAAATTTGAAAACCGAATAAAAAGGCAGATACCCAAACATCGAATGCTGAAAATTCGGCTGGATTCATACGAAAACTCTCGTCGACAACACCAGAGATCAAATCAGCACAGATAACTTTTTTAAATAATCCATTCAAAATTAATCGAATTCCTTCTGAAATATCATTGAATTTAAGATTCGTTTTCTTCTCGATCAGCTGAGGTAAAAAATCTGCTGCTCTCAGTATTGGCCCCGCAATTAGCTGGGGCCAAAAGGTAACAAACGTTAAAAAATCTATAAAATTATTAGTTGGTTTAATCTCCCTTCGATAGACATCAATGCTATAGCTGAGGGATTGAAACGTATAAAAGGAAATTCCCAAGGGTAAAATAATATTAAACGCGAATGGTGGAAACTGAATTCCAACAACCGACATAAGGAAAGAGGCATTCTGATAAAAGAAAAAAAGATACTTAAAATAGAGGAGAAGACCAATATTTATGGCTACACTTAGGGCTAAATATAGTTTACGTCGCGCCAAATCTTGGCTTTCAAATATAGCTTTTCCAGCAATATAATCTACAGTCGCAGAAAAAACCATGAGAAACGAAAACTCCCATTTCCAAAGCGAGTAAAATAGTAGACTAAAAAAACACAGATAAAAAATTCTATAACTTTCAGGTATCCGCCAATAAACGGGAATGGCGAACAACAAAAAAATAAAAATATAACCCCAACTGTTAAAAATCATTTTAAATTCTGAATTTCATTCCTGCTAAAAATCGATTTGAGATTTTGACCGAGCAAGCGATGTCCAATTGCAGTAAAGTGAAATATATCGGGTTGACCCAAGTTCGTTTCTCCCCAATAATCCGTTGGGACAATGTTGTCTAAGTCAAAAAACAAAACTTGTTTCTTGTATGTGTCAACAGTTCGATGAAAGAGTTCGTCGTATTGAATTCGGTCGAAGTAAAAAGTTTCGCCCTTTTTTAAAGGTCTTATAGGTTGCCGATAAACTATGATTTGTGTTTTTTGATCACTTGCTATTCTAATAAAAGTATCAAATGCATCTAAATTCCATTTGAGTGTGTTTTCACTAATATTAGGATATCTTATTTCTGAGTTAATTTTACTAAAAGTTTTATACAAACTTTGGAATAAATTAGTGAAGAAATATTCAAATGTTATACTGATGCGGGCAGAAAGTCTACCTCGGTAAGATAATGCAGGGAAAAAAAAAATCAATTTACTCTCTATAAATTCTTCAATTACCGATTGATTATTTAATTTTGTATCCCCATCTGCCAAACGTTTATCTTCATTCAAACTTGTTATCGCACTCTCTATTTCAGATATCTTATGATTAGGTTTGATGAGACCGAAAAATCTCCTGTCAATTTTTTTTAGAAATTGATCTTGCATTGGGTATTCCCTCAGATCATCATGAACAAAGGGTAAAATTACTTTTGAAAATCTAATGTTCGATTGTAAGGACAGAAGATAGATCACTAGTATATCATTAAAATTTGCATTTGGAGTTGATACTTGATATAACTTAAAATCCTTTTTCGCGCTTGGATTTTTATTAAAGACCTCTACTGCTAATTGATCCCCAGGTTGCATTTTGTTAATCGAATGTAATTGACTGGCACCAATTATTAAATATTTTTTATCAATCTTTTCATTTTTAATACATTGAAAAAATTCTAAGACTTTCTCAGCACCGATTACCGATTCACAATTCCCCTCGCGGAATACTTCACGACCGGAAGTCTCCCTACCCTGTCCAAAATTTTCAGGATGAAAGTCTGATTGTGAACCACAAAGAAAATAAAGTAAAATGGTACCTGATAATAATGCCAGGAGCATATGATACTTGTTTAATAAGGAGTTTACACTCACTTATAAAGCCTTTCGTTGTCTTGGATATCCATCCACATCGCAAATAAAATGAACTGGAGCCCACTAATCGTAAATAGAGCAAATAGAATGAGCAAGGAGATGGGATAAGATCCACCAAAGAAGGTTATCAAAAACAATTTATAAATAATTGGAATATCCAAAACTAACAAAAGAAAAGAAAAATTATAGAGTAAAAAAAGAGGATGGAAATCTCGAAAAAAGTATTTTATCCATAATCTTTTAAAGAAAGATTTAAACAATAACCAACTAATTTTTGGAATGACTTTGTGAATCTTCATCTTCGATTTTTCTCCCACCTGATAAATGGGTTTGATCTCTACTTCACGAATCGTGCAAAATGCAATATTCAATTTTACGAGTAAATCATTTGGATAGCCATACCTTGGGTATAAATCATGCAGTCGTATTGATTCCAATGCTTTCAATGAGATTGCTACATAACCAGTTTGAGTATCCGAAACATGCCAATAACCAGATGCAATTTTCGTAAGAATCGAAAGAACTGAATTACCTAAATATCTAATTTTCGGAATCACTAACCAAGCGCTTCGATGAATGAGTCGATTTCCTTTCACAAAGTCGACTTCTCCGCGCACTATAGGCTCACATAACGATTGCAATTCAGCGGGATCCATTTGTCCATCGCCATCCATTTTCGCAACGCAGGCAATTTGTTGATCCTTACACCATTTATAACCAACGGCAACTGCAGCGCCTGCTCCAGAATTTTTCTTTAGATTGATTAAGATAACTCTATCATTTTCCGGATTTACATTTGCAATTTCAAAAGCAGAAAATTTAATATACTCCTTCTCTTGCTCCTCCAATAAAATATTTTCAGCCTGAAATAAGCTTTTCTTCTTTTTCGCTCGAGTATCAACGATCGCTTTCAATTTTTTAGATTTGGTATTGATATAATTCAAAACTATTTGCGATGTATTGTCTTTAGATGAATCATTTACAACTACAATGCGGTCAACAAAAGATGGCATTGTTTCTAGGACTTTGGTTATTTGCGACTCTTCGTTATAAGCGGGTATTACAACTGCGATTGATTTTCCATTTAACATATGATTTACTCTTTAGTTCAAAACGAACTAAGCTTTGAAAATTTTCCTACTTGGGGCCTGATACCTTCCACGGCTATCTATTATTAAGTTAGAATATTTGAATATAAAATCATAATCAAAAGAATCATGATCTGTAACAAGAACTACGCAATCAAAACTCATAAGCAAATCTTTACTTAATTCAATACCTTTAAGATTTACGCTATGCTCATTTACTACTGGTATGTAAGGATCGTAATAATCTATGCGCGCACCCATTCTAGCTAACTTCTGAATAATAAAAATAGCTGGAGATTCACGCATATCATCTATGTTTTTCTTATAAGCGACACCCAAAATTAGAATCTTGCTTCCCTTGATTGATTTCTCAGAATCGTTCAGTGCTAAACCTACTTTTTCAACGACGAAATCTGGCATGGAGCTATTCACTTCGCCTGCGAGTTCTATGAATCGTGTATGTAAACCAAATTCCCTTGCTTTCCATGTTAAGTAAAATGGATCGATCGGTATACAATGTCCACCAAGACCTGGTCCAGGATAATAAGAAACGAAACCAAATGGTTTAGTTGCCGCAGTTCGTATTACTTCATAAATGTCGATTCCCATTCGATCCGCAACCACTTTCATTTCATTGACTAGACCGATATTTACTGCCCGATGGATATTTTCCAACAGCTTCGTCATTTCTGCCGTCTGTGTAGAACTAACTGGAACGACAGAATCTACTACCTTTGAATATAACTCTGCTGCAATATTTCTGCAATTCAAAGTTGACCCGCTTATAATCTTCGGTATAGTTTTTGTCGTAAATTTTTTATTCCCTGGATCCTCGCGTTCTGGTGAAAAACATAGGAAAAAATCTGTTCCGATTTTAAAACCAGCTTTCTCAAGGCGTGGACGAAGTTCTTCTTCCGTTGTCCCAGGATAAGTTGTACTTTCGAGTGAAAGAAATTGCCCTTTTTTTAAGAAGGGAGATATAGAAACAATCGTATTCGTAATGTAACTTATATCAGGTTCTCGGTATATGCTGAGAGGTGTCGGAACACATATAATGATAATATCGACTTGATTGATGTCTGAAAACTGATCACTTGGAATAAAATTTCCGTTTCCAATTGACATCTTGATCATATCCACAGGGATATGTTTGATGTAACTCTCACCCTTTTTTAAAATACTAATTTTTTTTGAATCTATATCAATTCCGTAAACCTGAAATTTTTCTTCTAGAAAACGAATTGCAAGAGGCAATCCTACGTAACCTAAACCTATAATCGCGATCTTAGCGGATTTATCTTTCAATTTTGATATTATTAATTCATGCATACCCATTCACCATTTATTCAGACTCGACGACCACAGGATCAATCCACACAGACCAATCACCTAGAATATTTGAATTTTTATCATTTGATGTAATTAAACTGATCTGAACAGATCTTCCTTTGAATTTTTGTAGCGAATACTCAAATGGGAATTCATCATTTTCGTGAATCAATTGATCAAAAATAATAGTCTTGTGAAGGTTTGCACTTTCGAGTACAATTCTCATTCGAGTGCCATCGCTAACGTGCCAATTTCGCGCTAATGGATGATATGCGGCAAATACTTTCAATTTTAGATTCGATCGATTTGGAAGGTTTACATTGAAAGTTAAGTAACTCTCTGGCGCAGCAAAAATCATGCGGTTTTCTAGTCTGCTTACACTATTTATCCAAGGTGTATCCATCGTTTGCACTTGACTTTTTATAACTTTTGAATCGAATCCATCAGCAAAACTATAAACAATGCTTTTATCTTCTGGTATAGGCGAAAAATACACATACAATGAACCGATTAATAATTTAGGAGAAATGTGACTCACTTTAGTATCAGTTACGATGTAGCCACTATCTCTAACTTTATAAATATCATCTACTTGAGTAAGCTGATATTTCTCCTGGTCAGCATTAAAAAATGGGAAATAGTTTTTAACAATCAGATGATGTATCGGGTATCTTGTTGTATAATAAATTTTAATGGGAAATGGACCGTCAATTTTTGATTTAAATAATTTATAGGAAGCTAAAAAAGGCTGATTAATAAAAACATTTAAGGCTTTTAAATGAGGTAAGGAGCAAAACAGAAAATAAGGCAAAATAAAATAAAGAAACTTAGACTTTTCTTTTGTTTGGAGATACAGAATCAAAACGTTTAAAAACAAAAAATAAATAAGTACAGTTCGGGAATGTTTCACGAACAAAAAACCTTCCATAAAATTAAAAGAGGAGATGTAGTTAGGAGAAACCTTCCACGGGATGCCCTTAATGTTTACCAGATAAGCAAAATAGATAATCGCAAATGATAATACGAGGCAACCTATTAGCAATGCTCGCTCTGCTTTTAATTTATTGAGATTTGGTCTCGCAATACTTATACCGGCGATTAGAAGCCAAGGTACATTTAAATATGTAATGTACCTTCCATTTATATATCGATTAAAAATATCTGTCGATCGTAGTTGATAAGCCGCAAGACAAAGAAAGCTTATAGATATGCTAATTGCAATGAGATATAAATTTCGAAAACGATCATCCTCGTTACGAAAAAATAATCTTACACCATTTAGCATTAAAATTCCGAAAAAAGGACCAGTCATTAATGCTAGATACAATGTGTAACGAATAAACCAGACAATTATAGTATAGCTGTGACTTATTGGTCGTAATTCACTTTGTGAAGCCACGAAAAAATCGTTTACTTTACTCGTAATCTTCGAGTATGCATACATTACCCACGGAATGTAAATTATCGCAGAAACTATTGCTATGATTAATAAGGATTTAATAACTTGAAAACGAACCTTCTTGTCTTTTTTAACTAAAATAACGTAGGAGTATAAAATTACAATGGCTGGTGCAAGCGCTACTCCAAAGTATCTCGTTAACAATAACAATCCCAGGACGAATCCAGTCAAAAATGAAAGTTTGACGGAAAATGAATTTAAAGTGATAACAAGAAGGTATAAAAACAAAACGAAGAGTGGAAAAAATAAATTTTCACTTAAAATTAATTGATTCATCGAAAAATGAATCGGCAACAGAAGAATAATTAAAGAATAGAAAGAAGCTTTGTATTCAGGGATATAAAGTTTTAACAACAGATAACACGGATAAATTGCAAGGGATGTAATAATCACATTTTCAAATTTCATAACCAAATAAAAATTATCGAAAAAGAAGGAAATGGACAAAAACAAAGGATAAAGAGGAGGAATGTAATAAATGAAAAAGCCGGGTATACCTGCAAAAATATGCCATGCATTTTGTTTGTATTCGAACTCGTCCTCCAATATAATTGGTCCTTCAAAATCAGCGACAAGCAAAAACTTTACGATTACACTAATTACAAATCCTATTGTAACGATGCTCAAAGGCGAGAGCAGAAATTTCTTCAAAAAATGGTCTTTCATATCTTTTTTAAAAACTGTACCAAGCCTCGTTCCACTGATTCAAAAATCACAGCATCCGGCTTTTCATTTTCGATCAATTCTTCAATGTTAGCTTTATCTTCCCATACGTTAACTAGAATGACTCGATAAAATGATTCAGCGAAGAGATGAATCATCGGAATAAATTGAGAATCTCTCACGGCGAGCAGTGTTTTTCCCTGTTTCTGCAAAGTAGGATTGGTAGTTGTATAAAACTCTTTTTGAATGGGAACACCATGATATTCTCCGCTATGCGATTCTACTATAATAGCATCTCGATTAGACCCACGTAAAAATACTTCCTTCTCATCATACAAGTTTGAGATACCCCAAAAGATTCTAATCATATCTCCTGTATAAATCTGATTCACAACAGTCATTTGGTTTTCATCAAGAATTGGAATACTCTTTAAGGAAGCATACAGCCGTAGATTTTTCATCACCATTTTATATACAAAAAACGCAGAAGTATCGTTCCAGTGTGAATCTGCTTTGAAATACAACTTTTTGTTAGTTTGTTTATAATTTAATAATTCTGGTTTCACATTAATAAAATTTGCACCAAATTGTTTGAATAATATTGATGCAAGCATATCGTAATTCTTTTCTGATTCCCAGGAGGCTTGTGGTTCTTTTAAATACTCTGGATATATCGACTGTTTGTCGGGTGCAACAAAAAAAACGAATGGAATGTTTTTGTTCTTAAAAAGAAATACCCATTTTCTAAATTTTTCTGAAAATAAATCGAGAAGATCCTTTGAAACCTTTCTCTCTTTCAAATGAAAGGCGTTGTCTTCACCTGCAAAAAACAACCATTTGTTTTTTCCTATGATGACCTTATCGCTCGAGGACTGATTAAAAATTTTGATCAAAAGTAAATTACTACTATAAACTAAAAAATTGCGAAATCCGAAATGATCTTTAAAATAGGCATCATATCCACGAACAAATTTAGAATAACTGCCTTCAAATTTAACTTCAGGTGAAACACTTCGATTTTCAGTCAAATGAATCTTCGGTTCCACATGCAGAAATAGATTGATGAAATGAAGTGATATCATCAAACAAAATCCCATCACAAAGATAAAATTAATTCGGTATAACATGTCTAAAATCGGAAGTAAATGAAAGGATTATAAGTTCCTAACGCTAATTTGGCAATGGAAATGAAAAACAATAAAAGGAGACAAAAATTTATTATCACAGCTTTGAATTCTTCATTCAAAATTCGTTTGAATAGACTTTTGATGTTGGAGGTAATCCTCTCAGAGGATAACATGAACGCAAAAATAAGAATCACATAAATTTCATTGTTTAAATAATTTAAAATGTGGTCCCTCGAATTTGATGTATCTAAAACCAAAAACGAATTGAAAAATCCCATTGCATGAGTCAAAGAATCCGATCGGAAAAAAATCCAGCCGGTACAGACAACGAACATTGTATAAAGACTTTTTGCAAAACCTGGTAACTTATCGATTATTTTACCTAAGCTCGTACGTTCAAGAACCAAAAACATACCATGCCAGACACCCCATATGACAAAGGTCCAACTTGCACCGTGCCAAAGACCGCATAATAAAAACACAATAACGAGGTTCAGGCCAGTTCGAAAATTACCCTCCCTATTTCCGCCAAGTGGAAGGTAAAGATAGTCCCGAAACCAAGATGATAAGGAAATATGCCATCTTCGCCAAAAATCTCTCAAGGAAGAGGCAGAATATGGGTTTTTAAAATTTTCAAAGAAATGAAATCCAAACATTCTCCCAAGTCCTATCGCCATGTCGGAATAACCTGAAAAATCAAAATAAATTTGAAATGTATAAAACAAAACACCAATCGCACTAAAACCTAGATTCAATTCACTGGGAGTTGTATTAAATGCACGGTCAGCTGACTGAGCAAGAACATTTGCGATTAGTACCTTTTTCGAAAGTCCTATAATGAATCTTCTTGCACCTAACACAAAGTCATCAAAACTCTCAGAGCGAGTATCAATCTCACGAGCGATATCAATATACCTTACAATGGGACCGGCAATCAACTGCGGAAAAAAGGAAATATAGAGAGCAACCTTTGATAGATCAGATTGAACTTCCACTCTTTTGTAATGGACATCGATACAATAAGACATTGCCTGAAATGTAAAGAATGAGATTCCGATTGGTAATACGATCTTCTCAGATGAGGACACAAGATTTGGAATCGGAAAAATACTGTCGACTATCATAAATACAAAGTGTAAGTATTTAAAAAAAGCTAGGATAACCAAATTTAGAGAAATAGCTATCATCAAAAAATATGTTTTTTTGTATTTCTGAATGATTAATGCCATCCAATAATTTAACAGTATTGAGGCGAACATGATAATTACGTACTTTGGTTCACCCCAAGCATAAAAAAACAAACTAAAGAATAATAAGAAATAATTCCTATATTCGCGTCGGATCAAATAATAACCCGCAAGAACGATCGGCAAAAAAAGAAATATAAAAATGACTGAACTAAATAACATTATTAATTGTTTAACGATCTTACATCAAATATTTTGATTTTTTGTTTCAAGGCGTCTTGTGAAAAAATAAACTCGGAGAATATACACTGAGCTTTCATCTTAAATTGATCAAAATTTGATTTAGTAAGATTGTCTGCCGAATGCCATGATTCAGTTAGCTGAAAGTCATTCTTCTCTTTGAAAAGCCATGCCTTTAAAAAATTACGATAGTTCTCGCTGATAAGACCTGAGTTTGAAAAGAAAACCCCATCTTCATTGGTAAAAATCTCTTCTGTTTCAAATCCTTTACCAAACGGTAAAAGTTTAACAAGATTTTTATAACCAATCGTAAAAAAACTTGTTCTAACCCAGAAATGTCCCTTTCTGCCAATCACCTCTACATCTTCCCCGAGCCGGTCGACATAACCAACTAGGGAACCTTTGAAAATTTCTTTTTTTGTATTCTGATGCAGAAAAAATTTTAAAAAATCTGCACCCGCATAATTAACATTAAACGTATCGTTTGCGATAAAAACAACCGAATGATCGTTTATTTTGCCGCTTTGAATTAAATACTCTAATCCTGATTGGTATCCAGAGAATTCCCTTTTTGAATTATCACCTAGTATTAAATTTGAATCTGCCTGATGTGAATGACTCTTAATACTTGTATCAACGATTAAAACTGAAACAGCTTCACCTGTAATTTGATTTAACATATCCTGAAACAAGTCAAGTCCGTTGAATTTATTTGCATTTTGATACTGCAAATAAATCCCGTAAAATTTTCTTTTTCTAATAAAGCTGAACAAGTTCTTTGATTTTACTTTCCCATGAAAAATGTTTTTTTACTACAGCTAGAGAGTTCTTCTCTATCTTACTTCGAAAATTTTTATCAGTTAGGAGTTTGATCACCGCGTTGGCAAAGTCAATTGGTTCATCGGCGAGGACGGTATCTTTCATTGGAGTAAATGGTAATCCACGTAAACTGATCGAAGTGTTAACCGAAGCTTTGCCACAAGCTGAATATTGGTTCACTTTGCCCCGTAACCCTGCTCCAGAGATCAATGGACTGATACAGATTGTGGAAGAGAGTATAGAAGGGACTATGTCGTCCACATAACCTGTGTAGATGAATGTTTCATCATTCCCAGTCACTTTTTTCAATTGTTCCGTATTCCCTGAGCCTACGATTATCACTTTATAATCAGGGATCTTCTTTTTGATTTCCTTGTGAACCTGCTGGATGTACCATAGCATCCCATCAATATTCGGTGGATGTTGGAAATTCGCCACAAAACAAACGGAGTTTTCTATTGGCGTGTACTCAGCCTGCTCCAAGCGGTTCCAAACGGAAAAATCAGAAACACAATGGTTTATTACTTTAGGTCTATGACTAGAAAACTTTGCGATAAAATCAGCATCGTGATCAGTGACTGCAATCACCTCATCACAATGATCCATTGCATATTTTTCGAGAAGAGCAAAATGGATAAATCGCTCAAGATCATCGGCGAAGTATTTCTTCTTAAAATCTGGTGAAGAAACAAACTTGAGATAATAGGAAAGAGACAAACACTCCATATAAGTGAAAATCACTTTTTTCCCAATTTTCCTAGCACTTTCATAAAGCTGCAAAGATTCATGGTATTCCAGATGGATCACATCAAACTTGGTTTCTTCTGAAGCTCTTTTACTTATCCATTTATCAAATGTCTGAACTGAAAATTCAGAAACACTCATTAAATGATATTCTCTTACTTTTGATTTAAGATATTCGAAAGATAAGGAATCAACCTCAGGAACAAAGGTAGAAAAAAGATAAATATCATACTCTTTATAGAGGTTATCAATAATATCGAATATCCGCAAACCGCCACCGTGTAAAACGGATGGGAACATACTTGTTGCAAATAAGATTTTTTTCTTGGTCTTTTCTCTACTCGTAACAATCGAATGTTTCTTTGAGATAACAGACGTTGGCCCTAAGTATAATATTACGAGTTCATTGTGTAAATCGATGGGAGACTTTTGAAGTCGAAAGTAAACCGAGACCAGATTCACAAAAAAAGGTTTTAAATAAAGTTTGATATTTTGATGATCCGGAAAAATCATTCCCTCCATAAATTTTTCAAATAGATCATATGATTGGAAAGTGACTGTATTGAGAGTCGTATGCTGTAGGCTATGAAAACTCAGTTTCTCTATCAATTTATCGCTCAATCGAAACGCAATCGATCGAAGGAATAAAATCAAAAACTTGCCAGTTAGAATTGTAAAAATTATTTTCTTCATTAAGAAAAAACGATCTCAGTTATCTTCTGAAAATTTTCTTAGCTAAATGAATCGGAAAATAATAAAGTTTAAAGGATAATCGAGAAGTTAAACTATCCATCAATGCTTTATACTCGTCTCTATGTTTTCTCATACCTGCAAGTTCAACATCACGAACATACTCAAATTTACGTCTTTCCTCGTCGGCAATGGCCGACATTTTCCGAAACTGGTAGAGCCACTCGTTTCTTTCCCCAGCCGGTAGAAAAAACTTATCTATCCCCATTTCAGAGGAAATCGTTCTTAGTACTTTTACAAGTTCATTTTCACCTAATGCGATAACACCTAATCCGTGACCAAACTGAAATTCATGAGAATAATAGTGTTTATCTTTTATCTCCTCCCAAAGTTTCCACACCCCGAAACCATCTCGTTTGACAAGCGTATCATGAAATAAGATGACACCATTTTTTTTGACCTTTTTAATCCACAAATCATAATCGGACTTCACAGCTTCATATGTATGCAATCCGTCTATATGTAATATATCAATCGACTCATCTGAAAAGTAAGTGACCGCTTCCTCAAATCTCATTTTCATAAGAGAAACATTTTCGTTAAAATTTTGTTTGATATAAGAGTTTAATTCATTGTAAATGTTATCGTCATAAAAGCCAGCATGAACCTCACCTTCGAAGGTGTCAGCGCCATAGATTTTAGTATTTGTTTGAAATAATTTTGAAGCTTCTGCAAATCCGCAAAATGAGTTTCCAGTGTGGACACCAAGTTCCATAATTAAGTTAGGTTTCAGTATCTGAACACAAAAAAATCCAAAGGGCAGATGTTTTACCCATGACTCCGGAGAAACTAGTCTCGCAGGTATCACATTAAGACTTGTTAAATTATAATCCATTTTTATCTTCTACCGTTATCTTAAAATCTTTAGAATCAATCACAAGCAGACTTCCAATTCTATATTTATCACCTTCATTCATATAGTGCAAATCACAAATATCATAAATATAATGATGCTGGATGTGCTCGAGTTGAGTCCCGTCAGAGAGGGCGACAGTTACAGAGTATCGACCTATTCGAAGCTGAGGTAATTTCATTTCATAAATTACGATTAAGTTTGAATTTGCTGCAAGCGCAGGCAAAGTTACATCATAAACATAATTATTTATACCCAAAACAGGATATCCTTTTTCATCTTTGATTAAGATACCTATTCCTGGTTTTTGAAGACTCTCTTTTGCATAAATCTTAAATTTGAATCGAATGGTTTCATTCCCTTTGGTAAACCCATCAAACTTTCGATCAGAAAAATCTACATGTATTCCAGAAAACTCGGCACCTTTTTCTCCAAAGGATTCACAGGCTGCGATTTCTATGTCCCCATGTGAATCAAGAAAAGAATTCTCTACCTGGGAATTTTGGCCATACGTCATCTTAGATACATATTCTCGGACTACAGTATTAGGATCACCATCTCCAATGATCTCACCATTCTCGACCCAAATTACTCTTGTTGCAAATGCGATCACAGAAGGCATGTCATGTGTTACAAGTATTAATGTTTTTTCGCGCTCTTTGAAACTTTGCATTGTTCTAAAACATTTTTGAACAAAGCGCATATCTCCGACGGCTAGTGCTTCATCAACGATTAAGATTTCGGGATCAATCTGTATCGCACAAGCAAAAGCAAGCCTAACAAACATTCCGCTAGAATAGGAACGTACCGGCTGATCTAGATAGTTACCAATATCAGCAAACTCAATAATGCTATCTAATTTAGTATCCATCTGACTATGCGAAAAACCATTGATTGTGCCAAAAAAATAAATATTCTCTCTTCCAGTCAAATCTGGGTTAAAACCTGTACCTAGCTCCAAGAGAGAAGAGATGCGTCCGTGAACCATCACTTCACCCGAATTCGGCGTTAAAATGCTTGTTATAATTTTAAGTAAAGTCGACTTTCCGCTACCATTTTGTCCTATGATCGCAACACATTCACCTTTTTGAATCGATAGGTTTACATTTTTTAGAGCATAAAAATCCTTATGGTAAAGTTTGCCAAACGGATTTAGGGACTCTTTAAAACGGTCTCCGTTGCTATTATACAATTTAAAAATCTTTGAAACATTTTTTAAGCTTACAATCTCTTGCATTTACATCACGTCCGCAAAGTGCAATCTCAATCTTTTAAAAATATAAATACCGACGGATAATAAAGTAATTGATATCGACCAAAAGATAAATGTCTCTGCGCCTCTTTCATAAAACCATCTGCCACCTAATAACGAATCGCGATATCCAGTAACTATATAATTTGCAGGATTTATAAAAAGTAGAAACTGAAATCTAGGCGGTATGATTTCTGGATTCCAAAAAACAGGCGTTAACCAAAACCCAAATTGAACAGAAATAGAGATGATCTGACCAATATCACGAATGAAAACTATTAATGCTGAAGTGATCCAAGAGATTGTTAACGAAAAAAATAAAAGACAAATACCATAATATATGAGCTGGATCTTATATTTTAATACTCCAACACCGTTAATCGAAAAAACCAACAGTAGTATCAAAAAAAAGAAAAAATGAATTACTGAAGAGGAGATTAACTTTACAATCGGAAGCGTACTGACTCTGAAAACGACTTTTTTAACTAGATAGGGTTTTTCTATTATACAATGAGTTCCCGAAATAATGGTTTCACTCAAGTGCAACCAGGGGAAAAAACCAGCAAGTAACCAATAAATGTAAGGAATGTTTTCGACCGGCTGTGCGCGGAAACCCACACTGAAAACAAACCATAATATTGAAACCTGAATCAATGGATTCACAAAAGCCCAGGTAACACCAAGCAGATTACCCGAAAATCTCTGTTTAAAATCTTGTTTTGCCAATTCAATGAGTATTTGGCGATTACCAACCAAATCATTCAAAAAAGATAAATAAGATTTTATGCTAAAAAATGGGCTAGATAATTCGCGATTCATTTGATGATGATTTAAGATTATTATTCTGAAACTCTAATCTCTTAATTTCTTGTTGCAGGTCTTCAAACTCTTTTTTCTTTATTTCATAATATTCAAAAGTCATTTTTACTTTTTCCTCTATACCTTTCGTAGTTAAGAGATATGTGTATGATAATTTATTCTTGCTATTCTTAAAATTTTGAATTTTTATGAGACCTTTTTCGATCAACGCATTCATTACATAATTTAATTTTCCAAGGCTTATGCCCAAAGCTTCCGCCGCCTCTCTTTGGGAAAGGTTGGGATTGTTCTCGAGTAATCGGAGCAGATTGAAATTATTGACGTCAGACACACATTTATGCCGTAGAATGATCCAGATACCAGTCTACGGTTTTTTCAATTCCAGTTTCAAAATTTTCAAGGGCCTTCCAGCTAAGTTCCTTTTCGATTTTCGTGGCATCTATCGCATAACGCATGTCATGCCCAGGTCTATCCGGTACGAAGGTGATCAAAGTTTTGTAACTTTTTCCATCTGGTCTGGGTCTTTTAGAATCGAGAATTTCGCAAATCCTGTTCACAATGTAATTATTATTCCGCTCGTTTCGACCACCGATGTTGTAAGTCTCTCCGTTATTTCCCTTTTGGAACGCTAAATCAATTCCAATGGCATGATCTAAAACATACAACCAATCCCTCACGTTTGTTCCCTGTCCATAAATCGGTATATTCTGATTGGATAAAGCTTTCCGAATGATCGTCGGAATCAGTTTTTCGGAATGCTGCTTGGGACCATAGTTATTTGAACAATTGGTTGTTACCGTATTCATGCCATACGTATGATGATAACTTCGTACAACAAAGTCACTGCCAGCTTTGCTCGCGCTGTAAGGAGAATTGGGAGCGTATGGAGTTGTTTCCTGGAACAATCCAGTTTCACCTAATGTTCCATAGACTTCATCTGTGGAAACATGATGGAAGCGGCAATTCTCATAACCAGATTTAAAAACAAAAGGCTTTTCCATCCAATGTTTGTAAGCGGCATGAATCAGAACAAAAGTTCCTATCACATTGGTTTGAAGAAAAACCTCCGGATTGGAAATGGAATTGTCGACATGACTTTCTGCTGCGAAATGGATGACTCCTCGAATGTCATGTTTTGAAAATAAAGAAGTGATTAAATCTTGGTCTTTTATATCCCCTTGCACAAAAGTATAACGAGGATGATTCTCTACCTCTTTTAAGTTTTCTAGATTTCCTGCATACGTAAGTAGATCTAAATTTATTATTTGAAATTCGGGATTCTTCTCTAAAAAATAAGGAACAAAATTGGATCCAATGAAGCCGGCGCCACCAGTAACTAAAATTGATTTTGTCATGATTTTTTTCTCTTTGCTAACTCAAGGTTATAAGTGGATTCAATCACATAAAGAGGACGAGCCTTCACCTCTTCGAAGATTCGAGCAATGTATTCGCCTAAAATTCCGATCGAAATTAAAATCGATCC
>Ga0075156_10000730_pt1 | contig 17307 bp, 18 predicted proteins | sample JI81AbrownDNA_FD_70966 | JGI IMG/M metagenome (GOLD analysis project Ga0075156, IMG submission 70966) | Wastewater effluent complex algal communities from Wisconsin, to seasonally profile nutrient transformation and Carbon sequestration -... | ecosystem: Engineered > WWTP > Effluent > Algae...
CCATGTACACGCCGTCACTGTATGCCTTTGAAGAACGCGAATTGGTTCTCGATATTTTTGAAGCTGTCTCTGGCGCACGCATGATGTGCAACTACTTCCGCTTCGGCGGCGTGGTGCGCGACATCCCCGATTATGCTTTGCAGAAGATCAAAGATCTCGTCCACGAACGCCTGCCTGCCAAGACAGATGAAATGGAACGCTTCTTGAACGAGAACGAAGTGTTGGTTGCGCGTTTGAAAGGCATTCACGTTCTCAGCGCTGAAGACGCCATCAAATATTCTGTCACCGGCCCTGTCCTGCGTGCTGCTGGCGTGCCGTATGATCTGCGCCGTGCTGACCCCTATTCCATTTATGACCGCTTCGATTTTGACGTGGCCGTTCGCCATAATGCCGACATGATGGACAACTATCTCATCCGCTTTGACGAGATTCGACAGTCTCTGCGAATCCTCGAGCAGGCTCTCAAGCAAATTCCCGAAGGGCCGATCAACTCACAGAAACCAGCGTATCAGGTTCGGGTTCCGGCAGGTGAAGCGTATGGTCGCATTGAGTCACCCAAAGGCGAGTTGGCTTTCTACGTCGTATCCAACGGCAAGCCAAATCCATATCGTTACCATGTGCGCCCTGCATCCTTCGTCAACTTACAGGCTGTCGAAAGCATGTGCATCGGCACAAAGATCGCAGACTTCGTTGCTCTCCTTGCAATGTTCGACATTGTGATGGGCGAGCTGGACCGCTAACAGGAGAATCAACTTATGTATGGTAAAGGCATTCTTAAAGGACTAAGCGTCACCTGGAAGCGATTCTGGGAAACGTACACAGAAGATATTTCCTGGATGGTACGCGGCAAGAAACGCTACAACACGCAGGAAGGTATCGCGCACCGCTCCAGCAAAGACACCAAAGGCATCTTCACGATCCAGTACCCCGAAGAGCAATTGATACAGCCCGAGGAATTCCGCTATGTTCCCTTCCTTGTGTACGATGAAGGTGAAGAAGGCAAGAAGGAAATCCGCTGCACCTCGTGCGGAATTTGCGCGAAGGTTTGCCCTCCGCAATGCATTTGGATCGTGCGAACGAACGATCCTTCCACGGGTCGGCCTGTTCCAGTCCCGACCAACTTTTACATCGATATGGACATCTGCATGAACTGCGGTTTCTGCGCGGAATACTGTCCATTTGATGCGATCAAGATGGATCACGATTTTGACATCGCCTCCTACGAACGCAACGTGTACAACCTTGATAAATTGCTCAAGCCCGCTTCGTACTACAACGGCATTCGCCCCGAGAACGCCGCCCGTGAAGATGAAGCCCGCCGCGCGAAAGAAGCATTGAAAGCTGCCAAAGCAGAAGCAAAGCCTGCTGCTGCGTAAAAAAATTAACACGAAGGACACAAAGTGTAAAAAGGTTAATAGCCTTTACTTTGTGCCCTTCGCTACTTTATGTTTAGAGGTTTTAATTAAATGTCAATTACAAAAGAAGCCGTATTAGCCGCCTTGGGCACCGTGCAGGAACCTGATCTCGGTCAAGACCTTGTTACGTTGAATATGATCCGCAATTTGGAAGTGAATGGGGAAAAGGTCACTTTTACCGTTATGCTCACCACACCCGCCTGCCCGCTCAAAGGAAAGATCGAAGCGGATTGCCGCAATGCGCTCAAAGCAGCAGGCGTGAATAGCGTTGAAATCAAAATGGACTCAGATGTGCCAAATGATGGCCGTATGCGCGGACTGGTCAATATGCCGATCCGCAACGCGATTGCGATCGGCTCTGGCAAGGGCGGCGTTGGAAAATCCACAGTATCCGTGAATATTGCTGTGGCGCTAGCAAAGGCTGGCGCGCGCGTCGGCTTGCTGGACGCAGACATCTACGGTCCCAACACCCCCACCATGCTCGGCGTGGAAAAACTCCCTCCACCCAACGGCCAACGTCTCATCCCTGCCGAAGCACACGGCTTGAAGATGATTTCGATGGGTCTGCTCGTCAAACCTGGTCAACCGCTCATCTGGCGCGGACCGATGCTCAACTCTGCCATCCGTCAATTTTTGGGAGATGTGGAATGGGGCGAGTTGGATTATCTGATCGTTGATCTTCCACCCGGAACAGGTGACGCGGCTCTCTCCCTCGCTCAAGCATTGCCGTTGAGCGGCGCAGTGGTCGTGACTTTGCCCCAGCTCGTATCTCTTGAAGACGCCAGCCGCGGCTTAAACATGTTCAAGCAATTGGAAGTTCCGATCCTCGGCGTGGTTGAGAATATGTCCTACCTTGAACTTCCCGATGGCACCCGCATGGACTTATTCGGTTCAGGCGGCGGTGAAAGTCTGGCTGAAGCTACACAAACGCCTTTCCTTGGAAAAGTACCCATTGACCAGAACGTCCGCATCGGCGGCGACAGCGGCAACCCGATTGTAGTCAGCTACCCTGACTCGGTAGTTGCCAAAGCCCTCACAGATATTTCACAAAAGCTCGCCATGAAGGTCTCTGTGGCGGCACTTGGCATGAATAACGCTCTACCGATCAATATTGTTGAATAAATCATAAAAGAGGAAAGAAGAAAGACCTGATGGGTAAAAACACCGTCAGGTCTTTTTAATACCCTTAATTCGCCTTTTCGCGCAATTTGTATTAAGGTTTTTCTGACCTGAAAAAGCCGCGTTTCTCATGCCTCTTACTTCTTTCCTCCCTACGGTATAATTACCTCCATGAACCCAAACATTATCGGTGTACGATTTACTAAGATTGGCAAGATCTATCACTTCAACTCTAACGCTGTGCCTGATGTGGGCGTCGGCGAGCATGTCATTGTAGACACTTCGCGCGGCAAACATCTCGGTGAAGTGGTGCAGCGAGTGCAGGAAACGCCTCCGCAACCCGAGGGCGGCTGGAAATCCGTAGAGAGGCGCGCTACCCCGCGTGACCTGCTCCTCCAGCAATCATGGCAGAACAAACAGACCGAAGCCATGATCAACTGCCGTGCCCGTGCCTCTGAGCTTCACCTAAAAGAGGTCAAGGTTGTCGCCGCTGAATACAATTACGATGGCTCGCGTCTCGCTTTTCTGTTCAGCACAGAAAGCGAAGATAAAGTTGATCTGAAGTCGCTCAAAAAGGATATGCACGAGTTGTATCCAAATACCCACGTTGAAATGCGCCAGATCGGCCCGCGTGACGTGGCAAAACTACTCGGCGGCATGGGTGCATGCGGAATTGAAACCCGCTGCTGCTCCAAGTTCCTGACCGACTTCTCCCCCATTTCCATCAAGATGGCAAAAGAACAAGGTATCTCACTCACGCCGAATGAAATCACGGGCATGTGCGGACGCTTGCGCTGCTGCCTCATTTATGAATATGAGCAGTACGTGGAAGCTCGCAAGACCCTGCCCAAGCGCAACAAACGTGTGGTCACTCCCAAGGGTGAAGGCAAAGTCATCGACATCCTGCCAATGAGCGACAAGATCATGGTACTCATCGAAAGCGGCACAGACCGCCCGCAAATGATGACCTTTACCCGCGAAGAAGTGGAACCGTGGGATGAACTCGAAGCCCTGCGCCGAAAAGCCCAAGCCCCCTGTGACCGTCACGAAGGCGGTGGCTGTACCTGCGGCAAAGCCAAGAAAAATTAATTCAAATTACGGATTACGCGTTGCGTAATCCGTAATTCATAAAAACACCCCATGACCCTACAACCTGAAAACTGGACTTCCCCTCAAAACGTTCTTGTAATCCTTGCCCACCCGGACGACCCCGAATTTTTTTGCGGCGGAACTCTGGCACGCTGGGCACGCGCCGGACACAACATCACCTACGTTCTTCTGACTTGCGGAGATAAGGGATTCAATCCCACCACACACCCGGAAATGACTCCCGAAAGCCTGTGCGGGATTCGACACACCGAACAAGCCAACGCCGCCAAAGTGATCGGCGCAAACCCACCTCATTTCATGGACCTGCCGGATGGATATGTCGTCCCAAGCCTTGATCTTCGCCGTGACGTTGTCCGCGAAATTCGCAGACACAAGCCAGATATCCTCGTCACCTGTGACCCGCAAAATCTCTTCGCGCTTTACGGCATCAACCATCCTGACCACCGCGCCTGCGGACAAGTCGTCCTCGACGCCGTCTTCCCTGCCGCTGGCAACATCGTCTATTTTCCTGAATTGCTCGCGCAAGGCTTTCAGCCGCACATGCCGAAAGAAGTCTGGTGTTCGCTCACCAACCAACCCAACACCACCATTGATGTAACCGAAACATGGGACATCAAACTCAATGCCATTCTTGAGCACAAGACTCAAGTGCAGGATGTTGAAAAACTCATCGAGAGATTCAAGTCCCGCCGTGCTGAAGACAGCACAGAAGAAAAACCAAGATACGAAGAGAAATTTAGAGTTGTGAAATACGGATAATAAAATAGTCAAAGGTCGAAGGTCAAAAGTCACGCTGCCTTCGACCTTTGACTTTCAACCTTTGACCAAAAAATAATCAAAACCATCCACGATGGAAAATAAAACAGGAGACAGCATGACAGACTTTTTGAAGAAGGCACAAGAGTTATTTCCATACACACAGGCCATGCGCCGCGATTTTCATATTCACCCTGAGCTTGGATTCAAAGAAGTTCGCACAGGTGGAATTGTTGCCAAAGAACTTGAAGCGCTGGGAATTGAAGTAACCAAAGGCGTGGGTAAAACTGGCGTGGTGGGATTTCTCGAAGGCGCGAAGCCCGGCCCGACCGTTTTGCTGCGCTTCGACATGGATGCACTCCCGATCACCGAAGATACGAATGCCGAATACACATCTGAAAATGCGGGTGTCATGCACGCTTGCGGACATGACGGCCACACGGCCATGGGTTTAACAGTTGCAAAAATTTTGAACGAATATAAAAACGAACTGGCAGGCAATGTTAAGTTTTGTTTTCAACCGTCCGAGGAAGGCTTCAACGGCGAAGAGTGCGGCGGCGCAGAAATGATGATGCGCGACGGCGTGCTCGACTCTCCCAAAGTAGATATGACCCTCTCAATGCATCTTTGGAACGACAGGAAGCTTGGCTGGGTCAATGTTGCATCCGGCCCCGTGATGGCAGGCGCAGAAGAATTTCATATCAAACTTACTGGCAAGGGCGGGCATGGCGCTGCTCCGCACACCACCATCGATCCCGTCACCGCAGCAGCGCAAATTATCAGCGCACTGCAAACCATTGTCTCGCGCAATGTTGAACCAATCGCAACCGCTGTTGTAAGTGTCACAAAAGTAGACATCGGCACTGCCTTCAACGTCATTCCGCAGGAAGCAAAATTCTCTGGCACCATCCGCACCTTCGATCTTAACGTCCGCAAACTGGTACTTGAACGCGTTGAAAAAATTACACACGGCATCGCAGAAGCAATGGGATGCAAAGCAGAAGTTCAAATCGTCCGTGTTACTCCGGCATTAGCCAACAACGCGTCTGTTACCGAAAAAGTTCAAGTCACTGCGCGTCAAACCCTGCCGCACACCAATCTTGATACATCAGGTTATCTCACCATGGGCGCAGAAGATATGGCCTTCATGCAGGAAAAAGTGGATGGCTGTTATTTCTTCATTGGCTCGAATAACGCAGAAAAGAATTTGGATTATGGTCATCACCACCCTAAATTTGACTTTGACGAACAAGCCCTTGTCAACGGCGTGGCATTGATGGCTTCTGCCGCTGCGGATTTATTGAAATAAAAAGCATCGCTTCACACTTAACTGGAAGCTGCTTGCGTTTCAATTAACATTACCCACGCTGGATGAGTGCGCGCGAAACCATGAAACATAAACGAAAATGGGCCATCGGAATCATCTTGTCGGCAACTGCGGCGTTTATCGCCCTGCAAAATGTAGCCGCGCCAACTCACGATGTTGAAACGCCTGCTGTCATTGCAACGATCTCAGCAACTGCCGAACCATCCCCAACAGTTGTGGAGGGGTATGGTGACTGCGGATATATGTGGGCGTATCAAGATGACCCCGAATTGACAGTAAAAGTAGATGAAGCCATTCGCCAGCTTGACCCATCCGCCAGCGCACGCGCCGAACAATTTGGCGAGGACTGTGTCTACGCGGATGGTCACTCCACCTTCAGCGCAATCGAAACCGATTTCCATATCCACCGCCCCATAGAAGACCTGACAGATAATGAGGCGTTCGGGAATTGGATGGCACAGGTAATGCCGCTCATCACACAAATTCCACGCTCTGAATTGCAGGGGAATAATTATGGCTTCGTAGAATTCTGGTTTGATAAAAGCGAATCGGAACATCTTGTCGTGCGCGTGCCTATTCAAAAATATTTGGATGAAGGACAGGAAAAAACTGGCGCCGAATTTCTCCAACTATTTATCGAAACTCCGTAACCCGCTCCAATTCACCCAACCCGCTCAAATAGCCGCCAAATTGGCGGCTATTTTGTTCTTGACAGGAGAATGGACATATCATATACTACGTTTAGTAATTACTAAACGTTCTAAAGGATTTATATATGGCAACCAAACTTTCCCAACTCAAACAAGACTTCACTGAAGGTCTCAGCCAGATCAGCCGCTTCTGGGGCTTTCCCAAAGGCATGGGCGCGATCTTTGCAGTCCTCTACCTTTCCCCCGCCCCCCTGCCGCTGGACGAGATCGTCACCCAGACGGGCCTCACCAAAGGCGCTGTCAGCACCGAAGTACGGACGTTAGCTCGTATGGGGCTTGTTCATCGCTCGTCCAAACTTGGCGACCGGAAAGATTACTACGAAGCCGAATCAGATTTTTACAAATCCATCCGCTCGATTTTGAAAGAACGCCAGAACAGCGAGTTTGACCGCGCAATCCGTTCGGTGCAGGAAACTCTCGCACAGCTTGAATCAGGCTCCGTGTCAGGTGATGAAGCGGAAGTAGCGTTCGTTCACGAACGCATCAAAGCGCTTCAAGAATTCTTCAACGCGATTGACAGCCTTTCAAGCGCAGTCATCAAACTGGAAAAGTTGGGGCTTGGGAATGTCGCCAAAATCCTATCTGTATTGAAATGAGGTAAATATGAACACGATCCTTTTCTTTCTTTTAGAAGTAATTCTCACACTCTCGATCAGCATGTTAGTTTTTCGATATATGCGTCCTTTCCTCACCCGTATCCTAATCGACCTTTGCGGCACTGAAGAACGCGCGCAATTCTGGACAGTCTTCTCCAATATTATTCTGGTCGGTCTGCCCCTTTTGATCTCGCTCACCTATCAGCCTGAAGCCAGCCAGGCAGAAGAAATATTCTTTGAGATCACCCACCGCATCAGCGGAAATATGCTCGGCTTCCTGTTTTCACTATTGGGTGTAGGGCTTATTGTTTCAGTCTTTGCTCTGGTCGCCCCACGCCAGAAGGAGTCACAATGAAAATCGCAGTCACAGGCGCATTCAGTTATTCGGGCAAGTACATCACCAAGAAACTTCTTGAACGCGGTGAGGAAGTCGTTACACTCACCAATCATCCCAATCGCCCCGACCCATTCAACGGTAAGGTGAAAGCATTCCCTCTAAATTTTACAAACGAAACAGAACTGGAAAACACCCTGCGCGGCGTGGATGTGCTGGTCAACACTTATTGGATTCGCTTCGACAAAGGCGGCAACACCCAGCCAAAAGCCGTGGAAAACACAAAAGTTCTGGTCAAGGCAGCGGCGAAAGCCGCGGTAAAACGGATTGTCCACATCAGCATCACGAACCCATCCGCCGATTCGCATCTGCCTTATTTTTGGGGCAAAGCCGCCAACGAAAAATTTGTAGTCGATTCTGGGATGAGCTACGCGATCCTTCGCCCGACAGTTTTATTCGGCAAAGAGGATATTCTCATCAATAATATCGCATGGCTGCTGAGAAAACTTCCCGTCTTTGGTCTGCCTGGCGACGGTTCCTACAAGCTCTCTCCAGTTTATGTAGATGACCTTGCAGAACTTGCCGTAGAAGCTGTCTATAAAAAAGAAAATTATATTTGGGACGCGGTCGGACCCGATGAATTCACGTTCAAGGAAATGACAGAATTGATCGGAGAAACAGTTAACAAAAAGCGCCCATTGCTCCCCTTCCCGCCGCGCCTTGCATTACTGGCTGCTCAATTCATGAGTCTCTTCGTCAATGATGTGATGCTCACCCCTGAAGAAGTGGATGGCCTGATGGCAAACCTACTCATCTCCAAACAACCGCCACGCTGCAAGACCAGTTTGAAAGATTGGTTAAGTGAAAACAAAAATACGGTTGGCATAAATTACGCATCTGAACTTGCAAGACATTTCTAAAAAATAAGACCCGCTCACAAGGCGGGTCTTATTAATCTATTTTGACTATTCCCGCACAGCGCGGGCTATCCATGCAACCGTAGTATTTCTTCCCCGAATTTTCCCTGTTACGATGTATTCTCAACACCATCATTTTTCCGCAGACAGGGCAATTCGGCACGGTATCTGAGGGCAGGTCAATCCGCAAGGAACTTGTATCGCCAATTTTTGCAACAGCAAGTTGAAACAGAGCAACGACATCACCAGGATCATACTTTTCACTGGAAGAAATATGCACAAGCGGAATGCCCGCATCGGTAAATAACTCATCCATGAACTTGTCTGCTTCGCGGCCAGTTTCCTTTGCAATGGGTTTTACGATTTCAACGCCAAATGTTGGGGCAAGGGTCTTAATATCGCAAAGCAAAAAATCCACATGCTTGCGGAAAAATTTATTAAAGAAATGAACATTCTCATTTGGGCGCAAAATGTAAAAAACATCATTTAGAGAAACCTTCGGGCAGATCACATACCTGTTCCCCATCATTTCGGTCAGCACACGAAAAAGAGCCAATTCCGTGGTTGTCAGGAATGGCTCTCGCAAGCGATAAGGCAATCGTGTGTCCGCCTTGGATTCTGTCATGACTGGTATTATAAATTATGAAGCGGACACGGTACAGGATGAAATGGAATTAATATCCGCGCATCAATTCCATAACCTTGGGCTTGATCACTGCATTGCAGGCAATTCCCTCCCCGTGAGTGTGACCTTCTTCTCCATTCCATGAACCAAAAAATCCCCCAGCCTCTTTGAAGATGACCGGGTATGGGCCGCAGTCGTACACATCCAAACGCGGGTCAAGCGCCACTTCGGCGCGGCCTGTTGCAACGAGCAGATAGCCATACGCATCTGCCCAGGTACGCATGAGCGATTTTTGTTTTGCAAAGCGTTCCACCACATCTGGCATTTTGGCGGAGAGATGTTGAAAATCGGAACTGACGACGCAGGCATCAGCGAGGGAACTCACAGCGGAAACTCGTGCCCTTCGTCCATTCCACCAGCAACCGGCGGAGTCTGCGGCGCAGAGCATTTCATCCAATGGAGGGAAATAGGCAGCGCCTACTTTTACTTCCCCTTCAATTTCAAGCCCAATCAAAACACCGTACAACGGCACGCCGCGAATGAAAGATATGGTTCCATCAATGGGATCAATGATCCATCGAAATGCATGACCGTTTGAAACCTCACCATATTCTTCGCCAACAATTGAATGACCGGGGTATTTTCGCTCGATCTCGCCACGAATAAAAGCCTCGGCTTCTCGGTCTGCAATGGTTACAGGGTCGTTGTTTTCTTTCCGTTCCGTTTTTACGCCTGTGTTGAAGTATCTTAAAGTAATCTTCCCTGCCTGATAAGCGAGGGAAGTTGCGAATTCAAGGTAAGGTTGAAGGTTCATAGTATCTTTGAGAGTAACTCCTTTTCCTGTGTGTCGTTGGTCACTTCTCCGTCCAACCATGCGGCGCGGAGTTGGGACAGGATTTCTCCAAAACGCGGGCCGGGCTGCAAGCCGCGCGCTTTTAGATCGTCGCCTGTGGTGTGCGGTTTGACATGCCGCCAGATGGAGAGGAAATCTAAAAGTGCATCTTCGCGGGAGACGAGATAGACGACGTAAATGGAAAGCAGGGGTAATTTTTCAAGTGCGTATGTCCACACGCTGGGAGTTGCCCCAACAAGAAAAGGCAGGCTTTTCTTTAATTGAGAAACAGCCCAAACGGAGTAGGTCAGGTCGGAGGTGAAATACAGGCGTTGTCCGATGGACATGATCTGGTCTTCGAGCAAATCCATCAGCCAAAGCATGTAGCCCATTTCGGTTTTGCTGGTGGGAATATCCAGCGTTGAATCCATTTCAAGGAAGTCGGAATAGTCCGGGTTGAAGAGCGGCAGGCTTGGATGGATTTTTTCAAACAGGCCAAGCTCACCTGCGCGCAGAATCATTTGCGCGGAATTTTCTTCCTCAAAAAACAAGTCTAATTCGTGGCGGATGCGTTCGCCGCTCAAGCGCGGGATGACATCCATTGACTCGGAATTGATGAGGTTGGCAGTGGAAGGATGAAAGATGAAAGAATAACGCGCAGCATAATGAATAGCACGAAAAATTCTTGTGGGGTCGTCGATAAAAGAATGCGGATGAAGGACGCGGATGAGACCTTCTGCCAGGTCGGCTTGGCCGTTGAGCGGGTCAAGCAGTTCGCCGAAGTGGTCACCGTCAATGCGGATCGCCATGGAGTTGATGGTGAAGTCGCGGCGGCGCAGGTCATCTTCGATGGTGGATGGTGTAACGGTTGGCAATGCGCCTGGCATGAGATAGGTTTCTTTGCGCGCAGTGATCAAATCCAAGGATGAAGGGTGAATGATGAAGGATGAAGGTAAGTGCCAAATGGCGGTACGAAATTTTGTGTGCGGAGTTAATTTCCCACCATGTTTCTTAACAAGAGCTTCTCCCAGCTTAATCGCGTCACCTTCGACGATGACATCGAGGTCGTTAATGGGTTTGCCGAGCAAAAGGTCGCGCACGAAGCCGCCAACGACGTAGCAGGGCATGTCCATTGCGGCGGCTTGGGCGGCAATGTCTGAGAGTAAAGTCTGCTTTTCGGACGGAAGCAGGTTTGGGTCGCGCATGAGGCGAAGCATTTCATCTTTCATTTTGGATTTCATAATTTTACTTCACTAAAAAGTGAAACGTGTATAATCGTCTTCATTAAAATATTTAAAAGGTGGCAGAAAATGGATGGTAATTTATATTGTCTTGGCGGGTTTGGCGTTGTCTTTTTTTTGGCTTCGTTGCTCGCAGCTACAACTGCCTTTAAGGATTGGCGACGTTATCGTGAAAGTGAAAACTGGGTTCCTGTCACTGCACAGATCGTTTCGGGAAATATATCTGCTCGCAGGGGCAGTAAGAGCACAAGCTACGTGCTTGATATCAAATATGCCTACAAGGTATTAGGGCAAAGCTATGAAAACAATCAGTTTTCTTTCGGCTCTGAAGGAACCGGGTATGACACCCGAAAAAAAGCTGAGGGAATACTGGCCAAATATCCAATTGGAAACCAAGTAACAATTTACTATGATCCCAATAATCCGCAACAGGCTGTGTTGGAAAGAAAATATGATTCAACTGGAGCAATCCTGGCAGTGATCGTTGGCATCCTTGGCATAGGCATGATTATTTATTCTTTTCTTCAATTGCTGGCACTTGGGAATTAGCTTCGGACGGTATTCATAATCGTGTATAATGTCGGCATGTTAATGAATCCGAACCCGTCCCCTCGAATGGATCAATCTTCCAAGTCTGGCTAGGTTCGCTTTTGCGTATTCAAACGGCTCCCAGACTTGGCGAGCCGTTTTTATTTTTAGACGATGGACATTGAACGATGGACGAAAAAAGATTGACGATCAAAGAATTAACTGAACAAATGCATGAGTTAGTGAAGTCGAAAGGCTGGTACGAGAAGGACAGCAAACGTCCGCAGACTTCGCGCAATTTGGCAGTGTCGCTTTCAATCGAAGCGGCGGAGATTTTGGAACATTTTCAATTTGGCGACGAGATAAAAGATAAAGACGAGTTGGGAAGTGAGCTAGCAGATGTAACTTTGTACCTTTTGCAACTGGCTTCGGTTTCTGGAATTGATCTGGAAGAAGCGGTGTTGAAGAAGATTGAAGTGAATAAGACGAGAAGTTGGGAATAATTTATGTAGGGGCGGCGTCTTGCCGCACTGGGCGGGGAAACCCCACCCCTACAGGATGAACAATGAACATAACAGTATTTGGCGGCGCACAACCCAAGGAAGGAACACCAGCCTATGAAGAGGCGCGTGAGCTTGGCGCGCTCCTTGCCCAGCGCGGACATGCCGTGTTGACTGGCGGGTACATGGGCACGATGGAAGCTGTCTCACGCGGGGCGCATGAGGCGGGCGGACATGTGATCGGCGTGACGTGCATTGATATTGAAGAGTGGCGCGGCTCTGCACCCAACCAATGGGTGAAAGAGGAAAGACGAAAGCAAACCTTGATGGAACGCTTGCAGGGTTTGATCGAAGGCTGTGACGCGGCGATTGCCCTCCCGGGCGGCGCGGGCACATTGGCTGAAATTTCGTTGATGTGGAATTTGATGATCGTGGAGTCTCTGCCCCCGAGGCCGCTGACACTGATCGGGCGGGGTTGGCAGTCCACGTTTGATCGGTTCTTCAATGAGTTTGATACGTATATGCCCGTACATCAACGAGAGTTGTTATACTTTGCGGATGATGTAAAAACTGCTGTAGAGAAAATAAATTATATGTAGGGGCGGCGTCCCGCCGCCCTGCTTGTAAACAAACACATGGGCGAGGAAACCTCGCCCCTACGAAAATTTACGAAGAGGAAAAAATGGCTGAAGATAAATTAACAACACGCGCGGAAGATTTTTCAGAATGGTACAACCAACTCGTCATTCGATCGGACATGGCAGATTACGCCCCTGTGCGTGGATGTATGGTTGTGAAACCTTATGGTTGGGCGCTTTGGGAAAACATCACATCCCATCTCGATAAAGAATTTAAGGCCACGGGTCACGTCAACGCGGCGTTCCCAACCTTGATCCCTATGTCTTTCTTTGAAAAAGAGAAGGAACATGTGGAAGGCTTTGCACCTGAACTCGCAGTCGTGACTCATGGCGGCGGCGTGGAACTGGAAGAGAAGTTGGCAGTTCGTCCCACCTCTGAAACCATCATTGGTTACATGTATTCCAAATGGGTCAAGTCGTGGCGCGACCTTCCCCTTCTCATTGTGCAATGGGGTTCTGTGCTGCGCTGGGAATTGCGTACAAAGTTATTCCTTCGCACGGCTGAGTTCTACTGGCACGAAGGTCACACCGCCCACGCATCTGCTGAAGAAGCCAAAGAGGAAATGTACCGTATCCTCGATATTTACGAAAAGTTCTGTCTTGAAGAAGCGGCCATCCCTGTTATCAAAGGCACCAAGAGCGACACCGAAAGATTCGCGGGCGCACACACCACCACATCCATTGAAGCGATGATGTGGGACAAGCGCGCGCTGCAATCTGGCACATCTCATTATTTCAGTACCAACTTTGCCGAAGCGTTCGAGATTCAATTCCTCAACAAAGACAACACCCTGCAATTCTGCGAAACCACTTCATGGGCCATCTCGTCCCGCATCATTGGCGCGATGATCATGGTGCATGGTGACGATCAGGGACTTGTGCTTCCTCCCCGCCTCGCACCCATTCAGGCGGTCATCGTTCCCATCTTCAAGAAAGAGGATGAGAAAGCCAAAGTGATGGAAGTTGCTGACCGCATTTTCATGGAACTCAAGGCAGCGGGCATTCGTGTCAAAATGGATGATCGCGACAACGTGAGCAGCGGATTCAAATTCAACGATTGGGAAATGCGCGGCGTTCCCGTCCGCGTAGAGATCGGCCCCAAGGATGTGGAAAAAGGAACCGTTGCCCTCGCCCGCCGTGACAAGCCTGGCAAGGAAGGCAAGACCTTCGTCCCACAAGCGGGTCTGGACTCCGCTGTTAGTGGGTTGCTGACCGATGTGCAGGCTTCCCTCCTTCAACGCGCCACCGAATACCGCGACGCCAACATTCACGATCCCAAAGACTATGAAGAGTTGAAGAAAGTCGTTCAAGATGGCTGGGCACTCTCCTACTGGTGCGAATCACGCGAGTGTGAAACCAAGGTCAAGGAAGAAGCCAAAGCCACCACGCGCAATATTCCCTTCAACCAACCCGAAACCGAAGGCACCTGCATCGTCTGCGGTAAGCCTTCCAAGAGAAAAGTGTATTTCGCAAAGGCGTATTAAAAGCAGTTGGTGGTGGGCAGTTGGTAGTTGTCAGCACTGTCCACCACCAACTGCCAACTGTCCACTGCTCCCATGCCCGCCATAGACCTCGCCCGACTCCGCAAACAAGCCAACCGTCTTGCAGATTTTTTCTTTCTGCCAGATGAGTTCATGAAGCATTTGCGCGAGATGTTGGATTTTTACGTCAACTACACCCTGCGCACCAAAGAAAACGTCGCCCCAGGTTCCAACCTAAAAACCTATCGCACGCCAACGGCTGTGCTCACGCATATTGAAAATGAATTGCGTGCCGTTGCAGAAGCAAACCCGCATTTTGCTCTCGAACTCGCAGATGTGCTTTGGGACGAAGGCGCTCTTGAAACGCGATTGCTCGCCGCTTTTCTGCTCGGACGAATTCCGCCGCAGGAAGAACGCCTGCTCCCCCGCCTGACCGCATGGACGCAACAGATCCGCGACCCAGAAGTGCGCTCGGCGTTGCTGTCCACAAGTCTCACGCGCATGAGAAAAGAAACACCGAATCAATTCCTCACACTCGTCCGCGAATACCTGCACCCCGAACGTACGCGCACATGGACAAACGGCATCCAAGCCCTGCTGCCCATGATCGCAGACACCTCCTACACCAACCTCCCGCCCATCCTCGACCTCGTCGAACCCATCATTGAAGAAGCACCCTCCACACTGCAAAACGATCTCACAGATTTGATCGTCGCCTTGTATCGCGCCTCGGCAAATGAAACCACCTTCATGCTCAAACACATCCTGACCACATCCGAAAACCCGATGACGGTCATCACCATGCGGCGCATCTCAACCTCCTTCCCGCCGCCATTGCAGCGTGAACTGCGCGATTTGATTCGTCCACAAGAGTTAACGATTCAACGATACATTCCAGAAGAGCCCGACGATTTCATAGATGAAACCGCAGTAGTGGAAGAGAAACCCAAAAGACCCGCGAGGAAAAAGAAAATGGACAACTCCCGCATCATCTATTTGCACGGCCTCGAAAGCACCAGTCAAAGCGGCAAGGCACGCCAGTTCGCAGAACAATTCCCCGGCATGGTCACCCCCGATTTCACAGGCGAATTCGAAGAACGCATGGCACAACTCAAGCCGATTTTGGGACGCAAGAAAAACTGGACGATCATCGGCTCATCCTTTGGCGGGTTGATGGGAACCGTTTTCACCTGCCAGCACCCGACTCAAGTGCGGAAGTTGATCCTGCTCGCCCCTGCCCTCTTGCGCGAACCCTTCGGCTCATATCTTAATCTGGAGCCTGTTTCTGTTCCAACCATCATCATCCACGGGACGGAGGACGACGTCGTCCCGCTGGAACCCGTCCGCGAGCTTGCGGAGAAGTTGTTCACCAACCTCCAATACATCGTCGTGGACGATGGTCATCGTCTGCACAAAACATTTGGGGAATTGGATTGGAAAGAGATTCTGGAATAAAAAGGACGACAGACAATGGACGACGGACGACCGTGGTCTGTCGTCTATCGTCCGTTGTCCATCATCCATCGTCCCAAAAGAGGTTTCCATGAAACAACAAATCTACTGGCACACCACCGTTCAAATGCCTGATGATTCAAATCTCACATCCATCCCTGCGGATGTGGATTTTGCGATCATCGGCGGCGGGTACACAGGGTTGAGCGCCGCACGGACATTGGCACAGCAAGGCGCGAAGGTTGTTGTTCTGGAAGCGGAGACGATTGGCTGGGGCGCAAGCTCACGCAACGGCGGCATGGCGTTGACAGGTCTCAAAGTGGGGATGGCGACCATCATCAAAAAATATGGTCGTGATCTGGCAAAGACATTATTTCAATATTCTCTTGATTCGGTAAATACCGTTGAGCAGATCGTCAAAGAAGAAAATATTGATTGCGGGTTTGAAAGATATGGTCACTTATTGACGGCGAACAAGCCCAAGCATTACGAAGCCTTGAAAGACGAAGTGGATTTCATGGCGAAGGAATTCAATCACAAGGTTCGGTTGGTTCCCGCAAATGAATTGAAAAGCGAGATCGGGTCAAACGCCTATCACGGAGCGTTGGTGGATGAAGTGAGTGGTGGGTTGAACCCTGCTCAATATGTGGCGGGTCTCGCGGCGGCGGCTGAAAAGGCGGGGGCAATGCTCTGCGCGAAAGCGCGTGTCAGCAGGCTGGAGCGGGGCGAGAAGCGTTTTGTCATTGAGACAGAGAGGGGCTCGTTAAGTGCCAAATCCGTTTTGGTGGCGACATCTGGTTATACGGGAAATGTCACAAAGAAATTGCAGAAGAAGATTATTCCGATCGGGTCGTTCATTATTGCAACGGAAAAATTATCGAATGAGCTGGCACATGAACTCAGCCCGCATAATCGCATGATCTTTGATTACAAACATTTTCTGAATTATTTTCGGCTGTGGGATAACCGCATGATCTTTGGCGGGCGCGCGGCTTTCTTCCCTGAAAATGAAAAGACGATTGAGCAAAGCGCGGAAATTTTGCGGCTTGAGATGGTGAGTGTATACCCGCAGTTGAAAGATGCAAAGGTGGAATACGCCTGGGGCGGCACGCTGGATTTTGCATTCGACCAAATGACGCACGTCGGCGAAGTGGATGGACTGTTTTACTCGCTCGGCTATGCGGGGCATGGTGTGGCGATGGCTACGCATTTGGGAAAGACAGTTGCGGAGGCGATGGTGAAGGGAAATATCAAAGAGCACCCGTTTGCGCAGTTTGATTTTCCATCCGCACCAATGGGATTGTATAACGGAAGCCCGTGGTTTCTGCCGTTTGCGGGAATGTATTACAAGGTTTTGGATTGGGTGGAGTAACCACAAAGTCACTAAAAATACAGGCTTAACGTGAAAACGCAAATTGAGCGAATGTTCACGAAAAAATAAAAATTCGCGCTTTTCGCCTTTTTCGCAAAATTCGCGTCAAGGTTTTCCTGACTTGGAATAGCCATGCCCATCAGAAAAAATTGACTGTCACCTTTATGTAAAAAGAGATAAAATTGGCAATCAATTTTCAGACAGAGGAGAGACTGTTATGGCAAAGACCAGCAAGCCAAAGGAAATGGAAGGCGAAGTTTATTATCCATCTGAGGAAGTCATTGCACAGGCGCGTTTGAAAGATTGGGATGCGCTTGCCGAAAAGGCAGGCAAAGACCTGCAAGGCTTCTGGGC
>Ga0075156_10000732_pt1 | contig 17255 bp, 21 predicted proteins | sample JI81AbrownDNA_FD_70966 | JGI IMG/M metagenome (GOLD analysis project Ga0075156, IMG submission 70966) | Wastewater effluent complex algal communities from Wisconsin, to seasonally profile nutrient transformation and Carbon sequestration -... | ecosystem: Engineered > WWTP > Effluent > Algae...
CAACAAGTCGTCAATAGAATGCTGATGCAAGCAGCTATTCAACAGGAGCAAGAAATGCAAGATCTCAGTCAGGTTAGTGAAACGCCAATCACTGAAGTCTATGATCCAAATCAGTGGACTCTTCCGACTGCTGCTGCAATCTTCATGGTTGTCGCACACCAACATGGTAAGCCCATCAGCAAGATGCTGTTGATGAATTGGCTACATGCGGTCGATCCACACTGGGCAACATTGGACACCATTGGTAACATTTACCAACAGCTGGATCATCGTGGATACCTAGAATCTCGAAATCCTGTCAAGCTCAATGATGCTGGGTACACCATGTTAAATACGGTACTCAATGACCCCAACACCATCCTCAGTACCTTGAATGATGTCAAAGACATTTGTCTTAAAATGCAAAAACGGATTGTTCCGATGGAGAATGAGATCTTGCATTTTCTCTCTGGGTTTACTCAAGCGGTGCAAGTCAACGATTCTGTCTTAGACACGCACTAATAATTTAATCGGTTGTACATTCCTAGTGTACAACCTTCTTCAATGCAGCGAAACGGAGTAGTAAAATGGGATATGATAAAGGTCAACGTGATGGCAAACGTCAACAGCGTCAAGATCGTGATCGTAAACGTAATGGTGGTGATTCAACCATTGGTGGTCATTTCAAGGATGTTCTTGATCGCGTAGAGACGGTTAAGTCCGCTCCCACCCATGACAAGAAACCACACTATCCCAAAAAGGATTACCAGAGTGGTCACCATCATCACAAAGGACATTCTGACGCCCCTCCTCGTCCTCGGATGCTACGGGCACGAGACGCCAAGTCTGGATTGTCTGACTGGTGGAAAGAGGTCAGTAAAGATGAATACACGACTGTCCACCAAATGGTCTTCATGCGGATCATTCGAGCAGAGGTGAAGCAAGGTCCGTTTTGTAAATGGACAGTGGAGTTCAATCGGGGCTGGAAAGACAATGGTAACGATTGGAGTGAAGTTGGTAGTGGGGTCGTCGATACTGGACTAGCAGAAGATGTCACCATCGCCAAAGCATCTGCACAGTTACTGCTCACCCATTTGCAAGATTCTCTTGACGTTGCTGCTTTGGAAGACTACAAAGCAAATCGCATCGCACAAAAGGCCGAGCGAGCTGCTCAGAAGTCTAGCCCTTCAGAGCCAAAACCTGAGGGGGCTCGTAAAGCGGTTCAGAACACGAAAGAGGAAGTAGTGCTCCGGTTGGAATAAGGTAGGGACATAATCGATATAGATAGCTGGGCACGTGCCCAGCTATCTAGTTCTTCTCATTCTATTTATTTTCAGGAATATATAATTTTAATGAGATAACGATACCTATCTCTTTTCCTTTCCTTTGGTATCAGGAGTTTTAACCATGAACAAGTTCATCAAACCAGAGTTCAAAAACACCGTCAAGGAAACCATCACTGCAACTGGTACAGTGGCGCAGATGCTCAACATTGCCAACGCAATGAAAGAGGCTGGTGGCGTATTCAGCGAGAACATCATGGGTTCAATGGTGGAGCACGCCTCCTCTTGCGCGCGGATCGTTGGACCCAAAGCCGGGATCAGCTTCTCGCCAATCCCTTTCGGGGGCGTAGTTAAGTTGCACAACGACCGAGCTCATACCATCCGCATCATGGTAACATCCTTCGGGGTGGTTATCATGGAGAAAAAGGATGGCTGGTCACGCACTATTCGCAACGGTGATCTCGACACCTTCGCCACCACGCTGATGAAATTCATCGGCCACTAATCAGCCTGCACAGTACCGACAGTCTCATTGGGGTAAATGAGATTGAGCGGTACTGTTATCTAGAGGGACAAGCTCCCTCTAGACTATACCACTGTTGAAAGTTCTGGTTTAGTGAACTCTCCGCCTGAGAAGGTGAAAGTATCTAGAATAAAAGGGTTGTACAAATCCTTTTATTTTTGCTCTCTTTCTATTTTTCTTTGGATATACATTATTACAGTGAGTAGACTTCCTACTCTTTTATCAGGAGTTTTATCATGGCTAAGTTCTTTGAATTGGATCGTAACACCCTAGAGATCAAGTACGTACTTGATCTCCCTGTCGAATCAACCGCAATGGGTCAGTTTGATAATAAACTTAAAGGCGCGATTCTAGAAGTAAAATCCATCATCAGTAGCGGGGAGTCGTTCAAGAACTTTGAATGGGACGGATGGGTCATTAGCGTCAAGTCAGGTGACATGCACGAAATGGATCAGAAGCTACAGCACGATGCCTTCGGTGCTTTTGGTCGCGTGTTTCGCCGAGCACTACAGCAACACCCTCAAGCAACTTTGGCTCCGGTATTTAAATACCGCAAGGGAGCGCATGGGGAATGGAGTGATACCGCGATTCATGGTGGGATTTCATTGTGTGATGATGGTGCTCCCCTGATTGATGTTCCGGAAGACGCAAAGCATATTGCTGACAGTATTCGCAATTCAATGCATGTAAATGTCAATCAACATCCAGTCTCAGATGAGCAATACTACCATACTCATGGAGTTCATTTGTGGGAGAGCGATGCATTGGAGAAAACATTTATTCCAGAGAGTCTTGATCTCAAAGAAGCTATCCGTCATTTGAATGAGCTTGATATATCCAAGCTGTATTCAAAATGGGTACCGGGAGATAAACCTCCTGCTCCACATCCAAAAGTCAAGGATGTTGTGCTGGAACATCTTCCAAGCCTACTGGGGCTTATCCATCATCTTGGGGATACGGATTGTTTGTACACTTACGCTGATACAACTGGTGTTAAGATACAGTGCCCTACCCCAGTAGTTATCCCTTGCGATAAGTTTTATGCGATCAAGTCAAAGCTTGGTTTTGAAAGTGATGATATTGTACTCGTCATCATTCAGAGTATTGTCAATGAAGCAGTGGCTAGTACTGATTGGGTCCCGCCGACGGTTACTATTGGGGGCGTGGTGATCGATCCGCCTTCTTCTGAATCGGTTACGGATTTTGAAGGAGATGAGTTGAACAGTATCCCTGTGGGTTTACTGCGAGATCCAGATCTTGCTCGCAGTAAGCCCTTACCGTTTATCACGACACCAGAAAACTGGAAGGAGCTCTACGATACGCTTGATATTGAAAAGTTCCTGCGTGACAACCCGCCCAAAAATCACTCTTGAGATCAAGACTCGATACAAATGACATACACCGCATTGGAGGAGCCTAGGCTCCTCCAATGCAAACTCATGTCTTCTCATTCTATTTTTTTTCAGGAATATATCATCATAATGTAGCTTGACAGGTTATCTCGAGCACACTATCCTTTTCCGATAACCCTTAGGAGTAATACCATGTTCAATATCGATTTTGATCGTACCGAGATTGCGGCTAAAGCGATCAGCATGAATGCTGTTGCTTCAATCAAGATGGGTCAACACCTGACCCTCAACGGGGTCAGCATGGCTGATCTGACCAATCTTAACGCAGAGCGTCGTACCATCTCTACTGAGTGCGTTGAACTCGCACTCTTTTGGATGACAAAGCTTGGCTTCGAGGTTGACACCACCAAAGGTGTACCACACCTGATCGTTTGGGATGGCATTACCTGCTATGTCCCACTAGACCACTGCATTCTGCTCGGGCGGGATGTATTGCATGATAACTCGGTGCTCGTTCACGAGCTCGTGCACAGCTTCCAAGTCTTTGGGGAGAACTACGAGGGTAATCTCCCTCGTGACATCAAAGGGATCATCAAGTACGCGATGGATCGTCGCGAGTTTGAAGCGTATTCCGTTCAACATGCGGTCATGCTTGCTGCCGCAGGTGGCGATGCCTTCGGACTAAATACCAACCATGTCACCGCAGTAAAGCTGGTTGCCAAAGCAACCACTGTTTTGGTGGCACCGCTACAAGCAATTAAAGTCTGGAGTACCTATCGCAATAAGTGATAGGTGCTACAATAAAGGGGAGTTAACTCCCCTTTATTTTTTGCTATATTTTTACAAAGATATATTATTGTAATGAGATCAGTGATCAAAAGGAGTGAACATGAAAGCATCTAAGGTTGAGTATAATCTTGACCATATTGTTTTAGATGACGACTTGGGACCAGTAGATCAACCTATCCCAAGACCAAAGCCCATTGATATCTCCGCTATTAGAGCCGCTCAAGATGAGAACCATAAACTCTTGAGTATGCCCAGTAGCTACGAAGAAGCCTGCTCACGTAGCCGAGATAATATTCACGCTAGTCCCATTGGTTCTAGTATCTATTTCGACATCGCACATTCCTCTTACCTTGACGACAGTGTCAGACTACTGGTTCAACGTCATATCTTTCCAGTGGTGTGGGATTCTGATAAATTCTCACATAGACTTTATCCAATAGGCTTTACCAATTCTAATTGGACGGGCGAACCCTATCTGGTCTTCCATGCTGAAGGGGAGGTGGTCGTTGAGCACAACGCTCCTGCTGCAAAAGGTAATGTGTTTAGAGGAGTATCAAAATCTATTCCCAATCAACCTGTACTGATGCAGACGGATATTCCTGCGCAGCAAAAGATTGATTTAGAAGAGGAAACCTTCTGGCCAGTTGGTCCACATTGGATTGCCCAGAAACTACTGGGTGAAGAGATCATTGCTGATCTACAGGTTAAGGTTTACTCCAAAGGCTCATTACATCTCACTCGTATCGAGATTGAAGATGATGATTCTAGTGGAGTGAATCAAAAGAAGTGGGTAGAGTACCCTATTGGTGACATCTTATCTGAGCAAGATGCTGAACATGTAGAGTCTGTGGTGATAAGCTGCAAGCGCTTGAGCTTTCTTTTGCTAGAGGACATTTATCCTTTACTGAGCTCACGTGAACTATTCATGTTAGTCGCTGTAGTAAAGTCGCCAGATGGGGAGTTTAGTCACCACATCATTGAACCCTATAATCCTAATGCAGTGATTGATGAAATTGCCTCTTACGATAATGGCGAGTATGGGGATCTTGTTGCTGTAGTCATGGTCCATCAAGGTAAGTTTCGTTCATGGGATGCGGAGTATTTGCTGTCCAATGTTCTTGATGTCGATATGATGGTGTTTGTCCCAAGCTTCCCTAAGCTTGGAGAGTCTGAAATCTGTGGAGTACCTATACTTGGTATTAACCCCGTAGAAGATGACGCTTATGCCTTTGGAATGATTTCAGATGCTAAAGGCATTCTTGTTGCGGAGGTTAGAGGAACCTTGAGATCGATTGAGTATTCCAAACACTCACTGATTGACAAGGCTCCGGGTTTTATTCCATTCATGGAAGCTAAGGTCTTCACACTGAGTCATCGACAGGTATCGGAGGTGGACTATGTTACCGATCGAACCGAGTAGTGTAATATTGGCTGTATCTGGATTGTTTGCTGCGGTATGCATGTATAAAGCTTACGACGAACAATCTAACAAAGGATTGGTGGTATTAGAAGCTGTCGCTAAGTACAACCTCCATCCTTACTGTGAACTTTATCATCATGATCTAAACGATGTTCGTTTGGGTCTGATATCTTTATCAGAGAGTAAAGACCTACCATCGATTACTTTTAGTCGGGATGGTCTGACCTTGATGTTGGAACAGTTGGAGACTATTCGCTGTACTCAAAGCGAATACGGAGCCATCATGTACCTTAAAGGACTGAAGGATAGTTTAGACTACCAAAGTCCAAAACCGCCAATGGTGTTCGCATACCCTAAGCTGCTCAAGCTTATCGCTCAAACCATTGGTGAATTTTCCCCTCGTAGTACCGGAGTAGTGTAACATGAAATTTTTCCATCTTGTTGCTGTTAACGATGCAAACGTGATTGGAATCAACAACGAACTTCCATGGAAGTCACCATTAGACTTGCAGGTTTTTCGCAACATGACTCGAGGTAAGCTACTAGTCATGGGCTCCAATACCTATATCTCCATCGGTAAGGGTAAAGGTCCAGAAGCCTTCCTACTCTCTGAAGATCGTAAGATCATTGTGTTGTCCAACAACCTCCAACAAGGCGCTGTTGAGAAGAATGTGACTGTGGTAGATTATCCTGTTGAAGATAGTCGTCGGTTAGATTTGGAGGAGATCTTGCTTGGGTTAGGAATCGATCCCGATGAGGAAGTGATCGTTGTTGGGGGAGAGAAGGTCTATTCTGCGACTACTCATTTGGTAAGTGCCCGCTATCGCACTTTGGTGGACCACGATGTGGAGGTGGCTGAAGGGGATGTGGTCAGCCGCTATCCGTATGGAATCAATCAGATTGCTCGGTGCGCACCGAATCCTTTGACTGGCCCCAAGCTCAAGTTTGTGGTCAACGCTGGTGAACACGTCAATCCAAACGATGTATTGCCTGACTACATACATGCGATAGCAACCGCTTGTTTGTACCAAAACAAGAGCGTCATTGATCGTGACATAGTCGTTGGTCTGAACAATATGTTCATGTTGTTAGACGTGGAACATCGCAATAAAATGATGTTTCGATTGCTTGGCTCATTCTTGGAGACAGTGAAGAAGACAGACTATTCTGATAAGATTCCCGGCTCTGTTCATTGGGTAAAGCCTTTTGAAAAACGTGATGGTCAAAAAGGTTTTGAGTTTCGATTAGAGGTCGGTAATCAAAAGGATGGTTCTGTTCCACTATTTATCACTGTCTACCCTGAATCATCAGAAATCGAGCTCCTGTATGAGCAGTGGGAATTCTGCACCAAAAATCTTCCGCTGACTGCATTAGATTCTGACTACAAAGCTGGTAGTTTAGAGGCTAAGGTAGACCCTCATCAATCGTTGTTGTTCTTCACTTGCCTGTTTCAACTGATTCTACGAGACAATCCTCTTCGGATGGAGAAACTGTATGCAGACAAAATGAATGCTAACAACATTCTGCCAACGCTTGGGGTGATTACTGGACTGATGAAATAACAGAAGCTATAGAGATGGAGGGTTCCTCCATCTCTATATGAACAATCGCCAACGGAGTTGGATTAACATGAGTCATGAAACATATGAGGTGAGTCGTCTAGAAGGAAACATCCTCCTTGATAAATATGCGTGTAAGATCAAGCAGTGTCGACAGAATCCGTCGGTATTGCACGTCACCCTAGGCCAAGATGCGGAATTGGTCATGAGTGAGTTTCTAGCAGAACATGACATTATAGGTGACATCTGTATCTACACTGTTCACTTTGGACATGCCATCTTCTACATCAATGGAGACAAAGAAGACATTAATCCGCATATGCTCAGCAACATTCCATTTGATGAAAGGGTCTGCATCATTAACCCAAGAAAAGAAGATTTGATCTTTACTTGCATGGTTTGTGGACTCAAAAAATAACAATCTTGACGATGATTATAGACAACAGGAGAACCGTCATGTTAGTACTGATCGCGTTCTTCTGCCTCGTATCGGTGGTAGCAGTCTTGGCATACATTGCTCTGGTTAAATGGGGAGAATCCCTAGTCGCAGAGAACTATGGTTTAAGATTGTGGGAAGAGTGTAGAGTGGGAAGAGTGTAGACAGATCGGCAACGAATGCGCCGGATACCGTAAAACGCCCACTCCCGTACCCCGAAGCGAATGCAGAAGTTAAGCCACCGAATAAGAGGGAGGACTTCCTCCCTCTTTATGCTGTCCCACATTTTATGATGCCAAAACTCTTCAGGATGGCGAAGAAATGTTACGGATTGTTCGCTCAGCAAAAATTACCCCAGAACTGCTCTCTGCCTATATTGCCTTTCACCATTGCCCACATGTCAATGGCATTAAAGGTAAAGCAAAAGAGTGGTATGAGGCAAGGCTCAAAATCGTGATGGAAACTCCAGGTTTCAATTGCCATGTGATCAAGAATGGTAAATATATCCTTGGCATTGCAATCATCTCCCCAGTAGCAGAGGGGGTGCGACGAAAACACTACGGGGACATCGGTGAGGTTAAAAGTATTAACTTGTGGATAGATCCAAAATACCGAAGACTTGGGGTGGCAAGACAATTTCTTAAATCCCTAGGAGAAGAATATAATAATCTTTGCTGGATTGTTGGAGCCAATAACTTTGATGGGGAACGGTTTATTCAAAGTCAGGCATTTTCTTACATGGGTAAGCTCTATAGTGACGGAACCAGTACCACACTAGAACCCGTTAAAGACAAAGCGCTTTCTATTCTCAAACACTACTTCAGAGGTGACTCGTGCGGCAAATCCTGATTATTCGGGAGGCTTTGCAATATACTCGTTCCCTAGACGGGGACGAGTATTATTTTTTGCTCAAAGACCTCTTTAACCCGAACCATGCCAGAGTACTTATCGTTAATGCTGAGATTGGTAAATACTTACCTCCAGACTATGATTTGTATATCGGTCACGGTAAACTTGCAGCAGATGCAATTGGCAGACTACCTCCAAGAAAGATCAAAGATTCAATCGTGTTGAGCGCACCTGTTAGAGGGGCAATCAATACGCCATTGCAAGATTCTTGGTATAAGGGTCGAAACAATGTAGGGGTTCCTCTAGATCATTGGACTCTGCCTAAAGACATTCGCTCCAAGATTGTCAAACGTTCAGATGAGATCTTTACCAGTAAGGAGACTCCACAGTTATTCCACATTAGCTTCAATTCGAAGTTAGAAGGAATTTGGCAACCTAGAATTCCTGATGGAGTATATACCAAGGAGCAACGAGAACAGCTTATTGGTGAGCAAGAGAATGAGACATTTGAGTATACCGAGTCTAGTATTTATACTGAGACGCTTGATCCTCGTATTTGTTTGTCAGATACGATTCAAGGTTGCTTTAGTGCCATTTATCCTAACTTGGTAGACATTTATCGTAAAGGGGCTGAACAAAAGACTGCATTGCAGTTTGTTGTTTACTATCCTCTTAACTTTGATGAACGTAAGATGATGGATTGGCAGGAACTTAGAGATACCAAGCAGGTGTGGGATGCACATCTTTCAAGGGAGTATGTATTGTTCTCTCCTACGATGATGATCAAGTATCCGATGATCATTGAGTTTCCTGCACTCAAGAAGCCTGTATATCTCAAATGTCGTCCCTATGATGATCAACAGTATCCTCTAGAGAGACACTCTCCGATCATCAAACATTCTTGGAGATTACAAAATGAATTGGATTAGTATTGCGATCCAAAAAGGAATTCCATTACTCATGGAGTTTCTTGCAGGTAAGCGTCCAACGGCTGAGTACCTGCGCAAATATCCTTTTGTGAAGACCATTTTGATTTGCCAAATCTTGTTGGTGGCTTGTTATCTGTATACATTGGACTATGCTTTTGCAGCGGCGAACGAGCTTCGCCACCAAAAGCAGTTGATTGAATCTGTCAATGCAAAAGTGGTGGTAGCCAACAAGCAGTTGGCAGACTATCGGGTAATCATTGCTGACCAAAAGGCGAGGTATCTACACCATCAGCATCTGCAACCTTTCTACATCTGTGACCCTAACGCAGGGGAAGAGACGTTGGGAGAGTGCATCAAATAAAATTGACTGCACCAAAGCTTATATGAGTGAGATTGACTGGATGGGTTTATGAAACAACAAGTAGAGTTAGGACGTATCTTGCGTGAGGTGGATGAACAGATCCACACTTGGGCTAACCGTCTTAAACAAGAGCTTTCTACGCGAGGAGAGAAGGCAGCAGACCGTCATCGTTCTGTATCCTTGTATGCGGATGGGAGTTGTAACAACACAGAGGATCCAAGTACTCGGTGTGCCTACGGTGGTATCCATGGCTATATGGGGTATCACCACGATACTCCAACCAAGGTCAACGGACATTGTCCTAGTGATCGGGGATATCAAAAACCATCCCATGTAGTGTCTGGCACTGTAGATGGAATGGTACTTTCCACTCATGGAAAGAAGATTCCTGTAATCAGACAAATGGTCAGCATCGAACAGTCTTTTGATATGGCTGTGAAAATGCATCCTAACGAGAAGCTTCCAGCGACCAATCAGCGTGCTGAAGTGTTGGCCATGTTGGTTGCGCTTAGAGTTGCTAACATTCTGTTTGGTAAGGGTTTAATCAAACACGGTCACATTCGCTCTGATAGCGAATACACCTTAAACGGTACAACTCAATGGGTTAAGAGTTGGAAGAAGAACAACTACATCAGTGGAGGTAAACACATCAAGAACGATGATCTTTGGAGGCTAGTGAGTGACGAGATGGACATGCTCATTAAACATCAAAGAGAGGTCACGTTTGAATGGGTTAAAGGGCACAAAGATTGGCTAGGGAATATCTACGCTGATCGCATTGCTGCTTCTGGCAAACTATTACCGCAAGGAGATGTCCTTCGTTTCACTGATGGACAGTTGGGCGAAGTCCTTGCGGATAAACCCGAGGCTACTGAACCTATCGTTGCAGTAGACTACACACTGTGCGATATGATGCGCGCTTACCCAAGGTGGTATCATTACGAAAGAACAGATGAGGAGCTGGCAGATACTCACGCTTATTACTACGTCGGCAGACATGGTAAAGAGAATGACGACGATGAGTTTGGCTTTATGATGGGAGAGACTGTACATGGGGTAACCTATGTCAAGAAGCAGCCTATCTTGGAGCTGTTATCCAAGTCATTTATGGAGCAGACTAGCGAAGAACGCTGGCAACCAGAAAGAATCTACGTGGTCGATATTCCTCTCATCTGTGGAAAAGAGTTTTTGAATAGTGTCAAAGACACCGAGCTTGTCTACATCGATAAGACTGACGGCAATTATACCTTCCAAGACAAGAAGGTGATTGCTTCCCGTAAGTATCCGATTGTAGCAGGTTGGGATGCTCTTGACAACTTCTTGTTCCTAAAAGGTATCCTTCGTGATAAACAAAAAGGAACGTTGTCTAACCCATTTTTGTTAACAGACGTGACTGATCTTTTCTACGGCATCAAAACCAATGAGAAGACAGGGAAGTCAGTGAGCATTGTTAAACCCTTGGATGACCAGACCATGAAGGTTAAGGTTAGACATCAATTTACGAAGAGTTCTCCTGTATCGGAGTCCTTTATCAAACTATCTCGAAACTTAGACTTTCCCTTGAGAAAACCATTTATTGGTTCTCTGGATAAAGAGCCTAAGGTTGAGGTGGTTACATGGCATGAGGGCATTGCTAGTTACCGCTATGCATTACTCTTAACCGATAACAGTGGGGACTGTTCTATTTGGTCAGCTAGTCACTCTAACCTCAAGATCTTGACTCCTAAGGAGATGCGAGAATGAAACGTCTGTCATCCATGACCAAGATGTTCTTGAAGGTCTTCTTGTCGTTCTTTTTACCAAATCACATCAAGAGAATGATCTTCTTGGTCATCATCCATACGCGACTATCCAATGCGCATTTGATTCGAAACTCTACACTGGATCGATTGAATGCAAAATTGGGAGTCGCCCATTTCCCTGATGTATTGAAGTTTGTCGATTCTTTTGGAAGTAAGATTCCATTAGATGAAGCAAAACTCAAGGCATTTATTAGTCAGAATCAAGATACGTGGGATGTCTGCGTACCTGATGATGAACTCAAAGACCGAGTTACCCCTTTGATCGAGAGCTCTCCTGTATGGCTCCGATACCCCAAGCAACGAATGGTAGACGATCTTTCACGTCTGATTAGTCCCTGCAAAGCAGAGCAAAAAATAGTATAAGTAGAGGGGGCATTGCGCCCCCTCTATACTTTATCGCTTATCAATTTCTTTTGCAATCCCCTCACAGATGAGGATGTAGTTATTGACTCGATAGACGTAAGTCCCGTAGTCTTGAACCACTGTTCCTGCATTGTAGAGTAGATCGGAGATCGCATGTAACACTTTTGGGTGAGGTTTGCGCTGACTGTTACCATCTGCCACGTCAACCAGCAACGTCATCATGTGCTTAATCTGAGACACTTTGGCAGCTACCTTGCGCAGTGCTTCAATGTCTAGGATCTTGGCCAGTTTGTTGGATTGGTCAAATGCATCTTTTAACGCATTGGCATTTTTGACCATGAGGGCTAGACTAACCGCATTGCTACCATGATCCTCTTTAACATTGTCACGGATCTTGGAGTGATACTTGGCACGGTATTTTACCAGTGGATCAATTGCAGTTAGTTGACCTACCATGGTCACCGAACGCATCTCGATTGGGTCATTGACAAAGATCGATAGGTTCTTGATCACCTGATCTAAGTAGCGATCTACCTGTTCCCGCATATCGGAATATTCGTTGAGTACCAAACCGTACTCGTCGATCTTACTCGTAAGACCAGCCACTGTAGGAACTACGATACGACCAGCTTCAATAAAACCCATCTTTTGGACTTTACCCATGGCGCTTTTTTGCACCCGATCTAATCCGCGCAGATCGATTTGATCAAGTTGCTCTTTGGATGAATCTACAAACTTGCTGTTAAACAAGCTAAAGATGTTGTCATGGAGATGACCGAAGAGGTTCTTGAATCGTTTCATGAATAAAGGGGTAGGATCGTCGTCATACCCTGCACTAGCAGATTCGACCCCACCGATATAAAGCATCTGCTCTGGAGTCAAAAAGGGTGTGTCAAACAGTTGAGTGTGATCTAACATGATAGTCTCCGTTTAGGTGAGGCACGCTCGTTTCATAAGATGACTATTTTTTGAATGTTAGCAGTAAATTATGGACATCACACTCGCCTATCTAGAGTAAGGAGTTAACCATGGGGTTTTTCACAGGTATGTCGGATGCGGATCCAATCCGAGTACTATTACAAGTCGATACATTCATCGACAACGTGACTGGTCGTTATTTCGATGGGGCACGTGGAGATCGAATATTAAATGGGGGGTTTGGTCAGTCTGTGGTCATTACTGGTCGAGGTAACACTGCCAAAACTACCACGGGTCTACAGTTTGCACTGAAGCCAGTTGAACGATACATGGCGGTCGTTGCTCACAACGACACCGAAGATTCTTTGAACGGGATTAGCCGGGTAGAGGAATTGGCGAAACGCAGTACTCCTGACCTGTATGAAAGTGGAAAATTGTGGGATCGCGAAACCTATGTGATCACCGACTCTTCGTCATCTGAAACAGATTCTACCGCTAAGTGGTTTGACAAGATTCGTGGATTGATCTTGGCTCGTGCCAAGAAACCCACCAAGGATGACTACATCATCACTCCTCTTTTAGACCCATATGACAAAAAACCCATTCGGATCTTGAAGCCCGTAATCCCCTATATTGACTCACTCTCCAAGGCCTCTTTGGATGCTTCTGAAGATGTCAAGAACAAAACAGGTATCGACTCCAAAGATCAGAACATGATCTACGCTCGAGAGAACCTGTACAAACACCGCATCATTGGGATGTTGCCACGGATTTCTGCTGTGGGGGGTTCTTATTGGATCATGACTGCACACATGGGAGACCAGTTGACGTTTGACATGAGCGAGCCAGAAAAGAAGCTGGCTTTCTTGAATGCCAAAGTTAAGTTTAAGGGTGTTCCTGAATCCGTCACTTTCTTGTCATACTTGATCTTGTACTCCAACCACTCCAAGCCATTGACTGAAGGTACTGGTGCTCAGCGTGTTCCCATGTATCCGTCTGGTGAAGCAGTTGAATCAACCTTTAAAGATCCAGACTTGCTAGAGCTGCATATGATGACGCTCCGCAATAAGCTTGGTCCCACAGGTATTGAATGGTTCTATGTATACAGTCAAAAGGAAGGGTTCTTTCTACCTCTTTCCTACTACCACTTCCTCAAGAATTTCAAGTGGGGGTTTGACGGGCTAGGAGGGGTGTGGTTTAATCTAGTACTGTGTCCTGACATTAAAGTGTCTCGTACAACCATCCGCAGCAAGTTAGAAAACACTCCCAAACTTTGTCGGGCACTAGAGATTACATTGGGATTGTTCTTTCAGCTCCAATTTAGTTTGGGTAACGTTCGTCGCTACTATCGTGAGATTGGTGGTATTGATAAGCTCATTGAACGAGTCAATGCTAGTGGTCACATTACTTGGGATGAGGTTTTAGAAACCCGAGAGTATTGGACCCCCGATCATTACACCAACCCCAAGCGCTATTTGAGCGTTGAAGATATTCTGCGAATTGCACTTGGTCTTTACGTTCCTTACTGGAAGCAAGCGGAGAAACCAAAACCCAAGAAGGAAGAAAAGGTGGTTAAAGAGTCCACACTGTTGGATGACTTGCTCAATAAGACCTCAAAGGAATCGGCAGCAATTGAGGCCGAAATTGAAGCAATGGTTGAGAAGGAATTGGCTGAGTTGCTTGGATAAAGGAGAGTAACATGATTGGGGTGTATCATTTGTATGAGTACACCCTTCCCGATCGAGATGAGATGTATTCGGTGATTAACATTACTCGCCGTCTACGTCCACGCATTGGGGAGGTCAGCATTCGCGGTATGGTTATCAAACTTCCTTTACTGTGGAAGGCTGACCGCTGCTATGCTAAGTTGGTCAGTGGTAAACTTGTCTATTCCCAAACACCAATCTACTTCTTTTCGATAGAAGAAGCAATCACCGTCAACAACTTGGCAAATGGAATTTATCATGCCAAACGTAAACGGGGATGGTTGGAGAAGAAGATTGACAAGCTCTTATCGATTGGAACTTAAATAATGGAGTATTTGATATGGCAGATCATACATCCCCCTTGATCGTTTTGGTGCTTGATCATGTTCGTAAACATTCTCATGCGATTGCGGAATATATAGAAACAGAGTATCTACTCTACTGCAATCGGCGGGTTATTAAAGGTGGGACTGTTTACTATGGTCGTCAAGACAATGACATTCGAAGACTCAATCGATTCTTCAGATCTCTTTTGTCAGAATACGATTATGGGGAACAAAAGTGCGATGCGTTATCGGCATTGACTTGGTGTCCTTCTGAACGTGAGTGGTTGTATAACTTCAAACGTTTTGTTGTTCCTTTACTGGTTTATTGAGTTTGGAGTTACCCATGAATTACGAAAAGAGTCCTTTGTTTGTCAGAGCTTCTGGCACGATTAGTGCTCGAGAAGCAGCAATCGCTACTGCTTTAAACTGTATCCGAGAGATTGAGGTTACTAAAGGTAAGCCTTATTCGATCGAGTATGAAGAAGCCCTTAGAAGCATGACGGATGAACAGTTCGATCGAATGATCAAAGCATTTGCGGAAAAGAGAGATTTCATTCCTTTTGTATCAAATGGTTTTACTGAGCCTGGAGTAAGTATTGATAACAACTTTAAGATTGCTCCCAAGTTTGGTTTTAAGTTCACTGAAAAGATCATTTTGACAGACCCTTCTACTGGTCTGTCCTATGAGTCCAAGTATGAAGCTTTGAACATGATGCCAAATATTCGTAGGCAAGTTCAAACGGGTGAATCTGGTATTTCTGTTCCCGGTTCTCGCACTGTTGTAGATGATCTGACTGGTCAAGTGACTGGCGACTCTGCGACAATGAAGATCACTAATCCTGAAATCAATGGGATGAAGGTTCGTGAGCAATGGAATAGCTTGGTGGAGTTTGTTGCGGTTCGTGCAAACCAAGAAGCGTATAACAAAGCGTATACCCAGATTGTCGATACCGGACACTGTCGATTAAACGATGTCATTAGTCCAGATTCAAGAGCCAAGGTCACGGATACGTTTAGTGTGTTCATGAGCAGTATGCATTTTGCAAACAACATTTGAGGATATACCAGCATGGCGGGTAAAAGTTTCTTTGGTGGAAAACAGCAAGAGAATGTGGGTGATGCAATCTCTATGGAGGTAGCTCGTGACATCGTCTCTGACTATGTCGCTTTGGCATTAACGGATGCTGGAATGTTTGATCGTTCAAACGCTGCATTGATCCTAGATATAGTGACCGAGATCAAACGGTTTAGCTTCTATGGATTATCCTCTACTGATCAGATCGTTGAGTTTGAATCTGCACTACATCGCAAGATGCCAAACTTTGCAGGGGATTTCATCCGCAATGGTATTGGTTACTTATTCTCTCATTTGTGTTCTTTTGCAGGACCAGAAGGAATCAACCAGCTTGTAGATGATATCTGCTACGGTATCTCTATTGCCTCTACTCAGTTAGACCCTACAGTGAGTCGTAAGATCATTGATGCGTCATCTGATGTCCTCATTCAAAATATCGTGGAATACATCAAACGTAGCCCACGACTGATCTTCTTTGAGATACTCAAACACACCTACATTGAAGTCAACGTGATTAGAGAGGAATTTGATGGAACGAAAGGTAATCCTGTTTGAACTTGATGCTTTGCTTGATACCAGACTTCCTGTATTAGCAAAGCTCTCTGGTCAAGCTGCTCAAGAAGCCATTGTCAATTACTACATGGAAAGGATCAGTGATGACCCAGCTGGTTTTTGCAATGGGGTCACCAAGACTGAGTTTGATGCTGCTTACAAAGAACGAGATCTCTCGATCTTAAAGCAGAGTAGACCAACCATGTTAATGCACATGCTCTCTACGATATTTCAAGAGATCAATGTTCAAAAGGTGACTGGTGATCCAAACACTGTTAATCAGCAAATCGAGATTGCCATTAACACTTGGCCTTATCGATTAAACCAGTCAGAGAAGATCAACATCATCAGGATGGTTCGCGCCTACGCTTCTACCCCCATCTATCGTTATAAGGTGTTTGATCAACCCATATCAAGTTTTGATCTAAAGACCATGGCTGATGCAGATATTGCTGTCGCCTACGTCTATAACTTTGATCAATGGTATACTGGTGCGTTTGGAGATCCAGACAAGGTGAGTCGTTGTAGTGCTGGAATGAGCTTGTATACTCCAGCACTGCTGCGCAGTTTAGATCAGATGGCAACTGTTGAGGACATGAAAGAGCAGTTTCAGATGGAGAGTATTGATCCTTTCTTGGGGTTTAAGGAAATCCATCAAGAGTTTCTCTACATTGATTTTCTCAAGAGTGATGTCTTCAGTCTAGACCCAAGACATCTTATACCGACAGAATAATGAGTAGGAGGGCTTCGCGCCCTCCTACTGTATTTTTAAAAAATGGTCTTATTTCATGATTCTTTGTCTTTCTCATCGATCTCAATGATAGACAGGTCTTTGAACTCTTCCGAGAACTTCTTGTAAGAGTCGGTACGAGATCCGTCCTCGTAGGTGATCATAGAGGATGGAACCTCCTGTTCTGTTAGGCGAGCTTTGGATGGTGTTGGGATCTGTCCGTCTTCCTCTACGGTGACCACCTCTTCATAGCTCTTGAGTACTGAACGGGTGAGTTGCATGATGGTCAATGCATCTAATCCT
>Ga0075156_10000735_pt1 | contig 17229 bp, 24 predicted proteins | sample JI81AbrownDNA_FD_70966 | JGI IMG/M metagenome (GOLD analysis project Ga0075156, IMG submission 70966) | Wastewater effluent complex algal communities from Wisconsin, to seasonally profile nutrient transformation and Carbon sequestration -... | ecosystem: Engineered > WWTP > Effluent > Algae...
CGATCTCAAGTGGGGCATTCGCCCAGAGTCTACCTTCACCACGTGCTCCGGCGGCGCCAGCTTCTCTCCATCGAGCATCGTCATCTTCGACGGCAATATCCTCCGTGGCGACAAGCGCGGGTACGTCTTCCGGCATGACACGGAATTCCTAACCGACCCCCGAGTCGACATTTTTAAGATCCCTAGCCTCTGGGGATTTGAGACGATCATCTGGGACTACCGCAGCCCGCAGATGAATTTTGGCTCGACGTTCGTGCGCAAGTGGGCGCCCAAGATCTCGGTCTCCGCAAAGAATGAGACAGATCTGTCGCTGCAGCTCATCTCAAACAACGACGACAACCGCCAGGTGTTGAAGTGCTCTCCGATCCGCTTCCGTGGAAACATCCTCTGGGGTGCAATCGAGTCCACGTGGGGCGACGAGCTCTGCATCTGGAACGATACCCGCTTGATCGACGAGATCCGACGCTTCCCCGCCAAGAGCCTGCGGTTCGACTACAAGCAAATTCAAATGACGAACGCCTTCGTCAACATCACGAATTCAGACACGCTGTCTTCCGCAAGCGTCGTGGCGGGCGTGACTCCGTTCGACTCGAACCTGGCCTACGTGACTTTGACCGATACGGCTAATTTCGATTGGCCGGACGAGTCAGTGAACTACTTCCTGGCCTTTGAGAACGACGACTATGTCGCCGAGTACCAAGTCGTGACGCGGACCGACAACACGCTCACGATTGTGGACGCGGCAGGCACAGCACCCGAAGGGACAGGCAAGGCGTGGCAGCTTCGCGGGAAGCCTAAGAACGAGATCTTCCACCTCCTGGCGTACGTCATCCATTACCAGATGCAGTCGGACACTCAGCGGTCGTTCGACTTCGGAGATTCGGGGGCTAACGCGTGAAAGAGTTCCTCCTGATCCACGAGATCGAAGACGAGTACATCCAAGAGAACTTCGTGCGTCTGAACACGTTCTTCTCCGATCAGCCATTTCTGAAGGGCAAGTTCCAGCATTTTGAAATCGAGTTCGGTGTGGCTGTCACTAACCTGCGCATTCAGCACCGCTTGGGTTTTAAACCAAAAGACTTGATTCAAACTTTTCTAACAGGGGGCGCAACGCTGACTTGGAATTACGACCTTTTTGACTCAAAATATATAGACGTAACAACAAGCGGTCCCTGTAAGGTCCGCGCCATCATCGGCGCCTACGAGGAGCAATAAATGCTGACCCCAACTTACGGCGAGATCAAAGAGAAGATTGAACGCGAGCACGACTTGGAAGACGAGACGTTCATCCAAGAAGACGAGCTCATGGGCTATTACAATGACGCTGTTGATGAGGCAGAAGCCGAGATCCACGGCATCTACGAAGACTACTTCTTGGCGAGTGCGCCTCTTGAGCTCGTCCTTGATCAGTCTCTCTACTCACTGCCCGAGGACATCTACGCGAACAAAATTCGTAGGGTGATTTATCAGCAGGGTGTGATCACGTACGAGATCAAGCGCCTCAGAGACTGGAAGAAGTTCATCGAGAAGGCAGACGCAGATCTCTACTCGACGGACCGCTACTACAACTACTTTCTCAAGAACAACTCTATCGAGGATGGAGTACAGCTGCTTCTGGTTCCGAAGTCACGCGAAGCCAGCGAAGAGAACGTAACCATCTGGTACATCCGAAACGCCAACCGCGCCACGGATGAGAGTTCTAAGTGCGACATCCCTGAGTTCTTGAACTTCATTTACGCGCACATGCGCTGTTCGATTCGTCGCAAAGAATTCAACGGTGAAGTGCCGCAAACTGATTTGCTCGCGTTGGAAGCACAACGTAAACTGATGGTCGATACGCTTACGGCAATGGTCCCGGATGACCAAACCGAGATTGAGCAAGACCTGTCTCATTATTGGGACCATGTGTAAGGAGACACTGTAATGGCTGGCTTTCTAGACATTCTCGGACGTGGTGCAGCAGGCCTTTTCACGGGCGGACTCAGCGAAGTAGCCAACTCCGTCTCTGGCGGCGGCCTCTACGGCAACGGCCAGCAGGGCGGTGGCCCACAAGGCGAGAGCATGCTCGATCTCTCCGAGCGCCTTCGCCCCGATTATTTAAGCACGGTTGATCCGGCCACTGGGCAGTTGAAGAACAGCTTGCTCGGGCAGCTGGGGCAACAGCAACAGAATCAGACGAATGACATCGCTGCAATCCGCCAAAGAGCCACGGGCACCGGCCCAAGCGCCTGGGCGCAGATGGCAACCAACAAGCAAGGGATCGAAGAGCAACAGGCTCGCGGTCAATCTGCCGCGCAGGGCGCGTCCGCTCAAGCTCAGGCCCGAAGCCAACTCGCCATGCGTGGTGGGCTTTCGGGGGGAGCACGCCAGCGACTGGCGATGCAGGGGGCCAGGGATCAGGCCTCTAGGGGTCAGCAGGTTGGAGCGCAAGGCCAACTTGCGAGAGCCAATATTGGCCTCCAGGACGAACAGCAACGCACCTCCTTGCTGACCCAACTTCCAGGAATGGAAGCGCAGAAAAATAGCGCATGGCAGCAGATGGCAGGCAACGAGCAGAACCTCGCAGCGCAAGGCCTCCAGGGTCAGAACCAGGCGAACATGCAGAAGTACCAAAGCCAGTTGCAAGCGCAGGCCGCAGAGAAGCAGGCGCAAGCAACGGAGAAGGCTGGGAAGAAGTGAGGGTAGAGCAACTCACCCCCGCAGAATGGTCCAAAGTTTCAGAAGCTGCCCATAAGGTAGCCTTTGGGACCGTACGGCTCGCCGTCGATGAGCGCATTGATTACGCTCTCATCTGCGTCGATGGGACAGACCTGAAGGGGTACCTCACTGCCAAAGAAATGGACGCGAAGACCGTGTATTGGCAATTTGGCGGTGCCTTTACAGGAACCCGAGGAACAATCACAACGTTCAAGGGTTACCTGGGCTTCGTGCGCTGGACAAAGGAACGCTACGAACGCGTGCAGACGCGAATCGAAAATAAGAACACCGCAATGCTCAAGATGGCACTGCAGGTTGGATTTGAGATCGTCGGTGTGCGCGTGACTCAAGGGTGTACCATGGTAGAATTAGAACTAGACTTTATCAAGGAGCGATAAATGCCTTTACCACTAATTGCAGGCGCCTTGGGCGGACTTGCCCTCGGCGGAGTAAAAAGCCTTCTCGGAGCAGGACAAGAGAAACGTGATCGCGCACTCGCTGCCGACACACAACGCTACAGCCCATGGACCGGGATGCAAGCGGCCCCAGTCAAAGAAAACGACGTGGTAGGCAACCTCGTGAGCGGCGGCGTCGCTGGCGCGCAGTTCGGACAGGGGCTCGACTCCTTTTTGGGTCAACAGAATGCTGCGCAGGCTCAGCAAGACGAAACTGCGAACTTCATGCAGCAGTTCGGGCAGAGACAAGCAGCAGGCCCGAAGCTGGGCAACTACAAGCTCTAAGAGGATCTCTGAATGGACTTCTCCGCCTGGCAGGACATGAATGCGAGTGAGATGCCTTCTGAAGAAGAGCTGTTGATGGCTCAACTTCAGCAGGCGCAACCACAGGCTCCTGCACAGCAAGCAATGCCTGTACAGATGCCGATGCAAGCACAGGCTCAGCAACCTTCACCCCAAGAAGCGCTGATCAAGGACTACATGGCGTCTGCCAACCGTGCTCGCAAACAGCAGCAGGAAGGCATCGGCATTTACGAGAAATCCATTCAAGACATCCTTGGAAAAAAAGATAGTCGTCTCGATCTAAGTCCGCTGGCGGCTCTCGCTGATTCGTGGACAGGCTCGAAGCTTACTCCGGCTGCGATTGCCAACAAGCCCATGTCTCCAGAGGATCGCAAGATGCTCTCGGCGAAATTGCAAGATGAGCTGCAGAAGCGCAAGAGCGACTACAGCGCAGGCCTGGCGAGCGATCTCAAGACGCAACTCTTACTCGGCGTACAGGGCAACAAGGCAGCGCAGAAGAAGCAAGAGCAAGCCGCCGAAGTTGCGATTCCCGGCTACGACCAAGACCCCAGCGTGAAGCCGTCGGTCACCGAAGTCGGCAAGCTTCGCGAAGGCGTGGCAGCGACGCAGACGGTTCAAGATGCGGTGAAAGAGTACATCGATCTCATCCGCAAGAACGGCACGTTCAAAGTCACCGGCCCCGACGCTGACAAGATGGCCGCGCTCGCCACGAAGATCAAACTGAACCAGAAGACGACGGAAGAACTGGGCGCGATCTCCGGGCCCGACATGGCCATCTTGAACACGCTCGTGAAAAGCCCCGACTCTCTTGGCGCACTCTTCGGATCGGCAAATCCAGAGAACGCCATCGCGGGGCTCCAGGCGGTCGTCGACAATAGCAACGCGACGCTCAGTAACAAGTTGTCTGCTCGAGGCTACGTGAAAAAGGGCGCAGCCCCTGCGGCGGCAGGTGGAGACCCGATGCAACGACTGCAGGCTCTTCGCGCAAAATACGGGAAATAACCAATGACTGAGGCAGAACAGCGGGAACTAGCTGAACTCGAAGAATTGGAGAAGCTTGAGGCCCAGTACGGGTCTCAGGTTCCGCGCGCGCCAAAAGCTGCGCCTAAAACCATTCAAGAGCAGCACCCCAAGATCGGCGCACTCGAGCGTTTAGTTGTGAAGAATTTTTCCAACTCTCCCGAGGCAAGCGTCGCCTACCTCAAAAAGAGGTTACCTGACCTCGAAATCGTGTCGGACAACGGGCAGATCAAAGTGCGCGCACCTGGAGAGCAGGACTTCCGCGTGATCGACCCTGATACGGGGCTGCACCCAATCGACAACCCCAAGGAAGCGCTGATGGATGCGCTCGACGTGGGCTACGACATCCCCGCTGGCGTGGCCTCGGGTGCTGCAAGCACTGCGGCAGCAATACCCGCCGGTATCGCCACAGGCGGTATCGGTGCACTCCCCGCAGCGATGGCTGCAGGCGGAGCTTCTTCTGCCGGGCTTGAAGCGCTCAGGCAGAAGCTTGGTCAATTGGCCGGGATCCCCCAAGATGTTCAGGGCAAAGACGTAGCCGCCTCTGGCGCAATCGGGCTTGCAGGTCCGCTGCTGTTCGGCGCGGGCGCCGGTAAAGGCGCGGTCGAAAAAGCCGCCAAGGGGTCTTTGACTAAGGAAGCGCTCGAGAAAGTCATGGCCTCCATGCGCGGGCTGCCCGGTCGTGCAATGGATTGGGCAGGCGAAAATGTACTCCCCGCTTACGGCGCAATGGCGGGCGGCATCCCAGCAGAAACGACCAAGTCGCTTCGCAAGTTTTTGCCAGAAATTCGTGAACTTGAAAAAAGCGGCGTGACGGGTCCGGTTGAAGAGATCCAAAGTCGCCTCGTTGGGGGCCTTGCGCGGGGTAAGCGGCAAGTTGGTGAGGCACTAGAAGCGTCTATTGATGCGTCTAGTACCCCCGCCGACCTTGCTGCAATTCGTGCGCCTCTTGAAAGAGCAATCGCCGAGGCCCGCGCCGAAGCGCAAGCTCTTCCCAACAAGGCAACTGCCGAGCGCCTCTCGCAGCTCGAACAGACCTACGGCGATTTGTTTAAGAGCACGGCAGGAGAGATGCTGCCTGACAAGATTCCCGCCAAGACGGCTTTCAACCTTCAAGACCAGCTGGCGGATCAAGCTGATCTATTCAAAGTCGGACAAGGGCCACAGAGCCGCTTCGGCGCAGGCGCCACACGCGGTGAGAAGCGCACGTCAGAGGCTGTACGCGAAAGCTACAACGCCACGAACGACGAGCTCGACAAGGCAACCCAAGGCTTGAGCCCCGCTCTCAAAGACAAGTATCGGCAGATGATGATGATCCAAAAGGATCTTCAGCCGATGTTCAAGACGCCCGAGCAGACATTCAAGACGCTTTCGACACTCGCCAAGCGTGATCGGAAGTTCTTGTTTGAGAAGCTCAAGAACATCGAGACTGAGCAAGGCATCCCGATTCTAGATGACGCCCGCAAGCTTGAAGCCTTCGCGACCTACGCGAACCCCTCACTCATGGCGCAGTCGGGATTGGGCTCGACTTCCACGGGTAGGACGGTTCCTGCGCAGGCTCTCGGAGCTGCTGTCGGGGGTGTACTTGGAACTAAAGTCGCAGGCCCCATGGGTCTGTTACCCGGTATCTGGGCAGGTAAAATGGCCGGATCCTGGGCAGGTTCCCCGAGCATGCTGCGCAAGAGTGTCGAACTCGAGACGGCTCTCCGTGGTGCGCGCGGGACCGCCGCTCCGGCAGCGGTCCCTACCCTCTTTGGTGCTGGCAAGTCCGCGTGGCAGGCAATGCAAGAACAAGACGAATAGAGGAAAAATATGGCCGCAGGCACGTACAACACAACAGCAGATCAGGGCGCGACGTTCACGCGGACGTTTGAGGTGCTCGATGGAGACAACTCGCCCATCAACCTGACGGGCTACACCTTTGCAGCTCAATTGCGCAAGTTGCCCAGAGACACGGGCACGCCGATTGCGACGTTCGCCTGCGCGCTTGGGGTCGCAACGAACGAGGTGAAGATCACGCTCACCAACACGCAAACGACCGCGATACCGATGGTAGCCAATGCAAAAGACCCCCGAGCCACGACGCGCTACTACTACGATCTGGAGATCACCTCTCCTGCGTCAGTCGTAACTCGCCTCGTGGAAGGCTACATCGACGTTTCTCCTGAGGTGACCAAGTGAGCGACATCGTCGTAAAGGTACTTGCCGCAGAAAAAGTGCAGGTCAAAGTCACTGAAGAGGTGGCCAAAACGATTGTCGTTCAGCAAGGGCTCCCTGGCGACGCAGGCTCCCAAATTTACGTGACCGTTGGCGTCCCTGGCGTTGGCGTCGGCATCACGGGCGACTTCGCGATCAACAGCTCCAACAATGACTATTACTTGAAAGTAGCGGGAGTTTGGGTTCTCCAAGGGCAGTTCGTCCCCTCGAACGTGCCTGCTGGCGGCACCACGGGGCAGGTGTTGGCCAAGACCTCAAACGCGGATTTCGACACCGAGTGGGTGACTCAAAACCTTACAGGCACTGCCAATAAAATAGCCTACTTCGATTCAAGCGGTGACCTCGCTTCGTCTGCGTATCTTGAAGTCGATACAACTTCCGGTGGCTTGCTCTCCAACACGAACATTGCGCCTGACGATTTAGGCGGCGGCTTCAACGTAAATTATTTCGGTGCGACTTTCCGCCCGCTCCAAGCTTCTCCAGACGAGTTTTGGAACATTGCGAGTGTAAGCGGGAATATCGATCCTGATAGCAGCGGATTCGATTTTGGAACAAGCGGCAACGCGATCAATGCCTTAAGTTTAAACCTTTCTCACGGCGGCACGAGTGACATCGGCGGCGTGGCGATGCTCAACCAGTATTTCAACCTGGGCAACGGAACTGATCCAATCGATGTTAACGGAATAGCTTACGCCTACGGCTTCGCTAACATCAATGCGAACGTTAACATCAGTGGATCAATTCAAGGCTATGGCTTCCAGCCCGCCTTCAATGCAGCTTCCACGATTGACCCAAGCGGCGTCGGGATCAACGCCTTTTATGACTTCGCAACGTTCCCAATTTCTGTACCTGGTTACAATTCCTTTGTTGCAAGCCCGACAATTTTAGAAGTTTTAAACGGCCACAATTACGTCACGCTTCAAGCCAACCCACAAATTACGACGCTACAAGGCAATGCAGGTTGCTTTGGCTTTGGTTGGTCGCCCCAAGTTGGAACGGTGAACGCTTCGGGATCTATCCAAGGCATTCAGATGAACCCGACGGTTACCCTCAATAGGGGTTACGCGGCGGGCATCAACATCAACATGAGCAATGTAACCAACTACGCAGGCGTTGCCGCGTCATTGGTTATCCAGGACATCACCTATACGTTCTTGCAGGCTGGCGCCGGAAACAACGCTTACTCAATTGAGTACCTGGACACGGTAAGCGCCGGTAGCGAAACAGCGACGATTTTCGGCAATCTCGTTACGATCAACATTGAGTCGGGCGTCTCAACCGCCACGCAAGTTGTCGCCGCAATTAATGCGGTCCCGGCGCTTATCTCGGCCCTTACCCCCGTCATCACCGGCGTTGCCTCGGACCCCCAAGTTGCTGCAGCGGCGGCAAGCTTTACGGGCGGCGTTGACCCTGGACGCAAGTACGCAATCGACGTGGTAGGCGACGTGAACATTGTCGGTGGCCTTGCCTTCACGGGCAGCTTAAGTCTTGCGGCTTTGAATTCCTTCGCGCCTTACACCGTCGCGAGTGGTCTCGGTGTTGCCTCGGTTGACACCCTGATTACGGCTCCGAGCGTTGCGGCGAACGCGACAATCACCGGAACAGACCTTTTGGCCATCAATACGGCCATGCTGCTCACCATCGGGGACAACGCGTCGGTCACCTCAAGCTTCCTGGGCTACGCGGCCCTGGGCTTGCCCGCTGTGCTCTCAATGGGTACGGGTTCAACCATTGACCTCGTGGAAGGTGCGGTGTTCGCGGTGAGCCTCGACGCTTCCGCCACGGGGGGTACTGCCGCTGACCTGAGCCTCTGCCGCGCTCTGGCCATCCCCAATGGTGTTACGACCGTCACGAAGCTCAAGGGCTACCGTTTCGACTTGCCCTTTGGCGACCCCGGCACAACTACGTGGGGCTTCCACAACGACGTGGCTACAGCCCACAACTACTTCAAGCGGAACGTCGTCGTTGGCGACTCTGAGACGCCCACGAACGACAGTGTCGGGATTGAAATCAACTCCCCGACTAAGGGATTGCTCATGTCTAGACTCACCAGTGCAGAAGAAGCGGCATTAAGTGCAGTAAACGGACTTATGATCTACAACGTCACGCTAGAAAAGTTTCGTGGATACGAAAACGGGGCGTGGGTGGACTTAGTATAAGGAAAAAATATGGCCATTCAGAAAAGTAAGACACTGCCGAACGGCGTTACAGGCAACTACTGGCGGATCACGACCATCACCATCGAGCGCCAGCGTTTGCGGCTGAAGGGTCAGATCGCACTGTTCCTAGACGCTGCTGCAAGCAACGCGGGGCGTCCTCCTATTGGGGCAGAGAAGTCATTCGAGTTCCCGTTGGTGATGGCTGAAGTCGCCCCTCCAACGAACTTGATTTCTTACATGTACGGGAAGATCATCGCGGCAGCGTCGGTGCCGGTTACCAAGGATATTCTTGGGAATGACCTAGAAGTGCCGACGACTGTGGACCCGGACTTAACCGGGGGAATCAACGTATTGTGATCTAGGAGAACACCATGAGCGCCGAACAAGCCCTTCAGATTTTAGCCCAAGCAACCGAAAACCTACCCGCCACGCGTGCACAGCATACGCAGATCAGTCAGGCGCTGGCGACGCTTCAAGCGATGATTGCCTCAACACGTGCACAACTTTCAGCGGTGCCTAAAGAAGAAAAGAAGAAATGAAACCCCGAAGGAAGCAACCGTTTATGAAGATGGAAGTCATCAAGCGCGACGAGAACAAAGAAGCCGTCGATCAACACGAGATCGACGAAGCCGTGCGCATCTTGATCCGCGCCAAGGAAATCGAGCACGACCCAGAGCTCATGGCGGCTTGTAGCGCGCAGCTCGGGAAGAAAAAGAAAGCCATCAACTCCATCGAGGGGCTTCGCGACAAAGCCAACCAGATGGACCGCGAAGAAGACGAAGAGTAAAAAGCGGCGGGGAACCGGATTGACAGCTTTACCTGTACCCGCCGGTCAAAGGCCGTGAGGTTATCTCACGTCAGACACCCGCCGCTCTCCACTTGTCTCGGGCCGGTCTTGATACCGGCTCCCCCGCTGTCCGCGTTGCCGCGACCGTGACGCCTGGAAAGGGCGGGGCCTACGTCACGCCTGTCGCTAGGCGTGTCCTTCCACGCCGCCGAGACAAACCTCTTTATGCGGAAGGCTTAGCTGGGGCACCCGCCTGCTTTGTCGGAAGCGCGTGCACTTCGGCGCTTTCCTGAAGGATCGGCTCAAGCCCCAAATACTCGTTTGGCGCAAGCTTCACAGTCTCAAGCTCGCTCACCAGAATCTTCGGGCGGTCCACAGTCATGACCTGCGCGTCGAATTTTTCAATGGCGGCTTTGTACTCCTCGTCCTTGCCCTCGACGATTGAGAACGAGTTTGGGCCGCGTTTCGGGTCGGGCTTGATCTCGCCGTTCTCATCTTTTGCAGCGTAGAGTGCGACGAGCTTCATGAACTCGACATTGGCTTCGTCGAGCTGCTTCTCGAGCTTCTGCACGATCTTCGAGACGTTGTAAGACGTCTTGGGAGGCAGGTTGGGGTTATTCGCCAAGCGGTCAAAGGCTTGTGAGAAAAAACCAGTGCGTACGTGTTTATAAGCAATTTGGATCATCGTTCCCTCGGTGCGTCAGCAAGCCTTCTCAGATAGGCGAGATCTTCTTTCCATGTGCTGGGTCTCGCTACAATGTCGATCCCCCCGCACCGCCTGATCTGCTTCAGCTTGTATTCTTGTAGCTTTGAAACCACTCCGTCTTCGTCCTTTAGTTCAAGCCCAACAAATAGGCTGTTGCAACACAAAAGGTAATCGGGTGAACCGTTGATAGCTTTTTGCTGCACCGTCTCAATGTAGACGTTGTCGAGCTGCTGCAAATCCTTGAGCACGCGCTTGCGGAAGGCTGTCTCGCTCAAACGGGAAACCCCTTCCGCGTATCTGCAAGTGACTTATCGCTCCACTTCATGGAGACGGTGAGCGGGACATACGTAAAAGGGTATACCGTCTCCATCACTTCGCTCATGATCCTGGGCACCGTCAGCACTTCACTCTCGTGTACGTAGGTCGGCAATTCATCATGTACGGTCATGACTAGCTTGGAGCGCATGTGCATGAGTCGGGCATCGATGCGATTCATGGAGATTTTGACCACGTCGGCGCAACCGCCTTGGATCAAATAATTAGGTGCCCGATACGCGACGCTTGAGTCGGGGAAGTAGCATCGCCGCCCGAACCAGTTGCGGATAAAGCCACGCTGCTCAGCTGTCTGCATCACTGAGCGGATGAGCTTCTTAATCTCCGGGCTTGAGTCAAAAATTGCAGTCCTGATGGCGCGCGCCTGTTCAAGCCCGCACTTAAGGCCATCTGCAAGTGTTTGATTGCCCCCGCCATAGAGGGTCAGAAAGTTTACCGTCTTGGCTTGGCTCCGCGTGATCGGCGTCCCGTACTCGGTTGCAGCTTGCGAAGTGGCCTCGTGGACGTCTAGCCCAGAGAGAACTTTACTCACGAGTGACGTTTTGCGCCCCACGCCCTTGGCGGCGTAGTCGAGCATCATCCGATACTCCATCTGGTCATAGTCGGGCATGACCAGAATGAAGCCATCGGGCGGGATGATGGCCCGTCTTACTGGAAACTCCTCTGGCGTCGCCTCGTCTTCGTCGGGACGCTTAAGATTTTGAAAATTCGGCTCCGAGCTCGAGAAGCGCCCTGGGCCAGTGCCATCGGGGTTAAAAGTAGGGTGAACGTAGCCCCGCGAATCAGCGTGATAGATAAACCCGTTAAAATAGTCAGCGCGTGCCTTCGCATCTCTTACTCCGAGAACAAACTGAGCTGCCGGGGATCGGAAGCTGCGGAGGACGTCGGAGTCGAAGCTCCACCCTCCTTTGTCGGTGTGCTGCCATCGCTCTCGCTCGGGGGCAAAAACATCCTGGAAAAGTTTGTTCGAAGCTGAGTAAGGCTTTCCGGTTTCTCGTCTAAAAGCTTCTTCAAATTTTCCAGCGCGATCTCCTTCATATCGGGCGGCCCGAATGCAGTAATCAAGATCGACCCTAACGCCGTGATTTTCCATCTTAAAGACGGTCTTGGTAAGGCGCCGCTCGTTCTGTAGAAGATTGAGCACGGTAGGCTGATTCGCTGGGGTTGCATTGGCGATCTCCTGTAGCTTGGTTATTTGGTAATCGGCGAGCTGTTTCGTGATTCGGGCGTCTGTCTCGCCGTAGGGTGCGACGACTTGAAACGGGACTTTGTCGTAGAACTTGTGGCGCACGCGTTTCTTCTTGCCTGGCACCGCGCGAAGCTCTGACAGACCGTGCTTGCCGATATACTCTTCCACCGCGTCTGACTTCGCTAGGCCTATGCGCCCCGCTGCAGCCGCCAAGGAGTACTCTGGATGGTCGTTGTACACGAGCAGGTCAACAGCCTTGGCGCAGTGGACTTGACCCCCGAGCGTGAGGCCTTCCTGCGCCAAGAAGTGCATGTCGAACTTGGCATTGAAGAGCTGCCAGTCGATGGCTGTATTTTCCAAGACAGGCTTGAAATCGGCGAGCCACTCACGCGGGAGAACCTGCTCCGGGGGGCAGTCTGGGTAGGGCTGGAAGTTGAAGTAATAGGCTTCGGTTGGAGTGGCGATGATCAGGGAGAAGAGTCGATCACCGTGGTAGGGCCGAAGGCCCGTCGTTTCAGTATCGAGACTGAGCGACGGGGCCATTCGCAATGTGGTTAGGACAGCTTGAAAATTATGCCGCTCGACGACCATACTCCAGCTTTTTCTGCTCCCGCTCCAAGAGGTCGTTCACGTAGATGGAGTAGTTGATCCCCTTCTTCTTAGCGCGACGCTTAGCGAAAGCCTTCGCCCGTGGCGAGCAATAGACGAACATCGTGGCTGTGCGGACTGTTTCCTTATAGCGTGGCATTTTGCCTCCTCATGAAAGAACAAGTACTGAGAAGGGTGACTCCTTCTTTTCCTGTTCCAATGTGTTGGCCTTTATACGCTTAACCCAGCACTTTTTGTACTCCTTATCGCCGAGCTTCTCCCACGAGTAGCGCCGTGCCTTGGCAAGCTCTTTCTGCTCAAATTTGACGTCTGCCCGAATCGTGACCCACGGGATCTTGGAGTAATCGATGACTTTCTCAATCGGGTAGTGCGACAACACCTTGAGCATCGTGAGCACGTCCGACACGGCCCGGTGAGGGAAGGGGTTGATGAACCCACAATCGAGCGCCAGGTGTTTGAGCTTGCGCGAGTCGGGCTCCGAAGCAAAAGGCAAGTCGGTTCGGGTGTCAATCGACGGCAGGTTAAGAACCCCGCCTTGCCGCTTGAGCTCCATCGTGAGCATTGGGCCGTCGAAATTTTCCCAGTTGTGACCAATCACATACTCGGGCTTGTACAGCTGTACGGCGGCGAGAAGTTGGTCAATTGCCTGATCAGGCGGGATCCCGAAGGTGTGGAGCATCGGGACTGTAATTCCACAGACCCGCTCCATCATCTCGCAAGCTTCGGGCGTAAAGCGCGCGTCCATGGAGGGTTCGTACACGAGGTTGTTGAAGATCCCAACCGGTGCACCCATGCTGGTGTCCCAGAGCGCGTATCCAAGCTCCGTGATGCGGTCGTTAGCCGTGTCTAAGCCTGTCGTTTCAAGATCGATTCCTAGAACTAGCATCAGTGCCTCGTAGTGTCCTTCGATCCTGCAGGGACAGGATCTGAAAATTCAAAGTCCATGAGCCGCGCAATGTCGGCGGCAATTGCTGAAAAGCTTTTGCCTTCCGTATCGAGGTCGGGAAAGGCGCCCATGCAGTAGCCGCGCAACGCCTGGTCGATTGCCACCATGGCGGTTTCAAGTAAGAACTCTTCACTCTGGAGCCCCTGTACTTGCACGGTGAAAGTGCCGTCATCAGTACTCGATGCGAACAGCACTTTCATGCCCGCAAGCTCCACGCGCTCGTCTCGTTTCTTCGGCTTCTTTTTCTGCGGGCTCATTTCTTTGGGGCCTTTGGCGGCGCCTTAGGAGTCAGGCGCTTAGGGAGGTCAGCCTTGTTGGGGGTGTCCTTCTCCCACTTGATCAGCGTCTCGGGCTTGATCTTCCCTGTTGCAGCAAGCTGATGCATTTTGCGACGGTGCGCTTCACTTTTGAACGTCATGACGCTTTCTTCTTTCGCGTCTTAACCTTGACCGCCTTCACAGTCGAAAGCTTGTAAAGTCCGAGCGGCTCAGCTGTCAGCTCGTACACTTCAACCGCTTCTGACGTGCTCTGCGACGCCACGGCGTCTTGAATCGAATCGTACAACTCCCAGTAGTGGGCGTCTTCTTCGTCTGTATTCCAGATTCCGTACTGTTTTAATTTTTCAATCATGTGTCCCCCACACGGGGCGCGGGACCGGATTTGTTCACCTACAAAGGTTTCCACCGGCACCCACGCCCAGCACTCCATTGAAAGGAGCCCTTATTTTCTTCAGTACTCTTGGCTTTCCACCGCTGGACTGATGCCTTCACCGCTCATGTCCACCTTCACTGCGTTGGCGAGCATCAACTGGCGCCACTGATGGCACTCAGTCAACTGCTCAGCCGAGAGCTTCTGGCCACCACGGTGTGGTTTCACCTGGTAGGTGTAGAATGTGCCGTCGTCGTTCGTCTGCTTGATTGCAGAGAGCTCAAGCTTGCCCGTGTAGGGCTCGGCCTTGCACTTCTGAGCGATGGCGAAGTGCGTGATGACTTCTTTACCCGCACGGTAGCCCGTCGAGCGGAAGGTGATCATGACGGGAAGGGCCATCTGGGACATGTCGACCATTTCGCCGCTCTTCTGCGCCGCTGCCACGGCTTCGTCTTGTGCAGCAAGCTCCTTCTGGAGGTAAGCATACACGTTGATGCAGCTCACGCGCTTGAGCGCCTTACCGTTCTCTGTGAATTCCCACTCATCAGCCTTGCCGGGGTCGAATGCTTCATTGCGAACCCAAGCGTTGCCCGCTTGTTCCACGATGCGGAAGGTCTTGTTGAACGCGAGCGGCACGATTACGAGCGGTTCATCCCGCTTGGCGACTACCGTCTGCCCAGTGGATTTTACGATCTCGCCCATCTTGACGACTTCGTTGGTAACCCACTCGGAGTTGGACTGCATGAGGTAGAGGCTCGGGAGCAATACGTCGCGCGCGTCGATCTGCTCACCTTGAATCAGCTGCGGCTCGGCTACCTGTAGTTCTGTTGATTCTTTCTTTGCTACTGCACCCATTTTCATCCCCTCCTAAAGGTTGGTTTCTTAAACAGCTTTGGTTGTTCTAGTCCGGGTATGTAAAATTCCATCCCGCGCCCCTCTTCAATCGCCAAGTTGTATTCCTGCTTGGCAAACGAGTTGAGCTTCTGCGAGTTCACGGTGACCATACCCTCGTAGATGTCGCGCTCTTTGAAATGCTGAAAGAGCTGCTTCCACGCGTCGGGCGACGCAGGCAAGTTCCAACGGAACTCCTCGCGAAATCCGATGGTACCGAAAGCAGACTTGTAGCTCGAGCGCCCAAGGGCATCGAGATACTCGACGGCCTTCATCTCAAGGGCTGCAAGCTCCTTGTTGTTCTCTGTGAGTTCAGCGTCAATCGCGTCGCATTTTAAGCGCTGATCAGCGATTCGCTTGCAGAGCTCGTCGAGCTGCTGCACGGTTACGTTCTTCGTTTCTTCCATCCCCAATTCCCCCGCTTCTCAAATTTCTCCGACTAGGTCGTGAAGAAGACTCTCACCGATCTGTTCCTTGTTCGCAAGTCTTTTCAAAATCTCCGGCTCAATTGTGCCTTGCGTCACCAGATCGATTCGGGTGATCTTCGCGTGTCCGGCTTCTTTCGATCCGCCGCGATGGTTACGTGCCTCCGCTTGAAGATCATTCTCCAGAGAAAAGTTTCGAGAAAAAAAGACGCTGAAAGAAGCACTAGTAAGGTTGACGCCGATACCTCCACTACCAGGATGCCCAATAAGCACACGGACGCTTGGATCATTTTTAAGCCGATCAACGGCTTCAAGCTTTCTGGCTTCAGTAACGTCACCGTGGATTTCGACATACCCAATTTTTAACCCCTCACAAATGTCGCGTATTTGCTGATAATTTTCCTTGAAGACTGCCCACACTAATACTTTGTGGTAGGGCGTGATTTCTTCGAGTAATTCCCGGAGTGCCTCACTCTTGGGGTTTTTGTCAAAATGAATTTCACTGCCGTCGTCCATTTTGGCGAAACCGCTAGCAATTTGCATTAGACGCAGCGCCTTAGTCAGTGCGAGCTGCGCAACACAGGCTTTATCGCGCAAGTACGCAACTAAATTCTTTCGCATGTCCTCGTACACACGCTTCTGCTCGGGCAGCATGTCGAGCTCAAACGTCTCCCGAACCAGCGGGGGCAGATCCAAACACTCCTCTTTGGTGATGCGCATTGAGCTGGCTGCAAGCTTCCTATTCATGCGCTCCATCGAGCCGGGTCTAATTCTCCAGTCGGGGAAGTACTTCTGCTTCGGCATCCCTGCGTTCTTGTCGTAGAAATACTCCGCCCGAAACGAGACGAAGTTTTTTCCAAACGTCTCGCCGCCGTCGAGAATGCGGAATTGCGCGAACAGGTCCATCGGCGAGTTGAGCACTGGAGTGCCGGACAGCAAGTATCGATGCTCCGCCAGGTCGGCGATCTTAGTGACGATCTTGGTGCGCTTGGATGTGCCTGATTTACACTTGTGACTTTCATCCAAGACAACCGCTTCGGGGGCCCACGCTAGGAGCGCTGCAACGAGATCAGGCATGACGGGCAGGGCTTCGTAATTCGTAATTGCAATGAAGCTTCCCTCGGCTTTGGCGCGTTCAAAAATCTTCAGGCGCTGCGTTTGCGACCCCTTCAGTAAAACGAGCTTGGCGCTCGGCACCTTTGAGTGCGCAAGCCACTCCTTCTTCCAATTGTCGATGACAATCGGGGGGCAGAAAATTAACGTGCGCAGGAAGCGTTTTCGCTCGTTAAACTTGTGCCGTAGAATATTGATGGCGGTTGAGGTCTTGCCTGCGCCCATTTCGAAGAAGAGCGCGTAGTTGGGGAGGCGAGAAGCTAGCTCAATCGCCTTGAGTTGGTGCTGCCACGGTGGGATTAAGTACTCCATCTACCCGTGGTGAGTGAATGCCGCGAGTCAAAGCAAGTAAAAAGCCCCGCTCCCGAGTCGGGCTCAAAGAGAGCGGGGACATTCTTTACTTGGACTTCTTCTTGGAAGCCTTTGCTTTCTTAGCTTTAGCCATGTGGAATCCCTCCTTTGGAAACTTCAGAATCAAGGCACCTGACTTAAATTGCAAGTACTTCTTCAGAGACCGCGCGGGATGCTGAGGCCCCGAATCGGCGGTTCGTCGTAGTAGGAGCCTCTGCGCTTGCGGCAGTCGTAGCACTGCGTGTTCTCGGTGTAGAACACCACGGGGCATGTCGTGCACTTCCGGCTACGACACGCCTTACACACCCCGGTGCGGTTGTCCGTTTTCTGTTTCTTGCACTTAGAGCACAGCGCCGATTCGCTTGAGGGCATAGAGTGGA
>Ga0075156_10000736_pt1 | contig 17226 bp, 13 predicted proteins | sample JI81AbrownDNA_FD_70966 | JGI IMG/M metagenome (GOLD analysis project Ga0075156, IMG submission 70966) | Wastewater effluent complex algal communities from Wisconsin, to seasonally profile nutrient transformation and Carbon sequestration -... | ecosystem: Engineered > WWTP > Effluent > Algae...
TTGACTTCACCGATGAACACCGGCTTGTGCAGGTGGTGGTTTTCCTTGTCCATGGTGCTGGTGAAGCCGCCCGGCGCCTTGAAGGTCTGGCCGGCCATCGCCGCGATGACCTTGTCGGTGTCGGTGGACTTGGCCTTGGTGACCGCCTGCGCCCACATGTTGATACCGATGTAGGTGGCCTCCATCGGGTCGTTGGTCAGCGGCTTGTCCTTGTGGCCGGCGATGCCCTTGGCCTTGGCGTAGCCGCTCCACTTCTTGACGAACTCGGTGTTGGCCGGGCTCTTGATGCTCATGAAGTAGTTCCAGGCGGCCAGGTGGCCGACCAGCGGCTTGGTGTCCACGCCGCGCAGCTCCTCTTCACCCACCGAGAAGGCCACGACCGGCACGTCGGTCGCCTTCAGGCCTTGGTTGCCGAGTTCCTTGTAGAAGGGCACGTTGGAGTCGCCGTTGATGGTGGAGACCACCGCCGTCTTCTTGCCCTCCGAGGCGAACTTCTTGATCTTGGCGATGATGCTCTGGTAATCCGAATGGCCGAAGGGGGTGTACTCCTCCATGATGTCGGCGTCGGCGATGCCCTTGGCCTTCAGGAAGGCGCGCAGGATCTTGTTGGTGGTGCGCGGGTACACGTAGTCGGTGCCCAGCAGCACGAAGCGCTTGGCCGAGCCGCCGTCCTTGCTCATCAGGTACTCGACGGCGGGGATGGCCTGCTGGTTCGGCGCGGCGCCGGTGTAGAACACGTTCTTGCTGAGCTCTTCACCCTCGTACTGCACGGGGTAGAACAGCAGCGAGTTGGTTTCTTCGAAGACCGGCAGCACCGACTTGCGGCTGACCGAGGTCCAGCAGCCGAAGACCACGGCCACCTTGTCCTGGGTGATCAGCTGCTTGGCCTTCTCGGCGAACAGCGGCCAGTTCGAGGCCGGGTCGACGACCACCGGCTCCAGCTTCTTGCCGAGCAGGCCACCCTTGGCGTTGATCTCGTCGATGGCCATCAGCACGGTGTCCTTCAACACCGTTTCTGAGATCGCCATCGTGCCCGACAGGCTGTGCAGCACACCGACCTTGATGGTGTCGGCAGCCTGCGCCCACAGGGGCAGGGACAAGGCGGCTGCGCCCAGCGCGATGGCGCTCAGGCGGTGGGCAAATTGGCGGCGTTGGATCGTCATGGTGGGGGGCTCCTCGGGGATGTGGCCGTGGGTTTGGATGAACAGGGGTCAGCTTAGGGAGAACCCGGCCGCCGGCCTATACGCCACATGGCGTACTGCACCCGTTCCAGCACCCAAGCCAGCCACCCATCCCTCGCCGGATGCAGCCTGTCGCACGCCACTGCCAGCCGGCCTTCGGCCGTGTTGGAATCACGCACTTTCAGATTTCAGCCTGCCCGGAGAACCACCATGCTCAGCTTGCAAGGCGTGACCCACGTCTACCCCAATGGCACCCGTGCGCTCGACAACGCCACGCTGACCATCCCCACCGGCATGTTCGGCCTGCTGGGCCCCAACGGGGCCGGCAAGTCCACCCTGATGCGCTGCATCGCCACCTTGCAGACGCCCAGCGAGGGCCGCATCCGCTTCGGCGACATCGACGTCATCGCCCAGCCCGAGGCGCTGCGCGCCACGCTGGGCTACCTGCCGCAGGATTTCGGCGTGTACCCGCGCGTCTCGGCCGAGGATCTGCTGGATCATCTGTGCGTGCTCAAGGGCGTGGCTGGCCGCGGCGAGCGGCGCGACACGGTGCAGACCCTGCTGGCGCAGGTGAACCTGTGGGATGTGCGCAAGAAGGCCGTGGCCGGGTTCTCCGGCGGCATGCGTCAGCGCTTCGGCATCGCCCAGGCCCTGATCGGCCAGCCGCGGCTGATCATCGTGGACGAGCCCACTGCCGGCCTGGACCCCGAGGAGCGACACCGCTTCAACAACCTGCTGGCCGAGATCGGCGAGCAGGTGGTGGTGATTCTGTCCACCCACATCGTCGACGACGTGGCGGATCTGTGCCAACGCCTGGCCATCATCCACCAGGGCCGCATCATCGAGATCGGTGCACCGGCCGAGTTGACCCGCACGCTCGCCGGGCGAATCTGGCGCAAGACGGTGGGCAAGGCCGAGGTGGCCGAATGCCAGGCCCGCCTGCAGGTCATCTCGACCCGGCTGCGCGGCGGCGAGACGCTGGTGCACGTGCTGGCCGACGACCTGCCCGAGCCGGGTTTCGCGCCGGCAGAGGCCACGCTGGAAGACCTGTACTTCGCCACGCTGAGCCAGTCGCGCCGCCAGGCCGCCGCGGCCACGGCGGCTTGAAAGTGGCATCGCCATGCTGACCCACATCGCCGCCTTCGAGGCCCGCTACCAGTTGCGCTCACCGCTGTTCGCGGTGGCCTTCGCGCTGTTCTTCCTGCTCACCTTCGGCGCCGTGACGATGGACGAGATCCAGATCGGCGCCAAGGGCAACGTCAACGTCAATTCGCCTTACGCCATCCTGCAGACGGTGGCCCTGCTCAACGTGTTCGCGATCTTCGTGATCACGGCCTTCGTCGCCAATGTCGTCATCCGCGACGACGAGACCGGCTTCGCACCCATCATCCGCGCCACGCGGGTCGGCAAGTTCGACTACCTGGTCGGCCGTTTCGCCGGCGCCTTCGGCATCGCCTTCCTCGTCAGTTGCAGCGTGCCGCTGGCGATGTGGCTGGGCAGCCTGATGCCCTGGCTGGATCCGGAGAAGGTGGGCCCGACGGTTGCCCTGCACTACTTCTACGCGCAGTTCCTGTTCGCGCTGCCGACGCTGCTGGTCATGGCGGCCGGCTTCTTCGCGCTGGCCACGCTGACCCGATCGATGATGTGGACCTATGTCGGCGTGGTCGCCTTCCTGGTGCTCTATGCCACCAGCCGGTTGCTGCTGCGCGACACCGGCAACGACACCGCCGCGGCACTTTCGGACCCATTCGGTGTCAACGCCTTCCTGCAGGCGACGCGCTACTGGACCGCCGCCGATCGCAACACCCGGATGCCTGAGTTGGGCGGCCTGCTGCTCGCCAACCGCGTGCTGTGGCTGGGGATCGGCGGGGCGCTGTTCGCCGCCGCCTATGCCTGGTTCCGTTTCGACGACCGCGCCCAACGCGGTGCCAGGAAGCCGGCGAAGGCTTCCCGGCCGAAGGCTGCCGAGGTGGCTCCGCGCGTCGTGGCCACGCTGCCGGCACCACGCGCCGATGCCGGCACGCGCTGGGCCCAACTCGCGGCGCTGACCCGCTTCGACATGCGCTTCGTCTTCCGCAGCCCGGCCTTCTTCGTGCTGCTGGCCATCGGTGTGTTCAACGCATTCGGCAGCCTGCGGACCATCATCGATGTGCGCGGGGTGCAGTTCTTCCCGGTCACGCGGGCGGTCGTCGACGCGCTGTCCGGTTCGTTCTCCATGATCCCGACCATCATCGCCATCTACTATGCCGGCGAGCTGGTCTGGCGCGACAGGCAGATGCGCATGCACGACATCGTCGATGCAACCGCCGCCCCGGCCTGGTCCCATCTGGTGCCCAAGGTGCTGGCGATCACCGGCGTGTTGACGGCCACCTATGGCGTCGGCGTGCTCACTGGCGTTCTCTTTCAGCTGGCACTCGGCTACACGAAGCTCGAGCCGATGGCCTACCTGCTGTGGTTCCTGGTGCCCGGCGTGATCACTGGCCTGCAGTTGGCGGTTCTCTCGGTCTTCGTGCAGGTGCTGGTGCCGGTCAAGCCGGCCGGCTGGGCGGTCATGCTGGTCTACGTGGTGGGCACAGTGACATTGAACTCGCTGGGCTACGAGCACAACCTGTACAACTACGGTTTCACCTCGCCGGTGCCCCTGTCCGACATGAACGGCATGGGCCGGTTCTGGATCGGCCGGGCCTGGTTCCAGGCCTACTGGCTCGCCTTCGCGCTGATGCTGGGCGTGTTGGCCTACGGCCTGTGGCGCCGCGGCACGCAGGATGCCCTGCGGCCCCGCTTGCGCGCCCTGCGCCAACGCCTGGCGGGTGCGCCGATGGCCTGGCTGGCCGGCGCCGGCGTGGCCTGGCTGGGCCTGGGTGGCTGGATCTTCTACAACACCAACGTGTTGAACTCCTATGTGCCCGCCACTGAGCGCGAGGCCCAGCTGGCGGCCTACGAAAAGGCCCTGGTGCACCACGCCGACCTGCCCCAACCCACAGTGACCGACGTGACCCTGGCGGTGGACCTGTTCCCGCGCGAGACCCGGGCGGTCACCCGCGGCAGCTATCGGCTGGAGAACCGCAGCGCGGCACCGATCGCCGAGGTTCACGTGCGCTGGGAGTTGAACCTGCAGATGCGAGAGCTGGCACTGGACGGCGCCACCCTGGAGAAGGACCACGGCGACTTCCACTACCGCATCTACCGCCTTGCCACGCCCATGCAACCGGGTGAAGCGCGCACCGTGCGTTTCGAGACCCTGCTGGAGGAACGTGGCTTCACCAATGGCCAGCCATTGGTGCGCATCGTCGCCAACGGCAGCTTCCTGGACAACAGCGAGATCACGCCCTACATCGGCATGGAGCGCCGCGCGCTGTTGCAGGACCGTGCCAAGCGCCGCAAGCATGGCCTGTCGCCGGATCTGCGCATGGCCAAGCTGGAGGACGATGGCGCCCGCGGCCACCAGTATGTGCGGCACGACAGCGACTGGGTGAACGCCGACCTCACCCTCACCACCGACGCTGACCAGACCCCCGTGGCCCCCGGCGTGGCATTGAGCGACACGGTGGAGAACGGCCGCCGCACGCTGCACAGCCGCACCGAAGCGCCGATCCAGCACTTCTTCTCGGTGCAATCGGCGCGCTATGCCATGCAGAAAGCCAGTGTGACGGGCGCCGACGGCCAGCCGGTGGCGCTGACCGTCTACCACCACCCTGGGCACGAGCACAACGTGCCGCTGATGCTCAAGAGCATGCAGGCTTCCATCGCCTTGTTCGGCGAGCGCTTCGGGCCGTACCAGTTCAAGCAGGCCCGGATCATCGAGTTCCCGTCCTACGCAGGCTTTGCCCAGGCCTTTGCCGGCACGATGCCCTATTCCGAGGCCATCGGCTTCGTGCAGGATCACCGTGACGACGACAAGGTGGATCAGGTCACCTACGTCACTGCGCACGAGATGGCGCACCAGTGGTGGGCCCATCAGGTGATCGGTGCGGACATGCAGGGCTCCACCCTGCTCTCGGAAAGCTTCGCCCAGTACAGCGCCATGCGGGTCATGGAGCAGATGTACGGCGCGCCGATGATGCGCAAGTTCCTCAAGGTGGAGCTCGACCGCTACCTGCGCGCACGCGGCAGTGAGGTGATCGAGGAGTTGCCCCTGGCCCGTGTGGAGAACCAGGCCTACATCCACTACGAAAAGGGCGCGCTGGCCATGTGGTGGGCCAAGGAGGCGATGGGGGCCGACGTGGTGGACAGGGCCCTGCAGCGCCTGGTTCGGCAATACGCGTTCAAGCCGGCGCCCTACCCGACCTCGCGCGACTTCCTCACGCTGCTGCGCGAGGAGGCGGGCCCTGCACACGAGCAGCTGATCACCGATCTGTTCGAGAAGATCACGCTCTACGACATGCAGGCCAGCGAGGCCACCGCCACGAAACGGCCTGATGGTCGCTACGAGGTCCGCTTCACCGTGCAGGGCCGCAAGATGCATGCGGACGGGAAGGGCCAGGAGACGGATGCAGCGCTGGACGAGCCGTTCGAGCTCGGCGCCTTCTCGGCCGAGCCTGGGAAGAAGGGCTTCAGCGCCGCCAGCGTGCTGGCCTTCGAGCGCCGGCGCCTGGGCACCGGGCGCACCGAGGTGACGCTGCTCACCGCACGGGCCCCCACCCATGTCGGCGTGGACCCCTACAACAAGCGCATCGACCGCAACTCGGAGGACAACCTGACCCAGGTCACGCTGAAGTAACCCTCAAGGCAGCGGCCTCCGGGGCCGAAAACAGGCCAAGTGGGCCCGATGGGCGGGCGCACCCTTGGATGTGAGCCCCGATGCCGTCTGCTGCCAGCCACGCCTCCGCCCGACCCCGACTGCTCGTGGTGGACGACAGCCGTGCCATGCGGGCCATCCTGCGCCGCGTGCTGGAGTGCCACAGCCTGGGCGAGATGGATATCCACACGGTGGCCGACGGCGAGGCCGCCCTGGAGGCGGTCGACAGCTTTGCACCCCAACTGGTGATCTCCGACTGGCACATGCCCCGCATGGGCGGCCTGGAACTGCTGCAAACGCTTCGCCAGACGGGCCACGCCAAGCTCGCCGTGGGTTTCGTCACCACCGAGACCTCGCTGCCCCTGCTGCAGCAGGCACGCACCAACGGCGCCGCCTTCATCGTGCAGAAGCCCTTCCGCGACGAGGAGTTGCAGAGCGCGGTGCGCAGCGTACTGCACGCTACCGAATCGGCCACTGCCAAAGAGCCTGTCGTGAAGGACGCACCGACCCTGGTGGACACCGCGGGTTCGGCCAAGGTCATGCGCCGCATCGTGCAGGCCTGGCTCCCGGGCGTGCCGTTCCGTGTCATCGAGGGCGAGAAGTTCGGCACCGAGCACCTTTCCACGAAGAACCTGCTCGCCATCTACGCGCCCACATCGGGCAAGGGCACCGGCGTGCTGGCCGCAGCCAACATGCCGGCCCTGTGCATGCTGGGCGGAGGCGCGCTCCAGGCGGACCCGAAAGACATCCAGCAGGCGATCCAGAGCGAGAACCCCAGCCCCGCGATCGTCGAGAGCGCCAGCCGCTTCTTCCGCGATCTGGACGCGATGCTCTCGCACCAGCTTCCGGTGGGCGAAGCCCGCTTCAAGAGCGCCAGCCTGGTGGCCCGCGACGACGCCAGGCTGCGCGCCGCACTGAACGAGTCGCCCGTGCGCGTGGACTACCGCCTTTCGATGCCCGGCTACCGCGACGGCCGGCTGGTGCTGATCCGCGCCTGAGCGAGGCCTTCGGGAACCACCATGACCCCTCTGGAAACCGGCCTCGCCTCTGCCCTGGCTGGCCTGGGGCTCCTGCTGTTGCTGTGCTGCGTGCTCGCCTGGCGCGTGTTGCGCCGGCTGCGCGACAACCACGAGGACATGGGCGCCCTGGCGCACAACCTCCGCTCCCAGGCCACCCTGCTCAACCGCACCGCCGGCGAGACGCTCGACACCTTCAACCTTGTCCGCAAGGAAATGCTCCGCCTGATGGAGAGTGCACGCAGCCATCCGGCGCCGGGCGCCGACGAGACTGCCCCCAGCGAGGAACTGGCCCGGTTGCGCCAGGAAGTCCAGCATGCCCAGGATCGCGCCCGCAAGATCGAGGTTGAAAACCTTGAACTGGCCGCCAGCCTGGACCGCCAGAAGGCCCGCAACGGCAGCGGCCCGGAGGTGCCCGCCGAATCGGCGGAGACCGGCGCGGCGTTGCGCCAGATGTCCGAGCAACTGGCCGAAGCCGAAGCCGACCGCCAGCAGCTGCGCCGCCAGCTCGACCAGATCCAGGACAACCTGAAGCGCACCCTGACCGAGAAGGATTTCATCGAGGACAAGTTCATGGAACTCGATGCCAGCCAGGGTGGAGCCGAGGCCAGGGACCAGACTCTCGTCGAGGTCTGACCCGCCGCCCTGACACCTCGGCGGCAGCTTTGGCGTAGATTGCGCCATGCCCGCGCCGGACCTGGCCCTCACTCGCCGCCACGCGCTGTTGGCCCTCGCCGCAGCGGCGGCCAGTGGTGCGCGCGCGGACGCCTTGGCGCCACTGGCGCCCGACAGCTGGGCCGAGGCCCGCGTGGCCATCCCGGCGGGCCTGCACCGGCTGGCGGGCCCGGCCCGCATCGCCGAGGTGGCCGTGGCCACGCCCCCCGGGTTCGACGCCACCCGCGCCTGGCCGGTGTTGATCGTCAATGCCACCTCGGACTCAGGCCACCAATCGAGCCGGCAGTTGCTGGCCGCCTACCGTGCGGCCGCCGGCTCGGCAGGCTGGGTGGCGCTGGCGGCGGATGCAGATCCCGCCGTCTCATCGCGCGACGACACACTCTCGTTGCGCTACGCGCTGGCCCGCACCGCGCTGGCCGCCGTTCAACCGCTTTGGCGCGATGCCGGGCAGGCTGCGCTCGCCTTCGCCGGCTTCTCAGGTGGGGCCAAGTACGCCGGCTGGCTGGCCGCGCTGTTCGCCAGCCAGCACGCCCGCGTGGCCGGCGTCTTCCTGTCGGGCGTCAACGAAGATCCTCTGGCCGCCGCAGCCCGGGAGTTTGGCGTGCTCGACGAAGGCTTCCGGGCCACACCGGTGGTTTTGCAGGGCGGGCGCGACGACACCGTGGCCACCCCGGACCAGCACCGCGAGGTGGAGCGCAAATTGCGCGAGGCCCGTTTCAGGGCGGTGCGGCTGGAGTGGGTGGATGGCGGGCATCGTGTGGATGCGGCCCGGTTGCCTGCGGCGCTGGCGTGGTTTGCAGCCAGCGGGTGGTGATCGGCGAAGGTGTTCAGGCCACGCTCAGCCTGCCCCCGACCCGCACCCCCAGCCAGGCCATCGGCAGGTAGGCGGCCACGAGGTCGAGCGCGATGAACCAGCTCGGCGCCGGGATCATGAAGCTCGCCGCAACGCCGCCGCAAAGAAAGAACACGCCCACCGTGTAGGCGAACTTTGCCTTGCTGCTCGCCGACAAGAGGTAGGCAGCCAATGCCCCCGCCAAGGTACCGAACGCATGCGCCAGGAACGGCATGACGAAGTGCCGAGGCTCGAACAGGTGCATGGCCTTGCCCATGCTCTCGACGTTGTTCACATCCACGCCGGCAGGTGGCGGAATCAGCGACGGGCTCAGGGTGATGAGCGCCATGTTGACAACGCTGCCGATGACGATGCCGGCCAGAAGGGCCAGCCCATTGCGCAGCCAATGGGGCATGGTGGAGTCTCCGGTTGTGTGCGGCGCCATTCTGTACCGCCACGCCGATGCCGCCAAGAGCGGCTATGCGCCATTCTGGGCTGGATGGCGGCGTTTCAGCTCCGCCACTGAACCGGCGACCAGTTGTTCCAGAACGGTCTGGTCGAGGTCGGCGAGGCGCTTGAAGTACAGGCAGGCCTTGCCCATCTTGTGTTTGCCGAGCCTGGACAACAAGGCTTGCTGTTCTTCCCCTTCAGCGGCCAGGTAGACCACCAGTTCTCGCCCGCGTATGGCGAAGCCGGCCAGGCACATGTCGCCCGATCTGCCACTTTCGTAGGTGTAGCGGTAGCTGCCGTAACCCACGATGCTGGGGCCCCACATGGTGGGCTTGTGCTGGGTGACGGATTCGAGCATCGCCATCAGCACGGTGCAATCGGCGCGCTGCTCGTCGCTCGCCCGCTGGGCAATGTAGGCGTCGACGCTGGCGTCGGTGGCCTGGGTCTTGTTCTTGGCCATGGCAGTGAACTCCGTGGGAAATTGAAGGGGCCGGGCGGGCGGGGCTGGGCGGGCGGGGCCGGCCGTTTGCGAGCGTCGTTCGCGAAGCATGGGCTCGGTTCAATGAACGCTCCTTGGTGAAACTGCGCTCGGCTAAACGCCAGCGTAGGGCGAGGTGCAGTGAAACCTAGCGAACGGCCCATCCACCGCTGACCGGGAAGACCTGGCCGACAAAGCAGTCGGCAGAACTGCTGCAAAGGTAGGCCGCAAACATCGCATCCTCGCGTGCGGCGACGAGACGACCCAGCGGGACTTCCCGCGCCAGCCGCTCCTGGAAGCGGGGGTTGGCCTGAACTTCAGCAGGAAAATAGGTCGGGTTCTCGACGAAGTTTTGGGCGATGGCATTGACCTGGACACCATGCGGCGCGAACTCGACGCCAACGGCCTGGACGTAGGCGAGTTGGGCACCGCGGGCAGCGCTGTAGGTCGACGCCCTCTTCATGCCGCGCAACGCAGCGGCACTGCCAATGACCAGGATCTTGCCCGACCGACGGCGCAGCATCGCCGGCGCCGCTGCGCCGACAAGGCGGGGCAGCGGATCCACCAGGGCGGCAAAGACCTGGCGCCACTCGTCGTCGCCCACTTCAGGCGCGGGCGTGGATGGCGCCAGGTGAGCCAGATTGGCGACGAGGACGTCGAACGCGCCGGCGGCGCGCACCACGCGCTCAGCGGCGCCAGGTTCGGAAAGGGCTTCTTGGCTGGCAATCACGGTGGCCCCCTGCTCGTTGAACACCTCGCAGAGCACCGGCCCCATGAATTCACCGGACTGGGTGACAAGGACACGCTTTCCGGCGAGGGCGTTTTGCATGGTCTGGTTCATAGCGGATGGCGCCTATGGCTTCACGGCACTCCAATAGGACAGGAAGTTGCGTCCCGTGGAGTTCGAGAGCCCCTCGAGTCGCCCGCCGGTCAAGGTTGCCGAGTGGTTGTACGGGCCGGATTGATCCGAGGTGACGAATGCGATTCGAACCGCACCCCAATCCACATTGATTCGCGCCTGCTCGATGGGTGCTCCGTAGAACCTGCCCTCAAAGGAGCCACCCGAAACGGCCGTGACCACGAACTCCTGGTAGTAGGGAGGATCCGCCGGCGTCGGCCGAAGGTCGACTTTCCATGTCCCTGTCAGTACCGTCGGATCCGGCCTTCCGGGTTGTGTCGTCGCGCACGCGGCGAGCGTTGCACAAAGCGTGATGGTGAGCAGGCGGCGCATGGATCCTTCAGTCGTTGGGTAGGGCATGCTGGGCATTGCAATGGGTGTTCACGGAGCACGGGCTGAAGGTACGTGATCGAAGCTCAATACACGCGCCAGCAGCCAATGGCCACCCTCAAGTCGCCACAGGTTGGCAAAACGAGCGTGTTCGGTGGGCACCTCGGGTTGGGCGTCGGGGAGATGAAAGAACCGGTGACTGCCAACGGCCAATGCGCCATATCCGCCCATGCGATACACAGAGATCGAGTTGGGTATCAGTTCGCGCCGTGTTCTGACCTCCTTGCCAGCGCGCTGGTTGGCACATGAGCCTCGAATTGCGGCGACGAAGTCGAGCCCGGACTTGGCGACTTGCCCGCCCTTGTCATGAAAGAACTCCATCTCCGGTGCAACGAGCCTGGACAGTGCATCGGCGTCGCAGTCGTCGAAGACCGCACGGTAAAGGGATGCCTCAGCCCCAAGCACCTCGGCGGTCAGTACCGCGAGGCTCATTTCGGCAGCGGGCGCTTGGGCCCAGGCGAGCAACCCGAAGATCAGGGTGACGGCATTTTTCATGGCCGGGCTCGGTTTGCGTGGCCGACGGTCGACGTTCAGGGCCGCCCGCAGGCGATGCCCCTTGCTCGAGGGCGTTAGTGTCACCACACGGAGTCTCGACATCTACTTTCTGCTCTTGCTGGTTCGCTTGCGCCAGAAGTCAAACTCTTCTTCATGGCACTCGATGTCCACTTCCGTGACCCGCGCCAGCAGACGCTCTTGTACGTCGGCCACGGCCTTGTTGTAAACACTTGGCCCCACTTCCTCAAGGAAGAAGCTCAGCAACGCGGAGGCCCGGATGTTGCCAATCTTCTCGTCCAGTTCATCCTGGAAGTAGCGCTCGATCGATCTAACCGCTGTGGCGCGAACTTCCTTGTCCAGTTCAATGGGCATAGGGCGCTTTCTCGGGCTCCAGGCGTGTGCTCACGGTTTCGATGAGTTGGTGCCGATGGAAGCAGCGTGCCTGCCATCGGCGAGAGGCGGAACGATGTTGCCATAGGCGGCCAGAGCCCGCTGGCGCCGCCCTAGGGCCCGTCAACGCTATGGGAGGGCTCAGGTGACCCAGGAAACTGACCCTAGCCCCGGACCCTTGTCAGCGCCAGGTTGGCTGCCGCCGTGCGCGTCTCGACGCCCAGCTTGGTGTAGACCCGCTCCAGGTGCTTCTTCACGGTGGCGGGGCTCGCGCCCAGGATGTCGCCGATGTCGCGGTTGGTCTTGCCCTGGATCACCCAGTACAGCACCTCAGCCTCCCGGGCGGTGAGGCTGAAGACCTGCATCCAGCTGGCCAGCATGGCGGCCTCGGATTCCTCACGCAGCACGATCAGCCACTGGCCTTCGGCGGCGGCGGGGCTGTCTTCCAGCGGGTGCAGGCTGCAGGTCAACCGGCCGGCGCCGCGGCTCACGGTCAGGGTCTGCGTATCGGCACCGGCGCGATGGCGAATGGCCTGCCTGCCCACCCAGGCCATCAGCTCGGGCGGGCTCACCACATCGGGCATTTCGCCGAAGTAGCGCTCGAGAAGTTGGCGCGCCAGCGCCGTCTGCCAGATGCGGCGGCCGTCGAACTCGCGCACCACCAGGGTGGCGTGGCCGAAGGCGTCCAGCGCCTGGCGGGCCTGCCTCTGGCTGCGGGCGCTGCTCAGGTGTGCGGCGATGCGGGCCAGCACCTCGCGCGGGCGGATGGGCTTGGTGACGTAGTCCACCCCGCCCGCGCTGAAGGCCTCCAGCACGTGCTCGGTCTCGGTGAGGCCGGTCATGAAGATGATGGGTGCGCCGGCGGTGGCCGGGTCGGCCTTCAGGCGGCGCGCCACGTCGAAGCCGTGCAGGCCAGGCATCAACGCGTCCAGCAGAACGATGTCCGGCGGGGCCTGCGCGGCCAGTGCGAGCGCGGCCTCCCCCGAGGTGGCCACGAGCACGGTGTAGCCGGACTCGTCCAAGGCATCGTGCAGTGGACCGAGGTTGTCGGGCACATCGTCCACCAGCAGCACGATGTCGGTGGCGTCGGCCAGCGGGGCAGAGGGATGCGTCCCCAGAGAGAGTGGCAACGGGGGATCAGCGGGGCTCATCGAGGGCTTTCGTCAGCAGCCGGTTCATGGCATCCAGCTGGTACTCGCGGGCCAGCGCACGCAGCTTGGCCACGAAGCGGCCGGCCGAGGCATCGGCGGCCTCGATCTCGTCCAACTTGCGGCCGATGCCGCGCAGGTAGCCCAGGCGCACCAACTCGTGCAACGCGGTCAGGTGTTGGGCGTCAGGCAGTTCGTCGCCGCCCGGATCGTCGGGTGGCGGGGTTGGCTCGGCGGCCGACCATTGCAGATCGAGCTTGCGGCCCAGCCAATCCAGAAGCACGGGCAGGCGCACGGGCTTGACCAGGAAATCGGCCGCAGGCAGACCGACGTCGTTGTCCAGCCCCTGGTCGAAGGCGTTGGCCGAGACCACGGCCACCGGCACGCTGGCCAGGGGCGTGGCGCGCAAGCGGCGGATGGCCTCCCAGCCGTCGATGCCGGGCATCGCCAGATCCATGAAGATGGCATCCGGCGCCAACGTCAATGCCCGGGCCACGCCTTCTTCGCCGGTGGCCGCCGCCTCGATGACGAAGCCCAGCGGCTGCAGCAGATCTGACAGCAGTTGCCTGTCTGCCTCTTCGTTGTCGACCACCAGGATGGTGCGGCGGGGGCCGTGGTAGCCCGCGCGCGCCGGCGCCTTGGCCACGATGGCGGCCTCGTCGGTGCGCAGTTCGGGCAGGTAGAAGCGCAGGCTGAAGGTGCTGCCCACGCCGGGGGTGCTGGCGACGCGCATCTCGCCGCCCATCAGGTCGGTGAGCATCTTGCTGATCGTCAGGCCCAGGCCGGTGCCGCTGGCCGACGAGCCGCCCGCCGCCGAGCCGCGGACGAAGGGCTCGAACACGCGCTCGAGTTCGTCCTCGCTCATGCCGGGGCCGGAATCGATGATCTCGATGCGCAGCATCTCGCGCGCGTGCTGCAGGTGCAGCCGCACCTGGCCAGTGGTGGTGAACTTCACCGCGTTGCCCACCAGGTTGATGAGGATCTGGCGCAGGCGCTTCTCGTCGGCCCGCACCACCTCGGGCAGGCGGCCGTCGGCCTGGTAGGAGAAGCCGATGCCCTTGTCCGCAGCCTGCAGCTCGAACAGACGCGCGATCTCCTCGATGCACTCGCGAAAGCGCATGGGCTGACTGTCCAACCTGAGCTTGCCGGCCTCGATGCGGGCGACATCCAGCGTGCCCTCGATCAGGCTCAGCAGGTGGTCGCCACCACGGCGGATCACACTCACCGCCTGGCGCCTATGGGCAGGCATGGCGGGGTCATCCTCCAGCAACTGTGCGTAGCCCAGGATGCTGTTGAGCGGCGTGCGCAGCTCGTGGCTGATGGTGGTGATGTAGCGGGTCTTGGCGCGGCTGGCGGCATCCGCCAGGCGCTTGGCCTTCTGCAGTTCCAGGTCGGTCTGGCGGTGCGAATCGACCTCGCTCTCCAGCGCCTCGGTCTGGCGCTCGGATTCCTCTTGGGCCACGCGCCTGCTCTGCTGCGCCAACACCAGCCACCAGGCCACGATGGCGGCCACCAGCAGCAACGCGGCGTAGGCCTTGATGAACCCGGCGCGCAGGGCCGGCTCCATCCACGCAGTGAGTTCCGGGCCGCGCGCCGACAAGGCACGCAGTTCCTGGTGGTACAGCAGGCCGAACAGCGCCGCCAGCAGCGGCACGATGAAGGCCATCAGCAGCAGGTACTGGCCCAGGCCCGAATCCACCTGCAGCCCGAAGCGTCCGGGGAGCCAGCGGGCCAGCGTGGCAGACCAACGGCCCCACACCTGGTCCACAAAGCGCGGCACGGTCTTGCAGCGGTCGCCGCAACGCGCGTCCAGCGTGCAGCACAGCGAGCAGATGGGGCCACCGTAAGCGGGGCAGCCGGCCATGTCTTCGCGCTCGTAGTCGCGCTCGCAGACCACACAGCGCTGCAACATCGGGGTGAGGCGCTGGTACGAGCCCGCCACCTCGGGCTCAGGCTCGCGCGCCAGGTAGTAGCGCCCCCTGGTCGCCCAGGCGATCAACGGCGCGGCCACGAAAGCGGTGGCCAGCGCAATCATGGCCGAGAAGGCCTGCGCCAGCGGGCCGAAGGCGCCCAGATGCGCGGCCACCGAGAGCAAAGAGGCCAGGCCGGTGGCACCCACGCCCACCGGGTTCACATCGTGCAGGTAGGCGCGGCGGAACTCGATGCCGGGGGGCGACAGGCCGAGCGGCTTGTTGATGACCAGGTCGGCCACCACCGCCATGATCCAGCTGATGGCGATGTTGGAAAACAGGCCCAGCACGCCGCCCAGCGCCTGGAACACATCCAGTTCCATCAGCATCAGCGCGATGAGCAGATTGAAGACCATCCACACCACGCGGCCCGGGTGGCTGTGGGTCAGGCGGGAGAAAAAGTTGGACCAGGCCAGCGAGCCGGCATAGGCGTTGGTGACGTTGATCTTGAGCTGCGAAACGATCACGAACAAGGCTGTCACCGCCACCGCCCAGCCGTAGTGCGGCAACACCATCTCCCAGGCGGCCAGGTACATCTGGTTCGGATCCACCGCGCGATCGGGCGAGACCATGAGGCTCAGCGCCAGGTAGGCCAGCAGCGCACCGCCCAGCATCTTCAGCACCCCGGGGAGCACCCAGCCCGGGCCACCCACCAGCACCGCCAGGGTCCATCGGGTGCGATTGGCCGGCGTGCGCTCGGGCATGAAGCGCAGGTAATCCACCTGTTCGCCCATCTGGGTGATGAGCGCGATGCCCACCGTGAGCGCAGCGCCGAACCCGGGCAGGCTGAAGGCCGCGCCAGTGCCCTGCTCGCCCGGGTAAGCCGCCAGTTCCGCCAGCAGGCCGGGGTGGAGTTGCAGCACCGCGACGTACGGCAGCACGAGCAGTGCCAACCAGAGCGGCTGCGTCCAGACCTGAAGGCGGCTGATCCAGGTGACGCCGTAGGTCACCAGCGGGATCACCGCCAGCGCGCAGAACAGGTAGCCCCAGGCCGGCGGGATGTCGAACGCCAGCTCCAGCGCATAGGCCATCACCGCCGCCTCGAGGGCGAAGAAGATGAAGGTGAAGCTGGCATAGATCAGCGAGGTGATCGTCGAGCCCAGGTAGCCAAAGCCGGCGCCACGGGTGAGCAGATCCATGTCCACGCCGTGCCGCGCGGCGTACACGCTGATCGGCCACCCGGCCAGGAAGATGATCAGGCCGGTGGCCAGGATGGCCCAGAAGGCGTTGGCGAAGCCGTACTGCACCAGCAGCGTGGCGCCCACGGCTTCCAGCACCAGAAACGAGGCGGCACCGAACGCCGTGTTGGCCACCCGCCATTCGGACCACTTCCGGAATGAGCGCGGCGTGAAGCGCAGCGCGTAGTCCTCGAGCGTCTCGCTCGCGACCCAGGCGTTGTAGTCCCGCCTGATCTTGATGACGCGCTGCGCCCGCGGCTGCGCCATTGGGGCCCGTTCGGTGGGCCCGCTGGGCTCGGTGCGCAGCAGGGGGGCGGGGTGAGGGAGCATCGTCACGGTCAGGGTCCGATATCCGACCACTCAAGAACCGCACCCAGGCGACGGGCACCCGGCGCACCACGCTGGCACCCGCCCGGGGCCAGACCTGGTTCAGGCCAAGCCGAGGCTCACCAGGAGCGTGCGCCTGGCACCGACGCAGTGCACGGGCAGGTGGCCACGCACGGGTTGCTCCTGTTCAGGCGGTGACGAGTTCACCGTCCAGCGCGGCCACCAGGTCGGGGATCAGCTGGCGCAACTCGCCAGTGGCGATGGCGGCATCGGCGTCGAAGCCGTCATCGTCGCGGCCGGTGCGGCCGGCGTCGAAGACACCATCCTCCACGCTCAGCTTCTTGATCTGCAGGCCATCGGTCAGCACGAAGGAAACCCGGCCGCGCCAGGTCATCGCCAGCCGGGTGGGCTGCTTGCCGCCAGCCTGCACATGCGCGCGCACCTCGTCAGTGTCCAACGGGTGGCGGGCGTAGCGAACCACGGATTTCATCTCGTCGGCCGACTTCAGTTCGCACTCGCGGTCCACCGAGAAACCTGCCGGCGCCTCGCCGCTGGCCAGCCAGGCGGTCATCGCCACCGCCGGCGAGAGCGTGGTCTGCACCAGGCGCAAGGCCAGGCCGGGCAGCGCCTGGATCAGCACGGTGGCAGCGTCCTCCGCCCGCTTGGGGCTGCTGGCGTCGACCATCAGCAGCCCGGCCTTCGGATCGAGCCAGACATGGGCAGTGGCCTGCTTGGTGAAAGCGCGCGGCAGCAACGACAGCAGGGCCTCTTCCTTCAGTTCCTTCGACTGGCGCTTGCCGGGCTTGCGGCCGGTGGTCTGCTCGATCTTTCGTGCCAGCTCCTGGGTGTGGCGCTTCACCACGGAGGACGGCAGCACGCGCTGCTCCACCATCAGGCGCATCACGAACTGCCCGCCAACCGACTCGGCCAGCGGCGCAGTGGGCGAATCGGTCTCGCGCGGCGGCACCCACCCCAGGGACACCGGCTGGGTGGACGCGCAAGGCACGAATCGCGCCTTCTGCAACCCTGCCTCGATCTGGGCCAGATCGGCCTGCCAAGG